>VFQT010000065.1_pt1 | contig 174093 bp, 147 predicted proteins | sample 3512381 | NCBI WGS metagenome assembly VFQT01 (sample SAMN10412376, study PRJNA504923) | tailings metagenome | isolation source: Relicate 2 Philex TSF3 active mining site | place: Philippines: Tuba, Benguet | collected 2017-08-29
AGCGTTGGACGCCGCCGCCCAGGCCACGAGGCCAGGGCCGGCAATCGTCATCGTGCCTGGCGCGCCAAAAGTCACCGATCCGGCCGGTAGTTCCACCGGCAGGGTCTCGGTCGGCTTGATCAGCGCAGATTTGAGGGCACCACCCGAGGCCTTTGCGGCGATGGGAACCGAGAACAGCGTGGTCACCGTCACGGCGCCATGCGTTCCGGCCGGGCTGGCCGAGTAGTTGGCGGTCACGGTCAGCAGCGTGCCTTCCGGCCCCACATCCGAACCGAGGTCGAACTCGAACGAGCCCACCGCGGGATCCTTGTCACCGATGCCGTTGTCGACACCCGAGAACAGGTGCTTCGAACCCTGGATCCACCCATTTGGGTACAGGGCCGAATCAATGGCTTTGCCGGTCGCGAGACCGTCGGCGTCCGCGACATACAGATCGATCATCGCGACCGGATACGAGGCGCTCGGCTTCGGCAGGGTGCCGACGATCTTGCTCACGGTCGTGCTCGGACTGAGGGTCGGGAGGAGACCCGCCTCGGGGTTCGCCACGACACGGGCATAGTAGTTGGTCATGAAGGCGCCGTCCGACTTCAGAGGATTCACCGGCGGGGTATAGTTGTTGACCAGGGTGTTGCCCCGCACGGAGGCGATGGTGGTCTCACCCAGCTCGCTGAAGAAGGGCTGCAGTGCCCCGGCATCAACGACTTCGGTCAGCGTGGCCTGCGGCCAGTTGTTGTAGACCACGTTGCCCTCGAGGCTGTCGCTCGAGCCGTCCAGGTCGGAGCCGAACTGGTACACCGCCGAGCCGCCCGGCGCGTTGAGCGGGGAGACTGCGTTGACGAAGCGGGTCTTGCCGTCCACTCCGATGCCGAAGTAGTTGCCCGCCACGACGATGTTGGTACCCGGCGTCTGGCCATAGAACTCGATCGTGTGGTTGTAACCACCGAGGCTCTCCGGGAGCATGCCCCCGAAGATGTTGCGCTCATCCGCGTCATTCACACCGTCATCATCGACACCGATGATGGTGTTGTTGCCGGCGCGGCCGATTTCGATGTAGCCCTCGAAGAAGCCCTTCAGCTCCTCGATTTTCGCCACATTGTAGTCGGTGTTGCCGTCCGGCAGCACCCCAAAGAAGTTGCCGGAGAACCGGTGGTTCTCGCCCTCGAGGATGACCGGAATCGCCGGAACGCCCGCGAAGACGTTGAACTCAGACCGTGCATTCTTGGATCCCTTCGCTACACCGATGGTCACGCCGCTGACCAGGATCGTGTTGGTCACCTGATTCTGCTCATTGCGACCGCGATACCGGAACCCGGTCACGCCGTCCGCCGGCGCAATGAAGGGCTTGGTCTTGCCGTCAAGGTCCGCACCGATCCAGCAGCCGTTCACGTGGCCGTTGGCACCCTTGGCGAAGGACACACCATAGAGGGAGACGTCCTGGTTGGCGCCCGTCAGCGGCACCGCCAGGAGGCAGAGTCCGCGGACCACATTGCCCGTACCCTGGTAGAACCCAAGGATCGCCGCCTCGGTGTCGCCGTAGCCGGTGCTGTCGTTCGGGGTGTCACCCGCAAAGTCCAGCAACGTCGCGTTTCCGTTCCGGGAATCGAGCACGATTTTGATCTTCGCATTGTTGGCTGCGAGGATCGGGTTGGTATTCGGCGACGATCCCGGCTGGCTGTAGCCGTCGATAGTCAGGTTGCTGACCGTGATCAACGGATAGCCGCCGGCCGGGGTCTTCAGGTAGTGGGGACCGTCACCCGGGATGTTGAACTTGATGGTGTCCCCGCTGCCGGCCTCGGCGAGGGCCTGGGCAAGGGTCTTCTGACCCGCCACCGGCACGTCACTGGCTGTGGTCACCGTGATCGTCTTGGGACCCACCGGCGTGCCGGTGACCTTCAGGACCACGCTGTCGGTGTTGTACTGAACCTCCCAGTTGAGACCCGCGACAAGGGTGGCCTCGGTGGTGTCGGTCGAGAGGAACTGGCCGTCGAAGCTACCCGCCTTAATCAGCGTGTAGGACTCACCGCCGGTAGGCTTGTAGCCGTTGAGCTTCACCTTCAGGTGGCCATTGGCGATCCGGGCGATGTTGCCGACCGTGACGGTCGAGTGCTTGGAACCGGTGATGGAGGCCGCAAAGGTGGCCTTGCCCGGGGTGGCGATGCCGTCGAGGTCAACCGCGAGGCTCAGGTTGTTGCCGATCTGGATCTTGGTGTCCGGTCCAACCACCTCGAGAGTGCCGATGGACGTATCCGACGCACCAGTGCCAATGGCGAGATCCTGGACCACGCTGAACGAGGCCCGGTCCTTCACGGTCATGATGGCTGTGCCGGCAGCATTGCCCGCATCCCGGGGACCGCTGATCGCGAGACCCTTGGTGGGACCCGAGGCGGGATCGGAGTTGACCGTCATCTGGGCATCATCCTGGAGCACCAGCTCGCCGTAGCCCGGTGACTGAGAGACGAACGTGCTGTTCGGGCCGGTCTCGGCAGGACGCTTCTCCGGGGTGGATCCATCACCCTGCATCAGGTCGAAGATGTGCACCTGGGCCTTGTTCTTGACCGTGATGTAGCTGTTGCCCTGACGGGCGCTGAGGCGACGGAACTGCAGGATGGCGTTGTCCTGGACCACAAGAACACCCGTGCTGTCGGCACCGGCGGCCATGGTTAGATATCCCTCGTCGGTGGACCCCTCGGGGTTGCCGGCGCCCATGCTGTTACCGGAATCCACCCGGGCATTGCCCGCGATGGTCATCAGCTGGGGAATAGCGTTGGGTCCGCCCTCGGACACGCTGATGCCGCTCCCCAGGGACAGCCAGGCATTGCCCTCGATGAGGACCGCCCCCTCAGCCGCGGCGTTGGCTCCAACCTTGAGGTCGTCACCCCCGCGGAAGACGGCGGTACCGGTCATGTGGAAGTAGCCCTTGCCCTTTTCACCGACCTCCCAATCGAGACCGTTCAAACCGTCATCGCTGTAGCTGCCGGGAAACAGGTTGGGCCCATCGAAGAAAATAGTTCCGCCATCCATTTCGAACGTGGAGAGGACCGTGCTGAAGCCGATGACCGCCTTCGGATCCCCCTCGGTCCCGCCGAGGTCGAGGAAGCCGCCGTTCATGACGACGTGGCCGGACTCCGTGCTGCCTTGGGTTTCACCAAGCCGGAGACCTGCGAGTTTTCGGTCGCCCGAGGCGATGCCGATGATGGCTTTCCCCCCATTTTTGATGGAGGCGATCGTGGAGACATCGGGCGCCGTGCCGGTGTCCCAGTTGCTGCCGAGGAAGAAGTCTCCATCTGGAGTCTTGATCCACGTGGCGACGGTCTGGGCCTGGACGGTAGACGCCAAGGCCAGCGTCAGGACCGCCAGTGAGACGGTCATTCTTTTTGGGTTCATGGGAGTGTGGAAAGGTCGGCGACCCTACTACCGAGCCGCTCGACGGGGCCCTCCGCAACCCTTCAACCCCATATCAGCATCAGACGACACCGACCCAGGGAGAAGCATCACAAAGAGGTTCCTTTAGGGAACATGGAGTCCGACCCTCCAGGCAATCCCCAGGTTACAGAATGATTTGCGGAATACGGAACCCATGTATGGCGTCGGGGTGCCCAGACGGAGTTTGAAATCCCACCCCGCGCCCTCCTACCCTCCCATCTCAGCCATGAACCTCCTTCCCTCTCCTGCCCCCGTTCGGTACCCGCTGTTGGCCGGCCTTGTCCTCGGCACCCGACTCCTCGCCGCGGATCCCGACTTCCAGAAGGACGTACTACCCCTGCTCCAGCAGCGGTGCATTGAATGCCACGGAGCTGAGAAACAGAAAGGCAAACTCCGGCTGGACTCCAAGGAGGCGACCTTCAAGGGCGGCAAGGATGGACCGGCGGTCAAGGCCAAGGACTCCGCCGGGAGCGAGCTGATCAAACGTGTCTCTCTGCCGGCCGGGAATGACGACCGGATGCCGCCCGAGGGCGATGGGCTCACGGCCGACCAGATCGCGGTCCTCAAGGCATGGATCGACGCCGGCGCGGCCTGGCCTGAGGGCGTGGTGATCGAGTCCAAGAACAAACCAAAGACTGCTGCGGCCCCGGCCCGTCAAGGCCCGCCCCTGCCCCCGCTGCCGGACCTGCCGAAGGAGTTCAAACCCGCCGCCGGCGAAGCCGCGGCGTTGGCGACCCTGGCCAAGGCCGGACTCGAGGTCCGCCCCATTGCCCAGAACAGCCCCTGGCGCGAGGCCAATTTCCGCCTCGCCGGCACCAACGTGACCGACGCCTCCATCGCCCCGCTGAAGGAGGTCACCTCGTTGGTGGAACTGAACCTCGGGGCGACCCGCGTCACCGACGCCGGCCTCGCCAGCGTCGCCAACCTCGGCTACCTGCAGAATCTTCAAGCCCCCCTCACTGGACTCACCGACGCCGGCCTAGCCCGACTCAAGGGCCTGTCCAATCTGGTCAGCATCAACCTCTACGGCACCCAGGTCACGGACGCCGGCCTCGAGAACCTCAAGGGGCTGAAACACCTGCGCTCGGTCTACGTCTGGCAGACCAAGGTGACCCCCGAGGGGGCCACGAAGCTCAAGGAAGCCCTGCCGTGGCTCTATGTGAACACGGGTGCCGAGCTGGCAGCCCTCGCGACAAACACTCCTCCGGCGGAAAAGAAAGAGGAGAAGAAATAGAAAAAAGGGGGGCGAAAGCCCCCCTTTCCGTTTCTAGTGTGAGCCGAAGTGCGACCGTCGGTCAGAGCGGCTTCACCCGGATGTTACGATAGTAGACCACGCTGTTCGGGTCGTGGGCCTGGAGCGCCACGGTCCCGGCGTTCAGTTTCCGCTCGAAATCCTTGCCCGGCTTGCGGTCCGGCGCCTCCTTGAACTCGTTCACCAGGGTGCCGTTCAGGTAGACCCGGATCGTGTCGCCCTTCACGACGACATGGTGGGTATACCACTCGTTGTCGCGGGTCACACCCTTGATCTTGTCCTCACGGACATCCTGCACCGCATAGACACTGCCAGATTTCCGCCAGTCGCCCTGGGTCTGGTTGACCTGGGTCTCATACCCGCCCCACGGCCATCCGGTGTCCTGGTATTTGGTGTGAATGTAGACGCCGCCGTTCGATCCCGGCTCGGTCTTGATGTCGATCTTGAGCTCGAAGTCTTTGAAGGGCTGGAGCGCCCCGACGTAGAAGTTGTGGCTCCGGGGACCTTGGGCCCGGAAACCGCCCTCGGCGAGGGTCCAGGCCTGGGGATTTTCATTCACCTTCCAGCCGTTCCAGGTGCCGTCGGAGATCCGGATGAATCCCTCGGCGTCCTTCGAGCCGATGCCGGACTTGGGGGTGGAGGAGGTGGAACAGCCGGCGAGCAGGACCGCCAGCGCGAGAATGGGACCGGTTTTCATTGAAGACGCGGCTTGATACGCGTCCACCGGCACGGCCGCAAGGAAACACCCGCTGGGATCCCGATTGCCACACCTCCGATCCCCACGGACACTGAGTCCACCGATGCCGTGGAGGACGTTTCCCGGGACGGACTGCGGACGCACCGATCATGAAGCTGCTGCTCGATACCGAAGCCCAGACGGTCACGCGCACGGATGCCAACGGCACCCGGACCGTGCCGCTCTATTCCGACGAGGCCTTCGACTGGATCTCGGACCATTGGCTGAACGTGGGCTGGAACCAGAAATACTCCTACACGTTCTCGTGGATGGGACGCCCCATCATCCAGCTGCCGGAGGACATGGTCCGAACTCAGGAGGTGCTGCATCGGGTGCAGCCCGACGTGATTGTCGAGACCGGGGTCGCCCACGGTGGGTCGCTGGTCTACTACGCCTCGCTCTGCAAGGTGCTCGGGCGCGGACGCGTCATCGGGGTCGACATCGAGATCCGTCCCCACAATCGGAAGGCCATCGAAGAGCACCCACTCGCCTCGTACATCAGCCTGATCGAGGGCGGCTCCACCGATCCCGGGACGGTGGCGCAGGTCCAGAGCCGGATCCAACCCGGGGAGCGCGTCCTCGTCCTGCTGGATTCCAATCACACCCGGGACCACGTCCTGGCCGAACTGGAAGCCTATCACCGGCTCGTCTCCCCAGGGTCCTACATCGTGGCGACCGACGGCATCATGCGGGATCTGACCCAGGCTCCCCGAGGCAACCCGGAGTGGTCGTGGGATAATCCGACCGAGGCCGCCGCGGAGTTCGCCCGAAGCCATCCCGAGTTCGTGCTCGAGCAACCGTCGTGGCCGTTCAACGAGAGCGGCCTCCGTCGCAACCTCACGCACTGGCCCGGGGCATGGCTGAGGCGGCGCGAGGGTTGAGCCTCCCCGCAGAGGGTCCCTTTGGGCCCGTGCCGCAGGACACTGCGGCACCCAGCAGGGATCCCCAATCGGGGATCGCTTAGGTCAAATTTCGAGGCCAAGGCTGGCACTCCACGTGGCTTTGGGTGACCTTTTTCACCATGCACTTCCTCGTCCGCGTCCCCAGACTAGGTCTCGTACTCGCCGCTCTTCTTTTCAACGGCCGAGCCGCTGAACCGGCCTCTGGATCCTCGCCCACCGCACGAATTGTTGCCGATGACGGTCCCGGCTGGACCGCTTGGACCCTCGACCAGTTCAAGAATGTGAACTGCGCCACCAACACGTGGTCGATGGATGGCGGGGTGATCCGCTGCACCGGCAATCCCGTTGGGGTCATCCGCTCCCATCACTCCATCACCAATCTCGAACTCGTCGTCGAGTGGCGACATCTCCAGTCGGGCGGCAACTCCGGCATCTTCCTGTGGGCGACCGACTCCTCGATCAAAAACCTCGAGGCCGGCAACGGACGTCTGCCGGAAGGCATCGAGGTACAGGTGCTGGACCACGGCTACACGGCCCAGTATGAGCGCGACCACAAGAAGAAGGCCGACTGGTTCACGACCCACGGGGATGTCTTCCCGACGGGTTCCGCCACCATGAAACCCTTCCCACCGGTGGCCCCAAACGGCCAGCGAAGCTTTCCCAGCAAGAACCGCAGCCGGGGCGTCGGTGAGTGGAACCACTATTACGTCCGCGCCCTCAATGGCGAGGTCCGCCTCTGGGTGAACGGCGAGGAGGTATCGGGCGGCTCCCAATGCAAACCCGCCTCGGGATACCTCTGTCTCGAATCCGAGGGGGCTCCGGTCGAATTCCGGAACCTCAAGGTCCGCCTCCTGCCCTGAACACGGGGTCGCCCCGTCGTTCGGAGAAATCCCCGGCGGGGATCAGACCGTGAGGATCTCCTTCTCCTTGTGGGCGAGGTGCTGCTCGAGCTTGGCGATGTACTGGTCGGTGAGCTTCTGGACCTGTCCCTCGGCCGTCTTCACCTCGTCTTCTGAGACCCCGTCGTTCTTGGCCTTCTTGAGGGCCTCCATGGCCTGACGGCGCTCGTTGCGGATCGCCACTCTGCCGTCCTCGGTCATCTTCTTGCAGAGCTTCACGAACTCGGCCCGGCGCTCGGCGCTCAGGTCAGGCAGGACGATGCGGATGAACTTGCCTTGGGTCGCCGGATTGAGGCCGAGGTTGGAGTTCTGGATCGCCTTCTCGATGGCCTTCGTGTTGCCGACATCGAACGGCTGCACCATGAGCATCCGCGCCTCGGGAGTCGTGATGGTCGCCAGTTCCTTGAGCCGCATGTGGGACCCGTAGGCCTCCACCTGGACGTTCTCGATCAGCGAAGCCGAGGCCTTGCCGGTTCGGACGCCCGCGAACTGCTGCACCAGGTGCTCCTCGGTCTTGAGCATCTTCTCCTCGGTCTCGAACAGAATCTCGTCGGTCATGGAATGGGGATGGGAATGGGTGGGTGATTACTGGGTGACCAAGGTGCCGACACGGGCTCCGGTGACGACACGCAGGAGGTTGTGGGGGCGGAAGAAGTCAAAGACAACGATCGGCATCTTGTTGTCCTGGCACAGCGCGAACGCCGCGGCATCCATGACCTTGAGCCGCTTTTCGAGCGCCTCGGTATAGCTGATGCGTTCGTAGCGCTTCGCGTCCGGATACTTCTTGGGATCCTTGTCGTAGATGCCATCCACCTTGGTGGCCTTGAGAACGACCTCGGCCCCGATCTCGTTGGCACGGAGGGCCGCAGCGGTGTCGGTGGAGAAGTAAGGATTACCCGTGCCGGCGCCGAAGATGAGGACCCGCCCCTTCTCAAGATGTCGGACGGCACGCCGACGGATGAATGGCTCCGCGATGGCCGTCATAGTGATGGCACTGAGGACCCGGGTCGCGACCTTCTGCTTCTCGAGGGCGTCCTGGAGCGCCAGCGCGTTGATGACGGTCGCCAGCATGCCCATGTAGTCCCCGGTCGCGCGCTCGATCCCGCGTTCGCTGCCCTGGAGGCCCCGGAAGATGTTGCCCCCCCCGACGACGATGACCACCTCGACCCCGAGCTTCTGCACCTCGGTGATCTGGGTCGCCATGTCATGGACCGCCTCCGGACAGATCCCCGCCCCGGACTCCCCGCCGAGCGCCTCCCCGCTGAGCTTGATCAGCACACGCTTGTATCGGGGCTTAGTTTTGGTGGAGGAGCGGGGTTTGTTCATTCGACGCGAGGGGAGTTATCAGAGTCGCCCCACCGGGTCAAACCACCCGACTGGAATCGGGGGCAGGATTTGATTGTCGTTCCGGAACGGGAGAGCCCATGACCGAACCTCCACTTTCGGCCCCACCCATCGACGGACGCTCCATAGCAGCGAAGAGCCCCTTGCCTGGCTTGGATTTCCACCGCCCCCGAATACGCTCACTCCACCATGATCCTCCTCCTTAAGATCACGTTGGCCTCAGGCTTCGGATTCCTCCTTCTGGCGCTGCTATGACCCGGTTCAAGTACCTCCAGGATCCTCTATTCCTGTGCGCAGCGGGTGCCTACTGCATCAATCGCTGGTACTTGAAGCCACTCCTTCCCTGGCCATTTCTGCAGAATTATTTCAACGACCTTCTCACGCTACCCGCTGCGCTTCCGGTCATGCTCTGGATCCAGAGGCGCTTGGACCTGCGTCCGGGAAGCCTCCCTCCCTCGGCGTCGGAGATCGCCCTTCATCTCGTCATCTGGTCCATTATCTGTGAATTGCTGGGCCCATTCTGGCTCCGGATGGGAACCTCAGACCCTTTGGACATCCTCGCATACGCTGCTGGAGGTCTGGCTGGCTGGTGGATCTGGAATCGGCACGGCAACTGACCCGGGATTGGACTGATGAGCTTTGATGCCTTGGCCCCCATCTACCGGAAGGCGGAGTCTATTCTTGCCGGAGGCATTCTCCAGCAGGCCCGTGTGACGCATCTACCAAGCATCGCAAGTCGACATCGAGCACTTCTGCTCGGCGAGGGTCCGGGACGATTCCTGGTTGAGCTGCTGAGCCTATACCCTGGATTGGACTGCACCTGTGTCGAGAAAAGCCCGGGAATGCTCACAGAGACCAGGAAAGCACTCGCGCAGAGAAGGCTACCACTGTCCCAAGTGCGCTTCCTGGAGATCGACGCACTCCAAGCCCAACGCTTCGGGGACTCGTTCGACCTCATCGTGACACACTTCTTCCTAGACTGCTTTACCTACCTCGAACTGGAGCGGCTCATCAGAGCCATCTCCCGGTCAGCGGATCCCGACGCCCACTGGCTCATCTCCGACTTCAGGATTCCGAATCGAGGGTGGCAAAGGATCCGGGCGCGTCTCATCCACCGCCTGATGTATGGGGTGTTCAAACGGATCACCGAAATCACAGCAACCCAGGTGCATCCACCGGAGTCGCTCCTCGAACGAGCAGGCTTTCGACTACAGAGCCGACGCGAGTTCAACCACGGCCTGGTCCATTCGGACCTCTGGCATCGAAGCCCACCTTCCAGAACCACCACGTGGGGACCCGGGAGGCGGAACTTGAGATGGGCTCCTGGGATTCCGGATCGGATCAGAAGAACCGAATTTGAACAGAATGGGTGAAGTGGACGACGAATTGTGTTCTCTGAAGCTGCAACCCGATTCCACCTGCAATGAAGCCCACTGGAAAAGCCCGGAAGCGCCGCAGAAAAGTGCCTGGACCCCTCAAACCGAATGCAGGGACATCCCCGAAGCCGTCGGTGTCCGTGGTCATTCCCGTGCTGAATGAATCCCGGACCGTGGCCCGCGTCGTCCGCTTCGCACTGAAGTGCCCCCTTGTGGGTGAGGTCGTGGTTGTCGACGACGGATCCATCGATGGTACCGGCGACCTCGCGGAGAAGGCGGGTGCCCGTGTCATCACCAGCTCGCTGCTGGGAAAAGGGGCGTCCATGGAAGATGGCCTGCAGGAGGCTCGTCACGACATCATCCTGTTTCTGGATGGGGATCTGCGGGGACTGAAACGTGGACTGGTCGAACAGATGATCCGCCCGATTGGCGACGGAAAGGCCGACTTCGTGAAGGCACGATTTTCCAGGACGGCCGGGAGGGTCACCGCACTCACCGCACGGCCACTGCTCCGAACCTATTTCCCAGAACTGGCGGGCCTGATGCAACCCCTCGGAGGAATCATGGCAGCCCGCAAGGATCTGCTCAGGACTCTGCGGTTCGAGAACGACTATGGGGTGGACATTGGACTCCTGATCGATGCCGCCCAGGCGAGGGCCCGCATCGTGGAGGTGGACATCGGTCAGATCAGCCACGACAGCCAGTCCCTCGCAGCGCTCGAGGAGATGGCGGTGCAGGTGGCCCGGACGATTCTTCAGCGTGCCGGGGATTGGGGGCGCCTGCGTTTGAGCCACGTCCGAGCCGCCAACGAGAGGGACAGGATCCGTCGGGCAGACCTGCACCACACCCTGAACCTGCTCAAGGGGGCTCCGCGATTGGCCCTGATCGACATGGACGGCACGTTGCTGGACGGTCGTTTCGTCATGGCTCTGGCCCAAAGGACCGGACGCGAACCCAGTCTCGCCCGCCTGCTCGACAACGATCAACTCAGTCCCACAACTCGAACGCGCAGGATCGCCGCGGTGTTTGCGGGACTTCCGAAATCCGTGTTCGAACAGGTCGCTCGATCGTTGCCTTTGAAACCGGGTGCCGTGGAAACTGTTGTCGGATTGCGTAAGGCCGGATTCGTCGTCGGGATCGTCACGGATAGCTATCGCATCGCCGCAGAGACGGTCCGACGCAGGGTGTTCGCCGATTTCACACTCAGCCATGTGCTGACCTTCCGGAACGAGCGCACCACCGGTCGGATCACCCTTTGCCCTGCCATGATCCACCCCAAAGGCTGCCTCGAGCACACCCTGTGCAAGGTCAACGTGCTGGAGCATCTCCGGGAGGAATCGGGTGTTTCAGCAGGCCAGATCCTGGCAGTGGGTGACAGCCACAATGACATCTGCCTCCTCCGGGCGGCTGGCGACTCGGTGGCCTTCGAGCCAAAAGGATCAGACGTTTCAGGGGCGGCCCACCATACCGTGGTTGGCGATCTCAGGGGCATCCTGCAGCTCCTCGGGCTGCCGCATCCACGCCAGGCCGAGGTTCGAGACACGCCGGTGGCGGCATCAAGCCACTCAAGAGAACCAGCGAAATGACGCGGTGATCAGCGAAATATCGCCTCGAATCAGGGATTCAAGTCTCCAATGCTTGACACATCGGATCGCTGATTGGTTTCTATTCCGGACCGCTCTGATGCATTTAGCGGACAAGGGTTCGAGGTCGTGCGACCTCGGAGGTCATGGAGTGGTCGGGCCGCCATTCCTCCATGCTGAGCCGTAGAGCCGATCGGGCAGAACCGATTGCCGCTAGGTTCTCTGTGATCACTAGCAGGGCATTGTCGTGAAGCCGTTGGCAAAGAAATCTAATGGCCTCCGGCGGTAAACCTGCCGACGCCCAAACCAAACCATGCCCCACCATCCCCATCCACCGGGCCCTCACCATCCCCGACGAGGTGAAGACATCCCTCCCCACCCGAAACCCCATTGGAATCATCTTGATCAGCTTAGTGATGAGGGTGTGCTCAAATACGCCCCTCCAGAAATCCGAAGGCTCTGGACCAAGCTGTTGCAGATTGAGTCGAGTCTCGCGATGATCCAAACCCAGAACGAGGAAATCCTCACGCGCCTGCCCCGCCCTTCCCCCGGGGCCACCACTGAGGAATAGTTCCGTGAGCCCAATCGATTCCGGACTGATGGCCATGGTCGAGGCAAATGCCTGGACCTTTGGTCCTAATGCAACGGCATTGAGGATTCTTTCGCTGACCCTTCGAGAAAAGCTGGATCCCGAAGTCTTCTGGAGGCCACTGATCCAGGGCTGTCCCCGGATGTCACCGCTTGGCTATTGGATTGAGACGCACCTCCGGGGAGGCCTTGGACTGGAGGCCATCGCTGGGGATTTCCTCAGACGCGAGTCAGTAGTGGTCGGACAAATAGATCGGCGCCTAAGGGATTGCCAGAATGTCCTGATCGCCGGCCACGACCGTGAGCTTGAGCAACTGTGGCAGATCGATGCCGGCCAGCGTGAATATCGGTACCTCCTGCTCGACGGGCTCCTCGGATCTCCATCTCCGGGAGAAGGACTGGATATCCTGCAGAACACAGCACGGATTGGAGCTCCGTTCTCCTTCAGGGAACTGGAATCAGCTCTCGACTGGGCGGATGCGTTGGTGCTCAGCGGGTTTGTGCTCCACCGCCAGAATCTTCTAGGACCCTCGCAACTACGGCCCCTCCTGCTAAGCTCCCGCGATCAGGTCGATCCAGTGCTTCTGGTGACCACCAATGAGCGGAGACTCACTTTAGGTCTGGGGGCTCCGTCCACCTATCGGGACGATTTTAGGCCCTACCTCTGGCAGGAATCGATCTCCCACCTCATCAGCGAATGGCATGAACGGCAAACCGGGACCCGATGGGGCTGGTTGCCAATGCCCCCCGACGTCCTCAGCGACCAGTTCCAGGAGACACTGGAGGAAGGCCGACCATGATGGAGACGCTTTTGGTTCTCCTCGTGGTGGGCTTTGCCACACTGGTGATCGCCTGGATGCCGGAACGGAAAGAGGCTGTCGCCCTCGCAGCGGTCGGAATCCTCCTAATCGGCGGGCAACGGGCAGGTTTCTTTCCGGCGGATGCTGCATTCCGAACGATCTCGATGCCTGTGCTACTGATCCTCCTGGCTATTGGTATCTTTGCGAATGTCTTCGCTGAATCGGGTGCGTTCGAGCGAGCTTGCCGAGCCATCGCAATCGCAGCACGGGGTCGACAGGAGACCCTGGTGCCGGGTTTCCTCGTACTAACCTATGCTTTGTCGGCAACACTGCCCAATCTCACATGCCTCTACGTTCTCCTGCCCGTGATGTTGGGATCATTGAAGGCAGTGGGCATGGGGGAGAGACCCCTGAAGCAGACTCTTGTTGCGATAGTCATCGCCAGCAATCTCGGTGGTGCCAGCACCATGATTGGAGACTTCCCAAACATCCTCATCAGCCGCTCCCAGGGTATTCCGTTCATGGAGTTCATATACTGGATGACTCCGGCCTGCCTGCTGATGCTCGGCATGCTCTACCTGCTGATCCGCAGGCCAGAGCATCAACCCATGAATGCATCCCCGATGCACCTAGGATTGCTGACTGAGATGCTGCAGCAGCAGAGTCAACAGCTCCGGATCAACCTCAGGCTCTTCATCCCCGCGGCAGTCACCTTCATGGCGATGCTAGCCGGACTCATAGTTACGGGGTGGAATCCCTTTCCTCCAGAACTGGTTTGTCTGGGCGCAGCCTGCCTCTGTGTGTGGCTTCTGCCAAACCCAGAGCGCTGGGCAACCCGGCTCGACATAGCAAGCACACTCTTCATCGCTTGTCTGTTCGTGTTTGCAGGAGCCATCCAGGCCACGGGAATCCTGAATCACCTAGCCACTGGGGTGATGCACTTCTGCGACGGCAACCCATTCCTGATCAGCGCCGCCTTTATCCTGCTGGCCTGCCTTCTGACCGCTTGTTTTTCGGCGGGTCCGACAACCGCGGTCCTCATTCCCATCGCCGAAAAAATGGCCACCCAGCTCCCAGGCCATCTGGTCTGGTGGGCTCTGTCGCTCGGAGTCCTTGCCGGATCCAGCACCACCCTTCTCTCGGCCACTGCTGGCCCCATCGCGGCGAACCTCCTGAAGCAGCAGACCGGATTGGAACTGTCCTACGGGGACTTCTTGAAGCTGGGTCTCAAGGCAGGCCTGTTTTTCACCCTCGGAGCTATCAGCTACGTCTGGTTCCGACTTCAACTCCCCCACATGCACGAGGCCCTGAGGAGCACAGGATTGTTCGAGTAAACGGAACCTGGAATGTCGCTCACGGCGATTTTGCTCGAGTGTTGCCGGTCAATGCGAAAGGCAGTTTCCCTACTGCCAACACCGGATTAGTCGAGGCTTACTACGGGAGGGGCGACCCTGGCGAGCTCCTCAGTTATCTTCCGGGTGACTCGAGTCTGCCAACCGACCAAGTGAACCAGAAACCGGGCACCGGCCATCGCAAGGGCTCCCAATGGGCCAAGAACAAAATCAGCCGTCGTGAACAACACGGCAGAAACGAGGAGGAGTGAGCCAAGGCTCGTCTCGATGAACGTCTCAGCAAGGAATCCAGGCCCTCTTCCTCCCAAGAATTTATTCGTCCGGATGAACGGAGAATGGTGGTTCCATAGGCACTTCAGCCAGCTTGCTCCAAAAATCCACCCGAGACCGAGATGAATCAGGAAGGCGCGGCAAATCTTGCCTGACCCATATCCCTCATTGCGAAGGCTGTTGAAGAACGTTCCAAATCTCATCACCAGATAGCTGATGAGTGTGAACCCCGCCCAAACAACGATGAACGGCTGAGACGAGTTCGTCATTCCGAACACGACTGCGGGTGCCAGCAGCACCAGCGACAAGCTGGGGATCAGGTTGAAGTTGAACCACGCGGTCAAATGAAGGAGATAGCCCAACCTCTGAGAGGCTTGGAGCTGGCCCCCGAGGAGAAACCTTTTCCAGTTTAACTTGAGGATCTGGGCATTTCCAAAAGCCCAGCGCCAACGCTGCTTCTTGAGACTCTCAAGATCGTGCGGAATGAGCCCCCGCCCCACCACTTCATCCACGTAGATCGAACTCCACCCGGACGAATTGAGGCGAAGCCCCAGGTCGGCATCTTCTGTGACGACACCTGGGTTGAACCCACCAACCTCTTTGAGCGCCCTCGTCCGGATCAGACTGAGCGTTCCGGTGCAAGGAACCGCACCAAGACGCTGAGCCACGTTCATGTAGCCGGCAAAGAAATGGCGATAATCCAGTATGATTCCAAAGTTTCCTGGGCCGACGTTCCTGTATTCCTGAGGAAACTGAACCAAGCCTACCTCGGGGGACATGGCGCGACCGACAGCTCTGCGAAGAGCATCACGCTCAACCACGTAGTCCGCATCTACGACAAACACAAACTCAGTGCCTTGGCGAATCTCAGGTATGATCCGGTTCAACGCACCCGCTTTAGCTCCAGAGATGCCCTCGAGATGAAAAAAACGGAATCGAGACCCAAGTTTTTTGCAGAGTCTCTCAACGGGTTGCCAGATGGACTCGTCGGAGGTGTTGTTGTCCACAACGATGACCTCAAACGCCGACCACCTAAGCCTCGCGAGCGAAAGGAGAGTTCGGCGAAGGACTTCAGGTGGCTCATTGTGAGCGGGAACGAGGATAGAGACAAACGGCTCTTCGGCGATTTCTTCAGGTGGCGGTGAACTCCGAGACGAAAACCAACTCGACACAAGTTGGGCACCCAGCACCAGCAAGTGCACCCCAAAGTTCAAAAGGACCAGCGCCAAATGGGCCTCTGGAAACCAGATCAGAAGCAGAAGAGTTGAAAGAAAGAATGAGGATTGCAGAGCGTGAGATTTTTTCATGGCGTAATTCTCCTCCACCGGCCAGAGGCCACAGGCCAAACCGCCTTCCAAGTGAAGTTCTCAGACCCTAAAATCGGGGTGTTTCTTATACCCCAAAGACACTGACCTTTGTCTAGGCTCAAGACTCGAAACCTTACCCTTCTATTCTTACATTCCATGAAACCGCGTCACCGGACCGGTCCCGTTCCCTTCACGTCGACGCAGACCACGTCGCCCTTTGAGTTCCGGACATACAGTTTGCCGGCATCCAAGACCGGGGCGCTCCAAACCTTGCCGCCCGACACCTGGGCCCGGACGATCTCCGTGTAGGCATCGGGCGTGGCTGAGACGACCACCAGCTCGCCCGCTCCAGTGATCCAGAGGAGCTTCCCGTCGGCCGCCGTGAGATTGCCCATGGGGGCCTCGGGTGAACTCCACTTCACGACACCTGTCTTGACGTCCAGACACCGGAGGTAACCCGGCCGGTCACCGTTGCCGCTGATCCCATAGAGGTGCCCCCCGATGAGGATCGGGGTCGAGAGCTGGCTGGCGATCTCCTTGGACTGCCAGAGCTTCTGGGCGCCACCAGCGGTCGGATGGAATAGGGCTCCCGAAGCACCGGTGCCGGGGCCCTCCAGGAACTTGTATCCAGAGGTCACGAAGAGATCCGTGCCGACCACAATGGGATCCGGCGCATTGACGTCATACATGGTCTCCCACGGGAAGCGGGAGAGCTCCTTGCCGGTCTTCGGATCGACCACCACGGCCGCCTTGGCAGCGAAGATGGCGAGGGCGGGCTGGCCATTGAAGCGGAAGGCGACTGGCGTCGCGTACCCGGAGGCATCCTTGCCGGAGGACCAGATCGGACTGCCGTCCTTAGCGTTCAGTGCAATGCCATGGGTGCCGGCGTTCAGGAAGACCACGTTCCCCTGCACCAGCGGGGACCCTGCGAAACCCCACTCGGGCTCCTCGACCCCATGCTCCTTCCGGACATTCCGAAGCCAGACCTCCTTCCCCGTCGCCGCATCCAGACACCGGACCTCGCCCTGCTTGCTAATGAAATACAGGCGGCCGGCGGCGATCGTCGGCGTCGCGCTCGGCCCACCCTCGTAATATTTCGGATCGAGCTTCTGCGGATACACCACCTTCCAGACTTCAGCCCCCGTGGTGGCGTCGAAGCAGAAGATCGTATCCTGGTTGTTGGCGTTGCCCACCGTGTAGACCTTGCCAGCGGCCACCGACATCGAGGAGTAGCCGATCCCCACGTTCTTCTTCCACAGCTGCTTCGGCTGTCCGCCGGGCCACGCCCCCAGCCAGTTGCGCTCGGGCGAGATGCCGGTCTGGTCGACACCACGGAACATGGGCCAGTCGGCGATCGCGACCCCGGCGGTCACGGTGAGGAGGGAGGCGAGGAGCGGGATCTTTCGAATCATGAGCCGACCTTAGTCAGGTCCCCCGGACCGTCAAACCCCGGATCCCAGTGAACGCGCCGGGGTAGATGCGGACAAGAAACACAGGATGTCGCTTGTCTGTCCAAACGCCGGGTCGGAACCTCTCTCAAACCTCAGAACCGCCCAGAGTCAGGCCCCGTCCCCTATCGATCGATGTCCCTCATGAAGCCGTCCCTGCTTCCCATTTCCGCGCTCACTGTCGCCTTGTCCTTAGCCCGCGGGGCCGACGCCCCGGTCGACTGGCCGGAGTGGCGAGGACCCGACGCCCAGGGACACGCCACCGCGAAGGGAGTCCCGGAGACCTGGAGCGACACCCAGAACATCGCGTGGCGGTGCGACCTAACAGGTCGGGGCTGGTCGACACCCGTCATGAATGCCGACCAGATCTGGCTGAGCACGGCACTCGAGACCCCAGCCTCACCCGAGGAAGTGGCCCAGCGGACGAAGGTCAACACGGCCGATCAGCCACTCACCGTGCTCTCAAGAGTCGAGCTCAAGGCACTCTGTGTCGATCGCCGCACCGGAAAACGGCTCCGGGACATCCCGCTCATCACGGTCCAGGACCCGCAATGGGTCCATGAGCTGAACAGCTATGCCTCGCCCTCCCCGGTCTTGGAGCCCGGACGGGCCTACTTTCATTTCGGCACCTTCGGGACGTTCTGCGTCGATGTCGGGGCCGGCGGCGTGGTCTGGGCGAACACGAACCTCCACATCATGCACGAGAACGGACCCGGGAGTTCGCCGGTTCTTGTCGGAGACCTGCTGCTGTTCCATCTCGACGGCAGCGATTCGCAATCCATCGCGGCCCTCGACAAGAAGACAGGACGCCTCGTCTGGCGGACCGACCGCTCGGGCAAGATGAATGAGCATCCCCAGCTCAAGAAGTCCTACGCCACGCCCACCGTCACCCAGTGGGGTGGCAAGCCAGCGGTGCTATCGCAGGGCGCCGACTGGATCTACGCCTACGAGCCGTCGACGGGACGGGAACTCTGGAAGGTGCCCTACGGGAACCTCGGGTTCTCACTGTCCTCGCGGGCCGTGCTGGGCGAGGGACGGGTCTACTTCGCGACCGGGTACTCTCGGTCCGAGATCCAGGCCGTCCAGCTCGGCGGCCCCGACACCGCCCCGGCGACGGTCTGGAAATACGCCAAGGGAGCCCCGACCATGTCGTCGCTGCTCCTCGTGGGGAGCGAGCTGTACTTCGTCTCCGACTCCGGTGGCATGCTGACCTGTCTCGACGCCCGCAATGGACATGAGCACTACCGCGAACGTCTGGGCGGCAGTCACAGTGCCTCGCCGCTGTTCGTGGACGGCAAGATCCTCCTGTGTTCCCGGGAAGGAGAAACGTGTGTGGTCTCTCCCGGGACCTCGTTCAAGCTCATGGCGAGAAACCGTCTCCCAGGCAAACTCATGGCCTCACCGATCGCCTCGGGGGATTCGTTGTATCTCCGCACCGACACGGCCCTCTACCGGATCCAGGCCGGAAAGTAGCGAGCCTGGAAGACGTCGCGGAAGACTCGGGCCCGAAACGAGGTTGAGTCTTCGTGGCTGCGCGGAGCGCAGCCGGGTCCGCAGGGCATTGCGGATCCCAACTCCAGGTTGCCATGCATTGCCCGGAACTCCGCCATGCCCGTAGAATCCACCCCATGGACTTTGCTTCCCGACGACTCCCCGCCATGGGTGCACTGATTGCGGCCCACCTCACCTGCATGGCCGCAGAACCGGTCCACAAGGCCATCAAGGGGGACGCCGCCCCGACCGCAGCACGGTCCGTACACCTCGGCTATCCGGCTCCCGAGGGATCCTTGTTCTACATGGAGATGGTCATCGAGCGGTCGGTCCCTGGGAGCTACTTCATGGCCGCCGGATGGAACACCGGCTACTTCGGGCTCCAGCAGCTCGGCAAGGCTACCGAGAAGGTGGTCATCTTCTCCGTCTGGGACCCGACGACCGGCGACGATCCGGGTGCGGTGAAGACGGAGGATCGGGTGGAGGTGCTCCATGAGGGTGACGGCGTACGGATCCGACGCTTCGGCGGCGAGGGGACTGGCGGCCAATGCATGGCGCCCTGGCCATGGTCCCTGGGTGAGACAAACCGCTTCCTGCTCCAGGGCGAGGTTCAGGGCAACAAGACCGCCTACACCGCCTGGGTGTCCAAGGGGGGGGCTGACTGGAAGAAGCTCGCCACGTTCCGTACCCGCACCGGCGGGCTGCCACTGAAGGGCTACTACTCCTTCGTCGAAGACTTCCGTCGTGATGGCGCCAGCGTGGGTGAAACCCGCAGGGCCCGCTTCGGCAACGGCTGGGTGAAGGCCACCTCCCACGACTGGGTCCCGTTGAACCGGGCCCGGTTCACGGCTTCCGGAGCCGATTGGGAGGCCCGGGACAACATCGATGGCGGTGAGTCCGGATCCTGGTTCTTCCTCGCAACCGGTGGCGACATCCAGGCCAGCCACCCGTTGCAGAGCCTGTTGAGGCTGCCGCCGCCCGTGGCGCTGCCGAAGCTAGAGGGTCCGTGACGGGTTAGGACACCTCGCCACAATCGACGACATTCATGCAGGCACCCCACCCGGTGGGCGGCGGATGCCCCCCGGGGCCGCAGGGCACAGCGGATTCCACCCAAGCCTGCGGATACCCCAAAGGACGACCGAGCCGTTCTGTCAGGTGAACAATAACCCAGCGGCTTCGGCACAACTGAGATTGCGTCCGCCCGAGGCGACTTCCTCGAGCTTCCCGCCCCGCCAGATCCGATGCCGATAGAGCGTGGCAAAGCCGTAGTCCGGTGCCGCGCCGCCCTGTCCCCCAACCAGTTCGCTGCCTCGACGCACATTATCCTGCATCCAGGCCGGCAGAAGCAGGTGGAACGGATTGCGTCGAACCTCCCCCACATGGAACGAGAGTGCGGTGACCTGGTCCGCAACCTGGGATTCGGAGAGCTCGACCATGAGGTTGGGACGCGTCATTTGCCCCCAGTACTCGGTGTCCACCAGGTGGGTCGTGAAGCTGGTCGGAAGGGTGGCGAGGGCATCTTGGACCAGGAAGTGCACGCCGATGTGGGTGCCGTTCCAGTCGTGCTCATGGGGCACGAAGATCGCCTTCGGACACTCCCGACGTAGGATGTCGGCAATCACGGTCACCTTGGCCGCCCAGCCGGCAGGGTCCTGCTGGCGCGCCTTAGGTGTAATCGCCTCGAGTCCGTTCGGCGCGGTCTGGATGAGCCCCAGCCCGAGATGGTTGCAGGCGTCGCGGAGTTCCGACAGCCGCGCGGCCTGACGCTCCCGGTTGCTCCCTTGCGTGACCGCGACGTTGCGGATCGTCCAACCGGATTCCCGCATCAGGCGAACCGCGAGTCCACCCACGATGCACTCGTCGTCGGGATGTGGGGAGAAGATCAGTCCCACCGGGGCATTCGGCAGCGCCTGGGGCCGCGGGAGCGGAGGGAATCCTCCGAGCGGATAGTCCTTCCCGGTCCTGAAGAACCGGGCGTATTCGGCGACAAGGTGGGCGTAGGGATTCATGCGGCCGCCCAGTTTCCCCACGAGGGAAACCTCAGGCAAGCACCGGGAGGCTTGCGGCGGCGATGGCCTGGCCGTGACGCTTGTCCTTCTCGTCAGGGGTCACAAACCCAACCCGGGCCGACAGCTCCGGGAATTCAAGGTCCAGGACCTCTCGGGCCTTCTTCAGGATCAACTCACCGCCGGTGCCGGTGGTCACCCGTCCCAGCACCAGGACGTGGCGCATCGCATAGTACCGGGACCAGTGGGCCAGTGCGTAGCCGAGGAAGACGCCGATCGACTCATAGATCCGGGCCGCACGTGGATCCCCAGCCGCCATGAGGGCCTGCACCTGCTTGAGCCGGTCGGGCAGTCCCAGGGACGGATCGACCTCGATTCCGGCCGGCGCCAGAAGTCGTCCCACCGCCTGCTGGGAGAAATACTGGGCGCCGCAGCCGACGTCGCCCGACCACTCCTCCTTGGGGGCCGGACGACGGTAGTCCACGGGCACGAAGGCCAGCTCGTTCAGCCACGACGTGATGTTGCCGTCGGGCGTGACGAACCCAGCCGCCGTGCTGGTGCCCATGGCGATGCCCAGAACCGCGTTCTGATTCAGGGCCATGGATCCCGCCAGGGCGGTCACCTCGCCGTCATTCACCACCTCGAAAGGGATGCCGCCCCACTGCCGGCGCAGCTCGAGGAAGAGATCCTTCACCCGGGACTCGAACAGGTCGGGCGGCACGCCCCGGAACAGCGAGGCCACCTTGACCCGGTTGTTCACGTACACTCCCGCGGCCGAACCACCGATCGCGTCTACCCGCGGCAGGTGGGCCGCGGCTCGACGCAGCGAGTCCATGATGCCGTCGACGTGGTACTGCGGATCCTTCTGGAAGTAGGGATCCCAGACGATCTCCTCGGAGAAGACCGCCTTGCCGTCGAGCACCGCCGCGACCTTGCGGTCGCTGCCACCGAGATCGAATCCGATACGGCAGCCATCGAGGTAACGGCCCAGCGGTGCGGTGATGGAGCGGGCCGGAGGCAGACGATCCGGGGATTCGACCCAGACGACCTCGATGGGATGGTCGTAGACCTTGCGGCCGATGGTCTCGGAATCGAAGCGCCCGTTCGTTGTCTCGGCATAATGCGCCCGGAGCGCATCAGCGATCTCCCTCGGACCCGTGACCGTGAAGCGCCAGCCACCCCAGCCCCACAGAAGGAACTTCGCGAGGCGCTCCACGAAGAACGCATTCGCCTCGACGGCGCCTGGAGCCGTGGGCACGAGCACCTTGAAGGCCTGGTGAAACACGGAGCCATCGGCCTGTTCGAGGGCGACCGTGATCGGAACCGTCGCCTCCCGGAGGAACGCACGCTCCGCCAGCACGGCGGGACGGAACTCGGGATCCAGCGGCGGCAGGATCCGGGGGACGGTCAGGAAACGATCGACGGCACTCATGCGTCCCGAAGGCTGCACTCCCGGCCCCGCCCCGCGCAAGATGGCGCGTCGTCATCTCCAACCGCTCAACCGCGGCCGCAGAGACAGAACCCCAAAGGTCTCACTCGATCGCAGCCCGCATCGCTGCAAACCAGTCGGTCCCCGCCTCGCTCGACACTGGATTGATGCCCGCCGTCTCTGCGTCCTCGACACACTCCGGCGGCAGCTCCTTCAGGAATGGCGAGGGATGACACGGCAGGACCTGGCCATAGCGCTTGCGTCCTCCGCAGTGGGAGATCCTCAGGGTGCGCTGAGCCCGCGTGATGGCCACGTAGAACAGGCGTCGTTCCTCGTCGAGCGTACCTTCCAGCTTCGACCGCGAATGGGGAAGCAGTCCGTCCTCCACTCCGACAATCTGGACGTGAGGGAATTCCAATCCCTTCGCAGCATGCATGGTGATCAAGGTGACCTGGTCACCCGTCTCCTTGTCCTCAGCGCGCTCCTGGTCGAGCGACAGCTGTTCGAGGAATTCCGCCACACGTTCTGAGGGATTTCGGGTGAGGCGACGCCGGGGCGGCGGCAGGGGCGCGGCAGGGGCCGGGGCCAGCACCACCTCGTCGGTGGCGGGTGTCGGTGCAGACACCTCGACGGGCCGAGCCACGGCCGCGATGCCGTTGGGATCATCGAGGTCGTCCAGCAGTTCCCAGACGTTCCGCCAGCGCGCCTCGGAGGCCTCTGGGGTCTTCTCACTCCGGGTCAATTCCGCCCGGTAGTCGATCGACCGGAGCCATTCCTCGGCCCAGTTCCCAAGACAGACCGGGTCCTTCGACTCGAGGATTACACGTGTCTCCTCAATGAACGCGATGAACGACCGGATGGCCTCCACCGTTCGCGGCTGGAACCGCTCCTGGACATCGGTGTGCCGCATCGCCGTGAAGACGCTGCTCCTGCGCTCCTGACTCGCCGCCAGCAGCCGTTCCATCGTCACGTCGCTGAGCCCCCGGGCAGGGGTGTTGGCGATTCGCAGCAGGGCGACGTCGTCGTGCGGATTCAGGAACGTCTTCAGATACGCGAGGAAGTCCCGGATCTCCCGTCGGTCGAAGAAGCTCTGTCCCCCGATCAGCCGGTACCGGATCTTGGACTGGCGGAGGGCGGACTCGAGGAGCCGGGACTGGATGTTGGTGCGGAACAGGATCGCCTGGTCGCCCCACGGGATGCGCCGAACCATGCGGTCGTCCTCGATGTTCTGGGCCACCGTCTTGGATTCCTCCTCATCGGTGTCGAAACACTGGAGCAGGATCTTCTCCCCCTCCCCCTTGGACGACCACAGCTGCTTGCCACGACGTCGGGCGTTGTTGCGGATCACGCCGTTGGCCGCCTTGAGGATTACGTTGGTGGACCGGTAGTTCTGCTCCAGCTTCACCACCTTCACCTCGGGGAAATGCTTCTCAAGGTCCAGAAGGTTGGCGACCTCGGCACCACGCCAGCCGTAGATGGACTGGTCGTCGTCACCCACGACACAGAGGTTCCGGGAGTCCCGGGTCAGGGCATGCACGAGCTCGAACTGCGCGGCATTGGTGTCCTGGTACTCATCCACCATGACATACCGGAACCGCTCCCGACACGCCTCGAGGGCCTCGGGGTGCTCCTTGAAGAGGCGCAGCACCAGCAGGATGAGGTCATCAAAGTCCACGGCATTGCATGCGTGGAGCGCAGACTGGTAGCGGGAGAGCACGTGTTCCGCGAGGGCCCGGACCTCGGGATCCTCGAACACGGAGGCCCGACTCCCACCGCCTCGAAACCGGGACAGCAGGCCGAGGATGGCGTGCGGATCGCTCTTCACCTTTCCCTCGTGGATGGAGGACAGGATCTTCTTGATGGCTCCGATCTGATCGGACTCGTCGTAGATCACGAAGTTCCGCTTGTAGCCGAGCTTCTCGATGTGCTGGCGGAGGATCCGGACGCAGAGGGAGTGGAAGGTGCAGACCGTTGGACGCTCCGGAGCCTCACCGTCGGAGTCGCGACGGGACCGACGCGGCAGCATCTCGTTCACCCGCTCCTGCATTTCCTTGGCGGCCTTGTTGGTGAAGGTGACGGCCAGGATCTTCCCGGGTGAAATGCCCCGTTCGATCATGTGGACAATCCGGCAGGTGATCACCCGCGTCTTGCCCGTCCCCGCCCCGGCGAGGATCAGCACCGGGCCCCGGACGGTCGACACCGCCTGCTGCTGCTCCGGGTTGAGGGCGTCGATGTTGAACACGGGCCGCGGAGCATGGCGCGACGACCACGCCGGGCAAGTCCAAGTCCCTCGCAGAACGTCGGTAGGGGCAAGCGGCCCACAACGGCCCCACCTGGCCCGGCGTATTCCCCACAGAAATACCTTCGGGAACCCCAGCCAAACCGGGCGCAGAAATATGGTTTTCAGACCCCGCACCGTTGCCACCCCATCGGAGGACCCGTAGGTTCGTGGGCCGCTATGGAGTCAATCCTCAGCTTTATGTACGTGGCCGTGATGGTGGTGCTGCTCTTCGGGGCCAGCATCTTTGTGCACGAGTACGGCCATTACTGGATGGCTCTCAGGCGCGGGATGAAGGTGGAGGGCTTCGCCATCGGATTCGGGCCGAAGATCTTTTCCTGGATGCGGGACGGCGTGGAGTGGTCGATCCGTTGGATTCCCGCAGGCGGCTTCGTGAAGCTGCCGCAGATGATCACCTCGGAGGCGATCGAGGGGAAGGCGGCTCACGACATCCCACATGCCCCTCCCCTCTCCCGGATTCTCGTCTCGATCGCGGGTCCCGCGATGAACATCGCCTTCGCACTCGCCATCGCGTGCGTCATCTGGGCCATCGGCATCCCCGTCCGGGTCAACCCGCCCATCATCGGACCCGTCGACCCCCAGTCTACTGAGGCCGCCCGTGGGGTGCGCAGCGGGGACCGGATTGTGGAGGTGAACGGGCACAAGGTGCGGTCCTGGCAGGACATCAACCTCGAGGTCATCACGGCCCTCACCAACGTGGTCCCCGTAACCCTAGAGCGGTCTGGTCAGCGTCTGACCGTCAGCCTCCCCACCAAGCGGTCCGAGACGCTCGGGCTGAAGTGGCTCGACCTCGAACCCCAGGAACGCCCCATCGTGGGTCTGGTCCAGCCCGGCATGCCCGCCGAGAAGATCGGTCTCAAACTCGGGGACAAGTTCCTATCCTTCGACGGTGTCTACGTTCTCAACCAGGAGCAGCTCAGCGACGTCATCAACAAGGGCAAGGGGCGTCCCTGCGAGGTGGTCGTCGAGCGCGACGGCACCAAGCTGAGCCTGACGGTCACCCCGGTCTACGACCCAGAAACGCAGCGCGGGCGCATCGGCATCGGGTTCGCCGGTGGCCACTACGAGGTCCAGCGCCCGGGACCCAACCCGATCGAGCAGTTCAGCGACGTCCTGCGACTCATGGGCAAAACGTTCAACGCCCTGTTCCATTCCAAGGAGACCGGCGTCAGCGCGAAGGACATGAGCGGACCGGTCGGCATCCTGGGCAAGCTGTGGCTCGACGTGCACACCGACCTCCGACTGGCCCTCGGGTTCCTGGTGACACTCAACATCAACCTCGCCCTGATGAACCTCCTGCCGATCCCGGTCCTCGATGGCGGCCATATCATGATGGCGCTCTATGAACTCGTCTCACGACGACGGGTCGGCGCACGCTTCCAGGAGATCGTCACCGCCGGCTTTGCCGTGGTGCTGTTGTCGTTCATGGCCTTCGTGACCTACTACGACCTTCATCGGGCCCCGATCTTCCGTCAGATGCTCAAGCAGAAGAGCGTCATCGAGTCCCCGGCCAAGGGGGCGGCGCCGGATTCCTCGACCCCGACACCCGTCAAGCGCTGATAGGGATCCAAGGCCCAGACGGCTGGATCACTCGATGACGAATCCCGCCATGATGGGGCTGAATGCCCCGACATAGCCGCCCTTCAGGAGAGGGGCCTTCAACACCGGAACGAACCGCGGACGATCCTCTGGCCCTTGGAACAGGATCGGCTTGGTGGTCCCATCCGGAAGCCGGGCCTCGCCGGTGACCTCATAGTCCGCCGGAGGAAGATCGTTGAGATCCTCGACCGGGGTCGGCTTGCCAGGTCGCCAGACCCGCTCGAGGACAAACGGCTCCAGGGTGCGTCCATCGAGGGTGGGCGACACCGGGCGGACCGTGTACCGCAGCTGGGTGCCGTCGGGCGGGGCTTTGGTGACCCCCTTGCCCTGCTGATAGGTCTGCCACGTCAGTCGGATGTGGGCTCCGTTCCAGTCGCCCGACTCGTTCACGTTGGGCATCCCGGAACGGGATCGGGAGGTCGGTCCGGTCACCTTCCAGACGAAGTCCTGCACGATTCCCGCGTCCGAATCGCGACTCTTGTCCGCGAGGTTCCCAACCGGTTCCAGCGGCACACGGAACTCCACGCCCTTATGGCGCAGCGTCACGACGGCTCGGGAGACGTTGTAGGTGCCCGGCACCACCCGCTGGCGATAGGTCCCGTCGGGACCAACCACCGGGGCGAATGACACCCGTTCTCCCGCCGCGCTGACCCCCTGGACCGCGATCGCCTGGTCGACGATTTCGCCGGTTAACCGGGTCCCATCCGGGAAGGAGATCCGTCCCACCACAAAACCGGGGGCTGGTTTCTGGGCGGGAACCGGAATGCCGCTGGAGGGGGCCTTCTGGGGCACCCCAAGGGCGAGCGCCTTCGGAGGCACGCCATGGGCTGCAAGGGCCGCAGCAGCAGCTTCACCCAGGTCGACTGTCAGGGGCACCCCGGCACGGAGAAGTCCCACCACCAGCTTCTGGCCAGGACGAAGGCCTGCCCTCGATGGATCCCCGGTCACGAGGACCCCGTTCACGCTGACGACCAAATCCCCCTCACGGAGTCCCGCGATACGAGCCGGGGAATCCTCGGCCACGGCTCGGATCCGGAAGCCCTGGATCGTGGCCGCTTCAAGCCGTGTGACGCCCGTGTCTTCGGACTGGAACAGGAGGCCGAACGCCCCAAGCCCGGGGTCTCCACCCAGGCTCAACCAAGACGAAACGAGCGTCAGTCCGATCGCCATGAGGGTGACGGCACTGCGGGTCATGCGGCTTGGGATGATCATCTCCTCTGAGACTGATCCCAGTGGAGACGACGAGACAAGCGTGGTCGCCCGGGTCGACATGTGGGGGGACCCATCATTCCTTTCGACGCTTCCCATCGCGTCGTTTCGCCATACCCTCGCGCCCACGTTCGATGAACTACTGCGCCTCCCCCTGGTCGTTCCACAGACGCCCCACCCGCGAGGTCACCGTAGGCGACCCCTCCCACGGAGGTGTCGTCATGGGTGGGAACCATCCAGTCGTCCGCCAGTCCATGCTGACCTGCGACACGATGAACACCGCCGAGTGCGTGCGCCAGACCCTCGAGCTGGTCGCCGTCGGCTGCCAGATCGTCCGCATCACCGCACCGACGGTAAAGGACGCCGCCAACCTCGAGAACATCGTCCGGGAACTGCGCTCCGTCGGCTGCCACGTCCCCATCGTGGCCGACATCCACTTCAAGCCCGAGGCCGCCATGGAGGCCGTGAAGTGGGTGGAGAAGGTCCGCATCAATCCCGGCAACTACGCTGACTCGAAGAAGTTCGCGATCAAGGAATACACCGACGACGCCTACACCGCCGAGCTGCTTCGCATCGAGGAGAAGTTCACTCCTCTCGTGATCGAGGCGAAGCGACTGGGTCGCGCCCTGCGCATCGGCACCAACCATGGGTCGCTGTCGGACCGCATCATGAACCGGTACGGCGACACCCCTCTAGGCATGGTGGAGAGCGCCCTCGAGTTCGCCCGGATCTGCCGGAAGCATGACTTCCACAACTTCGTGTTCTCGATGAAGTCATCGAACCCGAAGGTGATGATCGAGTGCTACCGCCTCCTGGCAGCCCGACTCGAACAGGAGGGTCCCGACTGGAACTACCCGCTGCATCTCGGGGTGACCGAAGCCGGCGAGGGCGAGGATGGTCGCATCAAGTCCGCCATCGGTATCGGCTCCCTGCTGTGCGACGGCATCGGCGACACCATCCGGGTTTCACTCACCGAGGACAGCCCGCGAGAGATCGCCGTCTGCAACGATCTCCTGGCCCAGATCCCGAGGCTCACCCAGACCAAGCCAGCCGCGGATCGTCTCCGCCTGCCATGGGATCCGTTTGTCTACCGTCGTCGCGACGCCTCGAGTGCCTCGCTCGGGTCGACGACCTGCGGTGGGGAATCCGTCGTGCGGGTTGTCGTCACGCGCGCGAGCTACGACAAAGTCGCGCCGTTGATCTCGCCAAAGAGCGATGTGAAGCCCGAGGGAATCCACGAGGATCTGAACCTGCTGGAACTCGATCCCCGTTCCCCGCTGGCGCCAGAGACGGTCGGTTGCGACACGCAGCTGGTCACGGTGAGGGACGGCATCGACCTCCCGCCCATCCAGGCCTTCCGCCTGCTGGCCGTGCGACTCCACGAGCTGGGGCGTCGCAACCCGATCCTTCTCAAGGACTGCCTAACATTTGAATCGGTGCCGCTCACCCCGGAGGTCGCCCTTCTACGGGCTGCGGTGAACCTCGGATCACTCCTCGCCGACGGCATCGGCGACGCCATCCTGGTCCGTGGGGAATCGGGCGCCGGCCAATCCCTGAGGCTGGCCTACAACATCCTGCAGGCCGCGGGGTGCCGGTCGTTCAAGACCGACTACGTCGCCTGCCCTAGCTGTGGACGGACCCTATTCAACCTTCAGACCGTCACGGCCCGGATCAAGTCCCGCACCGACCATCTGAAGGGGGTGAAGATCGCGATCATGGGGTGCATCGTGAACGGCCCGGGTGAGATGGCCGACGCGGATTTCGGCTACGTCGGCGGTGCCCCCAACAAGATCAACCTCTACGTCGGCAAGAAGCCGGTGAAGTTCAACATCCCCGAGGCCGAAGCCGTGGAACGGCTGGTCGACCTCATCAAGGAACACGGCAAGTGGGTGGAGCCTGAGCCGGCCTGAGACAGGAGCCCCAGAAGGGGACTCACGCTGAGACACGGAGGAAATGGCAAGGGGACGGCGAAGTGCCGGGCCCCGGAACTTCTCTGCCCTGGAGTCAACTCCACGTGAGGGCGGGCAGACTGCTGAGCGAGCCTCCCACCCTCAACCCTCGACCCTCAGCCCTCCACTTCCTTCGGTTCCGGCAGCCACCGGGTCAGCAGCACGCCGATCAGCGCATAGACGGCAGCCACACCGGCACCGACCACGGCGATCTTCACTGGGTCTGGAGGGCGGGACGCGGAAAGGGTGATCGTCAGCCAGGCGGCCGCAGTCCCGAGGACACGGCCCCCAATGTTCGCCGCGAAGCTCTCGCCAGTGCCCCGGAGGTGGACCGGGAACACGAGGGGGATGTAGTTTCCCCAGAAGCTGAACTGGGCGACGGTGAGGAAGCCGGCGATGAAGATGCCGATCTGGATCATCTGGAGGCTGTCCGCCTGGGACAGAGATCCGGAGATCCACCAGAACAGTAGCGGGACGTAGAGCAGCGCCGGCACCTGGAACACCCGTAGGAGGGTGCGTCGGCTCAGGATCCGGACCGCCAGCACCGCCAGGGCCATGCGCCCGAACAACCCGCCGATCTCCTGCCAGAGCGTTACCTTGGCCACGGCCTCGTCGGTTGCATTGCCGCTGATCTGACGCAGTCGTCGTGCGTCCGGGGCCGGCTTGCCTGAGGCCTGGGCCTCGGCCACCGCCGCATCCTGAGCGGCCTTGGCCTTTGCTCGGATCGCGGCATGCCCCTGGGGTCCGCCCAGGATTTGCGGGAGCTGCTGGATCGCACCGAAGGCGATGCCATAGCTGGCAGCAAAGACCAGGGTGGTCAGGACCGTCGTCCGGATCAGGGCGGGGCTGAACAGCTCAGCAAGGCTGGGGCGTCGGAGTTCGCCGGATGCCTTCTTGCGGGCCCAGACCGGCGATTCGGGTAGGAACGGACGGATCAGGATGAGCGGCAGAGCCGGGATGACCCCGGAGATGAGGGTGTAGCGCCAGGCCTCGTGGTTTCCATGGATGGCAGGGAGGTCGAGCGCAAGCCTGGCCGCCAACACGTTGGCGCCACCGACCAGGAGTCCACCGATCGATGAGAATGCCTGGGTGTATCCGAGCACCCGCTCGCGCTGGGCCGGGTTTGAAAACAGTTCTGCCAGCCACGCGACGGCCGCCACGAACTCGACGCAGACGCCAATGAAGACTCCGCAGCGGAGCACGAGCAGCTGCGGCAGTGAGGTCGCAAAACCCGCGGCACAGGCTGAGAAGGCATACAGCAGGATGCTGAACGTCAGAACCCGTCGGCGCCCCAGCAGATCGGTCAGGTATCCACCCAGCAGACCGAATACGCCGCCCGCGATCGCGGGCACAAAGAACAGGGTCCTGGCCCAGCGGACATACTGATCCCCGCCGGGGGCCCATAGCTGGGCCGCATCCGCCTTCGCCATCCCACCCTGGACCAGCGCCTCGACCATCGGGGCGCTCAATGCCGCGATGGCCGGCTTCACGATCAGGGGGAGCATTAGCAGCTCATAGATGTCGAAGGCAAACCCGATGGCGGCGATCGTGCAGATCAGCCATTCGGTCACGCCCAGCCTCACAGGCTGCGATCCAGGGGAGTTCATACGTACGCGTAGAAAATCCGTTCAACCGTCTCGACGCAATGCCGCAGACGGATCGGAGATATCTCTCCTTCCCTCGCCTTGTCTCCGCGTCTCCACGTCGCCGTGTGAGGCCCCCATCCACCGGGAGCCCGGGCCCGGGCTTGAGATCACAGCTCGACCCAGATCGGCATCCCCACCCAGGCCATGCGCCGCAGGTAATCGGCGTTCCAGTTGGCGAGGCGGAAGCAGCCATGGCTCTCGGTACGCCCCACCATCTCGGGCACCGGCGTACCGTGGATTCCATAGCCCGCGCGGCTGAGCCCAATCCAGGCCACCCCCACCGGATTGTTGGGTCCCGCGGGGAGGACCAGACGGCGACCCAGGGTCCGCGCCTCCTCCGATTCCGGGAAGACGGACGGATTGAAGGTGTAGTTCGGGTTCCTGACCACCGATGCGACCTCGAGTTCGCCAACAGGGCGTCGTTCAGCGATCCGCCCAATGCTGCACGGAAAGTGGGCGAGAAGGTTTCCGTCGGCGTCAAACACCCGGAGGTGTCGGTGCTCGAGACTGATCCGCGCCAACGCCGCCCTCCGGGCCGGTGGGTAGACCGAGTTGGGGACGACAACCTCCTGTCCCGGTTGGAGCGCCGACCAGTCCACCCCGGGATTCAGTCGCCTCAGGAGGGTCGGGCTGGCGTGCGACCTTTCAGCAAGGGATTCCAGGACGGTCTCGAAACCCAGGTGCGGTGCCTTGGACTTGCCCAGCCACGTGTCCGGCACGGTGGCCAAGCCCTCGAAGTCCTCAGGCTTCAACACCACCCGACGGAACAGCGGTCGGACAATTCGAAGCTGCTCCTGGGTATCGGGATCAAGCCGACCGGACTCTTCCAGCCCCTTGGAATTCTGGAACGCACGGAGGGCCTGCATCGTCTGATAGCCCCCCACTCCATCGATCGAACCCGAGCTGATGCCGAGGCCTGAAAGGACGATCTGGGCCTCCAGGATGTTCGTCGGAGAGCGGTTCGGGATCGTGGACAGCAATTCCGGGGAAATGACGGGCCCCGATGGTGCCACGGGCGTGTGGGTGCCAGAGGGGAGGACGGGACGGTTCGAGGAACCGGTGGGCGCAGAGGTAGGCGGGGTGACCGGGCCCGGTCGGGACACCGCAGGGGGAATCGTCGGGGTCACGGACACAGTCGGTCCAGAGACCGGGGCTTGGGAACCACCTTGGGCTGGAACCGGTTGGGTCGGCACCCTGACAACCGGGCCGTTGGAGACCCCGGAGGCGCTGTTTGAACCGGTCGCGACACCCGTCCGAGGCGAGCGCCTGAGGAACCCGAAAACCCCAAGCCCGACCAGCAGCATCAGGACCAGTCCGCCCAGGAGAACGGCCAGACGGCCCTGCCCCCCACTATCCCGTGCTCGAACCGGTCGACGTCCCATACGTCCGGCCTTAGACGTCGATGATGGGGCCCGATCCACCAGGACCGTCGGACCCATCCCTTGGTCCGCGACGCCGGGGGCCTCCCCGCTTGAACTGAACCTTGGGCCCCTTGCCCAGCAGCGCATTGACGACCATGGAGGTGATACTGATCACCAACCCGCCCCAGAAGGCGTCCCAGAAGCCAACCACCCGGAATCCCGTCACCAGGTCCGCCACGAAGAGCAGAAGAAGGGCATTCACTACCGGCACGAACAGACCCAGGGTCAGGATGAGGAACGGAAGTGACAGGAGCAGGAGGATCGGGCGGACAAACGCGTTGAGGAACCCCAGCACCAGGGAAGCCAGGATGAGGGAGCCGGCGTCGCGGTAGGAGATCCCGGGGACGACCCAAGCTGCGACGAGGACAGCCAGCGTCGTGATCACCCACCGCTGCAGGAAGCTGAGGAACGTCACCGGCATCGGACGCTCAGGCTACAGGCCCGAGCTGGCTCAGGTGAAGCGGTTTGGCAGGACAGCGACCGGCCCAATCAGGATGTAGCAGGGAGGCGCCGCAGGAAGTCCCGACAGGCACTGGCAACATCTGGGGTCCGAAGGATGGCGGACACGACACAGATCCGGGTCGCGCCCGCATCAAGCACCGCATCGAGGTTCTCCAGCGTGATGCCACCGATCGCGAACCAGGGAATCGACACATTCGCCGCGGCCCACCGGACGTAATCCAGCGTGACCGCCGGGCGCCCGGGCTTGGTGGCGGTGGCAAAGACGGGGCCCACGGCAATGTAATCGGGCCCAGCCTCGACCGCCCGAACCGCCTGGTCGGGCGCGTGTGTGCTAAGGCCAAACTCGACCCGGGGCTCCGAAGGGACCAGATCCGTGACCTTCCGATGCCCGGCATCGAAGAAGTCCTCCTGCCCCAGATGACAGACCTCGGCACCGAGGGATTGGGCAATTCCAAGGTGGTCGTTGATTACCAGCCTCACACCGGCGGCCCGGGTGACCGGGAGGATCGACTCCGCCAGCATACGGACCGCGGATTCCGGCATCCCCTTGGCTCGTACCTGGACCAGGTCGGCCCCGCCCTCGCAGAGACGACAGGCGAGATCCACAGGGTCGCGGCCGTCCAGATACGCGGTGTCGACAAAAGTATACAGCCGACAGGCGGACAACGGCTTCATGCGAGGGTGGAGTGGCCGCAGGTCGCCTGTGGCAAGGAACAACTCAGCGCTTGGTGGTAGTCCGCTCGCGGAGCCAGGCGGTATCCGTGCGGTTGGTCGTGCTCGGAACGCCGGAATGCACTGAGTGGAAGTCCCCCTTGAACGTAGGCTTGATGAACTTGGAATCCTGCCATCGGTGTCCCTCCGAATGCCCATCGGCCATCGCGAAGTTGGAGACCAGCCCATGGTAGTTGCCCGGGACGTGGTAGACCCCAGCGGTACCGGTCATGTTCACCCCGAAGAACGGGCGGCAGATGCTCTCCGGGTGGATCTCTCCAAAGACGAAGGTCATGCTGGGACTAATCACCTCGCCGGTCCGTTTCGGCACGTTCCAGGTTCGTCCGTCACCCTGCCCGTTGTACGGATCCCCAGTCCAAGCCACGAAGGCATTCATAGCGTAGTTGCGAGGCACGCGGGTCTTCCGGCCGTTGATCACGACGACATAGCGGTCACCGGGGCACCGGAAGCTGTTCTTCGACTTGAAGTAGGGGGCGATGAGCGAAAGTTTCTCGTTCACGAGACCGTCAGCGGATCCCTCGACCAGATTGCTGCCTTCGCGTCCCTCGGCCCAAAGCTTCGGGACATAGTTGGGGGGAGGGGTGACGAGGCTGACATTCGCATCACCCGCACCATTGGGGGCGAAGTTGTCGTTGAAGTCGGTCGCATACAGCAGCGAAGCGGTGATCAGCTGCTTCGTGTTGTTCATGCAGGCGATGCTGTTCGCCTTGGTCTTCGCGCTAGCGAGCGCCGGCAGGAGCATTCCGGCGAGGATCGCGATGATGGCGATCACGACCAACAGCTCGATCAACGTAAACCCGCGCCGGCGAGGCGATTGCAGAGGACGCTTCATGGAATGCCCGACGCTGACTTCGCGGAACTAGCCCTGCAAGTCCGCAAGCAGGCCCTCCATCTCCGCCAGCGGACCCTCATGATGCTGGGACACCGCGAGGTCCCGGGCCCGCTCGAAGGCTGCGATCGCCTCGGAGCGACGTCCCAGCTCCAGGGCGCATTTCCCGATCAGGATCTGGACGACCATCCAGTCCGGCTTCTTCCGTAACGCCACCTTGAGATGCTCCTCGGCTTCATCATGGCGCCCTAAATCGAAGAGGGCTTTGCCCAGGCTGAAGCGGCCCAGTTCATTTTCAGGGAACCGTTCCACCATCTGCCGGTGACGCTCGAGGACATCCATGGATTCTGAGGACGGGAGAGACGTGTCTGCAGCCAAAAGGGACTCCGCCAGCCCAGACGTGTCAGGACAATACCCCCGGCAGGCGTCCGGTGCTGTCGCCAAACCGGGTCTCATGGACACCCATGCGATCCATCATCTCGAGGAACAGATTCGACATCGGCGTGTTTTTGTCCACCCGGACGTGGCGTCCCGACCGGATCGTCCCTCCGCCGCGACCACACAGAAGGACCGGCAGATCGTGATGGGCATGGGCATTGCCATCGGCAATCCCGGATCCGTAGACGATCATGCTTTGGTCGAGCAGTGTTCCCTCCCCTTCCCGCGTTTCCTTGAGCCGGCGGATGAAATAGGCGAACTGCTCCATGTGGAAGCGGTTGATCTTCGCGATCTTCGTCTTCTTCTCCTCGTCGTTGCCGTGGTGCGACAAGTCATGATGGCCGTCGCTGATGCCGAGGTTTGGATAGGCCCGATTGCTGCCATCATGGGCCATGATGAAGGAGGCTACCCGGGTGCTGTCGTTCTGGAACGCAAGCACCATGAGGTCATACATCAGACGGACATGCTGCCCATAGTCCGACGGCATGCCCTCGGGGAATGAGTTCGGGGGAAGGCTGGCGGTCACCTTCTCAGTCTGTTCGATGCGACGCTCCAGGTCCCGGACAGAGGTCAGATATTCGTCGAGCTTCCGCTGATCCGTTTTCCCCAGCTTCGCGTTGAGACGACGGGCGTCCTCCAGGACGAAATCGAGCACGCTGCGGCGCTGGATCATCCGACGGGTCCGGGCCTCGGCACTGTCCCGGGGATCCCCCGCAGAGAACAACCGCTCGAACGCGCGGCGGGGCTTGGTCTCCGGCGGGACCGGAGCGGTCGGCGTGCGCCACGCGATATTGAACTGGTAGGCGCAGGAATAGCCGGAATCGCAGGACCCGGAGGACTGCCCTCGGTCGCATCCCAGCTCCAAGGACCGGAACGGCGTCTGGTCCCCAGCCTTGTGGGCGATCACCTGGTCGACCGACACGCCGACGCGGATGTCGACACCGGCCGTCTTCCGCGCCTGCATCCCGGTCAGGAAGGTGGCCGAGGCCCGGGCATGATCCCCGGCCCCATCGCCGTTGGGACGCGCCTTGTCGTGGGCCAGCCCGCTCATCACCAGGACGTCCGATCGCACAGGTTCCAGAGGTTCCAGGATGGAGGGGAGACGGAACTCCGAACCGAGGGCCTCGGGTGTCCAGTCGGCCATGTTGGCCCCGTTGGGCACGTAGATAAAAGCCGCACGACGGGGCAGCGCACCGGATGAGGAGGAGGCACCGGAAACAGTCCCGGAAGACGCCAGTGACGGGAGCACCGGTAGCGCCATCAGGGTTCCCAGACCCTTCAAAAAGGTCCGCCGTGGAAGTGGAGATGCGGAGGCCATGTTGGGAGCGTACGAACGATCGTACGTTCACGTCCCTTCTACGCAAGCCGTGATCCCGGAATTCAGGCGATCCTAGGGTCTAGGCGGTGTCCCGAACGACGAGACCCCTCAGAGACCGAAGGCCTTCTGCATCTGCTCCCGGACCGTCTTGAGCCGGGCAACTCCGCCTCCCCCAACCTCGGCGGTCGCCCAGCCGGCAAAACCGATGTCGGCCAGCGCCTTCTGAACCTGCTTCCACGGCAGGTCGTCGTCGGGACTGGTGATGTCGACAAACGCGTTCTTCGCCCGGCTGAAGCCTTTCACGTCCAGCTTCACGCAGCGGCGTCCGAACGACCGGATCCACTCGGCCGGCTGACCGTATTTCCAGTGGTTGCCGATGTCGTAGTACATGCCGACCCAGGGGCTGTTGAAGCTGTCGACGAATGCAATGAACTGCTCGGGGCCCTGGTCGGGTGAGCCGTTGTGGTCGTAGAACATCTGGTTCCAGACGTTCTCGACGAGGATGTACTGGCCGTAGACGGCGGCCAGCGGGAGCAGCTTTCGCATCTCGGTCCGGGCGCGTTCCTCGACCTCCTTCGCCGAGCCATCGCCGCCGCTGCCGACGACGATGAGCACCCCGGATCCCCCAGCGCCGTGGGACACGCGGATGCAGTGCTCGATGTTGGCCCGGCTCTGGTTCCGCTCGGTCTCCTTGGCACTGGTCAGGCGCTGGGACCAGTGTGCGTGGTTGATGGCGTTGTGGACGAACACTCCGGACTGGCGGACGGCGGCCCGAGCCTGTTCCGGGGTGTGGTTCGCGGCCTCATCGAGATCGACCCCATCGAAGCCCGCCTCGCCCGCCATGCTCAACCGGTCGGCGAGGGAGAGCTTCTTGTCGCCCTCCTTGTCGGTGATCATAGACAGCTTGCACGAGAGCAGGAGCCGCTTGCCCTCGGGGGGCTTGACGATCCGGTCAACCGAGCTACCGGAGTCCGCACCCTGGGCCAACGAGGATCCGGCGGAGGCCAGGACGAGCGGTGCGGAGGCCGCGGAGGCGGAGAGGAAGTGGCGACGGGAAAGCGGAGAGGTGGAGTCCTTCATGGGGAGTTCAGAGTGAGGTTGAAAGTTTCTCCGCAGGGAACCCGGCTGGCAACGCCAAGCCTCGGGAATTCGCGGGCCAACACCCCTCCCAATCCCGTCGAGTCCTCCCCGGCAAGCACCCGCCGGTGTCAGGCGAGGATCGCACGGACCACCTCTCCCTTCACGTCGGTGAGTCGGATGTCCCGACCCCCGAACCGGTAGGTCAGCCGCTCATGGTCGAGCCCCAGCAAATGCAGGATCGTGGCGTGAAGATCATGCATCTCGAGCTTGTTCACGACCGACTTGTAGCCCCAGTCATCGGTCTCCCCGTAGGCGAGCCCTCCCTTCAGCCCGCCACCCGCCATCCAGGCTGAGAATCCATACTCGTTGTGATCCCGACCGTCGCCGCCCTGGGCGAAGGGAGTTCGACCAAACTCTCCCGACCACACCACCAGGGTTTCGTCGAGAAGGCCCCGCAGCTTGAGATCCTGGAGTAGCCCCGCGATCGGCCGATCGATCGCCCGCGCGTTGTCGCCATGGTTCCGGACCAGTCCTCCATGGGCATCCCAGCGCGAGTAGCCATCCACCATCGGGATAGTGAGCTCGATGAACCGGACCCCGCGTTCGACCATCCGGCGTGCCAGCAGGCACTCGCGGGCATAGGTCCGGGTGTGTTCATACGGATCGTCGAGACCGTAGAGCCGTCGGGTGGCCTCCGACTCCCCCGTCAGGTCCATCAGGTCCGGGATCTCGACCTGCATCCGGGCGGCCAGTTCGTGGTTGGCGATCGCCGCCTCGAGCGCGTCGGCGGCGCCCGCACCCTCCAGGTGATGCTGGTTGAGGCTCCGGACCAGCCGGCGCTTGGTCTCCTGGAGACGATCCACCTTCTCCTGGGGAACGACATTCGCCAGAGGCGTGCCCTTAGCATGGAGCAGCGACCCCTGGAACGCCGCGGGCAGGAAGCCGCTGCCGAAGTTGTCGAGTCCGCCCGACGGGATCTGTCCGCCGTTGAGCACGACGTATCCGGGTAGGTTGTTGTTGAGGCTACCCAGGCCATAGGTGACCCAGGCTCCCATGCTGGGGCGGCCCTGAAGGCCGAGTCCGCTGTGGAGGAAGTAGTTTGCGCTCGTGTGCTCCGGAAAATTGGAGGTCATCGACCGGAGGATGCACAGGTCATCCGCCTGGGCTCCGATGTGAGGAAAGAGGTCGCTGACCCAGAGCCCCGACTGCCCGTACTGACGGAAGGCCCAGGGCGACTTCATCACGGAGCCGATGCTCTCGAACTGGGTCTTCTCGATCCTGCCGATAGCCTTCCGCGGATCCTGTCCGTGGTACTTCTCCAGCATCGGCTTGTAGTCGAAGGTGTCGACCTGCGAGACCGCCCCCTCCATGAACAGAAAGATCACCGATCGCGCCCTCGAGCGGAACTGCGGAGGCCTTGGATCCATGGGCGAACCTTGGCCTCCGCCCAGGACCGAAACGCGGGCACCTGCCCCGCCGAGCAGTGCGCCCAGCGCGAGGGCACCGAACCCGTTCGAGGCCCGGCGAAGCAGGGTCCGACGGTTGATCCGCGCATCAAGGAACAGACCGGAGTGGGAACGGGTGGACATCAGAGCAGGTAGATGAAGTCGTTGGCGCCGAACAGGGCGTGGGTGAGGTCGGTCCAGACCATGGCCTCGGTGGCATCGGATCCGTGGAGCCGACGCAGATCCGCCAACGAGCCCAGACAGGCTTCGACCTCCGCAGCCGTAGGCCGCCTCGAGAAGGCCGTCTCGTACATCCAGCGGATTCGTTCCGGCGCCTCCGCCGTCGGCAGCTCCCGGAACAGACGCAGGGCCCACAGCTCCGCCTGCTCGTGGAAGAACGGGTCGTTCATCAGGGCCAGAGCCTGCGCCGGCACGTTGGTCACATTGCGCCGCCCCACCGTGCTGAACGGCGTCGGGGTGTCGAAGGTCAGCAGCGTCGGCGACAGGAAATTGCGCCGGACCCCCTGATACACGCTGCGACGCCCGGCACCGTCGAGAGGACCGCTCTGGTCCGGACGACCGCGACCGATGACGAACTCGTTGAGGTGCACCGGCACGGGAGGACCTCCCACGACGGGATCCAGTCGACCTGAGATCTCGAGTGTCGCATCTCGGATGGCCTCGGCCTCGAGACGTCGAACCGGGATCCGATGCCAGAGCCGGTTTGCGGGATCGATCCGCTCCGCCCGGGAATCCGCCGCCTGGTGTCCCATCGCATAGGTCTGAGTGAGGACCATGCGTTGGATCAGCCGCTTGATGGACCCGCCATCCTCATGGAGGAACTGCCAAGCCAGATGGTCCAGCAGCTCGGGATGGGTCGGCGCCTCACCCAGGGTCCCAAAGTTGTCGACCGTCGGCACGATTCCGCGTCCGAACAGATGGTGCCAGACGCGGTTGACGAGTGTTCTGGCCACGAGGGGATTTTCGGGATCCGTGAGCTGTTCGGCCAACTCGAGGCGGCCGCTGCTGAAGGGATCCGTGATGGGATGTGCCTTGGGGAAGGCAGAGGGCAGGCTGCGGGGAGCAACCGGTCCCGGCTTGAAGGGCTTGCCGCGAACCAGCACGAATTCGTCGACCCCCGTTCCATCCATCCAGGCCACGGCAGTTCGGGAGACCCACTGGACCCGATCGGCGATTACAGACTCCAAGCGCCGGGACTCGTCCAGTGCGGTGGTCCACCCTGCTTCCGGAGAACCCAGGAGGGCGGGTTGCCGGACCAGAAGGTCCGCTAGCGGCAGCAGGTTTCCGGGAACAGTCTCGCCATGCTCCAATGCGATGCCGATTTCCCGGACCGCCCGGCCCAGGGCCTTTGCAGCCTCATCCAGGGTCGACATATCGGATCCGATCCAGGTCGACTGCGCTCCCTCAGGCAGCCAGCCCGGCACCTCGGGTGATTCCACCACCATCAGCACCTCCAGCGGGCGATCGCCCACAGGACCGAATTCAATGTGGGTCCGGTGTCCACCGTAGGCAGTCAGGTCGTGCGTCACCCACCGCGGGGCCGAGGTCGACCCCGAGTCGAAGTGACCGATCATTTGGCCATGCAGAGGGCCGGTGACCATCAGATGGGAATCCACCGCGGCATAGACCCGAGTGGCTCCGCGAAGGAGATAGTGGAGGCGCCCTCCCTGAAGGGTGATCGTCGGCGTGCGGAGCATCTGACCCGATCGTCCAGTGGCTCCCAGCTCGCCCGAGTCATTCTCGTTCCCTGGAGCCGTCGCGAGGCGTTTCCAGAACGGATCACGCCGAGCCGCCCCAAAGCGCATCAACCCGCCCAGACCGAATCCGTCCGCCGCCGAGATCGCCTCCCCAGCCGCCACCGGTCGGTACCCAAACGCCTCCCCATCCACCTTCCATGGGCGGTAGTCGGCTTGGGTGAAATCGGCGATCACGCGAACATCCTGTGACAACCGCGGAGTTTCAGCCGGCTGCAGAAGGGGAATCGCGGAGGCTTCGCCTCTCAATTCCAACGACCGGGCCAACCACGGATACAGGGCATGTGCGGGGTCGGAGGCCGCGGCCCGCATTGCGGTCTGCCACTCAGCCTGAGATTCACCATCCCGCGACACCGCAGGCTTGGCCTCGCCCAATGCCGACAGCCAGGCACCGGGAATCGAGCCGGATTGGGAGGTCATCTGACGACCCAGTCCCTTCACGAGTCCGGGCCAGCGTCCCGTCCGGACCGCCGAGAGTTCCGATGCCATGCGCCGATTGTTCTCCATCGCCTCGAACCGGACCTGCCGGAAACCGGCCCCCATCAGGAAACCCGTCAACGCGTAGTAGTCCTGGGTCGAGATGGGATCGAACTTGTGGTCGTGACAGCGAGCACAGGCCACGGTCAGTCCGAGGAAGGACTTCGTGAACACGTCGATCTTGTTGTCGAGGCGATCGCATTCGTCCTGACGGATGTCGACCGGCGAATGCACCTCTTCGCCAAGGAACGCCCAGCCAGTGCCAAGCACGGACTCGTTGCTGTCGGTGCCCGGACGCAGGCGCGGAGCGGGTAGGAGGTCACCGGCCAGATGCTCCTTCAGGAACTGGGGATAGGGGACATCGGCGTTGAAGGCGCGGATCAGGTAGTCGCGGTAATGCCAGGCATTCGCGATCAGGTAGTCGCTCTCATGACCCCGGCTCTCAGCGTACCGCATCAGGTCCATCCAGTGCCGGGCCCAGCGTTCGCCGAAGTGCGGCGAGGACAGGAGACGCTCCACCACGCGTTCCCGCGCCTTGGGGCCGGGATCCGCAAGGAATTCAATGAGGTCCTCGCGGCGGGGCGGGAGTCCAGTCAGGCCAAAATGGACCCGTCGCAACCAGACCTCAGGAGCGGCCGGGGCGGCAGGCTTCAATCCCTCCGATTCCAACCGGGCGAGGATGAACCGATCGATCGGACTGCCGGACCACGCGACCTCGTTGACCTTCGGAACGGTCTGGGGCTTTGGGGACTGCCAGAGCCAGGCCTGCGACCGCTTCCGGGCCTCAAGATCGAACTTCTTCGCAGCCACCCCCCCAGCACCCTCCGGCCAGACCGCACCATCAGCGATCCAACGGGCGATGTCCTGGCGGACAGACTCCGGAAGCTTGGCCTTTTTGGGCGGCATCACGAGATCGGCCTGGGTGTGCGCAATCGCCTTGAGGAGGAGGCTGTTCTCCGGCTTGCCCGGCACCAAGGCGGGACCGGTGTCCCCACCCGCCAGCACCGCAGCACGATGATCCAGACGCAACCCACCCTTCACGGACTTGGCGTCGGCCGAGTGGCACTCGAAACAGTGCTCGGCCAGCACGGGCCGAATCCGCTGCTCGAAGAACTCCACGCCAGTCGACTCGGCGCGGAGCCCCATCAGAAGCCATGCGGCAGCCAAGGGGACCAGAGCGCGTCTGAAAGGCATCGAGATCATGTTGGGGTCCGGGGAGAATAGGCCTTAGGTGGACGCCATGGGAACGGTTTCCCTTCAAGAAGGATGGGGAAACGCATGCCCCGTCAAAGAATCGCCTTGGGCCCCAGGCTCCAACCGTGAACCCTCTCCCAGTCCCATGAAGCCGCTCACACGCCTCCTCCTCGTCGTCGCCACCCTTTCGATGGGCCTGCCCTTTGGCGGCCTGGGGGCGGAGTCGGCCAATCAATCCTCCATCAAGCACTCCTACCTCGTCATGGGTGCGCGCACCGCAATCATTGGCGAGGACGGACAGGTCGCATGGGAATACAAGGGCGGCACGCGGGATGGATTCATCCTCCCGAATGGAAACCTTCTCGCCGCCTGGAGCGACCGAGTCGAGGAGGTCTCTCCTGATAAGAAGGTGGTGAGCACCTACGTCCGCAGCCCGGAGAACAGCGAGATTGGCACCGTCCAGCGCCTCTACAGCGGCAACACCCTCGTCACCGAACTCGGCAAGCGCCCCCGTCTGCTCGAGCTGAACCCCGAGGGGAAGATCGTCCTGGACGTCCCACTCCAGCCGGAGACCGACAACGCCCACATGCAGACCCGCATGGCCCGACAGCTCCGCAACGGTAACTACCTCGTGCCGCACCTGCTGGCGTTTGCGGTCAAGGAATACACCCCGGATGGAAAGATCGTGGCCACCATCCGTACCGATCTCCCCGAACTGGGCGGTCGTCCCCAGGAGAACTGGCCCTTCACCGCCATCCGTCTCGACAACGGCAACACCCTCGTCTCACTGACCCACGGCAACAAGGTCGCCGAGTTCAACACGTTGGGTCAGGTGGTCTGGAAGGTCACCAACGACCAGGTCGGCGGTCTCTTCAAGGATCCCTGCGGTTCCCAGCGCCTCGCCAACGGCAACACCGTCGTCGGCAGCCATGCCGCTAATCAGGGGATCTCGATGGTCGAGGTGACACCGGATCACAAAATCGTCTGGACCTCCGACCACCCCGCCGCAGCCGGGGTCCATCATTTCCAAATCCTCACCACCAACGGAAAACCCGAGCCGGGACAGCCCCAGAAGTAGTTGAGACTGAGCGTTGAGCACTGAGAACAGGAAAGGAAGACCATGAAGCGGATTGTCATGCTAGGCGCGGGAATCGTGCCACTGGCGCTGATGGGGCAGGACAGCCTCCTGGCCCCCGGGGCGAAGGTGGAGAAGCTGCAGGGCGGATACTCGTTCACGGAGGGTCCCGCTGCGGACACGGCGGGGAACGTGTACTTCACCGACCAGCCCAACGACCGGATCGTCCGATGGGACGCCAAGACCGGGACGTTTTCCGACTGGATGAAGCCCGCAGGGCGATCGAACGGCACCTATTTTGACTCCAAGGGCAACCTGATCGCCTGCGCCGACGAGAGGAACGAACTCTGGAGGATCGCCCCCGACAAGACCGTGACCGTCCTGGTGAAGGACATGGGCGGCAAACTGCTGAACGGCCCCAACGACCTGTGGATCCGTCGCGACGGCGGACTCTACTTCACCGACCCGCTGTACGTGCGCCCCTACTGGAAGCGCCCGTCCACCTCCCAGCAGCCGGGCCAGTTTGTTTACTTCATTCCTGCCGGTGGTGGGATGCCGCGGCCTGTCGCGACAGATCTGAAGCAGCCGAACGGCATCATCGGTACCCCCGATGAGAAGACCTTGTATGTGGCCGACATCGGCGCGGGGAAGACATACGCCTACACAATCGGCGGCGACGGATCGCTCACCGACAAGCGTCTGTTCTGCGAGATGGGCTCGGACGGCATGACCTTGGATGCCGAAGGGAACGTGTATCTCACGGGTAAGGGCGTGACGGTGTTCGACAAGATGGGTCGGAAGGTCGAACACCTGGACGTCCCCGAGGGATGGACAGCGAACGTGACCTTTGGTGGCGAGAAGCGGGACTTTCTGTTCATCACGGCGGGCACCTCAATCTATGGCGCCCGGATGCGGGTACGCGGTGCCCAATGAAATCCCTGTTGCGAGCCCTGCTGTGGATCGGCATCGCCCTGCTTGGAGCCTGGGCCTACGGGGTCCTTGCCTTCCGACGCGGCGAGCCCGTCAGCTCCGCCTACCTCGTCGTCGCCGCCGTGTGCACGTACACGATTGGCTACCGCTTCTACTCAAAGTGGCTCGCCGCCCACGCGCTGATGCTCGACGACAGACGCGCCACGCCCTGCGAGATCCATGAGGACGGCAAGGACTTCGTCCGGACCCACCGCTGGATCGTGTTTGGACACCACTTCGCAGCGATCTCGGGGCCCGGCCCGCTGGTCGGTCCGGTCCTGGCAGCACAGTTTGGCTATCTCCCCAGCGCACTCTGGATCCTCATCGGCGTGGTCCTCGGCGGTGCCGTGCAGGACTTCGTCATCTTGGTCAGCTCGATGCGACGCAACGGTCGTTCCCTCGGCCAGATGGTCCGGGACGAACTCAACCCATTGACGGGTGCCATCGCCCTCGTGGCCATCCTCGCCATCATGATCATCCTGCTGGCGGTGCTAGCTCTGATCGTGGTGAAGGCGCTCGCCGAGAGCCCCTGGGGTGTCTTCACCGTGGGAGCCACGATCCCAATCGCCTTCCTGATGGGGGGCTACCTCCGATGGATCCGTCCCGGACGGACCCTCGAGGCCTCCGTTCTCGGGGTCGGACTCCTGATGGCAGCGGTCTGGGGCGGACAGGTGGTTCACAGCCATGCGCCATGGGCGAACGCGTTCACCCTGGAGGCCGAGCCTCTGGCCTGGATCATCCTGGCCTACGGCGTCGCGGCCAGTGTCCTGCCGGTGTGGCTCCTGCTCGCCCCGCGGGACTACCTCAGCACCTTCATGAAGATCGGCACCATCGTGGCCCTTGCCGTCGGCGTGCTGCTCGTGTTGCCGGCGCTCCGGATGCCGGCGGTGACCCCGTTCATCGACGGCTCCGGACTGGTGGTCGCCGGGAAGCTGTTCCCGTTCTGCTTCATCACGATCGCCTGCGGCGCCATCAGCGGATTCCACACCCTGATCTCCAGCGGGATCACGCCGAAGATCATCACCCGCGAATCGCATGCCCGCTCGGTCGGCTACGGAGCCATGTGCCTCGAGTCGCTGGTGGCCATCATGGCGCTCATCGCCGCCTGCACCCTCGACCCGGGAGTCTACCTCGCGATGAACGTGAAGGGCGTCGGCGCGGACGCCGCGGCGATCGCCGCCGACACGCTGTCCAAGGTCCAGGCCGCCGGGATGCCGGTTACCCACGAGGAGATGACCCACCTTGCCGACGCGGTCGGCGAGACGTCACTCTACGGCCGGACCGGCGGGGCGGCGACGCTTGCGGTCGGCATGGCCCAGATCTTCGGACGGCTGACCCAGGGGCGGTGGCTGGATCTCTGGTACCACTTCGCCATCATGTTCGAAGCGTTGTTCATTCTGACCACGCTCGACGCCGGCACCCGGGTGGGCCGCTACCTCCTCCAGGATTTTCTTGGGCACCTTTCCCCGCGACTCGGCCACACCCATTCCCTTCCGGCCAACCTGTTCTCCAGTGTCCTAATCGTTTCAGGCTGGGGTTGGTTCCTGATCCAGGGTGTCCGGGATCCGCTCGGAGGCATCAACTCCCTATGGCCGTTGTTTGGGATCGCCAACCAACTCCTCGCCGCCATCGCGCTCTGCCTCGGAACGACCATCCTTCTGAAGCACTCCATCCGGTCGGGACGCAGTCGGGCACTGGCGTTGGTGACCCTGGTCCCCCTCCTCTGGCTGGTGAGCGTGACGTTCACCGCCGGGTACCAGAAGATGTTCGATCCCTCGCCGCGCATCGGCTTCCTCGCGGGAGCCCAGGAGTTCCAGCGGAAGGCCCAGGTAGCCATGACCCGCGAGGCGGCAGCCCCGACCGATGCCGAGCGGACGGCCGCTGCCAAAGCCGCAACCACCGCACGGCGTCTCGAGTTCAACAACCAACTCGACCTTTTTGTCACCGGCGGGTTCCTCGTGATGGGGACCCTCGTCCTGGGGCTGTCCCTCCGCGAATGGGTCCGGCTCTGGGTGGGCCGTCGAGGCGCTGATCTCCGGGAGACCCCCATCGTCTGGCTGCCCGATTCCGTGCTCCGCGAACGGGGCACTGGGATGTCAGTGGGTTCGGTTGCGGCATTGTCGGTCGCCCTGCTTCGGGACTGGTCCGGCGAGACGGCGGTGGACCGTGAACTCCAGCATACGCAGACCTGCCCGGTGTCCACGAGTGGGCCACGCCTGCTGATCGATGTCCCGGAGGTCCGGTCGGATCTGGGAGAAGCGAAGAGAGCTGACGCCTACTGCAGGGCCGCGTCCCGCCGGTTTGACGGCATCCATCGCTGCTGCTGAGCACCGGCCGAGTCTCAAATCGCAGTCCCGGAAAAACCGGAACTTGCCTCGGATGCGCGGCCTTGGTTCATTGCGTCTCCGCGTTGAAGGAAGGGTGGCTGAGTGGTTGAAGGCACCTGACTCGAAATCAGGCGCACGGGCAACCGTGTCGGGGGTTCGAATCCCTCCCCTTCCGCCAACCTCCGCGATCTGCCGGTCTCATCGGATGGGTCGTTGGCGGGTTGGCAACGGGATCCGGACACGTCCTTGCAACGCAGGGACAAAGCCGGTTTCATCTCGGGGCGGTTGCGGGCGTAGCTCAATGGTAGAGCGCCAGTCTTCCAAACTGGTTACGAGGGTTCGATTCCCTTCGCCCGCTCCATCCCCCCCTCCAGCGCCGTTCCAAGGGCGCGAGCTCTTGTTCTCCTTCCACCCGCTTATTCCGGGGCAGAGAACAGCTCCGGTGCAGCGGTCCTTGCCAGATCCCGTGACAGTTCCAGGACATTCTGAGCCCTGGAACATCCCAGCGCCCGCTCCGCCATGGCGACGGCCTCGTCGCGCCGAAGCCTCCTGAGAAGATGCTTGGCCGCCGGGATCAGCGCCGGCGTGACGCTCAGTTCGTCCACTCCAAGGCCCAGCAGCAGCGGAATCAACGCGGGGTCCCCCGCCATCTCTCCGCAGACACCCACCCACCGACCCTGTGGGCGGGCCGCCTCCACCGTAGCCCGGATCAGTCGCAGGACCGCCGGGTGGGCCGGGTTGTGCAGCGTCGCCACCCTCGGATTCAGGCGATCCACCGCTAGGGTGTATTGGGTCAGGTCATTTGTCCCGAGGCTGAAGAAGTCCACATGGGGTGCCAGGTGAGGCGCCAGAAGTGCCGCGGAGGGGACCTCGATCATCATCCCGACCTGCAAGGTGGGATCGTGGGCGACCCCCTGTCGAACGAGGTCCGAGCGGCACTCCTCCAGCAAGGCCTTGGCCTCGAGGAGTTCGTCGATCGACGAGATCATCGGGAACATCAGCCGGATCCGCCCGTGGACACTCGCCCGAAGGATGGCCCGGAGCTGCACCCGGAACATCTCCGGACGCGCCAGGCTGATCCGGATGGCGCGCCACCCCAGGAACGGGTTCTGCTCCGCCGTCTGGTCGGGATCCACCAACTTGTCGCCTCCGAGGTCTAGGGTCCGGATGACCACCGGATCCGGCGTCAGGGATTCCGCAACCGTGCGGTAGGCGGCGTATTGGCGATCCTCATCGGGCGGAACCTCGCTGTTCAGGAACAGGAACTCGGTCCGAAACAGACCAACCCCATGAGCCCCGGATTCCCGGACGGTCGCCACTTCCGAAGGCTCGTCGATGTTGGCGGCAAGCCCGATCCTCGCCCCATCGAGTGTGACCGCCGGCAGATCCCGGACCGCCTGGAGCCGGACCTCCAACGCCTCACGACGCTCCCGGATCTGTCCGTAGCGGAACAGCGTGGCGTCGGTGGGGCTCAGGACTAGGACACCATCGTGGCCATCAATCAGGACATGGTCGCCGGTCTGAAGCTCCCTCGACACGTCTCCCAGTCCGACCACGGCCGGGATCCGGAGCTTTCGGGCAACAATCGCAGTGTGCCCGGTCATTCCACCCCGATCGGTCGCGAACCCCAGCACCTTGGACCGGTCCAGAAGAGCCGTTGCGCTGGGGGAAAGATCTGGTGCAACGAGGACGACGGGTTCCGCAAGGTTGGCCAGATTCGGCCCCATCTCCCCAAGGAGATTGCGGATGACACGATGGGACACGTCCTGCACATCCGCGGCCCGCTCGCGGAGATAGGGATCGTCGGCCGCCTCGAGCGCCGCACAGAACCGGCCACAGACGGTCTGGACGGCATACTCCGCACCATTCAAGCCCTCGCGGATGGCACGGGAGATCTCGCCCACGAGTGCGGGATCCTCCAGGACGAGTCCATGGGCCTCGAAGATCGCCGCCTCCGTCGCCCCCATGGCGAGCAGGACCCTCTGGTGGATCTCGACGATCTGGTGACGCGTCTCGGCGATGGCGCCGCGGAATCGATCCAGCTCCGCCTCGACCTCTTTTACCGTTATTGAACGGGGGCGGACATCGACGGCACCCGAGCCAAGCCTCAGCACCCGTCCGTGGACCACCCCGCCCGAGGCGGCCACCCCACGGAAAACGCGCTCCACGGATGGTTCGTGCAGGCGCATCTCGGTCTCCGGTCAGGTGGCCTTCAGCGCGGTGGTGACCCGTGCGGCAGACGCATGAAGTTCTCGAGGATCCGGCGCCCGTTCTCGGTCAGGATGCTCTCGGGATGAAACTGGACGCCCCAGATGGGGAGGGAGGCATGGCGCAGCCCCATGATCTCGCCCTCCTCGGTCCAGGCCGTAACCACCAGCTCGGCCGGCAGCGTCTCGCGACGGGCCACGAGGGAGTGGTAGCGGGTGGCCAGGAAGGGATTGGGCATGCCTTCGAAGAGATCCTGCCCATCGTGGAGGATCGGCGAGGTCTTCCCATGCATCATGCGATGGTTCACTACGACTTCGGCCCCGAAGGTATGGGCGATGCACTGGTGGCCCAGGCACACCCCAAGGATGGGGACTCGGCGATCGGCGAACGCCCGGATAATCTGGTTGGAGAGACCTGCCTCGCGTGGGGAACACGGTCCCGGTGAGATCAGGACCCGCTCGGGTCGGAGGGCCAAGGCCTGCTCGACCGAGATCTGGTCGTTCCGGTGCACCTCCATGGCCACGCCCATCTCCCCGAGGTACTGCACCAGGTTGAAGGTGAACGAGTCATAGTTGTCGATGACCAGCAGCATCGCCGAGAGGATATGGGGGACGTCCACCGATTGAAAGCCACAGACGGTGGATTTCGAGACCACCCGGATGGAACCACCTCATTCGGGCTCGGCAGGCCCGGATGTGGGGATTCGGACTTGGCACTCCGGGGAAACCGCTCCAATAAATGCGCCCATGGCAACGCGGCCTCCTGTCACATTCACCGGCACCTCCCCGTCGGACGTCTCCCATTTCATCCGTCAGCAGGGCATCGACCTGAGCCTTTTCCGGAGGGTCGTCGTCGATCCCACCCAGACGCGCGTTCTGGACGTCAACCGGAGCGAGCTCCGGTTCCCCGGTATCAGCTATGGCAATCCCCTGCTGCCAGTCATTCTGAAGGAGGCGGGCGCCTCCTTCGATCCTTCGGTGCTCGATACGCCGCCCCCGACGCCAGACCAGATCCGGGATTTCCGGGTCTCCGCCACCTACCCCTGGGCTCACGACCGGATCGCCTGAGGCGGGACCGGGCGGTGTTTGGTCTCGGCAGCTCCAAGGGATCCCCGCATTCTCCGGAATCCCTATGATCCGATCCGGAATCCTCAACCCACACCTTCTGGGGCTCATGGCCCGGCTCCGACACACCAACACGGTCGTGATCGCCGATTCGATGTTCCCGTCATGGCCAGGAATAGAGACGGTGGACCTGGCCCTAGTCTACGGGGTACCCACGATCCCTCAGGTTCTGCAGGCACTCTTGGCCCAATGGCATGCCGGCCGGGCATGGATGGCCGAGGAGTTCCTCCAGAAGAACGAAGAAGCGACTCGGGATGAGTTCAGGACCGCGCTCGGGAAGGTGCCCATCGAGTTCGAACCCCACCTGGAATTCAAAAGGCGGGTTCCCGGGGCGATCGGCCTCATCCGAACCGGAGAGTACCGGGTCTACACCAACCTGATTCTCGAGTCGGCCTAAACACTGCCCATTCTGCGGCTTTCGGGGCACTCGACACCCGGGGCTTCACCCCCCCGCGGCCCGGACGGTGTTCGCCAGAAGCATCGCTATTGTCATGGGGCCAACGCCGCCCGGATTCGGAGTAATGAGACCCGCCTTGGGCTGAACCTCGGCGAAGGCGACATCCCCGACCAGCCGGGTCCCCGTCCGACTCGTGGAATCCGGTACGCGGTTGACGCCGACGTCGATGACCGTGGCGCCTCGCTTCACCATGTCGGCCTTCACGAACTCCGGGACGCCCATGGCAGCGATGAGGATGTCGGCCCGACGACAATGAGCGGCAATGTCGCGGGTTCCGCTGTGACACACCGTCACAGTGCAGTTCGCATGCCGTCCCTTCTGGACGAGGATCGAGGCCATGGGCTTGCCGACGATGTTGCCGCGTCCCAGGACGACCACCTCGGCACCTTCGAGGGTGACACCGGAACGGATCAGCAGCTCATGGACGCCACCGGGGGTGCAGGGGACAAAGCCGGTGGGATCCCCCAGCATGAGCTTGCCCACGTTCAGCGGATGGAACCCGTCGACATCCTTTGCGGGCGACACTTCGGCGAATACGACGGCCTGATCCATGTGTCGCGGCAACGGGGCCTGGACCAGGATTCCGTGCCACCGGGGGTCGGCATTCAGGGATCGGATCAGCTCGAGGAGGCTTTCCTGGAGGGTGGTCTCAGGCAGGACCAGCGTCTGCGAATGGAATCCCAGCTCCTCGGCCCGCTTCTCCTTCATGGAGACGTACACCTGTGAGGCGGGATCCTCCCCCACGCGGATGAAGACCAGTCCGGGTACCACACCGCGGGCCTTCAGGGCGGCGACCCGCTGGCCGGTCTCGGAATGGAGCTGGGCGGCAATGGCACGCCCGTCGATGAGGTTGGACACGGGAGGGAGGGAATCCTGCCGACGGGGACTCAACGGTCCTCCTCGACCTGTTCGATCTTGAGCACGGGCAGACGCCAGCGGGGATCACGATACTCGTAGCCGCTGACCAGGACGCGCTTGCCGGCAAAATCCTTGAGCCGGACGTCCGCGGGGGGCAGCAGGTAGTCGATCGCACCCTCACGATAGGACCCGGCACGGAGCTCGAAGGCGGTCGGTGCCTGCACGCTGAGCGAGGGAAACACCTTGCCCTGACGCACCACGAAACGAGGCGGGAATGTGTCCACGACGAACGGGGGATCTACGTGGGTCAGGAGGAAGAACTTCGCGTCGGTCTCCGGAAGATCGGCGAGCACGCGTGGGGCCCCCAGGATCCGTGGTGCCCCAAGCTGGGTCGGGGCCAGGCGCCGGGAGGACACGGGCTTGTCCTTCTTCGGTTTCGACGCAAAGAGGGGGAGCATCGCAGGGGCGGACGATTCCGATGGGGCCGTTTCGACTGAAGGGGCCACGGGATCCTTCGCGGGAACGAGGGGCGGCGGAGTCACGGCAGCGGGGGCGACGGAGACCGGCGGATCCACCCGGGGCGCCGGAGCAGGAGGGGTCGGGACTGTCGGCACCGCGGCGATGGGAGGGGACGTCTTGACCGGGGTAAGGGACGGCTCGGGAGAGGGTTCGGGGGCCTGGGGCCGGGATGGGGAGGGGGCCACCGCCGATTCGGCGACCGGGGCCAGGAGGCGACTGGCCACGAAGGCGACCGAACCTGCCGGCGGCTCCACCTGCAACCATCCGTCGAACTCGCGGACCACCTTCACCTCGTCACCGGACTTGAGAGTGCCCAACACGCTGTAGTTGCGTCCCGGACCCGCGCGATAGTGCAGTTCCTTGGACCTGACGACACCCGTCTTGCGGTTCACAAGCTGACCCAGAACCCAGACGGTCACCTGCTGGGGCATCGCGACGCGGCTCCAGGATTCACCGGGCTCGCTGCCACTGACCTCTCCCAGGACCTCGACCTCCTGGCCGCCCTTGAGCGTGGCAAGGATCTCGGCGTCGACGGACGGCTGGGAGCGGACATTGATCCGGTCGCCCTGCACCGAACGCCGCGTCTCACCCAGGGCGTCTTCACCGACCAACCAGAGAACCAGGGACAGGATCAGGACGCGGACGGGAGAATTCATTTCAGGAGCGCGGTGCGGGCTTCGCCGACCGTGGGTTCAGATTCCTGTCTTCGGACGGGTGCCGCAAGATCGATTTGACTTCCTGGGGCGTCAGCACACGCCATCGACCCACGGGCATCTGCCCGAGTGGGATGGGGCCGATCTGAACCCGCTGGAGCCGTCCAACCGGACGGTCGATCGATTCGAAGAGACGCCGGACCTCGCGGTTCTTGCCTTGTGAGAGCTCAATCTCGACCTCGCTGTGGCTGTTGTTGGCGCTCACGACCCGAACACGGTCGGCCTTGAGAAGATCCTCGCCATCCTGAACCCCCTTGAGGAAGGCCTCGACATGTCCGGTATCGACACGACCCTCGACCCAGACACGGTAACGTTTCCGGATCCCATAGCGCGGGTGGGTCAGGCGAAGGCTGAAGTCCCCGTCATTCGTCAGGAACAACAACCCCTCACTCTCCCGATCGAGTCGCCCCACGGTGAACAGGTGACCCCATTCCGGAGGGAGGAGATCCGAGACGACCCGTCGGTCCTCCGGATCCCTCCGCGTGCAGAGGAACCCCGGGGGCTTGTTGAGGGCGACGTAGATCTTGCGCCGAACACGGACCGGCGCGTCATCGACGCTGACCTCGGCCTTGGCCGGGTCAACGCGGCTGCCGAGGGTCTGCACGACCTTGCCGTCCACGCGGATCCTTCCGGCGACGATCATCTTCTCGGCCTCGCGTCGCGAGGCGACGCCGGCATCGGCTAGAAATTTCTGGAGGCGGACCATGATCCGGAAAACGACACGTGCCGATGGCGGACGCCCGGGATCCCGGGGCACCATCGGCACGGGGTGTGTCGACCTGTTCGGGTCAGACCTACTCCGGCGGCTTGGTCTTGCGGAGGCCGGTGATCCGGTCCCCTTCCTTCCACTGGTTGCGGGACTTGAGCAGCGCAACGCGTTCGAACCGCTTCAGGACATTTCTCTTGGCGGCCGTGGAACCGGAGCTGCGGAGACTGGAGTGTTGTGACATGTCGAAACCTTCGTGTATCCGTCGGCTTGCCGCCGGACGGGGCGTCGTGTGTAGCAAAGGCCGGGGCCGATGCAAACGGGTTTTTGGTTTCCGATGGCGTTCCCGGGGCACCATTCGAGCTCAATTCCGTCCCGAGGCGCTCCCAACCACATCCTCCCACGCAGCACCGGCGGCGCGTCTACGGAGTTCGTCGATGATGCCGCCAACGATCCCAGGGCCGTGGAAGACCAGCGCGGAATACATCTGAAGCAAGGAGGCGCCAGCGGTCACCTTCTCCCAGGCCTCCTCGGCGGTCGTGATGCCGCCCACGCCGATGATCGGCAGTCGTCGACCGACCTGACGATGGATGTGGCGGATGACCTCCGTGCTCCGGGCATGCAGGGGACGTCCACTCAACCCCCCTGTCTCCTGATGGATCCGTCCGATCAAGGGATCCTGGGTCCCAGGCCGGGTGATGGTCGTGTTGGTGGCCACGATCCCGGCAAGATTGCGCGCAAGGGAGACCTCAAGGATTTCATCCAGCGCCTCCCAGGAGAGATCGGGCGCCACCTTCACAAGGACCGGCTTTGGGTGCGCACCCGAAGGACTGGCCAGTGCGGCGTTCGCCGACTGGAGGGAGGCAAGGATCTGGTCCAGTTCCCGCCGATCCTGCAGCTGCCGGAGGTTGGGGGTGTTGGGGGAGCTGACATTGACCACGAAGAAGTCGGCCAGGGGCCACAACTCCCTGAATGAGGCGAGGTAGTCGTCCGCGGCCGACTCAAGCGGCGTGATCTTGGACTTTCCGAGGTTGATGCCCACCGGGTGCGCCGGCCAGGCACCGCAGGCACGCCAGTTCGCCAATCGGGCAGCAAGGGCACGGGCCCCCTCATTGTTGAACCCCATCCGGTTGACGATGGCCTCCTCCGCGGGAATCCGGAACAGGCGAGGACGCGGATTGCCCGGTTGGCCATGCCACGTCACCCCGCCGAGCTCGGAGAATCCAAACCCGAGCGCCGGCCACATCGGTGCGGCCACTCCGTTCTTGTCCATGCCCGCCGCCAGACCGAGGGGGTTGGGAAAGTCCAACCCGAAGACTGACACCGGCAACCGTGGCATCGAGGCGACCTGCGAAACCCATTCCCGCAGCCAGCGATTCCGGGAGGCCCACGCCAGGATATCAAGGGTCAGCCCATGGGCCCGCTCCGGATCGAGCGAGAACAGGACCGGTCGGGCCAGGACACGATAGGCATTCATTGGGATCGGGAGGTCAGAGCGGATGACGGGCCAAGGCGGAGACCAGTCGGGCGGCAATCAGAACAGCAGTCAGGAGGAGGACGGTGCCGCTCACCCGGGACAGCCTACGCAGGGTGGTCATGGAAAACCGCCCATGCCCCCGGGACACTCCCCAGCTGAGACCGGTGAACCAGAGGCAGCCGGCGATCGCGACCCCGATACAGAACAGGAGCTTGCAGGCGGGGGTGGGGGCCAAGGCCCCATGAGCAACTAGGGAACCGGTGATGCCGATCCAGAGCAGAAGGACCCCAGGATTGGCCAACACCCGGACGAAGCCCGTCCAGAACGCCGTATGAGGGTGCAGCTTCTTCTCCACGAGATGCTCCAGTTCGCCGAGCTTCCCACCGATCTCCAAGTTCCCGGCCCTCAGGTATCGGATGCCCAGCCAGAGGACCAACAGGAAACTGCTCAGCTCCATCACCGCCCTCACCAGCGGGGTCTGGAACATGGCGGCGAAGCCGGCGGATGCGACGCCGCAGTAGGCCGTCTCCATCACTGTGGCCCCGAGCGCGATCATGAATCCTCGGAGGAAGCCATGGGAGGCGCTCTCGTTAACTACGGTTACGTTGATGGGCCCGCCAAGCGCCGAAGTCACCAGGCCCGCTCCCAGTCCAAGGACACCTGCGTAGATGAGATCCAGCCAGAGCTCCATGGTGGTCAGGAACGCATCAAAAACAATCAGGCACCCACGGGGCCGCCGCCGATAGCGGGGCCTCCCGTTTCCTCGTCATCCGGCTCGTCATCCACCTCGATCTCACGCTGGAGACGCCGCGAGATGAACGGCCGAATGAATCCGTAAAGCAGATAGGCCGCGAAGACGAAGGGCGCAGCCACCGGGAGGATCTTGCGCCACAGCATCACAAGAAGACCAATTACGATCACAATGATCAGCGACTTCGTGAACGGGTGCTGGGCGCGCCAGTCGAGCTTCTTGAAGGTCGGATATTTCACCTCGCTCACCATCATGGCCGAGAGGAATACGAGAATCACCGGCAGGAGATACCGCCAGGATCCAACCCAGAAATCCTTCTCGTTCCACCACAGCATGAAGAGGGTAAGGGACGCGACCATGCCGGCCGCCATCGGGATGGGGCAGCCCAGGAAATACTTCCCGCCTCCGCCGTCGGACATCGCTGCAAGGCAGTTGAAGCGGGCCAGACGGAAGGCCCCACAGATGACGTAGATGGAGGCGATGAACCACCCAATCTCGGGATGGGCCACGAAGACGTCCCGGAGCACGACTCGATGGACTAGGAATGCCGGGGCCACACCGAAGCTGACGATGTCCGCCAACGAGTCGAACTCGCGTCCGAACGGGGACTCGAACCCTCCAGCCCGGGCAACTCGGCCATCGACTAGGTCGAAGGTGCAGGCCAGCAGAATGTAGAACAGGGCCTCCTTGATGACGCGGGGGAAATCTGGGCTCGCCAGGTCTGCCTCCACGATGCGGGTGAGCGCGAGGAACCCGCAGAACAGGTTGGCGGCCGTGAAGAGGTTGGGCAGTAGGTAGATCCTCAGCCGCTCCGAGCCAAGGGTGGAGCCCTCGGTGGCGCCGGTGGAACTGGAACGCGGGTCCGACATGGCCTATCCCAGACGCGCCACCACGGTCTCACCGCCCCGCACCCTTTGTCCGAGCCGGACCTCGACCTTAGCCGTCAACGGCAGGTAGACATCCACCCGGGACCCAAACTGGATCAGCGAGATGCGTTCCCCGCGCGGGACGGACTCCCCGATCTGGACCCACGGGATGATCCGGCGGGCGATCAGCCCTGCGATCAGCCGGATTCCAACCCTGCCGCCCGCGGGTTCCGGCAGCTGGAATCCCACCAGCACGTTCTCGTTGTGGCTGGCCGAATCGGTGTTGAGGGCATTTAGGAATTTGCCGGAGGTGTGTCTCAGATGGTTCACGGTGCCCGCCACAGGGGCGTTCTGCACATGCACGTCGAACACGGACAAGAAGATCGAGATCCGCCTGCAGCGTCCCCCCATCACTTCCAGCTCCTCCAGCTCGTCGATGACGTCCACCTTGCCGTGGGCCGGTGAAACGACCACCCGATTCTCCGAGGGCACCTTCGGATCGGGATCGCGGAAGAACCACAGCACAAAAACGCCGAACAGGAAGCCCAGGAAGGCCACCAACGCGCCCAGGCCGAAGCTTTTCGGCCAGGCGACCGAGAAGAACGCCGCGAGGAACAGGCACACGAGTACCGATTTCGAGAGCATCGCCGCCGCGGCGCCCAACGCTTTTCCCTGATGCTTCACGGCTGAGACCCTAGCGCTGGGCAGCCGGCGAGGGGAATCTGTTTCGCCCGGGACGGATGACGGATTCCGGTTCGACCCGCCGGCCTCCGCGGATCTAGCCTTCCATCGATGAACCGCTACGACCTCCTCATCGACGGAAATTGGATCTCCTCGACCTCCGGCGACCGCTTCACCACCCGGAATCCCGCCGACACGCGGGACGTCGTCGCCGAGTACGCATCGGCCGGCGAGTCGGAGTCCGCACAGGCCATCGCGGCCGCAACGGCGGCTTTTCCGAAGTGGGCCGCCCTGTCGCCGGTCGCCCGGGGACGATTCCTGTCGAAGGCCTCCCAGATCCTGGAGTCCCGCAAGCCCGCGCTGGCGGAGCTGTTGGTCCGGGAGGAAGGAAAGACGCTCGTGGAAGCCACCGGAGAGGTCCAACGGGCCGCCGACATCTTCCGGTTCCACGGCGGACTGAGCTATGTCCATGGCGGCGAGACCCTGCCCCACGAGCTGCCGGGCAACCTGATGTACACCCGACGGGAACCTCTCGGCGTGGTCGCGCTGATCACGCCCTGGAACTTCCCGATCGCGATCCCTGCATGGAAGCTCGCGCCCGCCCTCGTCTGCGGCAACACCGTCGTCCTCAAGCCCGCCTCTGCGGCGCCGGCCATGACGCTGGAGATCGCCAAGGCGCTCCTCGAGGCGGGTCTGCCAGCGGGGGTCCTGAACGTCGTGACCGGCAACGCAGCCGCGTTCGGCGCGGAGATCACCCGGAACCCACAGGTCCAGGCGGTCAGCTTCACAGGATCCCATGCGGTGGGCAAACGACTCTACGAGGCGGTGGCGCCCCGCATGATCCGCTGCCAGCTCGAGATGGGGTCGAAGAACCCGACCCTTGTCTTGGCCGACGCCGACCTCGACCTCGCGGCACGCCTCGTCGCCATCGCAGGCTTCGGACTCACCGGACAGGCCTGCACCGCCACCAGCCGGGTCCTCGTCGAACGACCGGTCGCCGAGGCATTCACCCAGAAGCTCACCGAGCTCGCCCGGAACTGGAAGGTCGGGCCGGGACTCGAGGCCGGTATCCAGATGGGACCCGCCGTGAACGAGGCCCAGCTTTCGGGCAATCTCGAGGCCATCGAAACCGCGCTCAAGGAAGGAGCCCGAAGAGTCTGGGGCGGGCGTCGCCTCGATCAGGGAGCCCACGCCCACGGATGGTTCATGGAACCGGCGGTGATCTCCGACGTGACCCCGTCCATGCGGATCGCCCAGGAGGAGATCTTTGGCCCGGTCGTCGCTGTCATGGCGGTCGACAGTTTCGAAGAAGCGCTCCAAGTGGCCAACGGGGTTCCCTACGGCCTCAGCGCCAGCGTGGTGACCCGAGACTACAAGAAGGCGATGGTCTACGCGGACCGCATCGAGTGCGGAGTCGTCAAGGTCAACCAGATCAGCACGGGGCTCCAGCTCCAGGCCCCCTTTGGCGGCGTCAAGCAGAGCTCGACCGACAGCTTCCGGGAACAGGGCACAGCCTCGCTCGACTTCTACTCGAGGACCAAGACGGTGTATCTCGACTACTCGGCCTGATTGGTGTCGGAGACCGGGCGTCCTAGAAAACGAAAAAGGCGCGGGGAGGAATCCCCGCGCCTGTAGAGAGGGTCGGTTCAACTATTTGAGCGGCACCGTGGCGATCGTCTGTAGCACGCGGCTCGCGATCTGGTACGGATCACCCTGGGAGTTCGGGCGGCGATCCTCGAGGTATCCGCGGTAGTTGTTATCCACGAAGCTGTGGGGAACGCGGATGGAGGCTCCGCGGTTGGCCACACCGTAGTTGAACTTGTCGATCGACTGGGTCTCGTGGAGACCGGTCAGACGGAGGTGGTTGTCGGGACCGTACACGGCGATGTGCTCGTTCTTGTACTTGTCGAACGCAGCCATCAGCGACTCGAAGTACTCCTTGCCGCCCACGTCGCGAAGGTGCTTGGTCGAGAAGTTCGTGTGCATGCCGGAACCGTTCCAGTCCACGTCCTTGCCCAGCGGCTTGCAGTGGAAATTCACATCCACGCAGTACTTCTCGCAGAGACGTACGAGGAGGTAGCGGGCCACCCAGACCTGGTCGGCAGCGGTCTTCGACCCCTTGCCGAAGATCTGGAACTCCCACTGTCCCTTGGCCACCTCGGCGTTGATGCCCTCGTGGTTGATCCCTGCATCGATGCAGAGATCGAGATGCTCCTCGACAATCTCACGGGCGATGTCGCCGACATTTTTGTAGCCGACACCGGTGTAATACTCGCCCTGGGGATAGGGGAAGCCCCCGTCCTTGGGGAAGCCGAGCGGTGCGCCATCCTGGTAGAGGAAGTACTCCTGCTCGAATCCGAACCACGCGTCCGGATCGTCGAGAATCGTCGCGCGGGCATTGCTCGGATGGGGGGTCTTCTTGTCCGGCATCATGACCTCGCACATCACCAAGGCACCATTCTTCCGGGTCGAATCCGGATAGACGGCGACAGGCTTGAGCATGCAATCCGAGCTGCGTCCCTCGGCCTGACGGGTCGAGCTGCCGTCGAAGCCCCAGAACGGGAGCTGCTCAAGCTTCGGGAAACTGCTGAACTCCTCGATCTTGGTCTTGCTGCGGAGGTTCGGAGTGGGCTGGTAGCCGTCCAGCCAGATGTATTCTAGTTTGTACTTCGCCATGGATGGTAATGAAGCTTTGGTTTGAGTCTTGGTCTCGGAACGAGAGCCCGAATGGAGGAGCACCTCGGGTGCCACGTCAAGCCCCGCACCCCCTTCCGCAGGGGACGAATACCAGATTAGCCCCTGTTTTAAAGGCGGCTCTGCACGTCGACGTTCTCTAAGACCAGGAGACCACCCGCTGGGCGCGGCTGGCCGGCTTTGGACACGCTGGTCAGATTTCACCAAAACTACATTCCGACATCGGAGCGGATGCGCTATTTCTCCGGGGCATTCCGCGAGGCAACAGCCATGGACCCCACACCCACATGATCAAGGTCAAGGACACCCTGAGATCCACGGTCCAGCTCACCTTCGACGGGCGGGTCATCAAGGTCTACCACGGACCGGATGCCATAAGCCGGTTCACCAACGAGGTCCGTATCCTGCGGCACCTCGAGGAGCGGGGATGCCCCTTCGTGCCGCGTCTTCTCGAGGCCGACGAGGGCCAGCTGCGGATCGTCACCACGAACTGCGGCGCCCGGGTGGAACACCTCGATCCAGAGCGTGAACGGGAGTTGTTTGCCGAGCTGGAAGCTTTTGGGGTCCGCCACGAGGATCCCGACAAGCGAAACATCACCTACCGGAGATCGGATGGCCGCTTCTGCATCATCGACTTCGAGTTCGCCGCACTCCTCACGGATCCTCCCAAGACCCATGGAAACGACCACTAAGGTGCCCCAGCTGATCTGGCACGGATGGACCGATCGCGGAAAAGTGCGGGCCAACAACGAGGATGCATTCCTCGGTCTCGAGTTCGATGCCCAGGAAGTCCATCTCCTCGGCAAGATCGGTGAGGGATCCCTGGAGAATGTCGATCGGGCCTTCGCGGTCTGCGACGGGATGGGAGGGGCCAAGGCCGGTGAGATCGCGAGCAAGATCGCTGTCGAACAGATCACCAGGCTCCTGCCCCGCAGCTTCCAGCAGCAGGCCAAGGGACTCGAAGCCGGGGTCTCTGATGTCCTCGGAGAACTCTTCATCAAGATCCACAAGGCCATCGTGTACCTCGGGGAGAGCTACGACGAATGCTCCGGTATGGAGACCACGCTGAGCCTCTGCTGGTTCACCCCTGACTGGCTGTACTACGCGCACATCGGGGACAGCCGGATCTACCATCTGCCACAGGGGACCGAGGAGTTGCGGCAGCTGAGCCACGACGACACCCATGTGGGGTGGCTCCTGCGCAACGGGAAGATCACCGAGCGCGAGGCCAGGTCCCACCCGCGGCGCAATGTCCTCCAGAAAGCACTGGGCGGCGGCAACCAGTTCGTCGACCCCCAGATCGGCCGCCTCGAACACCGGCCCGGCGACCTCTTCCTACTGTGTTCCGACGGCCTTTCGGAGGGGTTGTATCCTCACCAGATCGTGGACCTTCTTCGCTCTGGGAGTCAGGGAGACACGAATCCCGCCAAGGCCTTGGTCGAGGCGTCGGTGGATCGCGATGGCCGGGACAACACCACTGCGATGGTGGTGCGGCTGGCTTGATCCCGCGCTCCAGCGATCGATCGTCCCCGCGGTCGGGCTTCCCAGCCCCTCCATCTGTCCCTGAACCGTTCCCTTCTGGGCAATCGGACATCACCCCATCACACTTCCACCATGAGCAGCGCGAAGACCCCCCTTCAACTCGGCTATCGGATGCCCGCCGAGTGGGAACCCCACAAGGCCACCTGGCTCACCTGGCCAAAACCCGACGGCATCAGCTTTCCGGGAGCCTACGAGCCCATCCCCGACGTCTACGGGCAGTTCGTGTTCCACCTGAGCCAATGTGAGGAGGTCCATATCAACGTCTGGAACGACGACCTCGCGGCGGCCATCCATGAGGTCCTTCGTCGCCACCATGTGCGTCTAGATCGTGTCCATCTCCATCCGTTCCGCGCCTACGAGCCCTGGTGCCGGGATCACGGGCCCATCTTCCTCGTCCGCGAAGGCGAGGGGTCCCGGGACCGTGCCGTGGTGGACTGGGGCTACAACGCCTGGGGCAATAAATATCCTCCCTATGACCTCGACGACCAGGTTCCGACCCATGTCGCCCGGCTCCGGGGACTGCCACTGTTCGAACCGGGCATCGTCATGGAGGGCGGCTCGCTCGAGGTGAACGGTCTCGGCACCCTGCTGACCACCGAGGCCTGCCTGCTCAACCCGAATCGGAATCCCCACCTCAACAAGGGACAGATCGAGGGGTACCTCAGGGAGTTCCTCGGGGTCCGAAACATCCTTTGGCTCGGCGATGGTATCGAGGGGGACGACACCGACGGACACGTCGATGACCTGGCCCGTTTTGTTGCCAGCGACACGATTGTCACGGTGGTCGAGGAGGACCCGGCGGATACCAACCACGGAGTACTCCAGGAAAACCTGGAACGTCTCCGGCACATGCGGGACCAGGACGGACAGCCATTCCGGATCGTGGAGCTCCCGATGCCGCGCCGTATCGAGGTCGAGGACCAGCGTCTACCCGCGAGCTACGCCAACTTCTACATCGCCAACGACCGAGTGATTGTGCCGACCTTCCGCGACGCGAAAGACGCCATCGCCTTGGAGCGGCTGCAGCGGCAGTTCACGGATCGGAAGGTGGTGGGCATCGACTCCTTGGACCTTATCTGGGGACTCGGTTCGTTCCACTGCATCAGCCAGCAGGAGCCCGCTTGATCCCGGCACGGCGGCACCCCGGTCAGGATCGCCTCATCCGCGGGCTCTTCTGTGTGCTGGGGTGGATGCTGCTCTCCATAATTCCACGGGTAGTGGCCCACCCCTTCCTCCAGGATTCCTGGTGGGTGGTGGTGGAGGAGCGGCGCATCCTGTGCCGTGTCACGGCGACCCTGCGTGAGATCACGATCGCCCGGGGTCTCAGGACTGGTTCCGAGACCCCGCGGCTCACGGAACTCCTCGAGTGGATCCCCCCCTACGGAGCGACCCTAATGCGGTCGATTTCCATCGTGGCCGACGGCAAGCCCCTGCCGGTCACCGTGCTCGATTCACGTCTGGAGGCCGAAGGGGCGGAGGGACCCGGACCGGACTCGCCGTTCTTCCTCGACCAGACCCATGCCGTGTTTGACCTCGAATGCGAGGTCCCGGGACCGTTGCGGGATCTCGAATTCCGCCAGCAGACGTTGAAGGGATCCAGCTACGCCCCGGGAACCCCCTGGGACGTGACCTATTCCCTGCTGATCCGGGACTCCAAGGGGCGTGAGTTGGGGGCCGGGATCGTGCGTGCGGACCTCCCCTACCACCTCGTACTGGGAGTGAAACCCGCCCCGGCAGCGGACCCTGGGCCAGACAGCCCTGCACCAGTCCCGGCTCCACAGAGCCGCGGCACGGGAATGCCACCGCTCCTCGACTACCTTCGGCTCGGGATCCATCACATCCTGCACGGATACGACCACCTGCTTTTCCTTGCCGCACTGGTGCTCGCGATGCCGCCGCTTCGGGGTCTTCTTGCGATCCTCCTCGCCTTCACGCTCGCTCACTCGATCACGATCACCCTCGCCGCGCTGCAGTGGGTCCGGGTGCCCTCATCCATTGTGGAACCGCTCATCGCCGGAAGCATCGTGGTGGTGGCGCTCATGAATCTCCTGGAACGGCAGCCGGACCATGATCCGCGCCGCGTCTGGATCGCCTTCGGCTTTGGGCTCGTCCATGGCCTTGGGTTTGCGGGAGGACTCGGCGACGCGCTGGGAACGGTATCGGGATGGCACGTCGCCCTCGCGATTGGCGCATTTTGCCTCGGGGTCGAGATCGGCCATGTGTGCCTCGGGGTGCCGGCCTGGGGACTGCTCCGCGCGGGGCGATCCCGCTGGGGCCTCGGGGTTGCCACGACGATACGATCCGCAGGCTCGGTCGTCGTCGCCGTCGGTGGGATCGTCTATCTGATCGCCGCGTTGCGACAGGCTTTCTGAACCCTGCTCAGACCCCCCCGAACCGCCGATGGCGTCGGGCGTATTCATCGAGGGCCCCGGCCAGCTGTGGCTTTCGGAAATCCGGCCAGAGCGTCGGGGTGATGACAAACTCGGCATAGGAGATCTGCCACAGCAGGAAATTGCTGACCCGCATCTCGCCGCTCGTACGGATCAGGAGGTCGGGGTCGGGCCAGTGGCGGGTGTAGAGGTGGTCCGCCACGACCCGCTCGGTAATCTCCGCAGGCTCGAGCTCGCCGCACTTGACCTTCTCGGCCAGCTCCCGGACTGCCTCCACGATCTCGGTCCGACCGCCGTAGCTGAGGGCGATGATCAGGGTGAGTCCATTGTTCTTCGACAACGCGGCCCGGGTCTCGGCGAGCTGCTTCTGGACGAACTCGGGTAGACGCCAGATCTGCCCAATGGCCTCGAGACGGACATTATTGCGCTGAAGCTCGGCGAGCTCGGTCTTTAGATACCGGGCCAGATACTTCATCAGGGTGTCGACCTCGTCCTGGGGCCGGTTCCAGTTCTCCACCGAGAAGGCGTAGAGGGTCAGGTACTTGATGCCGAGTTCGCCAGCGGCCTTCACAATGGCCCTAACGGACTGGGCGCCAATGCGATGGCCCTCGAAACGGGGGCGATGCCGAGCCTTGGCCCAGCGACCATTGCCATCCATGATGATGGCGACATGCTGTGGGATGTTGTGGCCCGGTGCAGCCACGGACTTGGATTCAACGCTCATCGGATTGGGCTCCCCCTCCGCTGGTCTCGATCCGGCCTCCAGGACATCCCGGCACAGCCTACAGAAACATCGTCTGGTCCCGGGCAGGTCCGACCGACACGATCGTCAGGCGGGTCCCAGTGAGCTGGGCGAGGGTCAGCAGGTAGTGACGGCAGTTCAGCGGCAGATCCTCCCAACGCCGGACCCCGTCGGTGGGCGTCTTCCATCCGGGGAAGTCCTGGTAGACTGGTTCGCAGCGCGCGAGGAGTTCCGCGTCTGCAGGCATGTGCTCCAGAACAACCCCGTCGAGCCGGTAGCCGGTGCAGGCCCGGACGGTCTCCAACGAGTCGAGCCCATCGACGTTCGTCACCGCCAGCTCGTCGATCCCGTTGACCATGGCGGCGTGACGGGTGGCGACGGCGTCGAACCACCCACAGCGACGTGCCCGCCCGGTAGTGGCACCGAACTCGCGTCCCATTCCGTGCAGGAGGTCCCCCAGTCCCTGATCCTCGGTGGGCAACGGACCGCCACCGACCCGGGTCGTGTAGGCCTTAAGCACGCCCACCACGCGGTCCATACGATTCGGGGGCACACCCGATCCCGTGCAGGCACCACCAGCGGTTGTGTTCGAGGATGTCACGAACGGATAGGTACCGTGATCGATGTCGAGGAAGGTGCCCTGCGCCCCCTCGAACAGGATGTTCTCACCTCGACGTCCGGCCTCATGCAGATAGACGACCGTGTTGGTAACAAAAGGACGGAGGCGGTCGGCCGCCTTGGTGTACTCGGCGAGGATGGGCTCGTATTCCAAAGGCTTGGCTCCGAGGGACTTGAGGATTTCGTTGTTCTCCTCGAGACGTTCCCGGAGTCGGAGCGGGAAGCGGGTGGGATTGATGAGGTCAATCACACGGAGCCCCACCCGGGCGGCCTTGTCACCATAGGTCGGTCCAATGCCCCTCTTGGTTGTCCCGATGCCCTGGGCGCCCTTCCGGGCGTCGCGCTGGCCATCGATCTCACGATGCCATGGCAGGACGACGTGGGCGGTTTCGGAGATCCGGAGATTCGCGGGGGTCACCTCAACTCCGAGCCGGAGCAGGCCGTCGATCTCGTGGTTCACCAGGTGGACAGGGTCGATGACGACACCATTGCCGATGACGCAGATCTTGCCCCTGCGGAGGATGCCGCTGGGGATGAGATGAAGGACATACTTGTCCTTGCCCACAAACACGGTGTGACCCGCATTGTTGCCCCCCTGGGTCCGGACCACGATTCCCGCCTGCTCGGTCAGGACGTCGATGATCTTCCCCTTGCCCTCGTCGCCCCATTGGGCTCCCACCAGAATTGTATTGGCCATGGCTTGCTGCGCAGCAACCCGCATGAAAAAAGCCCCGAAGGCAATTCGGGGCGTCCGCCGGTCTTTGCGTTCTGAGCCTATGAGGCACACCCTCAGAGGTCAACGGAACGAATCTCACGTCACCCGAGTAGCCTGCCAGGTGGGAGCCCGGGGACCTCAACTCGACGTGGACAGGGCTGACGGATCAGGCCAGACCCACCGCTTGGTTCCCGGACGTTGACACCCGAAAACCAACTCCCTAGCGTCACCAGAAACGTCTCGTCCCACTCTCTGAACCATGCTCCGTCTTGCCCTGATTCTCGCCTTGCTGGTCTCCATCGGCGGGCTCGCCATCAGCGAATTCCACACCAAACCCAAGGTGGTCGACCTTAATGATCGCCTCACCTCGACCGAGGCAAGCCTCGCCCAGACGACGGAGGCCAAGAACAAGGCCGAAGCCGAGGCCAAGAACCAGAAGGCCATTGCTGACAAGGCCTCTCGAGAGCTAACCGAGACGAAGACGGCCCTCGAGACAGCGGCCACCGAGGCCGAGCAACAGAGGGGTCGTGCCGAGCGCCTCCAGAACGACCTGACCAAGGTCACTCGCGACAAGAACGAGGCCCAACAGGCCCTTGCCGCGTGGAACGCCCTGGGCGTCCAGCCCGAACAGATCTCCCAACTCCGTTCCGACCTCAAGGCCACTGCCGAGGCCCGGGATGTCCTTGCCGACGAGAAGCGCATCCTCACGCGTAACATCGAGAAACTCCAGGCAGCCCTCGATACCTTTCAGGGCCGCGAGCGCCCGATCGAGATGCCCGGACTCAAGGGTCAGGTGGCTGCGGTCGATCCCCGCTGGAAGTTCCTGGTACTCAACGTCGGCGAGAATCAGGGCGCCAAGGAGCGCGGCATCGTGATGGTGCGTCGCGGCGACAAGCTGGTTGGCAAGGCTCGCATCGTCTCCGTCGAGTCCAACCGCAGCATCGCCAACCTTCTCCCGAAGTGGCAGCAGCCCGGCACAGAAGTCCAAGCCGGTGACACCATTCTCTTCTGAGCCTGACTCACGCAGCCATGCGCTTCTACCTTCTGGCCGCTCTCACGCTGGTTGTGGTCTTCTCCGTCGGGTGCAAGACCGATGACGGGCTGACCGAGCGTCCGTGGAATGCCCCGAAGTCCTGGGAAACAGGGCTCCCGTCCCAGATGAACGAAGGCCGCTGACCCGGTTGGATTCCGGTTCGGGTCGGATGGGAATACAAAAACGCCGATGCCCTCACGGGCATCGGCGTTTTGCTTGGGGCTGAAGACCGTATCAGGCTCCCATCCCGTCCTCGAAGCTCCCGGCGGCTTGAGGCCAGCACAGGTTGTTGGCAACGTATCGAATGCCGTCCGCGGAGCAGAAATCCAGCTCCTTGTGGGCGGACTCCGCCTCGACCACCAGCGGGGCCGACTCGCACTTGTGCAGCTTGCAGTAGCGGTCCTTGTAGCCCACCGCCAAGAGCAGCTCGACGTAGCGCTGCATATTGAGGTCACCCGAGCCGAGGTCGGTGAACTGCATCGCACGACGAGGCCAGTTGGGCTCCATCGAGCGGAGCGGGAATCCCGGCCGGATGACGAAGTTCTTCACGTGGGCCGCATAGATGTACGGACCCACCTTCAGGAACCGCGACTCCCAGCTCTCTCCCTCCCAGCAGTGGCTCGGATCGGCATTCACGGCCAGACACGGATCGTTGTCACAGATCCGGACGAGCATGAGGAAATCGTCGGCGCACATGGCCCCGGTGCCGGGATGGATCTCGTGGCACAACTTGATCCCCAATTGATTGGCCTGCTTGCGGATCCTTGCCGTCTTCTTCACGAAGCGCTCCTGGCCCTCCTTGAGGAGATCATATCCGGGCCCGGCCCAGAATCCCCATGGGTACCCCGTCGCCAGCTCCCAGCCAAAGGCCACGCCCCAGAACATCGGCATGCTCTTGATGCCCAGCTCGGCTGCTAGATCCATCAGCTTGAGGATATAGGTCTCATGCCATTTCTCGATCTTGTCGGGACTCGCTGAGTGCAAGTCGGCCGGGATGAACGGATGCCCCGACTTGGTGCCGGTCCAGGCACTCGTATGCACCCAGAACGGACAGTGGGAGGAGATGCCGTCGATCCGCATCCCGCGGGAGCCGAAGGTGTCGCGGATCTCCTTGGCCTTGAGGAAGCCACCCTTGCCGTTCCCCAGCATGTAGTTGCTGGGCTGGGCTCCGGCAGCGCCGGCGGCCTTGGCATAGTCGAGGAACTGGGGCAGCGATTTACCCCCGTGTTGGGCCCCTTCAATGGAGGCATGGTAGGCGTGCTTGGACATGATGAATCCTTTGGTTAGGTGACGAGGAACGGCGGTTCGTGTAGCCGCAGCCCAAGCCAATGGCAAGGGTTTCGAGGCCACAGGCAGAGGATTCCCAGGATCTCGTGCTGGACGTCGACGGGCACATGCACGCCTCGCCGCGGGACCACGGAGCCGCTCACGGCAGAAGGCGACCCACCCACTGGCTCAGCGTCTTCCCATCGGCCCGACCGGCAGCCTTGGCCTGGGCGGCCTTCATGACGGCTCCCATCTCTTTCTTGCTCGTGGCGCCAACCTCCTGGATCGCCGCCCGCACCAGGGCCTCGATCTCGGATTCCGACAGGGCCTTGGGAAGGAACTCCTCGACCACAGCCAGCTCCCCCTTCTCCTTCGCGACAAGGTCCTCACGGCCGGCCTTGCCATACTCCTCCATCGCGTCCCGTCGCTTCTTGGCCTCCTTCTGGAGCAGCGCCACAACGTCGGCGTCCGGCAGGACCTCGGACTTCTTTTCGATCTGGGCGTAGCCGAGGGCGGACTTGAGCATCCGCAGGGCAGCGGTCCGATCGGCATTCTTGGCGAGCATCGAGGACTTGAGCTCGGCGACGAGTTTCTCCTGGAGGGACATGATGGGTGTGGATGGGCCGCTCGTTGAGCAGCGGAACTAATCTTCAGCCTCGCCGGCCCGTCGCAATCCTCAACTCAAATCAGCCACCGCAGGGACGTCCGCTGATCCAATCCGCTCCTCAGCCTCGTCGTCCCTCACTGGGCCGACCATCACGACGAACTCCCCCTTGCGTGGCCGGAGGGCAAGCTGGCCTTGAATCGCCGCCGGCCGACCCCGGATCCACTCCTCGAAACGCTTGGTGATCTCCCGGGCCAGAACCACTTCCCGCTCCGGAAGCGCCACCGCAAGCTCGTCCACGAGCCGGGTGATCCGGTAGGGAGATTCGTAGATCACCAATGTCCCGGGCAGGGAGGCGAGCTCCTGAAGTCGACGGGCACGCTGGCCCGATTTCACCGGCAGGAAGCCGACGAAGTGGAACTCCCCGGTGGGGAGCCCGCTGGCGGTGAGTGCCGCCACCAGGGCACAGGCACCGGGCACCGGTTCTACCCGGAGGCCGGCGGACCGGACCGCGGACACGACCCGTTCGCCGGGATCACTGATGCCGGGCGATCCGGCATCCGAAACCAGGGCCACCGTCCGCCCATCCCGCAACCGTTCGAGGATCTCGCCAGCACGCCGTGCCTCGTTGAAGTGGAAGCACGAAATCAACGGCTTCTGGATCCCAAAGTGTTGGAGAAGACGTCCGGTCCGGCGGGTATCCTCCGCCGCAACCACGTCGCACGACCGGAGCACCCGGAGCGCCCGGAGCGTGATGTCCTCGAGGTTGCCGATGGGCGTCGCCACAAGATAGAGCGTCCCGGGCACGAGGGGCGCCGGCTCCACCGTCGTCTCGGAGATCATGACCGGGAGAGGGCGTGGCGTTGGAGAACCTCAAGATCCACGAACTCGAGGGCGGATTCGTGCGTGGACTCGAGGAGCACCGGCGGCGCCTTGCCCGCCTCGAGCGCCTCCCGCCACCGGTTAACGCAGAGGCACCATCGGTCACCCGGACGAAGACCTGGAAAGTCCCATTCCGGACGCGGCGTGCTCAGGTCGTTGCCCATGCGACGCGAGAACTCCAGGAAATCACCCGTCACCTGGGCGCAGACCGTGTGCAACCCGACGTCACCCGCTCCCGTCCTGCAGAACCCATCCCGATAGAATCCCGTCATCGGATCCTGGCAGCAGGGTTTCAGTTCGTGCCCAAGGACATTGGTCGGCATGCCCCTATCGAACTATGGAACCCTCGACTCCACAACCGCGTTCACCCCTGGCAGGCCAACACGGCCGCCAGAAACTCACGGAGCCTCCGCAGATCCTTATGCCCCGGGGCGCTCTCGACGCCGCTTGAGACATCCACCGCGAACGGCCGCACTACCTGGATCGCCTCGGCCACATTTCCCGGATCGAGACCCCCGGCAAGGATGATGGGGACACCCAGCGCCTTGGCCTCGACGGCCCGGACCCAGTCGAACCGGGTTCCAGTTCCCCCGTGGCGTCCCGGGACGTAGGCGTCGAGGAGGAATGCCGCAGCACACTCCCGATAGGCCTCCATCTGGACCACCGTTTCCGGTCCCTGGACCCGGAAGGCCTTCACGACGGGCACCACCTGCTGGACCACCGCACAGGTCTCAGGATCCTCATCGCCATGCAACTGGACGGTGTCCAACCCCACCCGGGCCGCTACCTCGAGGACCTCCTCGCGCGACGCGTCGACGAAAAGCCCCACCTTTGAGACAAAGGGCGGAAGGGACCGGACCAGCACCGCAGCCTGTTCCCAGGTGAGGGCCCGCGGACTCGAGGGAGCGAAGACAAAACCAAGGGCATGTGCGCCCTGTTCAATGGCCACACGGGCATCCTCGGCCCGTGTGATGCCGCAGATCTTGGCTCGGACGATGGACATAGATGTCAGCATGTCGGTGATTCCCGCCGACGGCAACGATACCCCTCTGGCGTCCGTCTTATCTCTCAACCTCAGCGCAGCCTAGGCTTATGCGCGAGGTGGAGGCCCATGACCCCGCCCAGCAGGTTGAAGGTCTGCGTCGACCCAAACCCAAGACCACGCAGGAGCGCATCAACCCCCCTCTGTGCCGGGTAGTCCCGCAGGGAGTCGAGGATGTAGCCGTGGGTGTCGGCATCCCCGAAGAACAGGCGCCCAAACAATGGGACAAGATGGGCCAGATACTGGAAGTAGAGCCATCGGAACGGCGGCCACTCAGGCTTCCCGAAGTCGAGGATGAGCAGCCGTCCCCCTGGACGCAGGACCCGATGCATTTCGGCCAGCCCCTGCGGGATGTCGGCAAGGTTCCGGAGCCCATAGCTGATGGTGACGACATCGAAGGACCCGTCCTGGAATCGAAGCCGGAGGGCATCGCCCTGCTCGAACGCCACGGCCTGGGTGACCGGATTCCTCAAAGCCCTCTGGCGCGCGACGTCCAGCATCGGTTCACTGAAATCGACACCCAAGACTTCCGCCCCTTCTGCCCGAAGGGCCAGGGCGATGTCGCCGGTGCCGCAGCACAGGTCGAGGGCTTTCTCCCCTGGGCGGATCGCCGCAAGCCTGAGGAGGCGACGTTTCCAGAGGCGGTGGAGACCGAGACTCTGGAGGTCGTTGATGAGATCATAGCGCGGCGCCACCTCGGCAAAGAGGTCTCTCACCCTTTCCGCCCGCCGCTCATCCCTCACATAGAATTTGCCCGCCACGCAGGCGGACAGTAGTCGATTCTCGTGGAATGACGATCGGATAGGTGCCGATCACCCGTGGACAGCGGACGCGAATCCGGGGGCCCAGGCGGGACAGTCGAGCGAAAGAGGCGATCCAGAACGCGATTCCTCTGTTCTCTTGTCCACGACCACCTTGTACTTCTCCGGCATCACGGTGAATCGGAAGCGAATCCTGTTTGTCGACCACGTCAGCAAGGTGCTCGGAGGGGCGGAAATCAACCTCGTCGAGCTCCTCGGTCTGCCTGCCCTTCGGTCCCGATGGGAGGCGTCCGTCGCCTGCGCTCCGGGGAGTCCCCTCGAAACCGCAATCGCGCGTGTCCAGATTCCGCGTCACGCCTTCGGACTCTCTCAGTCGCTCAACGAGATGCGCGTCGTGGGCAGGCGATTCAGCCCAGTCCGTGCATGGAAAGGATGGCGGGAGGTCCGCGCCGCAACCCGTCGGCTCGAGTCGATCATCGCCGGCGCACGACCCGATGTCGTGATCTCCTGCACCAACAAAGACGATCTCATCGCCGGCAACGCGACGCGGCGCTCCGGAACCCCGAACGTCTGGTGGTTCAACGACATCCTCAGCCCGGAATTCTTCAGCTGGCCGGTCCGACGCGTCTTCGTGCAGCGGGCCCGACGCCAAGCCGCGCGCGTGATCACCGTATCGGAATTCGCCAGGAAGGTGCTTCTAGACCAGGGGCTTTCGGAGGACCGGGTCACCACCGTCCACAATGGCATTCCGTTGGACCGATACCGGAGGATCCAGTCGAGTCTGCTGCGCGAACAACTCCGGATCCCACCCGGGGAGCCGCTGATCGGCCTCGTCGGACGAATCACCCCCTGGAAGGGACAGGATTTCTTCCTGCGACTCGCCAAGGACTGGGCTGGACAGGGTCGCCCGGGGCGGTTCGTCGTGATCGGACGGGCGTTTAACGAGGATGCGCCGTTTGAGGCCTCTCTGAAGCGCTTCGTCACCGCCCACCGGCTGGAATCCCGAGTGCACTTCGTCGCGTTCCAGGCCGATATCGCCTCGACCCTGTCCCAACTTGATCTCCTCCTGCACTGCTCCACAAAGCCGGAGCCCTTTGGCCGGGTGATCATTGAAGGCATGGCCGTCGGACTTCCTGTCATCGCAGCCGCGGCGGGAGGGGTGTCGGAGATCATCACGCCGGGGGTCGATGCCGGACTTGCCATGCCCGGCAATGCGGATGCCTACCTGGCACAGATGACCGCGATCCTGGGCAGTGCCGAGAAGCGGAACGCCTGGTCGATCGCAGGACGTCGGACGGTCGAGACGAAGTTCACCCTCGAACGGGTGTTCCAGGACTTCGACCGGATTGCGACCGAGGTCACGGCGACGTGACACGATAAAACCGCATCGGTCCGTCGACCGGCACAATGCGGTGGAGGTCATACAGTATGCCGACGATCGACCAGGGGCCTTCAGGGGATGGGGAGTTCCACAGGGTGAACTGATCCAGACGAGGATGGGTCCAGTCCAGATGCAGGTCCTCGGCCAGGGTTGAAACCGAGATCCGAAGGGACTCCCCTGAAGTCTCTTGAACGACTCCGCAAAAGACCACTCGATCCAGACGCCATACCCCTGACGGACCATAGGAACTGGTGCCGTCAGGCTTGGGCTTGACGGTGGGATAGAGTCCATCAGGCCGGGAGTCGGCGACGATTCGGATCCGGGTCGACCCCGAGGAAAGAGGGTCCAGCACGCCGGAGAGATCGAGCGACATCGGGATAAAGACTCCGTCCTGCGTCACTTCGAGTGTTCCCGCCTCAACGAAGTCACCCGCCCCCTGCCCCACCAGCACGGCCAGACGGGAACAGGCCGTGGGTGAAACCCGCACGTCGAACGACAGCTGCAGCCTCGAAAAGGCGTCCGCGAGCACGAATTCAACCCCAGCCGACCGCGGGACCGTCCCCTGCGGAGGAAAGCCCCTGAGTCCGAGGGACGCATTGGGGGAGAGCGGATCGGAGGGTGAACCGGTCAGGTTCGTCACGGAAACCCCGCCCAGGATCCGGGCCTCTCCGGAACCCTGAGAGGCCTGAAACACGCCCGGTGCGTTGAAGTTCCAGACCGCCACCTCACGCAGCTCGGCGGTCCTTGCAGACACGATGGTCGCGAAAAACGTGCCCATCCCTATCAGAAAACCCATCCAGTTCCGTTGCATGCAACCGATCATGCCAGTCCAGCCCCCGTCGCAGCCCAGTCTTCGTTCCTCCCCACATCTGGGGACTGCAACGGGCTCGACACCCCGATGAAGAGGCACCCAACGACGCCTCAGAGGCCGGTCTGCGAGACGATCCGGCTCCGGGTTTAACAAGCCCGAACGTGTGCGTTGAAATCGATCCGACGCCTCCTATAGTCACGCCTCTCGAGCCTCTCAAGATGAGTGACCCCAACGCCGCGTCGACGGCTGCAACCGACTCCTGGAGCCCGCAATCCTCCCGCGCGCTCTACAACATCGATCGCTGGGGCGCCGGCTATTTCGACATCAACGCGGAAGGCCATGCGGTGGCGACGCCGCTCCAGAACGGGGTGCAAGTTGACATCACCGACCTCGTCGCCGACGCCAAGGCACGCGGCCTAAAGTTCCCCCTGCTGATCCGCTTCCAAGACATCCTCCGGCACCGGGTGCAGGCCCTCAACGACGCGTTCCGGGCCAGCATCTCCGAGTTCGGGTACAAGGGCCGCTACCGCGGCGTCTTCCCGATCAAGGTCAACCAGCTCCGTGAGGTCGTGGAGGAGATCCTCGAGGCCGGGAAGCCCTTCGACTTCGGACTCGAGGTCGGATCCAAGCCCGAGCTCTTTGCCGGCATGGCACTCCAGGACCAGCCCGGGGCCCTCATCATCTGCAACGGCTACAAGGACCCGGCCTTCATCCGGCTTGCCCTCCAGGGCATCCGTCTCGGCAAGAACGTCATCATGGTCGTGGAGAAGATCGAGGAACTGCGCCTCATCATCGCCACTTCGAAGGCCATTGGAGTCGAACCCATGATCGGCATCCGGGCACGCCTGCTCAGCAAGGGTGCCGGCAAGTGGGCCGAGAGCGGCGGCGAGAATGCCAAGTTCGGTCTCAGTACCACCGAGCTCCTCGCAGCGACCGAACTGCTCCGCCGGGAGGGTCTGTCCCACTGCTTCAAGCTGCTCCACTTCCACATCGGCTCCCAGGTGCCCGACATCCTCACGGTCAAGCGGGCAGTCCAGGAGGCGGGGCGCATCTACTCCAAGCTCCACAAGCTCGGATTCCCCGTGGAGTACGTCGATGTCGGCGGTGGACTGGGCGTCGACTACGACGGCTCGCGGAGCGCCTTCGACAGCTCCACCAACTACACGCTCCAGGAATACGCCAATGACGTCGTCTACTACATGGGCGAGGTCTGCAACCAGGAGAACGTCCCCCACCCGAACATCGTCAGCGAGAGCGGCCGGGCTCTCGTGGCCCACCACAGCATGCTCGTGGTCGAGGTCTTTGGTCACATCGACAAGACACCGCCCGAGCTCGACTTCACGTTCGGCCCCAACGAACACGGCATCGTCCAAGAACTGCTCGAGATCCGCGACAACCTGGGGAGCCTCAACAAGCTCGAGGCGTACCACGATGCCCTCGAGCGCAAGGAGGACGCCCATCAGCGGTTCATCCTCGGGGTGATGGATCTGCAGGACAAAGCCAAGATCGAGCACCTGTACTGGGAGATCTCCGAATCGGTCGTGCAGAGCTTCCGCTCGCAGAGCCATGTCCCGGAGGAGATCCGGCATCTCGAGGACAGCCTCGGCCACCAGTACCTCTGCAACTTCTCCGTCTTCCAGTCGCTCCTCGACCACTGGGCCCTCGGACAGCTGTTCCCGATCATGCCGATCGACCGCCTCGAGGAGCGCCCCACCCGGGAAGGCACCCTCGTGGACATCACCTGCGACTCCGACGGCCAGATCAACAAGTTCATCGATCTCCGGGACGTGCGCGACACCCTGCCGCTCCATCCGCTCAAGGGGACCAACGGCACCCAGGAACCCTACTACCTGGGCTTCTTCCTGATGGGGGCCTACCAGGACATCATGGGAGACCTGCACAACCTCTTCGGGCGGGTCAACGAGATGCATGTCTTCCTCGAGCCCGACGAACCCACGGGCTACTACGTCGAGGAGGTCATCGAGGGGAACCAGATCGTCGAGACCCTCCGCGCCGTGCAATACGAGGAGGGTGAACTCAAGCGCCAGATGAAGGCGCAGGTCGACGCCGCGATCAGGAGTGACCGACTCAAGCCGACCGAGGGGATGAAGCTGCTCGACGAATACGAGCGCGGCCTCAAGGACTACACCTACCTGTCGATCCACTGACCGACCGGCGCGGGGCCTCGGCCCAGAGCACCGGCCCCACCCGCGTTCATGTCCGAGAAGTCCGTCCTCCCCTCGCTCGCACGGGTCGTCCGGGGACTGGTCCTGCTCTTCTGGGGTGTGCCAGCCATGCTCCTCGCCACCACGGCCTGCGCGCTCGATCTTGGCTGGAGACAGTTCGGCTTTGCCCCGACCGTGGTCGCATCGGCAAGCCTGGTGTTCGGCCTCGTCCATCTCCGAAAGTTCCAGGCCCGTGAGACGGTCTGGGTGAACGCCCGCCATCGCGCCTCGTTCCTGGCACTCCTCCTGGTGGGACTCTCCCCGACCCCGGTCTGGTGGAACCGTGCCCCGGACGAGGCCTTCTTCGGTCATGGCATGGTGCTGCTGAGCCTGGCAGGGGTCGCGTTCCTCATCGCCGTGAATGACGTGCTCCTCCGGCTTGCTGCGATGCTGCCGGACCAGGCGCTCCGGTCAGAGACGCTCTTCTTCACACGACTCAACAGCCGGGGTCTGATGGTCCTCGGACTGTTCGTCCTCCTCTGGCTTGGCCTGCCCCATTGGAACCCCGCGCCCGAACCGATCGTCCGATTCCGATCCTTCCTCGAGTTCACCCGCCCGTGGCTTTTTATCATGCTTCTACTCCCGCCAGTCGCGCTGACCATGACGCTCCTGTGGAAGATCAAGGAGGCCATCCTCCACAGCGTGTTCAGAGGTTGAGAGCAGGGAACCCGTCACCGACAGATTCCGTCTTGGTGGTCCACGGATCCCGCGACACTGTCCGCCCATGCCGAGAAAGTACTGGCTCGTGAAGCAGGAACCCGATGCCTACGCCTGGGAGGCATTCGTCGCCGATGGAAGGACCGCCTGGACCGGGGTCCGGAACTTCCAGGCCCGGAATAACCTGCGGGCCATGCGCGCCGGGGATCGCGTCCTCTACTACCACAGCAACATCGGCAAGGAGATCGTGGGCTGCGCCACCGTGGAGCGGGAGGCCTATCCCGACCCGACCGCCACCGAGGGCGACTGGTCCTGCGTCGATCTTATTCCTCACAAGGCGCTCAAACGCAGCGTCACCCTCGACGAGCTGAAGACTGACCCTGGGACACGGGAGATTCCGCTGATCCGTCACACCCGGCTGAGCGTGATGCCGATCGAGGAGGCCGCCTTCCGGCGTATCGCCGAGCTGGGTCAGACCCCCCTCTGAGCGGACCCCGCCTCAGGGCTTCAGCTTCACCGTGCGCTTCAGACGGGCGCTCCGCACCGCGGCGTCCACGATCTCCTGTCCGATACGGCTGATGGGCAGGCTGACCGGCCCCTCGAGCGGTTCCCCCTGCTCGAGGCAGTGGAGGAGATATTGGACAGGATTCTGGTTCGGGGCCTTGGGCGCCGGCGCCTCCACGCGGTGCGGCTCCGGCTTCTTGCGGGTCTGCACCGTCACGTAGTCGTCGTAGTCGTAGCTGCTGACCGTCCCCTCGGTGCCGAGGATGATGAACCCACAGCGCGGCTGGGGCTGGATGATCCAGGGATCCGTGAACGTGCCCCAGCGGGTCTCGAACTTCGACAGGCCATGGGCATAGCGAGCGACGACAATGCTGTGTTCATCGACCTCCAGTCCCTCCGGTTCGTCGACCGTCGCGGTGACCTCGATTGGACGCCGTCCCCCCTGATACCAGGTGCCGAGGGTGGTGCCATAGCCGAGGTAGTCGAGAAGCGATCCACCCCCATGGGCGCGCTTGTAGAACCAGGACTGGGGCTTCTCGCGGGCGACCTGGGCTGCGGTCTTTTCGTCCTTGTCCGCCCCATGGAAGAGCGGACCGCGGTTGCCGCCGAAATGCCACACGTTGAGGACCTCCCCGATCGCGCCCTTCGACACGAGTTCGTACGCCTTGCGATGCGACCCGACCCACTGCAGGGGCCAGTTGATCATCAGCTGCTGGCCCTTCCGGACCGCGGCCGCCATGGCGTCCGCCTCCTTGAGCGATGCGGCAAAGGGCTTCTCGACCATGATGTGGCAGCCGAAGGGCGCCACTTTCTTCACCCACTCGCCATGTTTGGAGGCCGCCGGACAGAGGATCACGACGTCCGGCTGCGTCTTGGCGAGGCACTCCCGGTAGTCCGTGAAGGCGTTGTGACGGTCGACCAGTCCCTTGCGGATCGCCTCTTCCATGCGCTCGGGCTTCTCATCGCTCACACCCACGACCTCCGCCCGTGGATGCTCATGGGCGTACCTCAGCAGGTCACCCATGTGGAAATGATCAAAGTTGATGCCGACGATCTTCCAAGGACGCTTTTTCATTGCAGTGGTCTGGCAGACGATGGCCGCGGAACCGTCCGGATTTCAAAACACAAAACGGTGAAATCAAGGAGAGGCCGGTTGTCCTGTGGAGCCTCCCGCCGCCCCACGCTCGAACACGACCCTGTGGCGGGACTTTCCCTTCATAAAGAATCGCGCGCTCTGTCCCGCCCAGGAATCGGTTCCTAGAATCGACTCATCGCCGATCACCTGACAGTACCATGATCCACCCTCATGGAGCCGGCGTGGCGGAGTGAACGTCTCAGGTCGGGAGAGGTCGCCAACGAAAAACACGTACACACCCTCTTGGGTCCAGTTGGCGTCCGCCGTCCGGTTCACGAGGACCACGTGGCACCGGAGATGAGTGTTCCAGTGCACGGATGGCCCCCAGAACGCATCCGCCTTCGGATTCGACCAGGCCACCCGGGCCGGCACCGCTGGCTTTCCCCGCCCCCCTAGCCCCGGAGCATCCCAACCCTTTCCCGTCCAGCGCCAGACCTTGCCGACAGGAGCCTCGAGGTCGGCCAACGCAACCCGGGCGATCTGGATGCCCTGGTTGGACAACGGATCCGTGTAGGAGGAGAAGAAAATGTAGGCCCACCCGGCCTTCCTATCGATCGCCCAGCTCGGGTCGCCAACCCCTCCCGCGAAGAACTTGTTGGGCGTGTCACACGAACGCCGCACACCATGATCCTGGAGAACGATTCCCAGATCCGTCCACGTCTGACCCAAGTCCCGGGACCGGGCCACGCCGATGTCCGGCACGGTGAAATATTCCCTCTCCGGACACTCCCCGAGGTATTCCTCCCGGTGGTAGAGCCCGAGGAGCACCCCATCATCACGCAGGTGAACCGCCTCGATCCAGCGCAGCTTCTTCGCGCCATCGTCGAAGCGGCTCGGAACCGACGCACCCAGCCCTTCCAGATTCGGACCCACGCTCCGGGAAGGCCGTTGATTCGAGGTGAACAGGTGAAGCTGTCCGGCGTACCAGAAACAGGGTGAGTTGCAGTCCGGGTCGGACGGAAACTCCAGAAGCGGGGCCGGCTCCAGACGGGCGCGGGGTTCTGACGGAGCCCAGTCCGCGGCACCGGCAGAATTCAACCCCAGAGTGAGTGCCAACAGGACGATCTGAAGACGGCCAAGACCTTCCAGAACCCATTCCCTTTCACGGCTCATGCATCTTGAATTGCAGACATCGCTGGCCGGTACAAGCACCGGGAACACTCCAGCGCAGGCCCCAAAGGCATCGCCATTCAGGAAGACAGGAATGGAGCACCACCGACTCAATTCCGGCGGAGCCTATCGCATCCTGCGCCTCGATGACTCAACGGTGCTGCTTGGACACCCACGACTGCGGTGCCCGACCCGCTGGCAACGACCGGTGCTTCCTCTCAACGTGCCCCAGCAGGAGTGCCACTCCGGAACAGATCCGTGGTCCTCGCCACGGTCTCCGCCGAGGGAGCCCAGACGCGGATCCGGGCAAAGAGACCGCTGTCATTGAAGGAACCAAACCCAAGATATCCCGCACCAAACCTGTCATCCTCCGCCAGCATGGCCGGGGTCGTCATGTCGTCGAACCAGACCGTGATCCGGCTGCCGAGACGCTGAACCCGTACCCGGTGCCATTCGTTCTGCCCCCAACGGCTTCCCTCGGTCGTCCGGGTGGAGATCTTCGTGAATGGCTTGCCGTCGACGACGAACACCTGGTTCGCCTCGGGATCGGTCTTGCTGGCGAAATGGGCGTAGTAGTACCGGCCGGGGTCCTGGAACCCGAAGAAGAGGCAGAGATCCCGATGTCCGTAGTCGGGCCCGGTCTGGAGCAGCTCCGCCTCCAGGAGGAAGTCGCCGAAACGCCGGGTGGTCAGCAGCGCAATGCTGCTCGGGGATCGGATCTTCGCGACGTATTGGCTGTTCCCAATGAGCTCGAGAGCCGCCCGGCCGGCGTTCGTACTCCGACGCCACGCCTTGGGATCGGTGAACTCGAGCTGCCCCAGGATGGCGTCACTCGCCAGATCCGGCTGCCACTGCAGGGAGAATCCCTTCGGGACATAGGTAGGCGGTTCCTCGGCGGAGGACCGGCAGCGCTCTCCAGCGAATGCGCAGAGCAGAAGCAGCAGGGACACGAGAGGTTTCATGGGGGATTTGGGGTGCCAACCTTGGTCTTCAGGGTGCTCCGCTTCGACCCAACCGGCACTCCCCAAATCCAGCCACCTGGAGTTCACCGAATTCGACCGCGGCGGAACGGAAGCCCAGGCCGCCCTTCCCGAGGGCTCCGTTCATCCATCGAAGCTCCCTCGGGCCCACTCCCACTCGGTCAATCCTGCATTGCCTCCAGGCTCGGACCGTGCTCGGCGGGCAGCCGGCCTCAAGGAGGTTCAGATACCGGTGGACCGTGGGTTGAGGCAATGCCGCATCACGGGCCAGCTCGGACTGGTTGAGCAATCGCGCGCATCGATTGGCTGCCGGGGCCATGACCCGTTTGAAGTCCGGGAGATTCGACACGGCACTCAACTGCCTCGGGTCCCTCTCCAGATAGGTCTGTACCTATCCGGTGAACCAGAATTGTCGTGCCTCCGCCATGGGTGCCGCGAGCGCCGCCCGAACCCGTCCGGTCAACCACCGCTTCCGAATCGATTCCACGGCATGAATAAAATCCATTCACGCTGAGCATGGATTTGAAAACCGAGACCTCCGGGGCCAGTGACCAAGGCGCCTCGATGCCCACCGTCGGCGCGCCCGTGTACCCCCTTCCCGGCTGTCAGCACCACCTGCACCACCAGAGCGGGACCACCCACAGCGCGATCCGTCCCGAGGTCATGGCCAAACCCAACGCCCATCCCTCGACCAGGCCCATGGTCGTCCGCCGTCTGAGATTCACTCGGCCACGCTACCGCTTCTCCCGTTCGTCGAGCAGTGGCGTGGCGGCCTGGATCTGGTTCCCGTCCAGGACGACCTCGCCCGCACCCTTTCCAAGCCGAATGGCGGTTTTCTGCCGGCCGACGCCCGTGTCCTCGACCCGGTTGTTCCGGAGAATCGTCCCCTGCGTCGCCCCATCCACGAAGATTCCCCAGCCCTCGTTGTCGCGTACCGCGTTGTCCTCGAAGGTGACCCGATGGGCCGCCATGGGCTCGGTCTCCGTCCGCCAATAGACCCCACCGCGACGGTTGCCGAGGATCGTGTTCTTCCGGATGAAGTTGTCGCTGTCCTTGTGTCCGATGGACATCCCATATCCACCGTTGTTCTCGAGCCAGTTGTCCTCAGTCACACCCCCGCGAACCCGCCAGCAGAAGAAGAAGCCGTCCCCGTCATTCCCGACGGCCCGACAGGCCCTGACCGTCGGACGCTGTGAACCACTGCCTGGATGCAGACCAAAACCCGCACACCGCTCCACGACGCATCCCTCCACCAGGACATCGTTCGACTGCTGGAAGCTGATACCGTCGCCGCTGTAGTCACGCACCACACAGTTCCTGATGACGCAATGGTCTCCCCGGTAGAGGAAGATCCCCGCCACCCGGCAGCCGTCGACGACTGTCGGATTCTGGGCCCGATTGCCGTCCACGCAGAGATTCTCCACCCGGGCATCCACCAGGTCCTGGCCACTCACGACCGGATGGATCGTGGCGGCAAACCCACCGTCTTCGACCAGGATGTCCGCGTTCATGGGCCGGGAGAGGGTGAAGTGGTTGCTGCTCGAATTCAGGATTGTCGCGCACACCCCAAGGAAGTTTCGCTGCGACCGGGAAGCCACGTAGACCCCGCGTCCGACGGAGAAGCCCTCGGGGTCCCGGACCGTGATCGCCGCCTCGCCGAAGTCCCCGTCAGCCAAGAGCGGGGACCGATGCTCCCGCTCCTTCCGGAGCACCGTTCTGGCTCCCGCTCCCCGGATCGTCACCCGGCTCCGGAGATGGAGTGTATCGCGCATCAGGTACTCACCCGGACCGATCTCAACCACACCCCCGCCCAGGTTCCCCACATAGTCGACCGCCGCCTGCAGGGCCCGGTTGTCCACGCCGAGGATATCGGCATCCTGGCGGCCGACAGTGACCCGGATCGCAGGACGCGCCTGCAGATCATTCTCGGCATGTCGCCTCCCCGCCTCGGCGGCGGTGGCACTCTCGACGACCAGAAAAGCGGCCAGCAGTAGGCGGAGAAGGATCGCGTTCACGGGACTTGGGGGAACCTGCCCGAGTCAAACAGGACCACCAGGACGGGGTCGAGAGGTGGGTTCACGGTTCACGGACGTGGTCATAGGGCTTCCGGGTCCGACGACCGGCGACCTCCACCTCGTTCCCGCCCGGATTGAAGACCACCCAATCGACGACGCCGGTGGACATCTCAAGCCGCAGCACGGTGGCGTCGAGGTCATCCCGGATCACCCGGATGCCGGAGGCATGGGCCGTGGCCTGGAGCGTGTCGGCGTAGCTGGCCTTGGCTCCGGCGTGGTTGCTGTGGATCGAGGGCCGGTAGGGTGCATGCGGGTAGTAGACCTGCGTGAAGAAGAGCCGATCCCCGACCTTGGGCGTGCCGTCCCAGACATACCGCAGCTGCGCACCGCAGGCGATCGCCCGGGGATCCTCGGCGAGGCGGTCCACCACCTGCAGCCGACACTCTGGTCGCGGGGCGAACCAGACGAGGAGGTCCACGGGAGGGGACGGCATCTCGACCTGTCCGTTGTTGGCCACCAACGATCCCATGAAGGTGTTGGCCCAGTGGGTTCCGACCTGGGACCCGATGTTCCTCGTGTTCCAGATCGGAGAGACACGGGCCTTGAAGGACTCCTCGAACGTGACGGTTTCGCGGGTCGCCAGGAATCCGTTCTTCACGAAGACAAACTCGCGTTCATACACCGCCGGCATCCCGTCCACATTCTTCACCCGGACGCGTGCGAAGGTGGCATCAGGCCGTTCCTCGAAGTACGAGACCTCGGATTCGATGTCCGGCATCTTCCCGGGCCGCCACTCCTCATCGAACCGGAGACGGTCGGGATGGATGCGGCGCCGGGTCGTGCGATCCACGTCCACGACCATGAGGCGGTTTTCCGGCGAGTCGCCCTTGCTGGTGACGCCCTGGGTGAACGCGGCGCCAAACCGGTTCAGTCCCAGGATCGCGCCAGCGTTGTAGGGCACGCTGGTCGGATGCAGTTCCACAAGAGCGAAGAAGTCCCCCGGGTTCCATCCGCTGCGCAGCACCAGCTTGTCCGGGTATTCCCGGCCGGTGAGCCACCAGGAGCAGCAGATGTGGCCCTTGTCCGGATCGGGATCGGGACTCCCGAAGAGGCGCTCCGCCACGGCCTTGTCGGTGTGCGGAATGCGGGCCGCCTCCAGGCGTCGGTTCCACAGCGACCCCACGTCCGGCATGACGGGCTTCACGGAATCGTCCGCGAAGAGCCACGCCAGCGCCACGTGCTGGCCCACCTCCCGTTCGCGCAGGAATCCGTCGCCCTGGATGGCCTTGGACTGGCTCCGGATGTAGTTCATCACCCTGTGGGCGGCGAAGCGGTATTCGCCGTTCCGCGTCCGTGCCGCCACGAGTTCGAGGGCGAAGAGACGGAACCCGGCCGTGCTGTTCCAGCCGCCATTCGGGCCGTAGGGATTGACCGCACCGTCCGGCGTGACCTCGACGGTCAGCCTTTTCCAGAGCCGCTGCATTCCGGGATCGGTCGCCGCCCGGTCATCCCCCAGGTATTGGTCACCACAGGTGAGCAGCATGAAGATCGGCCCGGGGAAGTAGCCCGTGTCGTTCTGCTGCACCTCCTTGTTCCTCCAGAAATCCTTGAAGCCCAGTTCGGCATACCGCCGCCAGTGCGCCGCCTCCGGGACGTCTGGATACCACTTCGCGGCCAACCCCTTCATCAGCGCCTCGGGCATCGAGCGATGGCAGCCCCCACGCCATTCGGTGGGCTTCGAGCCCCAGACATGGATGTTGCGGCAGTAGTCCAGCCAGAGATCGCGGAACCACGCCTCGTCCTCTTTCATCAGGCCGCCCGCGATCAGGTGTTTCCGGTAGAGCGGGATGAAGCACGGTTCCTCGATGAACTGCTCGGTCCAGCCCCTCTGGGCCACCTCCTCCCGCATCGCCCGGTGCCAATCCTTCAGCATGGTGATGAGGGCCTCGCCCTGGCGTCGCTCCCCGGTCTGAATGTACTTCACGAGCACCGGCAGGAACCGCTGCGGACCCGAAAGACCTGCCTTGGGCGTGTCGACAAGCCGGAACAGATCCATCTCCTCCATCCAACGCAGGTAGGTGTCGCGGGTCACGGCATCCTGGGGAATCGGGTAGAACGCCGGATTCGAGACCACTCCGGGCCCATAGGCTCCGAAGCGGAACCGGTCGACCGGCGGGCTGTAGATCGTGGGCGGGGCCACGCGTTCAACGACTGTGGGTTCCGTGCCATTGGCCCCAGAAGTCACGGAGGACTGTGCCCCCTGCACCGGGCACAGGACCGCCAGACAGGCGACCGAGGCCCAAACAGCAGCAAGGTGTACGGCCGGCTGTTTTGTAGAGACTTCAGAATCGATGGCGACGGTGGAATTCATGGTGATGGGGCTCCGATTGAAGCAGCTCCTAGAGAGGCGCGTTCAGGTCACATGGGCTGAAGGCCATCCATATCCGAGGAACCTGCCTGGGAGGGCCAAGTACCCCGATGGAATCCTGTCCCAGCTCAATACCGCGTTCATTTCTTCTTCGCCTGGAGCAACTCGCGAAGCACCGCCAGATCTTCCGGGCGCTGGGCGGGATTGAAGTCAATCCCCTGCTCCGCCGCCATCAGCGCGGTGCGGCGGGCCTCCAGGCGGGCCTTCTCCCCGGACGTCGCCGAGGCGACATAGATCGCCACCCGGCTGGCCTTGTCCTGGAGGGTCAGGACGCCATCACGCACCGAGTGATCCACCGCCGTGATCCCATCGGCATCCACCCGGAACACCTCAGCCGGGGACTTCAGATAGCCCGGAAGCGGGAAGCGGAAGGAAACCACCCGGGGCGGACCAAACCGGAACACCCGTTCCTCGCGGTCCGCCTCATACGACAGATCGAGCGCGAACAGGATCGCGCCCCGCGGGCCCGCCACAACATCCAGATCCCAGTCGGGCTTCCCATCGCGGAGGATCCGCTCATGCCCGACGGCGTCGCCCTCGAGATAATGGTCCTCCAGCATCCGGATCTCACGTCCGACGCGCATCATGGGCTCGATCAGGTCCGGGAAGGTCACCAGCGAGCGGAGGCTGAGGTTGAACCAGTAGAGCGAGGTGATCCGGCTCGAGAGGGCATGATAGGCCTGCAGCCGGAGCTCGTCGGGAGTCGGCGATCCCCGCTTGCGGCCGCCGTAGCCGTTCCAATCGTGATGCGGTCCCTGCGACCAATACGCAGTCGGACGGGGACGGTTCAGTTCACGCAGTGAGCGACACATCTCGCCGATGGTCTCCAGAGGCGATCCCCAACGAATCTTTTGGCCGTCCCACCGATCGTACTGCCCCCAGGCGTCCGGCGATGGCGCGGTGACCCGGTAGGCATCGTAGTGGGGGTAGTCCGAAATGCCGGCGTAGAACCGCCAGAGCCGCTCCTCGCTGTGGGTCACCGAGGTTGGCAGCCGTGTTGGCGCGTAGGGCGACAACGCCTTCCAGCAGTCCTGGGGAGAGACCGGCTTCCCGCCGCCATATTGCGGTTCTCCGAGGAACTCTACCGCGTGGACCCGTGGCAGCACGGCATCGGAGTCGTAGTGGGAGGTCGGTTCCAGCTTGCTGAAGTACTTCAGGGGATACCTCGTGTAGAGGCCCTCCGGACCCGTCTGGTCCGTGTAGTCCGGGGTCTCCTGGATGTGCGCGGTGTTCACATGGATCCGCTTCAGGGTCTTCAGGAACGGCACCGACTCGAGCGGCTTGTGACCACCCCCGCTGGTGTCGTGCACCCAACCGCCGCTAATGTCGAACACCTCGCGCTTGATGCGCTGGTGCGACCAGACCGTCACCGTCTTGCCAGCGGCATCGATGAGCCGCACCTCGACCACCCCGTAGGTGAGGGGCAGCGGTCCGGTCGCCACGCGGGCGCCGCCGCGATGGCGGGCTGGGATGACTCCATTGGCGGGGAAGGCCTTAAGTCCCTGCTCCAGCCAGGCCTGTGGGCGCAATACCCGCCACGAGGTCTGGGACTCCGGCAGCCAAAGGCGACAGGCCTTGAGTGTTAGTGATCTCGGGGTGTTGTTGACGACGTGGAAGACGAGGGAATCGGGGGTCGGGTTGGTCGCCACGCCCAGGAAGGTCACCGCGGACAGCCAGGCTGTGGGATTGGCGATGGGCACCTCGAGGCGCTCGGCGGCGGTGGAACCGGGCCAGTGGATCGAGAGGTCGGTGGTGGTGTTCGTACCCCAGGGAGCCCGCTTACCGTTCCAACTCCAGACCGTCATGGCACCCGGAGGGAGCTTCAAAGGCTCACCGCCCCAGGCCGACGGCAGGTCGTGCCACGCCCAGTCGTCCGAAGCCAACAGCTCCTCGGGGGTCCGTCCGCGAAGCCGGATATCAGTCGACGCCGGCAAGGTCAGCGTCTCCGCAGAGTCATTGCGGAGGAACACTTCAACTCGGGCGCCGAGGCTGAAGTCCGGCTTCTTCCGGTACTGCATCTCCGTCGACTGGAGATGCGGGACCACGTGGACACCTTCGAGCGACAGGACCGCGGCGTTGGCGCGGGGACCTGGGTCGATCTGAAATCCCAGCAGGAGTAGAGAGAGGGGAATCCAGGATCGGAAGGCATAACGGGAGGTGTTGGTGGGTGTCGGAAGGGGGATCACGGGATGGATTGCCGCAGCGGGATGGACCATGCTGAGGTTGCCCAGGAGGCGGCCGAAAGGACCGATGGGGATTTCGGACGCGGTATTCACTGGGAGACAGACCTGAGACAGAAACGGTCCCCGATCCCCCAGCGAGAAAGTCTGACCCGAGGATGGCGGGGAACCCCTCTATGACCTGGCCCGATTGCCGAACCCCGGTTCGCCGCCACCTTTGGTCATGGCTCTGCGCATTTCCCTCGTTCTCCTCGCCGTCGTCCTTCTCGTCGTCGGGGGGTGCTCCACGGTTCCAAGGAATTCCAACCCGGCCGCTGCCTTTCTCGAGGCCACCGAGCAGTTCAAGAACGAGGGCAACCTGACTCCGGGATCCATGGAAGAGGCCCAGGCCATCGAGCGGGTGAAGGTGTTCCTCGGACGCATGACGCTCGACGCCGTCAACACCGAGGTCCCCCGGCTCTATGCCACGAACGCCTATCTCAACGACACGCTCAAGACCCTCCACGGACCCCAGCAGATCCAGGAATACTTCCGTCAGACCCTCGATGCGGCCGAGAGCTTCACAGCGGATTTCCAGGACGTCACTCGGAGCCAGGACGGATACTATTACTTCCGTTGGATCATGAAGGTCCGGATGAAGAAGGTCGCCAAGGGGGAGACGATCACCACCCCGGGTATCACCCTCGTCCGCTTCGACAAAAACGGCCAGATCCTGATCCACCAAGACTACTGGGATAGCACGTCCGGCTTGTTCGAGCACGTGCCGGTCCTCGGCTATGGGATCCGGGCCATCAAGGCTCGGCTTTGAGGGGGCGGGGCTTCAAGGGTGGAGTATCGGTGCTGACCTTGCGGAGAATGGGGCGGGCCCCATGGAGGTGGGCGCTGGCGCGCCCAGTGCCGCAGGACACTGCGGCACCCACCAATTCGGCACCACTGATCCGGCACCCACCGGATCTGAGGGCTGTCGCTCACGAGGACAAACCGCTGGGGTTCAAACGTAATCCCGGGAATGGCGCTTGAGGGGGTGATCCTCGATGCCTAGCGTTCGGAAGTTCCCCGATGAACCACGCCCTTCAAGCTCTCGTTGCTGCCATCCTGCTGGTCGGGATCACCGGATCCCAGGCGCTGGGCGCACCCACCGCGGCCTCCGACAAGGCCACTCCTGCCAAACCCTCTCTTCCCTCCCTCAAGGGTCTCCGCCTCGAACCGGCCTCACTCACTCTTGGCCATTCCCGGGATGCCCGGAAGGTTCTGGTGCTCGGGGAGCGCAAGGATGGCGGTATCGTGGATTTGACCTCCGAGGCGGCGCTCAAGACTGAGGGAGAGATCGTCACGGTCGATTCCGACCACTTCCTCACCGGCAAGAGCGTCGGTAAGACCACGGTCCGCATCACCGCGGGCGGCCTCTCGGCCTCGCTCCCGGTGGAGGTCAGCTCAACCCAGACCCTGCCGGTGGGCTTCGTCCGGGACCTCGAGCCCGTCCTCGGCCGGGCCAACTGCAACCAGGGCACCTGTCACGGCTCAGCCAAGGGCAAGAACGGCTTCAAGCTCTCCCTCCGGGGCTACGATCCCGAATACGACTATCAGGCCCTGATCCAGGACCTCGCCGGACGCCGCTTCAACCGGGTCAACGTCGATGAGTCCCTGATGCTCCAGAAGCCCCTCGCCGATGTCCCCCACGAGGGTGGCCAGGCGATCCGCCCGGGGTCGCGCTACCATGCCCTGCTCCGCCAATGGATCGCCGAGGGGGCTCGGTATGAAGACCCCGGCCCGGCCCGGCCCAAGGAACTGACCGTCCTGCCGTCGGCCGTCGAAATCGACCTCCCCGGACGCCAGCAGCAGTTCCTCGTGATCGCCACCTACCCCGATGGCACCACGCGGGACGTCACCCGCGAGGCGGTGCTCTCGAGCAACAACGAGGAGATCGCCCTGGTGAAGGACAACACCCTCACGGCGCTCCGCCGCGGAGAGATGGCTGTGCTGGTCCGCTATGAAGGCCTCTACACCGCTCGCGAAGTTGTGGTGATGGGTGATCGTCAGGGATTCGCCTTCCAGCCGATGCCCGAGAACAACGCCGTGGACCGCCTGGTGAACGCCAAGCTGTCGCGGATGAAGATCAATCCCAGCGACCTCTGCACCGATGCCGAGTTCATCCGCCGGGTGTACCTCGACCTCACGGGCCAGCCCCCCACCTCGGATCGCGTCCGAGCCTTCCTCGAGGACAAGACCGCCCAGCGCACCAAGCGCGACGCACTCATCGACGAGCTCCTGGGTTCGCCGGCGTACGCCGCGTACTGGGCCAACAAGTTCGCCGACCTCCTCCAGTGCAACTCGGAGAACCTCGGGAAGAAGGGTGTCTGGGTCTTCCGGACCTGGATCGAGCAGCAGCTCGCCAAGAACCGCCCGTTCGACCAGTTCGTGCGGGACCTGATCCTGGCCAAGGGCAGCACCTTCGAGAACCCGGCCGGGAACTACCTCCGGGCCCTCCGGGATCCGGACAAGATGACCGAGGATGTGTCGCAGACCTTTCTGGGCGTGCGGTTCAACTGCAACAAGTGCCACGACCATCCGTTCGAGCGCTGGACGCAGAACCAGTACTACCAATTCGGCGCCTACTTCTCCCAGGTCGCCTTCAAGCGCGGAACCCTCGGCCGCGACGTGCTGATCCGACCCAATGAGACCTACGCCTCCGAGCAGGTCTCCGAGGACATCGTCTACCAGAACTACAATGGCGGAGAGTCGAAGCATCCGAAGGACGGGCGTGTGATGCCCCCGAAGGTCCCCTACGGCACCGCCAAGGAGCCGCAGGCAGGACAGGACCGCCGCGAGGTCTTCGCCGACTGGCTCACCTCGAAGGACAACCCGTATTTCGCCAAGTCCACGGTCAACCGGTTCTGGAGCTATCTCTTCGGACGCGGGATTATCGATCCGGTCGATGACATCCGGGCCGGGAACCCGCCGAGTAATCCCGAGCTGCTCGACACCCTGACCCGGGACTTCATCGCGAGCGGCCACGACGTGCAGAAGCTGATCCGGACCCTCTGCCAATCCCGGACCTACCAGCTGAGCATCATCCCGAACCGCTGGAACGAGGACGACCTCGTCAACTTCTCCCATGCCACGCCGCGCCGGTTGAGCGCGGAGCAGATGCTCGATGCGGTCGCGGTCGCCACCGGACACCGGCCGCAGTTCAAGGACCTGCCCTCCGGACTCCGCGCGGTGGAGGTGCCCGACGGCATGGTGGGCGGGAATGACTTCCTGGCCCTCTTTGGCCGTCCCAAGCGGCAGAGTGCCTGCGAGTGTGAGCGATCCAGCAATGTGACGCTGTCGCACGCGCTGAACCTGATCAACGGCCCCACCCTCGGCGAGTGTGTCAGCAGCCCTGAGAACCGGCTCGCGAAGCTGGTAAAATCGGAGTCCGACGACCGCAAGGTGGTGGAGGAGATCTATCTGAGCTGCCTCAACCGCCTGCCGACCGAGCGCGAGGTCGCGGGCCTCCGTCTTGGCGAGGGTGACCAGCGTCTCGAGGGGGCCCAGGACCTCACCTGGGCACTCCTCAACAGCCCCGCCTTCCTCTTCAACCGCTGAACCCCGACCTCTCATGATCTCCGTCCCGGGAAAATACGGCGCCACCTGCGACGGCTTCAGCCGCCGCGAATTCCTCCGCCTCGGCGGCGCCGGCCTCGCCGGCCTGAGCCTGGCCGACATCCTCCGTCTCCAGGCCGGTCAGAACCCGGCGGTGGGCCCGGCCCCGGGCCAGCCCAAGAACGGCTGGGGTGCAGCCAAATCGGTCATCATCCTCTACCTCCAGGGCGGACCGAGCCACATCGACATCTGGGATCCCAAGCCCGATGCACCGTCCAACATTCGGGGCGATTTCAAACCCATCCGGACCAAGGTCCCCGGCATCCAGGTCAGCGAGGTCATGCCGCGTCTGGCGCAGCAGCTCGACAAGGCGACCCTGATCCGATCGATGAGCTACACGCCGGTCGGACTCTTCAACCACACGGCGGCGATCTACCAGATCATGACCGGCTACACGCCGGACCGCGTCTCGCCCTCCGGCCAGCTCGAGCCGCCTGCCCCCAACGACTTCCCGCACCTCGGCTCCCAGATCGCCCGCCTCAAGCCACCCGAGGTCCCGATGCTGCCGTTCGTGATGCTCCCGCGCGCATTGCAGGAGTCGAACGTCATCGGCAAGGGCGGCACCGCCGGGTTTCTCGGCGCGGCCTACGACCCCTACTACTTCTACCAGGACCCCGCGAAGGACATCAACCTGGCCGACCTGACGCTCCGCAAGGAGGTCAGTGCGGAGCGGCTCGGACGCCGTGAGACGCTGCTCAAGAAGATCAACGAGGCGATGCCCGACATGGAGAAGGCGGTTGGGAAGTACGCGCTCGACAGCTACTACCAGAAGGCGTTCGACCTCGTGAGCAGCGGACGCGCCCGCGACGCATTCGACCTCGCCAAGGAGCCCGATGCCCTGCGCGACCGCTACGGTCGGCACACCTTCGGACAGGGTTGTCTCCTCGCGCGACGCCTCATCGAGGCTGGCACGCGCGTGGTGCAGATGAACTGGCCTGCCGTCGCGAACGGCGATCCGACGGTCGACGCCTGGGACACCCATGCGGCAAACTTCGGTCCCCTCCGCAACCTGCACTGTCCGAAGCTCGACTCCGGGCTGAGCACGCTCCTCGAGGACATGGATCAGCGCGGCCTGCTGAAAGAGACGCTGGTCGTGGCCTTGGGCGAGTTTGGACGCAGTCCCCGGTTGGGGGTCAGCACGAGCGGGAACACCAATTCGCCCGACGGACGCGACCACTGGCCGTACTGCTACACCGCCTTCATCGCCGGAGCCGGAGTCTCCCGCGGCGCGCTCTACGGCAAGTCCGACGCCACGGGCAGCAGCCCGGCGGAGAACGCGGTACACCCGACGCAGATCGTGGCCACGATCTATCATGCCCTCGGGATCGACCCGCACACGATCGTGATGAACCACCTGAACCAGCCCCGGGAACTCGTCCAGGCGGACCCGGTCCTCGGGTTGTTTAGCTGATCCGATGCCGGCCCCTCCGGGCCGGAGTCCCGTTTATTCCCGATCCCATAGCCATCGGGGATCCCATCGGTTGTTGCCGGTGCCCACGATCGCGTCGCCGCGTGCGACCTCACCGCTCTCAGTGCGCCCCGGGTAGAACTGGAAGCCCACCTTGCTGACCCGCGTCGCGGAGGAATGACCATCGGCCCAGGTCATCATCGCAGCCCCAGAATGCCGGTTCACGATCCGGTAGGGGTTGTCGAAGGCGAAGTGGGGATGGCTCGGGGTCAGGAAGTACAGCAGCTGGGCCCCCTTGATCTCGCGCCACTGATCGGGGTCTTTCTCCGTCGGATTCCGGACCTTGCCGGCATCGGCGAAGACCACGGACTCGGAGGGATTCTTGACCGACGACAGCCGGAGGCTGCCGATCCGCTCGCCCGCCCAGGGTGAATAGCTGAACTCGATGTGGTTCATGCCTATCCCGAACCGACCCTGCCCCTTGGGCTGCGGGGTTCCCTGCACAATCCCGGACTGGTTGGTTCCGGTGACGCTGGGGCAATCGACCCCATTCTTCGCAGGGAAGTAGGCTCGAAGCAGGTCCGGCCACCAGATCGTCCCCCCACCGGGCACAAAGGCGTCGGGCGGCGGCGTTCCTGGGATTTCCAAAGGCACCATGCAGTCGCGGTGGTCCTGGGCGTACATCACGAAGGCGAGGCCGATCTGTCGACCGTTGCTCAGGCACCGCATGCCCTTGGCCTTCTCTTTGGCGCGCCCCAGGGCTGGCAGGAGCATCCCGGCGAGGATCGCGATGATGGCGATCACGACGAGCAGCTCGATCAGCGTGAAGCCCGAAGCTGGAAGGCGTCGTGTCATCATGGGGTCATTTTCCACCCTGATAGCGGAGCACTTTCCCCTCCCCAGAGACCGTGACCCTGGCATGTCCGCCCGGAGTAGGAGGCCGTCGTTCCAACCCGATCTGCCAACGGCCATTTTCCAGTACCGGTTCCCCGACGATCGTGTCCACGGCCCGCCATCCCCGCTCCGTCGCCGCCCCCACAGCCGCATCGATCACCCGCTGCCGCGTCTCCACAGAGGCACCCCAGGGCTCCAGCGGACGGAGTTGGAGCCACTCGGCAGGCCATCGGATCGGTTGGGACGGCCCGGGTGTCGTCCGTCCGTTCACCACCAGGGACGCCATGCGACGCCCCAGCCGATCCACTTCCTTCGGATGCTCCTGCCAGACGTTGATGCTCTCGGTGGGGTCCGACGCCAGATCGTAGAGCTGCAGTGCAGGCAGCAGTTTCGACTCAGGACTGCCGGGCTTCGGGAGGCTCCAGCCGCCGCTGTCGGGGGTGAACAGCAGCTTCCAACGCCCCTGTCGGATGGCGAAGGATCCATTGCTGGACTGGTGGACGAGGGATTCTCGGCCACCGCGACCGCTGTCTCCCTTCAACAACTGGGGCAGCAGGCTGACGCTGTCCTCGGCGGCATCCGGAGGCAGCGGGGCCCGCAAGAGCTCGGCGAACGTCGCAATCAGGTCGACGTGACCCACAGTCCGGTCGCACCGGCTTCCGGGAGCGATGCGTCCTGGCCAGCGGGCAATGAAGGGGACGCGATGGCCGCCTTCGAACAGGTCGGCCTTGTGTCCCCGGTACCCGCCGGTCGGGTCATGTCCCAGACGCCGCAGCGCCGCCATGTCGGCGACGGGGGCAAACCCATTGTCGGTCGTGAACACCACGATCGTGTTGGTCGCGATCCCCTGGCGATCGAGGGCTCCGAGAAGATCGCCCACCGTCGCATCCACCTGGGCCACGAAATCTCCGTAGGCCGTGGTGCGGGTCCGACCCGCGAAACCCTCGGTCGGCAGGATGGGCGTGTGCGGGGACGCCAAGGGCAGGTAGAGGAAGAACGGCTTCCGGTCGGCCGGATGCGCCCGTTCCCGGATCCAGTCGAGCGCCTCCTGCCGGAACCGCGGGTGGACCTCCTCATGACGGAAATCCGGACCGATCCATCCCTCGCGCCACATCCTCATCCCGGGACTCGACGCAATGCGTTCATTGGGAACCGACGTCGACCGGTCCTGTTGGAGATAGACGTAGGGCGGCATGTCGAGGGATGCGCTGATGCCGAAGAACCGGTCGAAGCCATGGACGGTGGGTCCGCCCGAGAACGGTTTAGCGAAGTCGACCTCGTCGACCTTGGTTCCGGTGCGGACCCAATCGAGGCCCAGGTGCCACTTGCCCACCATTGCGGTGGCATAGCCCTGTTGCCGGAGGAATCCCGGAAGGGTCAGGCGGTTCGTCTCGATGAGGCTGGGATCGTATCCATGCAGCACGCCCGACTTGAGCCGTCCCCGCCATGAGTAGCGACCTGTCAGGAGGGTGTACCGGCTTGGCGAGCAGACCCCGGAGGCGGAGTGGGCGTCTGTGAACGCGCGCCCCTCGCGGATCAACCGATCGATGGCCGGTGTCTGCCAGGCGGACTTCGGATTCAGTCCCGAGACATCCCCAAGCCCCATGTCATCGGCCAGGATGACGACGATGTTGGGTCGGGATGCAGGGTCAGGCGCGGCCCCAAAGGTTTGGAACAGCGCGGTTCCAAGAACGATCAGCGAAGCGAGCAGGAAGCTCCGGCGGAGGAGGACGTTCATGGGATGGAGGTAGTGGATCCCAGACAGAACCCACTGTCCAAACCAGACCTCAACCCCGGAGGATTCCGGAGCCGATCACCGATCCACGACGCGGAAGAACTGCGGACCCAAAGCTGGAACCGGTGCCTCAAACTGCAGCGACGTGCCAGCGGCCACCTTGTCGGTGACGCCGCTCCAGGGTCCAGCCGGAGTAGTGCTGGATTCGAGACCGTAGGTTCGACCCGAGACGGTGGCGGTGCACCCGATCACGAGCGAGGCCCCTTCGATCCGGGGGGTTCCGAGCACGGTCGGCGTCGCCGGGGGGAGGCCACCACCGGTGGTCACCATCGGAAACTCGGCTCCAGTGAACGTGAAGCTCGAACTCCGGGTCGTTGCATCGATCTCAGTCTGGGTGAATCCGAGCGTGAGTTGGATGTGACCGATGTAGCTGACTCCGGGTTTGAGGATGCCGGCAGGAATCTTGAACGAAGTCGAGGTGCCATCCAGCGCCCCAGGACATCCGGAATCCGGCGACATGATCAGGATATTCCCCGAGGCATCCCGCACATCCACGGAGACCGAATCCTTCGACGTGGCCCCGAGCGGAGCCCACGTGAGGACGAAATCCTTGGTGCCATCCACGGATTGTGCCGCTGCGTAGTTCAGCACCCGAATCACCGGGATCGTCGCCTCAGCGAGGGAGACATTCAACGAGGCAGGCACCCCGGAGGTACCCTGCAGGGTGAACCCATAGGTCCCTGCCGGAAACCGGGTGGCGAGGCTGCTGAGATTCGTGGCCGAGTCGGTCAGAAACAACATTGGGGACATCGGGAACGACGTCAGCGGCTGGGTTTGGCCGGACGGCAGTCGAAGGGTTCCATTGGTGGCCACGGCGGGCGCCTCAAGCATGACCATCGCGAGGAAGCCGAAGGGTCCATCCTCGCCCGAGCCTGCCTTCGGCACGACAGAGTCCGGGCCGGTCTGGGTATACGAGGCCATCCGCGAGACGGTGAAAGTGCTCTTCAGGATGTTGGTGAAGGTCTGCCCACAGGAATTGGTCACCACCTCCGTCCTGGGGCCGGTACCACCTCCCCCAATTTTGGTCCGGAAGCTTCCCTCGGTGTCTCCCTCGAGCATGTTGCCCTCGAGATCCTCAAACCCAGTGACCCCAGGGAAAAACGGAGGCAGGGGTTCGATGGACGGCATGAGAACCCACTGGATTTCCCGATTGGCCGGCCATCCACCCGCCATCGAAGCCGAGAGGGTCTTGCCATCCATGCTCCAGGTGTAGGTCACCTTGCTCTCTTCGATCAGCCCCGAGCCCGCAAGCCACATGACAGACTGCTGGCGCTTCATCGGGGCACTGAAGCTGAAGGTGACCGCGGTCAAGGGATCAACCTCTGTGGCACCGTTCTCCGGTTTGACCGAGAGCAGGGTCGGCCCTCCGGATTCCTGGGCAGAGGCGGCCCCAAGCAGGGCAGCAAAGGTGAGAAGCAGTACGGCCAGGCGGCTTGGAGTCCGAGCCAAATTCCAAAAGGCGAGCATGGTTTGCATGATGGTCGGTGAGGTCTGAGGAAGGCGGGGCCGGTTACCCCGCACGCTGCACTTCGTAGTTCCCAGACACCCGAGGCGTCAAGGAAGCGGTCCGACGGAACCCGGTCGGGGAACCCACGGAGAAGAATCCACACTCGAGGAAGAGGTGGTGGCTGGGGGCGGAATCGAACCGCCGACACGAGGATTTTCAGTCCTCTGCTCTACCAACTGAGCTACCCAGCCGAAGACGAGGGCGAACTAGACACAAGCGTGGACCCGAGTGGCAAGGCGTTTTTCAGCACCAGACGTGACTCATCGAACCGGTCTTGCCACCCTCACGCCCATGCCACTCAGGGAACCCAGAAGGACTTTCCTCAAGCAGTTGGCGACCACCGGGTCCGCCGCCGCCCTCGCCGGCTGTGCCACAACGGATTCCGCAGCACATCGCAGCACCCATCCCATCCTCACCGAGAACGCGCGGCCGGGAACGCCGGACTGGCAGCTGACCAAGACCGGCGTCGATCCCGCCACCCAGTGGCGGTGTCCGTGGATCGAGGGGTACTGCTCCCACACCTCAATCCGACACGGCGAGGAACTGACCGTCTACGTCAGCACCAAGCCGGCAAGCCCGTTCCGACTCGAGGTTTTCCGCACGGGGTGGTATGGCGGCGCCGGTGCCCGGAAGGTGCTGGATCTGGGCCCGCTCAAAGGACAGACCCAGCCCGATCCTGTGGTCGGCAACAAACGATTGCAGGACTGCCGCTGGGAACCGTCGGCCATGTTCCGAATCCCGTCAGACTGGGTCAGTGGCGTCTACCTGGGACGCCTCACGGCCGAGGTGGACGGCTGGCAGAGCTACGTGGTGTTCATCGTGCGCGACGACCGCCGTGCCGATTTCGTGTTCCAGTGCAGCGACCACACCTGGCAGGCCTACAATCGCTGGCCGCGAAATTTCGCCCTCTACGATGACGGTCAGAACGGGTGGTACTGGGGCGGCAACATCCAGGTGGGCTTCAACCGCCCCTATGGACGCTATTGCCAGATCTTCGACGCACCCCTTTCCCAGGGCTCCGGGGAGTTCCTGCTCTGGGAATTCCCGATCGCCTTCTGGCTGGAACAGCAGGGCTACGACGTCACCTATATCTCCAACCAGGACACCCATCGGGATCCCAAGGGCCTGCTGCGGGCGCGGGGGTTTCTGTCGGTGGGGCACGACGAGTACTGGACGCCGGAGATGTTCTGGAACGTGAGGAAGGCCGTGGACGCCGGTGTCGGCGTGCTCTTCCTGTCGGGCAACACATGCTGTGGACGGATTGCGCTGTCCCCCGACGGCGCCGGGCATCCGGACCGGGTGTTCGAGAGGACTGGCATCTTCGGTCCACCCGGAGGAACCCGGGAATTCGTCGCCATGTCTTCGCTCGCCCACGAGCGACCCTACGCCAACGAACTGGTCGGGGCCCACAGCACGGGTCCGGTCACCGGCGGGGCCGACTGGACCTGTGCCGAACCCGGGCACTGGATCTTCGCAGGCACCGGGATGAAGCGCGGAGACGGCATCACCGGACTGGTGGGCTGGGAATGGCACGGCGACCCCGCCCCGATTCCGGGACTCCAAGTCGTGGCAACCGGGCCCACCCTCGAGGCCCCGGGCAAACCCAACGGTGGCGTCTACACCGCCACGATCTACTCCGGACCCCGGGGCAATCCGGTCTTCAACGCATCGACCATCTGGTGGGGCGACGGCCTGAGCGCACCTCCGGGCTACCTCCGCCCCTCCGTCTACACGACACCCAAAGGGCCGGATCCCCGGGTCCAGCAGATCACACGTAACCTCCTCGACCGAATCCTCACCCTTCCCCGACCACGCGCATGAGTCCCATTCCCTTCGAAGTCTGCATCGACACCGTGGAATCAGCCCTCGCCGCAGAGGCCGGCGGCGCCAGTCGGGTCGAGCTCTGCTCGGCCCTTGGCGAGGGCGGTCTGACCCCCAGCCTCGGTCTGATGCAGGTAGTCCGATCTCGGATCCGGATCCCGATCGCCGCCATGGTCCGACCACGCGCGGGTGACTTCTGCTACAGCGACGAGGAATTCGAGGTGATGCAGCGCGATCTGGTGACCCTCAAGGAACATGGGGCCGACATGGTCGTCATCGGGATCCTCCAGTCCGACGGCACGATCGATGCCGACCGGACCCGCGTCCTGATCGAACTGGCCCGCCCGCTGCCGGTAACCTTCCATCGGGCGTTCGACATGTCACAGGATGCCAGGGCCTCACTCGAGACCCTCATCCAGCTGGGCTGTGAACGGGTCCTGACCTCGGGCCAGGAGAAGTCGGTGCTCGAGGGACTGGACCTGCTGGTGGACCTGGTCCGACAGGCCGGAGACCGAATCCTGGTGGTACCTGGTGGCGGGATCACGGAGAGGAATCTGCCGAGGATCCTGCGCGAATGCTCGCCGAAGGAATTCCATGTCTCGGCCAGCGGCACTCGGGACAGCCGCATGGAGTTCCGGAACTCCCGGATTCCCATGGGTCGCACCCTGGCAGCCTCGGAGTATTCCGTGTCGGTGGCGGATTCCGCACGCGTCCGCCGCTTCCGTTCCCTCGCGGATGGGGGCTGACGCCGGCCAGTGCCGCGGGACACTGCGGCACCCACCGAAGGCAGCGTCCCACGGCTTGCCTCGGACCTTTCGACTCTCAAACCCTCACCTGCTGATTCCACCCCCACCCCTGCCCATGCCTGACGCCTATGAACTGGTCCAGCTCAAGAACGGCACCTGGAGCGTCCGCTCAACGGCCGAGGGTGAGACCTTTCACCCAGTGGTTGGGCCCGAGGCGGAAGCGGAGGCGCTCTATGTGCGCGGACTGCGGGTTGCGGAACGGATGGCAGCCCATCAGGGAGGTCCCTGGGTCATCTGGGATGTTGGACTCGGCGCCGCCGCGAACATCCTCACCGTCCTCCGGGCCCTCCCAGCCAGCGACCAACCCGTGCGGGTGCTGAGCTTCGACTACACGCTTGAACCCCTCCAGTTCGCCCTGAAACACAGCGCCACCCTCGGCTACGTCGCGGGGCACGAAACCCTGGTCGAAGAGTTGCTGTCGACCAGAAGGGTCGTGCGGGACACCGGCCCCTTCCCGCTGGACTGGGAACTGCATCAGGCCGATTTCCCGACACTCCTCAATGGACCGGGGGCGACGTCCTTGCCGAGTCCCCATGTGATCCTGTTCGATGCCTTCTCCCCCGCGCGGAACCCGGCAATGTGGACCCTACCGGTCTTCCGAAGGCTACGGGAACTGGCGCCGTCATCGACACCCTGTGCTATGGCGACCTATTCCAGGGCGACGCTCCTGCGGGTCACGCTGCTCCTTGCGGGCTGGTACGTGGGGGTGGGCCATGCGACCGGCGAGAAGGAGGAGACCACCCTTGCCGCAAACCGACCCGAGCTGATCCAGGAACCCCTCGGCATGGAGTGGCTCCAAAGGGCCCGCCGCTCCACGAGCGCCGAACCCCTGAACACGGCTGAATACCGCCAGCAGCCCTTGTCGACCACCTCCTGGTCCACGCTCCAGGCGCACCCCCAATTCGGCTCCTGATTGCCCCCCAACTGCTGGCACCGACAAACTTTCCCTTGGCCTGAAGTTCTCGGGACCGTCTATGGTCTCCCCGCTGTTTTCCGGCGTTTTCCGAACCCCATACCCGATGCATCTGGCCCCTCGTCACGGACTTCCACTCTGCCTCGGCCTCCTCCTCGTCCTGCTCGGAACCCCGGCTTGGGGACAGGCCCCGGTCATCACCACCAACCCGGCGAGCCAGACCAACACGGTCGGGACCTCGGCCATCCTGAGCGTCGGGGCCTCGGGGGTATCTCCGCTGTCCTACCAGTGGTACTGGGGCGGAGTCCGGCTTCCAGCCGCGACCAACAGCACACTGGTCATCGGCCTGTTCAACGTGCTGCAAGCCGGAAACTACGTTGCGGTCGTCAGCAACGCCCTCGGGTCGGCAACGTCCGCTCCCGCGGCGCTGACCGTCCTGGGTCCTCCGGTCATCGTCACCCCACCTTCCCCTCAGTCCACCTACCTGGGGCAGAATGCCACCTTCACAGTCCAGGCGGCCGGAACCGCCCCGCTGACCTACCAGTGGCTGTTCCAAGGAGGGGCCATTACCGCGGCCACCAATTCAACCCTCACGGTGACGAATGCTGCGTTTAATCAGTCGGGGCCCATCTCGGTCCAGGTCCGGAACGCCTACGGAGTCACCACCAGTATCCAGGCGAGCCTGATCGTCAACCCATGGCCCACGCCGGCGCTGCAGATCGGGTCCCTCAGCACCACGAACCGGGTCCAGGCTCCCGTCCTGTTCACCGCGAACAGCACCGAGACGAACCTTTCCTTCTCGGTCACGTTCAATCCCGCCGTCTTCACCAACATGACCTTCGTGGCGGAGCGGCTGCTCGGTGCGGTCCTGGGCGCACCGTCCTCGCTGCGCCCGGCGGCACTTCCGGAGGATGCGGTCGTGTCGCTCGACACCTCCCTGTTGGCCGGTGGTAATCTCGGAGTCTCGATCGGCTGGTCCAAGCCGACGCTACCGCCCGGGCCTGGTCGGATCGGCTGGCTGGAATGTGATCTGGCCCCCGGGGCGACCAATGCCATGTCGGGCCTCCTTGGGCTGGTCGGATCTCCGGTGCCGGGAGTCTTCGGCCCGCCGATCGGGGGCACAAACACCCTGATCCTACTCCCGATGGATCCCCAGACCGTGTCGACCAGCGGGTTCAGCCTCGACCGCCAGACCGGCTTCCAGCAGCAGACCCTCACCTTCGCGAATCCGGGCAACGGGTTCATTGCCAACACGCGTATCGCGGTTTCGACGCTCGGGAATGATTCCCTAACCAACCTCATCACCCTCGCGAACTCACAGGGCCTGCTGGTCCCATGGTTGACCCCCTTTGTGGATCTTGGCGGTGTTGCCCCGGGCGAGACGCGGGAGGCCCTCATGCAGTTCTACGTCACCGACCGGGTGACGACGCCGACGCCGACCTACTCCGTCTATGGCACGCCCGGGTTCACGCCTCCGACACCAAACGGTGCGGTCCTGCCCAATGTCACCACCCGTTGGACCAACGGCCTGGTGCTCGTCGAGTTTCCGACCCTCTTGGCCTACCGCTACTACATCCAGTACGCGCCGACCCTCGCCGGGTTCACCAACGGAAACTTCCAGACCTCCTTCCCACCCATGCTCGGCACCGGCAGTCAGCGCCAATGGCTGGACTCCGGACCGCCACGCACCCAGTCCCTGCCGGTCGAGGGATCCCGATTCTACCGCGTCGTCGAAACCCGCTGATCCGTCTCCGCACACAACGCCCCATGCGAACCTCCCTCCGATCCTTGACCCCGAAACTCCTCGCGGCATCGACCGCCACACTTGCAGGGCTGCCCCTGCTGGCGCAGGACTCGCCGTACGACCTTGAGAAGGCCGGATGGTATGTCCGCACAGGAGCCTACATCCAGATGGGGATGAAGCTCTCAGTCAACCGGACCGGACCGGTGTCGACACCCACGCCAGGCATCTACGACAACGGCTATGTCCAGCCCGACATCAGCCAGGGAGCCCAGGGCCTGACCTGGAACTGGGGCTACACGGATTCAAGCCAGGTGGCAAACGGGCAACTCCAGTACAGCCGGGTCGACAACCTCGCCACGGTCGGTTCGCTGAACGGGTTCAAGGATCCCTCCCTGTTCGGGCCCGAAATCCTCGTTGGGTTCGACTTCTATCAGTTCGAGATGCTCCGGAAGGACACCCACTTCGGCTTCGAGCTCGGCTTCCGCCAGGGTCGGTACTCCGGGAGCGACCAGGCCACGGTGGGCAGCGATGTGATCCAGCAGCGGGATGCCTATGACCTTGGCGGCATCACCCCGCCGCTGCCGCCGTACTCGGGGTCGTTCGCGGTTCCAGGTCCGCTGATCTCCCTCACGCCACAGCCGCAGACGCCGGTTGCCTCCCGGGCCACATCGTCGCTGGCCACGAGCTTCGCCTCCGACTTCTACACGGCGCGCGTCGGAGCTTGGATCACCTATCCCCTTACGCCGAAGTGGGATCTCGAGGCCAGCCTCGGCTTCACGTCCATCTACGCCCAAGGCAACGCGACCTTCATCCAGAGCACCACCTACACCAATCCAGCTATCCCCAGCACCGTGCAGTCGGTCCAGACCTCCTCCGGCGACTGGCTGCCCGGAGGATATCTGCAGGTACGCGGAGAATATCGGGTCCTCCCGTGGCTCGGAATCTACGCCGGCCTCGAGGTGGCCTACAATGGAGCCTTCCGGCTCAATGGCCTGGGCTACGAGGCGAAGTTCGACTTCGGTGCCAACTACGGCGGCAGCGCCGGCCTGCAGTTCTCGTTCTGAACGGCGAGTCCAAGGACCGTGGTTCAGGGTCCATCTCAGGGTCCATCTCCGACCCCATTGGATGGCGAACGGACATCCTACATCACCCCCCATCACGCAGAACGGGCGGCCTCCCTTTCGGAAGGCCGCCCGCGTGTCGGTCACCGCGGCGGGTCCGGCACGAGGCCGTACCGCCGGGGTCGAGTCGGAACTCAGTACCGGTAGTGCTCCGGCTTGTACGGACCGTCGGCCGCGACTCCAAGGTAGTCGGCCTGGGCCTTGGTCAGCTTCGTGAGCTTGACCCCGATTTTCTCGAGGTGGAGGCGTGCGACCTCCTCGTCGAGCTTCTTGGGCAGGCGGTAGACCGTCTTCTGGTACTTGTCCCGGTTCGCCCAGAGATCGATCTGGGCGAGGGTCTGGTTGGTGAACGAGTTGGACATCACGAACGACGGATGACCCGTCGCGCAACCCAGGTTCACCAGGCGGCCCTCGGCGAGCAGGTAGATGCTCTTGTTGCCGGGGAGATGATACCGGTCGTACTGGGGCTTGATGTTTTCGATGCGGACTCCCTTGGCCTTCTTCAGACCCTCGACTTGGATCTCGTTATCGAAGTGGCCGATGTTACAGACAATCGCCTGATCCTTCATCTTGAGCAGATGATCGACCGTGATGATGTCGCAGTTGCCAGTCGTTGTGACGTAGATGTCACCCGTGCCGAGGGTGGACTCGATGGTGTTGACCTCGAAGCCCTCCATCGCGGCCTGCAGGGCGTTGATGGGGTCGATCTCGGTGACAACGACGCGTGACCCATAGGCCCGCAGCGAGTGGGCGCAGCCCTTGCCGACGTCCCCGTAGCCGCAGACGACGGCGACCTTGCCGGCGAGCATGACATCGGTGGCGCGCTTGAGACCGTCGGCCAGCGACTCGCGGCAGCCGTAGAGGTTGTCGAACTTCGACTTCGTGACGGAGTCGTTCACGTTGATCGCCGGGACCAGGAGCTTGCCGGCCTCCTGCATCTGGTAGAGGCGATGCACACCGGTGGTCGTCTCCTCCGAGACGCCCTTCCAGTCCTTGACGATCTTGGTCCAGACGCCGGGCTTTTCCTTCGCCACGCGGCGGAGAAGGGCCTTCACGACGGAGACCTCATGGTTGTCGGTCGGCTCGTAGGCCCACTTGGACCCCTGCTCGAGCTCATAGCCCTTGTGGATCAGGAGCGTGACATCACCGCCGTCGTCGACGACAAGCTGCGGTCCCTGGTCCCCGGGGAACAGGATGGCCTTGAGGGTGAGCTCCCAGTACTCCTCCAGGGTCTCGCCCTTCCAGGCGAACACGGGGGTGCCGGTAGCCGCGATTGCGGAAGCGGCGTGGTCCTGGGTGGAGAAGATGTTGCACGAAGCCCAGCGAACCTTGGCACCGAGATCCACGAGGGTCTCGATGAGGACCGCGGTCTGGATCGTCATGTGCAGCGATCCGGTGACGCGGACGCCCTTGAGGGGCTTTTTCTTGGCGTACTTCTCGCGGACCGACATCAGGCCGGGCATCTCATGCTCGGCGATGGCGATCTCCTTGCGCCCCCACTCGGCCAGCGCGATATCGCGGACAATGTAGTCGGCCCCCTTGGGGGTGTTCGCCGCGAATCCGGCGAGGTTGGGCAGGGCTGCCGCCACATCGGCGAGCGCCGCTGCAGCGGTGGCTTTCTTGGTCTTGGCCATGGTGTGTTGGAATGGAATGGATTCTGGAACGGTGCGGGTTACTTGATCGCCTTCTGGAGGGCCTGGACCTTGTCGGTCTTCTCCCAGGGAAGGTCGGCGTCGATCTTGCCAAAGTGTCCGTAGTTGGTGGTCTTGCCGTAGATCGGACGCAGCAGGTTGAGCTGCTTGACGATATCGGCGGGCTTGAAGCTAAAGACCGATTCCACCGCCTTGGTGATCTGCTGGTCGGTCAGACCCTCGCGAGCCGTTCCGAAGGTCGAGACGAACACGCTGACCGGATCAGGATAGCCGATGGCGTAGGCGAACTGGATCTCGGCGTGGGAGGCCAGACCAGCGGCGACGATGTTCTTGGCCACGTAGCGACCCATGTAGGCGGCGCTGCGGTCGACCTTGCTCGGATCCTTGCCCGAGAAGGCGCCACCCCCGTGACGGCCCCAGCCACCATAGGTGTCGACGATGATCTTGCGGCCGGTCAGGCCGGTGTCGCCCTGGGGGCCACCCACCACGAAACGACCCGTGGGGTTGATGAGGAACAAGGTGTCCTTGGAGAGCAGGCCCGCAGGAAGCTCCTTCTTGATCACTTCCTCGATGCAGAACTCCTCGATTTCCTTGTGCTCGACCGAAGCCGCATGCTGGGTCGAGATGACCACGTTGGAGATCCGGACCGGCTTGCCGTCGACATACTCGACCGACACCTGGGATTTCGCGTCGGGCCTCAGCCAGTCGACCTTACCCGCCTTGCGGAGCTTGGTCAGACGCCGACCGAGACGGTGGGCGAACATGATCGGGCAAGGCATCAGCTCACGGGTCTCGTCGCAGGCATACCCGAACATGAGCCCCTGGTCACCGGCACCCTGCTCCGCCTTCTTCTTGCCCTTAGCCGCCTTGGCATCCACGCCCTGGGCGATGTCCGGCGACTGCTGCGTCACGAGCAGATTTACGAAAACCTTGTCGGCATGGAACACGTCGTCGTCGTTCACGTAGCCGATGTCGCGGATCGCCTTCCGGGCGATTGCCGCGTAGTCGAGCTTGGCCTTGGTGGTGATTTCACCACCGATCACCACCACGTTGGACTTCGCATAGGTCTCGCACGCAACCCGGCTGTGCTTGTCCTGCTCCAGACAGGCGTCGAGGACGGCGTCCGAGATCGTGTCGCACACCTTGTCCGGATGCCCTTCACCAACAGATTCGGATGAGAAGATGAATCGTTTGCTCATGTTTTACTGTGTTTTCGTTTGTTGAATTGACGTATCGGGATGAGATGATGCGTCCTTGAGATAGGGGGTCAATAGGTTTTTGTCGGCAGGGAGTCTAGGGTGAATGCCCTAGGACTGCATGGGGCTCCTCAGGGAGCCCCGGGCTCTCCTCGACGGATCCGGGTATCCCGCTCGGCCCAGGCAGGATCGGGGCCGGGGAAGTCGAGGTTGTACTGTAGGCCTCGGCTTTCCGGGCGTCGGAGGGCACAGGCGACGATCAACTCCGCCATGGTGGCGAGGTTCCGGAGCTCGAGGAGATCGGCCGAGACCCGGAAATTCCAATAGAACTCCCGGATCTCCCCACTGAGGTTCCGCAGACGGGTCTCGGCGCGTCGCAGGCGCTTTGTGGTTCGGACGATCCCAACGTAATCCCACATGGCCCGCCGGATCTCGTCCCAGTTGTGGGCGACCACCACGAGTTCATCGGGGTCCGTGGCCGATCCGACCTGCCACTCCGGGATGATGGCGCCCGGCTGGTGGACCGTGGAGGCAAGAGCCTTAGCCGCGGCCCTGTGGGAACAAACAAGCGCCTCAAGGAGGGAATTGCTGGCGAGCCGATTGGCGCCATGGAGACCGGTGCAGGCCACCTCACCAATGGCGAAGAGTCCCTCGATCTCCGTCTCGCCATCGACCGTGGCGACCACGCCTCCGCATTGGTAGTGGGCAGCGGGCACCACTGGAATGGGCTGCCGGGTGATGTCGAGACCCAGCTCCCGGCACCGCGAATGGATCGTCGGAAAGTGCCCGGTGATGAATTCGGCCTTCAGGTGGGTGAGATCCAAGAAGACACAGTCGGCCCCTGTCCTCTTCATCTCCGAGTCGATCGCCCGGGCCACGACATCCCGCGGCGCGAGTTCCGCTCGGGGATCATAGCGGTCCATGAACCGGTTCCCATCGGCCCCTCGCAGCACCGCTCCCTCGCCCCGGACCGCCTCGGTGATCAGAAAATTGCGGACCTGCGGGTGGTAGAGGCAGGTGGGATGGAACTGGACGAACTCGAGATTCGCGACGGGCAACCCTGCCCGATAGGCCATGGCCACCCCGTCGCCGGTGGCGATGTCGGGATTGGTCGTGTAGAGGTACACCTTGCCGCTGCCGCCCGTGGCCAGCACAACAACCGGGGCGGCGAACACCTCCACCTGCTGGCGGACCCGGTCGAGGACATAGACTCCCAACACCCGGTTTGGACCCGTCAGCCCCAGCTTGGCGGAGGTGATCAGGTCGACAGCGAGGTGGTCCTCAAAAAAGGTTACCGAAGGCTGCCCTCCAACAGCCCTGAGGAAAGTCCGCTCGAGTTCAGCACCGGTGGCGTCGGCCGCGTGGAGGACCCGCCGCTTCGAATGGCCACCCTCTCGGGTCAGATCCAGCTCACGTTGGCCCGGCGACTGCGGGACCTCCCGTTCGGAGAACCTGGCACCGAGCTCCAGGAGTTCCCGGATCCGCGCCGGCCCCTCCTCCACCACCGTGCGGACGACGTCCTCCCGACATAGCCCTGCACCCGCCTCGATCGTATCCCGGATGTGCAGGTCGAAGGAGTCCTCCGGGCTGGTGACGCTGGCGATGCCGCCCTGGGCCCAATTGGTGTTCGAATCTGCCCGGTTCTTCTTGGTCACCACGGCAACCCGACCCCGGCCGGCGACACGCAGGGCAAAGTTGAGGCCAGCAATGCCGCTTCCAAGGACGATGAAGTCGAAGTCTCGCCGGTGTGTCGCCATGGAGGTCTACGGTCCAGGTCAACGGCAGGCCGCAGGACACGCCGGCTCAGGGACCCCTCGCGCTACCGGGTCCAGTCGAAGGCGCGCTTCCTCAACGCGTAGAGGTAGCCCACGAACAGCACCCCCATGAAACTTACCATGCCCCCCAGGATCAGGCTGGCATTCTCCTTCAGCAGGTCCTTGTAGACCACGGCCCACGGGTACATGAAGACAACCTCAATGTCGAAGAGAACGAAGAGCAGCGCCACGAGATAGAACTTCACGGAAAGACGGGAGGTCCCCTCTCCCTGTGGGACCATGCCACACTCGTAGGGGATGTCCTTGGTGCGGGTCCGACGCCCCCGCTTACCGAGGAGCACGGAAACCACCAGGGTGCCAAAGGCAAATCCCATGGCCACTAGAAGCAGCAGGAGGACCGGGAGGTATTGGGCGAGTTGGGAATCCATCCGCGGCGACTCTAGACGGGACCGTCCGGGAGACAAGGTCCGGATTCATTTAGGGACTCGATGGTCCGGTTCCAGCCCCAGAGGGTCACGGATGGCCTGTCACGTTCGCCCCATCCATGGCAAACTCGGCCCGTGCTCATCATCAAGACACCTGCTGCCATGCAGCGACGGGCCAGGTCATGGCACCGGGACGGCCTTCGGATCGCCTTCGTGCCGACCATGGGATACCTGCACGAGGGTCACATCAGCCTGGTCCATGAGGCACGGAAACGGTCAGGTCCCGAGGGCATCGTCGTCGTCAGCATCTATGTGAACCCCACCCAGTTCGCTCCCACGGAGGACCTGTCCCTCTATCCGAGGGACCTTCCCAGGGACCTGTCCCTCTGCCGGCAGGCAGGCGTCGATGCCGTGTTCCTACCCTCGGATGCCTCCATGTATCCCGGAAAGGAGACCGGACAATTCTCCACCTATGTCGTCGAAGACCGCCTGTCCCAAGGGATGGAGGGGGCCTCTAGGCCAACCCATTTCCGGGGCGTGACGACGATCGTCGCCAAGCTGTTCCTGTGCGTCCAACCCGACTCCGCCGTGTTCGGAGCCAAGGATTGGCAACAGGCCCAGGTGGTCCGGCGCATGGTCCAGGACCTCAACTTCCCCATCCGGGTGGTGGTGGCCCCCACCCGACGTGACGTCGATGGAGTGGCCCTGAGTTCCCGGAACAAGTACCTGTCCCCCGAGGAGCGCCCCCAGGCGGTGGCCCTCGTCCGGAGCCTCGACCTCTGTCGAAAGGCAGTCCGCCGCGGCGCGGTCGCGGCCCATCTCCTCAAGACCCGGGTCAGGAAGGAAGTGTCCCAATACCCTTCGGCCAGGCTCGACTACGTCGAGTTCTTCGACCCGGAGTCCCTAAAACCGGTCCGGACCGTACGACGCGGGATCCACATGGCACTGGCGGTCCGGGTGGGTGCCACTCGACTCATCGACAACGGTCGGCTCTGACACGGCTTCACTGTCCACCTCCCATGCCCGAGTTTGTTCCACCTCCCCGGGTCAATGTCCTCGGCGTCGGTATCTCGGCGCTCAACCTCGACTCCGCTGTGGCGGCCCTTGCCCAGGCCCGGGCCGCGGGCCGCCGTGGTTTCGTGACCATCACCGGCGCCCACGGGGTGATCGAGTCGCAGGACGACCCCTCGTTGCGGCACATACACAACACCTCGCTCCTGTCGACTCCGGACGGCATGCCCATGGTCTGGATGGGACGGGTTCAGGGATACGGGACCATGGGTCGAGTCTACGGGCCCGATCTGATGGAACGGATGATGGCCTGGTCCCAGGAAAGCGGGGCGACCCACTACTTCCTGGGGGGCAACACGGGAGTGGCACAGGACCTCAAACTGCGTCTGGAACAGCGCTTCCCCGGCATCCGGATTGTGGGGACGCACACGCCGCCGTTCCGTCCCCTGCAGCCCTCCGAGATCGAGGCGCTGGCAGTGGAACTCCGCCAGAAGGATCCGGACTTCGTCTGGATCGGCCTGAGCACCCCGAAGCAGGAGCGGTTCATGGCCCGGCATCTCGAACCACTGGGAGCCCGGATCATGCTTGGGGTCGGGGCCGCCTTCGACTTCCACACCGGACGGGTGACGCAGGCTCCGCGCTGGATCCAGCGCTCGGGTCTCGAGTGGCTTTTCCGCCTCACTAAGGATTTCAAGCGGCTCTGGCCGCGGTATTCCAAGGTCGTGCCGCGGTTTCTTTGGCTTGCAACCCTCCAGCTGACGGGACTTCGGAGGTTCCCGCTTGAGGCTTCCGACGGACCGGGGAGCCAGTGATCAAACTAATAGGCTCCAGCGGATGACCTGCACGGGTGTGCCCACCGGCCAGTGGAGGCCTGCCGGCTGATCGACGAGTCCGTTGGACTCAGCAAGGGACTGGACGTGGTGGGAGGCCTGGGTTCCAGCCAGACGCACCTTCCCGTCCCGGTCCATGATCACCCGGAAGAACTGGCGTCGGTCCCCGGGGGTGTGCAACGGCTCGGCTAGGACGCCCTGGACCGTTGGGAGGGACACCTCTTCGACACCGCAAAACCGCCTGAGGACCGGCACAACCAGGAGAAGGGCTGTCACCCAGGCGGAGGCTGGATTGCCAGGCAGACCAGCAACGAGGTGCCCCTCCAACTGGGCCCAGAAGAACGGCTTGCCCGGCTTCAGGGCGATGGGGCCTTCATGGACCGAGGCCCCGATCCTACGCAGGGCCGGGCGGACCAGATCCGGCTCGCCAACCGAAGCCCCACCGGTGGTGACCAGCAGATCCACCGAAGGGAGGGCTTCCCGGAGCGCCGCATCCAACCGGTCCGGATCATCCGAGACACCGGGCAGCCGCCGAACCTCGGCACCGAGGGTGGTCAACAGACCCTCCAGCATCGGTGAATTGCCATCGACAACCTGCCCTGGCCCCGGGAACCGTCCGGTCGGGACCAGCTCACTGCCCGTCGGTAGAATTCCGACCCTGGGACGCTGGAACACCCTGACCGATTGGATGCCGGCGGTGGCGAGCAACGCCACACACCCTGGACCGATGCGGTGACCCGCCCCCAGGAGAACCTGGCCTTCGGCAAAATCCTCGCCGCGGAACCGGACGAACTGCCACGGCCGCACGGGATGTAGAAGTCGAACTATTTCGGGTTCCGCCGGCGACGACTCAACCTCTTCCACCGGAGCCACGGCATCCGCCCCGTCCGGTAATGGGGCACCCGTGGCCACGACAACGGCTTGACCGGATGCCAGCGACCCGGCGAAGGGTCGGCCGGGGAATCCCCGCCCCACCACTCGAAGCCTGGTTCCTGGCTTCGTCGCATCCACGGCCCTGACTGCAACACCGTCGAGTGCCACCGAATCCTGCATGGGGTTCGAAGCACGGGCGACCGGCGCAGATGCGAGAAACCGGCCGAGACCCTGAGTCAGCGACACCTCCTCATCAGGGAGCCTCCATACCGCATCGAGAAGCCGATCCCGAACCTCCTCCAAGGATCTCAGCCTGGAGGGCTCCTGCGATGCTGAGGGGGAGTCGTTCACGATCGACCGGTTCCGGGAATCCGGACCACCGGACTGGGTACTCCAAAACCGACCTCAAACCAAGACACCAAGACTACCCAAAGCCCGGCACCCCATCACAGGGCGGGATCGCGGGACGTCATCTCCGAATCGTCACGCTTGCGGGAATCGGTGTCGGCATCGTCATCCCGCAGCCGAGAACGCCAGACCAGGAAGAAACCGATTGCCATCACCAGGAAGAGGATGCTGAGGAAGATCTGGGATCCGAGGTCCATGAGGGATAGGGCGATCGCAAGGATGCCGGTCACGATCGCGACGCTGTAGAGAATCCACGCCGCCTGCCGATGATCGTAGCCCATGGCGAGAAGGTGGTGGTGCACATGTCCCTTGTCGGCCTGGAAGATTGAGACATTCCGTCTCCAGCGGTTGTACATCACCTGGGTGGTGTCGAAGAGCGGAAGGGCGAAAAGGAGAAGTGGAACCGTGAGGACGGAACTGGCACCCTTTGAACCCTCCTCTCCATTGAACAGGGAGATGATCGAGATACAGGACAGGATCATCCCAATGGTCAGTGAACCCGAATCCCCGAGGAAGATCCGCGCGGGGGAATGGTTGTGGGGAAGGAATCCAAGACAGGCGCCAGCGAGCGCGAGGTTGAGGAGCGAGACGAGGACGTTCTGCGAGAAGATGTTGATGACGGCGAGGGACAACGCCATGCACGCAGTCACCCCGGCGACGAGGCCATCGATGCCATCGAGCAGGTTGACCGCATTTGTGACGCCAACGATCCACAAGACCGTGACCGGTAGGCCAAAGTAATTGAGGTCGATCGGACCGAGGAAGGGCACCATCATGGCGTCAATACGGAATCCGCCCAGCCAAAGACCCGAGGCGATCACGATCTGCGCGAGGAACTTCTTGGAGGCATTGGCGCCGCGGATATCGTCATAGACGCCCAGAAGAAGGGTGGCTAGGGACCCTAGGAACAGTGGGACCATCAGCTGAGCGAAGCGGCGGAATTCCGTTGCGATGGAGTTCTGGAGGAATGGCACGGCCAGCAGGGACAGCAGGAACGCCAGATAAACCGCCAATCCGCCAAGTCGGGGCATCACACCCCGGTGGACCTTGCGTTCATTCGGGATGTCGATCGCACCCACACGGAAGGCGAGCCATCCGGCGAGCGGAGTCAGCCAGAACGCCGTTACCGCCGAAACCACCAGGATTCCGAGATAGGTGTTGTACCTCATGCTACGGTTGGTCCGGATTTCCGGGTTAGTGATCTGAAAAGATCCATGAAACCCCGGATCATCACGGGGCTTGAGAATTCAGAGAAGGCACGCGAACGGCCTACCTCGCCAAGCCGTCGCGCCAATTCGGGCGTGGACAGGAGACGATTCAGCGCGGCCGCCAAGGCGGCAGGATCCCCGATAGGGACCACGAGTCCGTTGACCCCGTCCGAGCAGACGTAGGTGACCCCGGATCGGACATTGCTGGCGACGAGCGGCTTGCCGCAAGCCATCGCCTCCACCTGGACCAGGCCGAACCCTTCGGCCGCAGTGGTGGAAGGGAAGACAAAGATGTCGCAGGCCTTGAAATAAAGGGGCAGGTCGGCATCGCTGACGTTGACGAAGAAACGGACCCGGTCCGCCACCCCGACCTCGGCGGCCAGCCTCCTCAGATCTGGCTCCAGGGGCCCTGACCCCACCAGCCAGAGTTCGGCCCCTGCCACATCGCGCAGAGCTTCGATGGCATGGCACTGCCCCTTATACCCCACAAGCCGGCCCACATTCAGGAGAATCGACCTCCCGCATGCCAGCGTTCTCAGTTCTGCAACCTTGCCCATCTGGTTTTCCGGAAGCTGGAATCGTTCCAAGTCCAGACCGAACGGGATGACGACCACTTTTTTGCGGAACTCCGGGAGCCAATCGGAGAACTCAAGATGGTTGGGTGTAGCCACCACAACACGATCGACCCGGCGCAGGAGAGCCCGCTGCATCGGGGAATACAGACGGATCATGTATTTCTGCCGGACACAGATGTCGCTGTGCCAACTCAGCACGATGGGTGTCGAACGGGGTGCGAGGAGGCAGGCCAGGTCCGACAGCGGATTGGGAAAATGGGCATGTATGACATCCGCAGGCCACCGTCTCGAGGCCCAGAGGTATTCCGGTGCGAGCGATGTCCTGAAGAACTCACCGTACGTGCGGACCCGATGGACCCGGACGCCTCGTTGAACGGAGGAGCCCGAGTCGAGGATGGATCCCTCGAAGGTCGGCCCCCTTCCCACGACACAGTCAACCTCGGCACCCTGCTCCGCGAAACCCTCTGAGAACTGACGCAGCAGTGTTTCAATCCCTCCCCTCTCGGGTGGATAGAACTTCCCCAGTTCCAGGATTCTCATGCCCCCCTCCCCTGCGTAGGCCCCGGAAACACCGAAGCCGATCCGCCACGAGCAGCTGGCACCAAAGCCTTCGATCCCGCCCCGCACCCCTCCCAATGGACGAGGGTGACTAACAAGGAACCCTCACGGCGGTACGCCGGAGTGCCACGACATGGAAAAACTAAAACCATCGCTGCCGCCTAAAAGCGGCTGACCATCAATACCAACCCATCCCACCTTCTACCTAGTGGCGGATCCGCCAGTTCCGGATCTCCAACCTCCCTAGCCCGATAGGCAATACCTCTAGAGAGACCCACACGAGGAACCAAGCGAAGCAGGGAAACCTCCCAACAGAGATCCTGTCGTTGGAACCAGCACCCGTTGGACTGGATCGGCGGCCCACAATGCAAAAGGGGCGCGGGTGAGACCCGCGCCCCTGGCGCCTTCGAGATCTGGAGGCTCGAACCTTATTTCGAGTCAGGCTTCTTGGAATCGGTGTCCGCAGGCTTGGTGGCGGCATCCGGGGGGGCATTGGCGTTCAGCTGCTTGAGAACACCCTCGGTGATGTCGGCCTCGGTCCCCGCCAGCGTGCTGTACATGATGACCGGGGTCTGGTTGATGGTGGTGGCTGCGAGATCGAACACGAGGGCATAGCCACCCGCCTTCGCCTTCTCGTCGACGATGCCCCGGATGTCCTTGAGGACGCTCTCCCGCATGCGGCCCTGCTGCTCTCCAAGGGCCTGTCGCATGTTCTGCTCGAACGTGCGGATCCCGTTCTCCTGCTCACGGATGTCCTGGAGTTTCTTCTCGAGATCCTTCTTGCGGCGATCGCGCTCCTCATCGGAGACAGCCGGATCGTTGAGTCCCTCGCTCGCCTTCTTGAGGTCCTCGTTGGCCTTCTTGTAGTCCTCGATGAGTCCATTCCTGGCCTTTTCGAAGTCGGCCGCGCGTTCCTTCAGCTGGCCGTCGGCCTGTTTGGTGCGCCAGTAGCCGTCGAAGACCTTCTTGAGGTCAACCACGGCGATCTTAGTCTGGGCCTGCACCGATGAGCCCAGCGCGAGGCTGGCCAGCAGGAGGAGGGAGGTGATCAGGGATTTCATTGAGGATGTGTTCACAGTCAGCTCTGGGGGGGTGTTAAAAGTCACGGGTGTAGCCAACGCCGAACTGGAACTGGCCACTGCTCCGGTTGTACTGGTCGGAAACAATCGGGATGCCGTAGTCCAGCCGAAGCGGACCGATGGGTAGGTTCAGACGAAGCCCCACACCCCAGTTGGAGTTATAGAGTCCAGTCGTGGTCCCGTTCAAATATTGTTCCGGTTCAAAACTGTAGGCATCGGGGTAGACCATGCCGATGTCGAAGAAGGCCGCGAATCGGACACGGGGTATGACCGGAACGCTGTACTCGGTGGAGCCATACCAGAAGGTGCCGCCGCCGTAGGGTTCAGCGGTGAAATCCTGCTTCGGACCGACCTCACGAAAGCGGAATCCGCGCAACGAATACATGCCACCGAGGTAGTACCGGTTGAAGATCGGCGTGACCCCCTCCCTGCCACGGTCCCCGGATCCATAGGCGTTCACCACGCCGACATTGCCAACCACCTCCAGGATGTGCTCCTTCAAGGTCTCGTAGATGTCGCTGGCAGGGGAGAAGAGGTTCGCCGGGGACCAGTACTGGGCCGCCTTCATCTCCAGCTGATAGAAGCTGGCCTGGCCACCCAGCGGACCGCCCGCCAACATGGGCTCGAACTGCACCAGATGCCCCTTCGTGGGAAGCATCAGGTTGTTCCGGGTATCATGGGACAGCGTCCAGTTGAGGCTTGAAACCAGGGTCTTTCCCGCCTGCTGGAGGAAGATCGGGGCCTGGCCGGCTATGGTGTTCGTGCCAACGATGGAGACCTGGCCGCCGTTCGTCGCGTACTGCACCTGCTGGCCTGCCGAGGCCAGGGCATTCATATACCCGTTGTTCAGGATGATGTTGACGTCCTGGAGGGTGTACGTGGTGTTGAGCGAGAAATTATAGGGTAGGGCCTTGGTCAGGCCGACGCTCCCACCTAGCACCGTCTGGGTGTAGTAGTCGGACAGATAGGCGAGGTTCCGGTAGTAGAGCTCGGTGTCGAGGCGGAGCCGACGCCCGAGGAACCAGGGCTCGGTAAACCCGAGGATGTAGTCCTGGCGTGCGGTGCCGACCTGCGCGCGGGCCCGTGCCTTCTGGCCGCCACCCGTGAAGGTCGGGGGATTGAAGAGGTCGAAGTTGCCCTGCGTGACCTCGACGTAACCCACGAGCTGGTCGACCGAGCTATAGCCCGCGCCGAATGCGACATTGCCAGTGTTCTTCTCCTCCACCGTCACAACCAGGTTTCGCTCCCCGGGGGCGTCGGTGAAGGCATCCTTGGCATCCACCTTCTCGAAGTAGTTCATCTGTTCGAGACGGCTCTTGCTGATCTTGACCCTCACCATGTCGAACGTCTCACCTGGCGACACCGCCAACTCCCGGCGGATTACCTTGTCCTTGGTCTTCGTGTTGCCGCGGATCTCGATCTTCTTGATGAAGGACCGATCCCCCTCCTGAATCATGTACTTGAGATCGATCGTCTGGGTTTCGACGTTCGGGATCTTCTGGGCCGTGACCTTGGCATCGATGTGCCCCTGGGCTCCGTAGAAGTTCTCGTAGCCCTCGAGATCTTTCTCCAAGTCACCCGGACGGAAGATCGCCCCGGGAGCCAGTCGAGGTCGGGTCATCACGCCGGTTGAATCGCGCATGTTCGACACGATCTCGGCCTGGGTGAACTTCTTGTTGCCCTCAAAGGTGACCGCCCCCACGCGGAACTGGGTCCCCTCGGAAACCGTAAACTCGATCTCCATCCGATTGGTCCTTGGATACTCCAACTCGATCTGCTGGATCTCGAAATCCACGTAGCCATTCTCGGCGTAGAAGGTCCGGAGCTTCTCCTTGTCCTCCTCGAACTGGTCCTCCTTGAACTTGCCCGCGCCGGTGAGCCAGCCCAGCCAGTTCCGGCGGCGGGTCTTGATCACCTTGCGGAGCTTCTTTGAGGCGAACGCCTTGTTGCCGTCGAAGTCCACCGACTCGATGCGGACCTTCGGTGCCTCCTTGATCTCGAACGTCACGGTGCCGCGGCCCAGCTGCTCGTTGATGCTGGGCATCGGGGTGACCGTGGTGTTCTGCATGCCAGCCTTCTCGTAGGCCTTTCGGATCTCCTGAGCATCGGCAAACAGCTTACGCTCATCCAGAGGCTGCCCCACCTTGGAGGTCGTCTTGCGTCGCAAACGGGAGAGGCTGAAGCGCTTGTTCCCTGTGTATCGGATCTCGGTCAGGATCGGCTTGCTTTGGACGAGGTAGACCAGGATGACCCTGCCACCGTCGGCACGCTGCTGGGAGACCCGGATGTTGTAGAAGTACCCCGTGGAAAAGAGTGTCGTGACGTCGTCGTCCGCAGCCTTCTGGCTGAAGGGTTCGCCGACACGGCTGCGGATGTTGCTTCGGATCAGGTCCTCGCTGACGGTCGCGGGTCCAACGAAGCGCACCCGGATCTCCTCGATCTGGGGTCCAGCGGCCGGGTCACCCTGCCCAAGGACCGGCTCTGGGAGGCATCCGAAGACCATGCCGATGATGAGGCACCACACCCCCCACCATTGCATCAAACGTGAAGCGCTTCCTGAAGATGGACTCATGGATGCCCGTCCTTGGACGAAGCCCCGGGATGAGACTCCATGGCAGCCTAGCCACGCAATCCCCAATCGACATCCCGTAAGGAGGTGGAGGCGGACCGGCTAAGGATCTGGATCCAAGGGCGGTCCCAAAAATGGCATCGCCATTCCCCAGCCACGCCCCTACGGACGGATATACAAAGCGCTTTCCATAGTGACTCTCGAAGATACGCTGACTCCATGAGGACTTTGCTTTTTGCGGGATTAGTTATGACCGGAGCGACGGCATTCTGTGCTGCACCGGGCAGCGTGGAAGCCAACATCATGGGGACGGTATCGGTCTATACCAGTCCGCTCGCTCCGCCATCGGTCGCCTACAACATCCCTGCCGGCGACTTCTCCGCATACTACACCCGCCGGGAAGTGGCGGATGACGTCACAATCAGCGGCACCGATCTCACGGTCGCCAGCATCCAGTTCTCGTACTACTCCAACTACGCAGAGACCGGAGGCCTCCTGTTCCGGATGTACGATCGAAACTCCGAAGGAACCCCGGGCAGCCTCCTCTACTCGACCTCGATCGACCTGCTGTCCGGAGGCGGTGCCGTCACCATCCCGTTCGCGTTCGATCCGGTGAACAACGTCATCCCTCAACGGTTCTTCTACTCGTTCGAGTTCGCCTCGGCCCAGGGTAATAACCGCGCAGGAATGTTCATTCCCAACCGGACGGCCACTGTGGGGTACTCGGCGGACGTCATCTACGAGAAGCGCGGTAGCCGTTGGCTGCCGGTCGACTTCCGGAGCCACTCCGGTCCGGCGCTTGGCATGGTGAAGGACAAAGACAAGTTCATCCTCTACGTGTTCGCGGCGCCCAAGAGCAAGGTTCGCATCCGTGGCAAGTCGGCCCTCAACGCCCAGTGGTTCGACATGGGCGAGACGACAACCGACGACGAGGGATTCGTGGAGTTCAACCCGATCTCCCCGACCCTCGAAGCCGCATTCTACCAGGTCGTCACAGAGTGATGCGACCGGCCCGACGGGTGTCGGTGGCGAACGCACAAACCCCTCGAAGCCAAAGGCTGGAGGGTCGACATGCCCGGCGAAACTCGGTTCGATTGGGAAGCTGTCAGTGCGGCCGACGGTTGAACCGGGTCGAGCAGCGAATTTCCTAAGCGTTTCGTCATCCATGAAGTCCATCCATCCCGGCTCCCGTCGCCTCTTCCTCCACACCACCCTGGTCGCCGCCGCCCTGCTCTGCGGCTGCAAGCCTTCGGAGTCGGGTCCAGCGGCGACCGGAGCCAACACGGGCACCGGAGCAATCAGGATCGGAGAGTTCGCCTCGCTGACCGGCAGCGAAGCCGCCTTCGGACAGAGCTCCCACCAGGGCACCCAGCTCGCCATCGAGGAGATCAACAAGGCAGGCGGTGTGCTCGGGCGCCAGATCGAGCTCATCACCGAGGACAACCAGTCCAAACAGGGCGAGTCGGCCACCATCGCCAAGAAGCTCATCAGCCGCGACCAGGTCGTCGCCCTCCTCGGTGAGGTCGCCTCTGGCCGCTCTATCGAGGCCGCCTACGTCTGCCAGGCCGCGGGCATCCCGATGGTCTCCCCCTCCTCCACCAACCCCAAGGTGACGGAGATCGGCGACTTCATCTTCCGCGTCTGCTTCATCGATAAGTTCCAAGGCGAACTGCTGGCCAAGTTCGCAAAGCGCACGCTGAAGGCGAGGAAGGTAGCGGTGCTCTCGGACGTCTCCGCTCCCTACTCCGTCGGCCTCGCCGAGTACTTCACCAAACCGTTCCTCGCCGGCGGCGGGACCCTCACCGCGGAGCAGAAATACCAGACTAAGGACAAGGACTTCCGGGCCGCGCTCACCGCCATCAAGGCCACCGAGCCGGATGCGATCTTCGTCCCGGGATACTACACCGAGGCCGGCTTGATCGTCGCCCAGGCCCGCCAGCTCGGGCTCACGGTGCCCATATTCGGCGGTGACGGATGGGAGGCTCCGCAGCTCATCGAGATCGCGGGCCCAGCGCTCGAGAACACCTTCTACTCGACCCACTACTCACCCCAGGTCTCAAGCCCGGAAAGCAATGCCTTCACCAAGGCCTTCCAGGCTCGATACAACGGCGCCATCCCCGATGCCATGGCAGCGCTGGGCTACGACTCCGCCAAGGTCCTCGTCGACGCCATCCGCCGCGCCGGATCCACCGACCCCGCCAAGCTCAAGGAGGCGCTGGCCACCACCAAGGACTTCGCGGGGGTAACCGGCAAGACCACCCTCGACGCCCAGCACAATGCAACGAAGGGAGCCGTCATCATGACGGTCAAGGATGGCAAGTTCCTGTTCGTGGATACCTTCATGCCCTGAACGGGCCTGATCCCTCAGCCCAGCGGCAGGAATCCCTCCGTGGGGATGAGTTCATCGAAGGGCTCAATGCAGGCAGAATCCTCGTGCCGCGCGTTGTTGACCCGGGTCGAAACCCGATAGCGGATGAGGGTCATCGCGGGCGACGGCTTCAACACCGATCCCAGTGAAGGCGGGCTGCTCCTCGGATCCAACCACGTCCGGAGCGATACCGGATCCAGCAGCACCGGCATCCGATCATGGATCGGTTCCATGTCGGTGTTGGCACTTGTCGTGATCAACGTGAAGGTTTCGACATCCACCCCATCCCCTGGCGGCCTCCACGTCTCCCAGAGTCCTGCAAGGAGGAACACGGAACGATCAGGACGCACGAATCGCCATGGCAATGGCTGCTTGCCGGAACGCTCCCACTCGAAGAATCCGTCGACCGGGACGGCACAGCGTCGATGCCGGAAAGCGTCCCGGAAGGCCGGTCGCGTCGCCACGGTCTCGGCCCGTGCGTTCACGCACTGGAACGCAATCTTCGGGTCCCGGGCCCACGACGGAATCAAACCCCATCGAAGGAGGGCACCGTCCACGCCCGCGGTGCCTCGCCTGATCACGGTGGCCGATTGCCCAGGCGCAACATTGAAGCGGGGCTCAGGGATGTCGATCTCGACAACCTGCTGCTCCACCTCGGCAATCCGGATCCTCCCGCGGACCGTCAGCGAAAAACGCCCACACATCGAAACAAGCATGACCAGGACCGGGAGGAATTCAGAGCCTGGATCCGAGAGAGCGAAGGGCCCAGGCACTTATTCCATCACGAACTCATCCATTGACCCGGCATCGCAACCTGCAAGGGTCCCACCCCGCGCCCCCACATGACAGGCGCTTCCCATTCATGAACCTCATCTCCGTTCGTCACCTCGCGGCAGCCCTCGCGCTCGCCGGCACCCTCCAGGCCCAGAATGCCCCGGACCTCAAGGATCCGAAGCTCAAGCTCAGCTACGCCATCGGCACCCAGATGGGCACCAGCATGCGTGACCAGGGTGTGGACGTGGATCCGAAGGCCCTCGCCGCCGGCCTGGCCGACGCCCTCGCGGGCAAGCCGGGGCTGACCGAGGCCGAGATCCGGGACGTGATGAACGAGTTTCGCACCCAGATGATGGCCAAGCAGCAGGCCAAGATGCAGGCCGAGGGCGCCAAGAACATCAAGGCCTCCGAGGACTTCCTCGCCGCCAACGCGAAGAAGGACGGCGTCAAGTCCACCGCCTCCGGTCTCCAGTACAAGGTCATCAAGTCCGGCAACGCCTCCGGCAAGCCCCCGGGACCGCGTGACACGGTCAAGGTCCACTACCACGGCACCCTGCCCGACGGGTCCGTCTTCGACAGCTCTGTCGACCGCGGTGAGCCCGTCTCGTTCCCAGTCGACGGCGTGATCCCGGGCTGGACCGAGGCGCTCCAGCTGATGAGGGAAGGTGACAAGTGGCAGATCGTCATTCCCGCCAAGCTCGCCTACGGCGAGAACGGCGCCCCGCCGAAGATCGGCCCCAACACGGCCCTTGTCTTCGACGTGGAACTCCTCGGGATCGAGAAGGCCAAGTAATCTAAAAAGTCCGAGGGGACTTTAGTGAAGGGAGCCGGGCCACCGGCTCCCTTTTTTTGTTGGAGCTGAGAGTTCGCGCGTGAGGGAGCCAGTGACGAACGCGACGGGGATTATCCCGCTCCTGGACCTACTTCAACCCAGCGAAGACGTGGTGGACGTCATCGTGGTCATCGATGCTCTGGAGGAACTCCACCACCTGGGCACGTTCCTTCTCCCCGAGCTCGACAGGATTCTTGGCGAGATAGCGCATCTCGCTGGCGAGGATCGTCCAACCCGCCTCCTTGAGCCATTTACTCACGTGGGCGAGTTCCTTGAGATCGGTGAAGAACCGGACCCCCTGCCCCGACTCCGGAGCCTCGTCGCCTTCCATCTTCTCGACATTCTGGGCGCCGGCCTCGATGGCATCGGCCTCCGGATCCCGAGAGGCGTCCGGATGGGTGGCCTCGACCACGCCCATGTGCTCGAAGAAGAACCCCATGGAACCTGGCTGGCCCATCTGGCCGCCCTTGCCGAAGAGGTGACGGATGTCAGGCGCGGTACGGTTCCGGTTGTCGGTCAGGCACTCGACGATCACCGGCACCTTGTGTGGGGCAAACCCTTCATAGACCACCGACTCGTACTCAACCTTCTCGTCGAGTAGGCCCGCGCCCTTCTTGATGGCGCGGTCGATGGTGTCGCGGGTCACGCTGGCCTTCTTGGCTTTCTCCACGGCCACAAAGAGCCGCGCGTTCAGGTCCGGGTCCGCTCCGCCCAGTTTGGCCGCGATCATCATCTCGCGGACCATCTTACCGACGACCTGACCCTTCTTGTGGGCGGCAGCCTCGCGGCCCGCCTGTTTCCATTGAGCACCCATGATGTTGTCTGGGGATCCTGCTCCAAACGGGATGCCTAGAGAAGGGCAGAAAGAGGGCAGCCGAACCGCATCCTCAGTATCCACCGATACCCGATGCGGTGAAGGGACAGGTCATTGGTCCGTACCGGTCTGGATCCCCATCGCTGCAAGCCGTTCCTTTCGGGCACAGGTCGTGGGTCTCCACAAATTGGGATCATGTCATGGACACCCCCATTTTTCACTCCTCGCCGTTTTTGCGACGCATCGCCGCGTCCCAGCGTAGGTTCAGGCGGACGCCTGGCGGACCGCCTCAAGCTCCTCCCAACGGGCAAACAGACGGGCGGTCTCAGCCCGCGCCGTCTCGAGTTCTCGCGTGAGATCTGCGGTCTGCGCACCATGCTTGCGGTGGAAATCAGGGTCGGCAAAGCGTCCCTCGAGCTCCGTCACCCGAGTCTCCGCGACCAGGATCGCCGCCTCCATGCCCTCGAGCTCCTTCTGCTCCTTGAAGGTCAATTTTCGAGACTTCGGGACCGCAGGCTTGGCCCCCTTCACCTGGGAGATCGGGGCCACTGTGCGAACCGGGGCCTCTTGCCGCTGCCGCTTCTCGAGGTAGTAGTCGTAGTTGCCGGAACTGAACGCCACTCGCCCCCCGCCCTCGAATGCAAGGATGTCGGTGCTCACACGGTTCAGAAAATAGCGGTCGTGGCTGACCATCAGAACCACGCCCGGGAACTGCAGGAGCGCTTCCTCAAGAACCCGTAGCGTGGGGAGGTCGAGGTCGTTCGTCGGTTCGTCGAGGATCAGGAAGTTGCCACCCCGCTTCAGGATGCGGGCGAGCAGGAGACGACTCCGCTCTCCGCCACTTAGATGCTTCACGCGGGCGACGAGGCGGTCATCGTTGAACAGGAACCGCTTCAGGTAGGCCCGCAGCGAGAGACGGCCCTCCCCGAACACCACGAACTCGGTGCCGTCCCCGACCGCGTCGAGGACCGTCGCCTCCGGATCCAGCTGCAGCCGGGCCTGGTCGACGTAGTTGAATCGCGTGAGCGGTCCCACCCGCGCCTCGCCCTCGGTGGGTTTGATTTCCCCCAGCAAAATCTTCAGGAGGGTGGTCTTGCCGAGGCCGTTCCGACCGGTGATGCCGATCCGCTGTCCACCGGCGAACTTGAGGCTTACTCCCGAGAACAGCTGTCGCCCCCCAAACTCCATGCCCACGTTGGCGAGTTCCGCCACCCGGTTGCCCAATGGCGGTGGCGGCGGGATGACAAGATCCACGTCCTTTTCAAATTCGGGCGCCTTTTCTTCCACCGCCCGCTCGTGGGCCGCCATGCGGATCTTCGACTTGGTCCGCTGCGCCCGGGGACCGGTCCGATACCATTCCCACTCCCGCTTGAGGGCCACCTGACGCTTGTGCTCCACCAGCTCCGCAGTGGCCTGACGTGAGGCCTTCGCCTCGAGGTAGTCGGCGTAGGTTCCCGAATGGGACCAGAAGGTCCCGTCCGCAAGCTCTACCATCCGGTTGATGCACCGCTCGAGGAAGTACCGGTCGTGCGTGACCAGCAGGAAGGCCGAGGGATAGTGCTCGAGGTAGTCCGCCAGCCACTCAATCGACTCGTTGTCGAGGTGGTTGGTCGGTTCATCGAGGATCAGCAGATCCGGTCGGGAGATGATGGCCCGACACAGGGCGACCCGACGCTTCTCTCCGCCAGACAGCGCATCGATCGCACGATCACTAGCCGGGCAATGCAGTTGGGACATGGCCGTCGCGATCCGATGCTCGAGATCCCATCCGTCCAGAATGCGGATGCGTTCCTCGATCTCCGAGTGCCGATGCGAGTCGGCAGGAAGACCCTCGAACTCCTCGATCAGGTCCAGGACCTCCTGGGCCCCAGATTTGACGTTTTCGTAGACGTTCTTCGAGGAATCCAGGGTGAAGTCCTGCGACAGGTAGCCCACAACCAGGTCCTTCCGTCGCGACACCGTTCCTGAATCGGGCGTAGCGAGATCGGCGAGGATCCGGATGAAGGTGGATTTCCCGGAACCATTGCGCCCCACGAGGCCGACACGGTCGCCATCCAGGATGGACAGTGAGGCGCCATCGAGAATGACGCGCTCGTTGAAGGCGACACGAAGATCGGTCGCCGAGATTAGGGTAGCATCGCCAGACATCGAGAGTTCCTGGGGTGGTCTAAGACTTTGGAGACCGGCTCAGGACCTCTCCCGCTTGGGGGCCAGAGGGGTCAGCGGAACCGAGGGGTGATTCTGGACGAAATAGTTGAGGGCCCACTCTGAGGGGAAGAGCGCGACTGCGTTCTGCTCCGTGTCGAAGGCGAACCGGGATCCTGTCGGCAACGAGATGGCGTCCAGATCCTCTCCCCTTGTCCCCACAGGCAGCCAACGCACCGCAACGAACGCGGCGGGTTCACGACGGGTCTCCGCCCCGTATTCGGTCTCCAGACGGTACTGCAGCACCTCGAACTGAAGCGGTCCGACCGCCCCAAGGAGCGGGACTCGGCTGGCCGTGTCTTTGAGCTGAAACGCCTGCGCCACCCCCTCGCGGAGGAGCTGGTCGAGCCCCTGACGGAACTGCTTGAACTTCGCCGTGTTCGGGTTGTGGAAGTACTCGAAGACTTCCGGGGTGAACCTCGGAATCTCATCGTAGCAGATCGAGGGATCCGTAGTGAGCGTATCGCCGATCCCAAACCCGTCGTGTCCCACCAGCCCGATGATGTCTCCAGGAAAGGCCTCATCGACGGTCTCGCGCTCGTTGCCGAACAGCTTGTGCGATGAGCTGAGACGGACCTTCTTCCCGGACTGCACATGGGTCACGACCATGTCGCGCTCAAAGCGTCCACTGACGATGCGGACGAAGGCGATGCGATCCCGGTGCTTGGGATCCATGTTCGCCTGGATCTTGAAGATGAACCCGCTGAAGTGCGGGCTTTCCGGGGCGATGAAGGTGGGGTAAGGACTGCTCATGTCAGGACGAATGCGGGCCCACTGAGTGGAATTCAGCGGTGGTGCTTCAGGAGCCACTCGTACAGTACCGGGTTATCGTAGGTGGCCGTCCAGGAATCATGGTTCGCTTCCGGGTAGACAGTAAGCTGGATGTCCTCGACTCCGATGCGCTTGAACGCCTCGACCATCCGCTCGCTTTCCGAGAGCGGCACGACGTTGTCCTTGGCCCCATGGAAGGCCCAAACCCCCAGCGTCTTCAGAGCGTCGACCTGCGACGGAAGGAGTGACCGGATCCGGTCCCCTCCCCCGCATACCGGGGCCACGGCTGCAAACCGTCCAGGATGCTTCTGGGCCAGCAACCACGTCCCGTAGCCGCCCATGCTGAGACCTGTGACGTACATCCGGGCTGGGTCCACCCGGTAGCGTGCCTGGATGGAATCCACGAGCCCCACGAGGGCGGATTCATCCCAGACCTGTCCGGCAGGACATTGGGGAGAAACGAGGATAAATGGGAACTGCCGTCCCTGGGAGACGAGCTTGGGCGGGCCGTGAACCGCGACTTTCTGAAGGTCGGATCCCCGCTCCCCAGCTCCATGGAGGAACAGGACCAGGGGCCATTTCGGACCGGCGTTCGCCTCGTAGTCGGCAGGCAGATACAGGAGGTAGCGGAGCTGGTTGGTCCGCGTGACGATCTCGCGGTACTCGGCCTCGACCTGAGTGCCAGCACGGCCGACCGCCGGGTCTGCTCCGTGGGACTGCAGCACTAGGAGACATCCGGCCACCATCCAAAGCCAGTTTTGAAAACGCATGGGTCCAGCGTCGCGGAATGGAACCCGGTAGGCCAAGTGCAGAACTCGACGAAGACTGCGGACGCGTCCCGGGCCACGCCCAAGACTCACATCAGCTTCAACCGCGGGAGATCCTGGAGGTCCACCAAGCCCACGGGACGCCCGTCGGGATCCACCACGATCAGGTCGTCGATGGATCGTTCATGGAACACCCGGAGCGCCTCGGCTGCGAGGGCGCCGGCCTGGAGGCAGATCGGATTCCGGGTCATCACGTCCCCGAGGGGGCGTCCCAACACGGCAGAATCCTCGGCCATGCGCCGACGGAGGTCGCCGTCGGTGAAGACACCCACGAGAAGCCCCCGATCATCCACGACCGCTACGGATCCGGACTTGGCGCGGGTCATCACTAGGAGGGCATCTCTGACACTCAGCGAGGTGGCGGCAACCGGGTTGCGATCTCCCTGACGCATGATGTCCCCCACCTTGACGAGCAATGCGCGGCCAATGGCGCCGGCCGGGTGGCGCTTCGCGAACTCCTCGAGCCGCAATCCCCGGGCCTCCGCGACGGTGAGCGCGAGGGCATCCCCCATCACCAGCATCGCGGTCGTGCTGGAGGTCGGGGCCAGGTTGAACGAGCACGCCTCCCGGGGCACATGGCAGTTCAGGACCACATCCGAATGACGCCCCAGGGTCGACTCGGGCGAACCGGTCAGACCCACGATCGAGACACCGAACCGCTTCAGTGCCGGCAGTAGGTGGACCAGCTCATCGGATTCCCCGGAGTAGCTGAGCACAAGGACCACGTCGCCTTCGTGGACCACACCCAGATCGCCATGGAGGGCGTCCACGGGGTCGAGCACCACGGCGGGGGCTCCGGTGCTGGAGAGAGTCGCCGCGATCTTGCGTCCGATGTTGCCTGATTTGCCGACCCCAGCGACCACCACCTTGTTGCGGCGCGCCAAGGCCTCCACCAGAGACTGCACCGCCCAGCTGAAGGTGGCGTCTAGCCCAGCAGCGACCGCCTGGAGGGCCTCGGTCTCGGTCTGGAACACCTCACGGGCTCGGGCGACGGGGTCCATGGAACCGATGCGGTGGGCCGGGGCGGTCAGACCGCCAAGGGATCAGCCGATGAAGGCCTGGTGGAGGGCGCGGAGCGCCTGTTCTCCCTTCGCGAGATCGATCACCACGGAGACCTTGATCTCGCTGGTGGAGATCATGTCGATGTTGACCTGCTCGTGGGCAAGGACGTCGAACATCCTCGCGGCGACGCCAGAGTGGCTCCTCATGCCGACGCCGACGACGGACAGCTTGCCGATGCTTTCGTTGGCGATGGATTCTTTGAACCCGATGGAAGGTTTGAGCTGATCGATGACCTTGCTCGCCTTGAGAAGGTCCGGCTTGTCGACCGTGAAGCTCAGATCGGTCACGCGGGAAGTGCCGTCGTGGCTCGTGTTCTGGACGATCATGTCGACGTTGATCGCCGCGTCGGCAAGGGCCCGGAAGATCCCGGCAGCCCGACCGGGCTGATCCGGCACCCCAAACAGGGTGATCTTTGCCTGGTTCTTGTCGAGGGAGACGCCACGGACGACGACGTCCTCCATGCTGTTGGATTCTTCCTTCACGATGGTGCCGGGGTTGTCGTTGAGACTGGAGCGGACTTCGAAAATGACGTTGAACTTCTTGGCAAACTCAACCGAGCGGAGCTGCATGACCTTGGCGCCCGCGCCCGCAAGCTCGAGGAGTTCATCATAGGCGATCTCGGGCAGCTTCTTGGCAGTCGGAACGATCCGAGGATCCGCCGTGTAGATACCATCGACGTCGGTATAGATCTGGCAGAGGTCGGCATTGAGAGCCGCAGCCAAGGCGATGGCGGTGAGATCGCTTCCGCCGCGTCCTAGCGTGGTGATGTCGCCTTCGGGGGTCTGCCCCTGGAACCCAGCTACGATGACCACGTTACCAGCATCGAGCAGCTTGTGGACCCCGCGCGGGGTGATGTTCTGGATCTTGGCCTTGGTGTGAACACCATCGGTCACGATGCCCGCCTGGGCTCCGGTGAGAGAGACGGCCTCGATGCCCAGCGTCTGGAGGGCGATGGCCGTGAGGGCGATGGTCTGCTGCTCACCGGTCGCGAGGAGCATGTCCATCTCACGCTCGCTGGGGAGCGCGGTGATTTCCTTGGCCAGCTTGATCAGGCCGTCGGTGACCCCGCTCATGGCGGACACAACCACGACGACCTGGTCCCCGGCATTGCGGTACTGGGCCACGCGGCGGGCAACGTTCTTGATCCTCTCGGGATTGCCGACCGAGGTGCCCCCGTACTTCTGGACAATGAGTGCCATGGCGATACGAAACCCCGGTTCTGCCGCAACGCGGGGTAGTCGAAAAGCAAAACCTGCAGGCGAGTCAGGTTCCCCAACCGCCCCGGAGACCCGGCAAGCCTCCGCTTGGCCGCTGATGGACGCCACGGGTACGCTGGAGGTCCGGAGTAACTCCACACCATGCCGAGACCGACTAAGACCCAGCCCATCCCCCTCCAGAAAGCCCTTCAGAGCGCGGTAACCGCCGCCAAGGCGGCCGGAGCCCTCATGGTCTCCCATCGGCTCCTAACCAAGAAGGTCAACGCCACCACGCAGCACGACATCAAGCTGGACCTCGATGTCCGGTGCCAGCGCCTGATCCACCGCCTGCTGCGGGAGCGTCATCCCTCCATCCCAGTACTGGGCGAGGAGGAGAGCGACACCCGTATCCTCGAGGCCGAGGCCCGCTGGGTCGTGGATCCGATCGATGGCACGGTGAACTTCGCGCATCGGATTCCACACGCCGCCGTCAGCATCGCCCTCCAGGTCCGCGAGACGCCGCAGTCGGCCGGGTACAGCGATGGCTATGCAACCGTGGCGGGGGTCGTTTATGACCCCTTCGTGGGTGAACTCTGGACCGCGATCCGGAACCAACCTGCCCGGCTGAACGGGCGTCCGATTTCCGTGAGCCAGAGGACCCTCAACGAGGCGATCGTCGCTCTGGGATTCTCAGGCCGGGCCGGGAGCCTCGAATCGATGGTCGATGCGATCCAGGCACTGTCCTCCAAGGTCCGAAAGATCCGCATGACCGGGTCGGCCGCGCTGGCGCTGGTGTACGTCGCAGACGGGCGGTTCGACGGCTACTTCGAGCAGGGAGTCCGGCTCTGGGACATCGCGGCGGGCGGGCTGATCCTGGAAAGCGCCGGCGGGCGGTTCGAACGGCAGCTACGGGAGGACGGGGCCTCGTTCCAGCTCAACGCCACGAACGGACGCATCCGTTCCCCGCTGAAGGCCTGAGGCCAATCCCGTCGACCGACAGGACCGCTGGGATCACAACTCAGCCCCGAGGAATCAATCCTCCTCGGGCTCGAGGGGCGGACGGACACCGTACTTCTTCCGGAGTGCCTCAACCTGTGCCAGGGGGCGCATGCCGCCGGTGCAGGTCGGATCACTTAGGCAGGCCGCAGCCGCACAGACGCCGGTGAGGAGGCTTTTCTGGAGTTCCCAGCCTTCGTGCAGTCCCAACAGCACGCCCGCACAGAAAGCATCCCCAGCACCCGTGGTGCCAGCGATGTGCTTGTCGGGCACCTTGAGTGACGATTGCCAGTGGTCCTTGCCGTCGCGTGTGCGGGCGAAGCAGCCCTCGGGAAAATGGATGACGATCAGTTCCTTCACACCGAACTGAAGGATCGCGCCGGCAGCGTGACGCAGCGAGACGGTGTCCAGCACGCCCTCCTTACGGATCTTGAAGCCGGCCACTTGGCCCGCCTCGTACTCGTTCATGATCGCGTAGTCGGCGTACTTCAGGGTAGGGACGGCGACGGCCTTGAACCGGTCGCTCGCCTCGCTGACGAGGTCGACGCTGGTCTTAAGTCCAGCCGCCTGGGCGGCCTGAAGGACCTTGGCGGCGTGGGTGATGCCCTCCTTGTTCAAGGCATCCATCTTGTCCAGCAACAGCAGGTAGCCGAGGTGGAAGATCCGGGCCTTGGTCTTGTTGAAATCAATGTCCTTGGCATCCCAGAGGGCGTTCGCCCCGCGATGGTGGAAGAAGGTGCGCTTGCCCGTGCCCTGAACCGTCATCACATCGGTGTAGCTGGTCGGCGCATCGCCCGTGGCCTTGAGATGCTTGGTGTCGATCTTGTGGGCCACGCAATCGTCGAGGATGTACTGACCGTAGGCGTCCTTGCCCACGAGCCCCGCACCGGCCAGCGGGAAGCCAGCCCCCATTTTCGCGAGATCCACCAGGACATTGTACGGGGAACCACCCGTGCCTTGGCTCTGGGACTTGATGTTGGCCAGTTGTTCGAGCTGGGGATAGGTGTCGATGATCTTGACCTGATCCACAATCCAGTTGCCGCCGGCGAGGATGCCGGAGCGCTTGGAGGCAGCGGGTGATTTCATGCGGTAGGGGATGGGAGGAGACGGCAGCCCAGAATGGGTTACCCCTCAAGGTTGGACACCCGAAGGCTACCGAAGCCGGCGCAGCCTGTCTCTATGGAAGTGTAGCTCCCAACGGACCGGCAAGGGCGTGCCTCCCCCCAGGATCGTGAGCTGATCCGGCGAGACCCAAGGAGCGGACCCGTATCACCTGCTCTCCAGCAACGGGTTACGTTGACGCAGATCCTTCCACGGGGACTCATGGTCAACATCGACCACGTCCGGTCCATCGGCCCGCGCAGGGCTCAGGATGGCGAGAAAGACCACCTCGGTATCGAAGGGATTGTAGGTGCCGTGCACCTCGTCCTTCGGAATCAGGACCATGTCCCCAGGTTTCAGGATCCGCCGCCGATCCCCGCACCACTGCTCCGCCATTCCGCTTAGGACATAGATGATCTCCTCGCGGTGGGGATGCCGATGGAAGGGGTGGCTCTTGCCCGGCTGCATCGTCGCCCGGACCAGCAGCAGCTCGCGACACGGGACGAGGTCAGGCCGGCTCAGCCACTCGTTCCGGGTGAACCGGGTGAGCTCGACGATGGGATCGGTGCCGGTGACGAATCGGCGGAGATCAGAGGCGTCCATGCTCCGCGGGAATCAGACCGTGGCGGACGGGCGGAGCGATTTCCAGGGCTCCTCGCCGCTGACGTCAACCGCAAAGGGCCCCTTGAACCGACCTGGGGACAGAATCGCCAGGATGACGGCGTCCTGGGAGGTGGGATTGAATGTCGCGTGCACCACCCCGGCGGGGATGTGGGCGACCTCGCCAGGCCCGAGGATGCGGTGCTCCCGCTCTACCCATTGCTCCACCTGGCCCTCGAGCACATAGATGGCCTCTTCGAGCTCGGGATGGGTGTGGAATGGGTGCCCCTCCCCTGCAGGCAGAACCGCTCGACAGATCTGCAGCAGCTCCGCATCACAGACCCCGGGTCGGCACATCCAATAGTTGGTGCGTCCCTTGAAGCTCTCCTGGAGCGCCTCTGCCGTGGTGATGAATCGATGACTCATGGGAATGCCGGCAGGCTACCACCGTAGCGGGAGACCCGTCGATGACCGGATCTCCCCAACTCCTCAGCGCTTCCGCGCGAGGCGCTTTGCAGCAGGAGCCTTTAGCGCCTTGAAGTCCCGCGTCAGCTGGGTCAACGAGGCCTCTACTCCCATGCGTTCGAGCGAGCTCGCTCCCACGAACCCGACCGCATCGGTATTCTGGAGCACACGCTTGGCGTCGTCCGGGGTGTTGATGGGACCCCCGTGACACAGGAAGAAGATGTCCTTCCGGACGCGGGAGGCGGCGTCGACGATCTCCTGGGTCCGCTGGAGGGTGAAGTCCCAACCTACCACGGCCTTGGTCACACCGATGCTGCCGCCGACGGTCGTTCCAACGTGCGCGATGATCGCGTCAGCCCCCGCCTTCGCCATCTCGACCGCCTCCTCGGGCGTCGCCACATAGACCACCGAGAACAGATCCATCTTCCGAGCCAGCGAGACCATCTCGTACTCCTTACGGACGCTCATCCCGGTCTCCTCGAGGACCCCGCGGAAATGGCCGTCGACAATGGTATGGGTCGGGAAGTTGTTCACCCCGGAGAAACCCATGTCCTTGACCTGTCCAAGCCAGTGCCACATGCGGCGACGAGGATCGGTGGCGTGGACGCCGCAGATGACAGGGCACTCCTCCACCACGGGTAGCACCTCGTATTCTCCGATCTCCATGGCGATCGCATTGGCGTCGCCATAGGCCATCATACCGCAGGTGGAACCGTGGCCCATCATCCGGAATCGTCCGGAGTTGTAGATGATGATGAGGTCCGCCCCACCCTTCTCGATGAACTTGGCGCTGATTCCTGTCCCGGCACCCGCGGCGATGATGGCGTCGCCCTTCTTGAGGGTGGCCATCAGGCGGTCACGAACTTCCTTGCGGGTGTAGGGGTTTCCTTTTCCGGTCCATGGATTCGGCATAGCAGGAGCAGTCTGGAGGCTGCCCGCCAAAGTGCCAACCCCCGGAATCAGCTGCACGCGTCCGGAGTCCTCATCGCCCGCGCTCGAGGGCCGACAGCATCCGGGCCTGTTGCCAGCCCTGCCAGCAGTTGCTGCCGATGAACAGGGTCATGATCCCTAGCCAGACGGACCGGTCCACGACCGCGAGGGTCAGCAGGCCCAGGACGCCGAGGAAGCCCACAAAAGTGGCGGCGTAGAGGCTGCGGACGGGGCCGACCAGGAACCAAAGCAGCGAGCGGAGGATCTGCCCCCCGTCGAGCGGGTAAACCGGGAGCATGTTGAAGAGAAACAGACCGGTGTTGATCCACCAGACGTTGCGGATGAAGACGGCCCATTCCACCGGGCTGGCCTGCAGGAGGGCGACGTTGGACCCCATCACGAGCGCGGTCAGAGGAATCGCCAACACAACATTGACCAGCGGCCCTGCGGCCAGACCCCACAGCTGGGCGCCCGGGCGGAACGGTGGGGAGACATAGGCAACCCCGCCAAAGGGCCAGAGGAGGATGGTGTTGGCATCACCGCCCACCTGTCGGGTCGCGAGGGCGTGTCCGAACTCGTGCAGGAGTACGATCCCGAAGAGCGCAAGATACTCCGCGATTCTCCAGACGAGGTCCCCTTCCCCGGTACCCCGACCCTGGATCTGGTACACTGCGACGACGAACCAGAGCCAATGGAGATAGACGTCGATGCCGGCCACCCGGAACAGCCGGAACGCGCCATTGATGTTGGATCGCACGCCCGCACTGTCCCGACGGCCGCCCACCGAGGCAAATGGTCTTTGCCCTTGGGCCTCAGCTGTGGACCTCATCCAGGAACCGTCGGGTCCGTTCCTGGACCGGGTTGCCGAAGACCTGCTCGGCCGGCCCAGACTCCAGGATCCGTCCGCCGTCGAGGAATGCGGCGCGATCAGCGATCTGACGGGCCAGCCGGAGATCGTGGGTCACGACAAGCATCGTCATCCCCTCCTCGGCAAGGCCACGCAGGACCCGACGTACCTCCTCGCGAAGCTGGGGATCGAGGGCGCTGGTGGGTTCGTCGAGAAGGAGGACCTGCGGCTTCATCGCCAACGCCCGGGCGATCGCCACACGCTGCTGCTGTCCGCCGGAGAGCTGGTGCGGCAAATGGTCTGCGTGTCCCTCAAGCCCGACCCTGGACAGAAGATCCAGTGCCTCGTGGCGCACCTCAGACTGGAGCCTTCCGAGCACGTGGAGGGGACCCTCCATGACGTTCTCCAGCGCCGTTCGATGACTGAAGAGATGGAATTGTTGGAAGACCATGCCCACACCACACCGCAACCGACGCAGAGCTTCGGTAGCGGGTGCCTGGGCTGGGTTGATATCGTGGCCTGCGATCCGGATCCTCCCGGCATCCGCACGCTCAAGCTGGTTGAGACACCGCAGCAGGGTCGACTTGCCGCAGCCACTGCCGCCGAACAACACAGTCGTCTCGCGAGCGGACTGGACCCAGTCCACGCCGTCCAATACCCGACGCTCCCCATACTGCTTGGTCAGGCCCTCAATGTGGATCACGACGCAGCCTCCGTTCCAGATGACGGGCGCCCAGCGACGCCGCGTAGCTGATGGTGAAATAGATCCCGGCCGTCATGAGTCCCAGTCCGACATAGTCCCCTGTGTCGATGGCGCGGATCTGGTACTCCTTGGTGAGCTCGACCAGGGCGATGACGGAGACGATCGAGGAGTCCTTGAACATCGCGATGAAGTCGTTGGTGACACTGGGTAGGCATAGACGCAGGGCCTGCGGCAGGACGACGCGTCGAAGCACGAGGGACCGGGTCATGCCGAGGGCCAGCCCGGCGTCAACCTGTCCCTGCGGGACGCCCTGGATTCCTGCCCGATAGTTCTCCGCCTCGTTTGCGGCGTAGTTGAGACCGAGCGCCACCACGGCGGCCAGTCCCGCCGAGAGCCGGAGGCCGAGCTGCTGGGCGAGGCCGAAATAAATGAAGTAGATCTGGAGCAGCAGCGGGGTTCCCCGAAAGACCTCGATGTAGGCCACAGCCGCCCATCGGATCGGCATCGGGCCATAGAGTCTTGCCAGCACCAGGACCAGTCCCAAGAAGACCGCCAGCGCCATACCGCAACAGGTCACCCAAATCGTCGTCACCGAGGCCTGCAGCAGCAGCGGCAGATAGACATGCCAGTCGCGCCAGACGGAGACGCGCTGGCGAACAGCCAACCCCTCATCATGCCATCCCAAGAGACGGTCCTGCTCTGGCCCCCACACACCGTACCGGGAGTAGATCTTCTTGAGGGTCCCATCCTCGAGAAGCGCTTCAACGGCGGCGTCGACATGCCGGAGCAGTTCGCGGTCCGTGGGGCGCACCCCGACGGCATAGAAGCCGGTCTCCAGGAACGGACCGGCCTTCCGGAGCTGCGGATGCAGGGGCAGGTTGGCCTCCACAATCGGGGAATCCGCCAGCACGGCATCGATCCGGCCGAGTTCGAGGTCCTGGAAGTAGTTGACGTTGTCCTGGTAGATCCGGATCCGAACACCTCCATGACGCTCCAACAGCCGCTGGGAAGCTGAGGCCGACAGGACCCCGACGGGTCGGTCCTGAAGCTGGCCGAGGGACGACGTGGCAAGGTCATTGGACCGGACCACCAGCTGCTGTCCGAACGCGAAGTAGGGCCGGCTCATGGAGAGCCGGGCGAGGTTTTCCGGGGTGCGCTCGAGTCCTGCAATGATGAGGTCAAACGCATCACCGGTCCCGAGGACGGGGACGAGGAGGTCCCAGTTGTTCTGGACAAATTCGGACCGGAGCCCGAGCCGCGCACAGAGCGCCTCGGCAAATTCCACCTCGAAGCCGATCAACCGGCTGGCGTCCGCCGGATCGTGATAGATGTAGGGGGCTCCTCCCTCGGCATCATTACCCCAACGAAGAGCCCCCCTTCGAGAGATCTCGGTCCAGAGGTCCTGCGCGCGGGCTCCAAGCAGCCCCGCGAGCAGCAGGATCCAGACAGTGGCCCGGACGGTAAGCACTCTGGCTTGATACGGCGGTGGAGCCCGCAAAGCACGGTCCGAAATCACCGAGCACGCACTCCAGGACACCCGCCCAGCCGGCATCCCGGAAAAGAAAGAGGCCGGGCCCAACGGCCCGGCCTCCCTGTAGGATCACTCTGGATCAGCCCATCACTTGGCCCGGAAGAACCGGGCACCCGGCTGCGGCGGGAACGTCAGCGGGCTGGTAGCCCCGACAATCGGAGCGAACGTGCCGTTCAGGGTGTCGGACGCCTGGAGCTCACCGGTCCAGGTGAGGGTGACGCTACCGTCGGCATTCTGCTTCACGGAGACACCCGTGACCGGGGCCACCGGGATGATCGGCTGGCCAGTCGAGCCCTTGGTGTAGAGCGCGTTGACGTCGTCCACGGTCAGGGCGCGGGTCCAGACACCGACTTCGTCGATGTGGCCCTGCTCAATGCCTACCCCACCGCCATCGGTGTAGGTGCCCTTGCCGTCCTGGCCGATATTGAGGGCCAAGCCCTCAGGAGTGCCGGCGTTGCCAAGACCCGAGATCGGGGTGGAGTTGAGTTCCACGCCATCGAAGTAGGTCACGGCGCTACCGGCGCGGGTGAAGGAGACCACAACGTGATGCCAGGCACCGTCGCTGAACAGGCCTCCTGCGCTGTCATAGTCCTTACGGGTCCGGGCCTGGTCGGCGATATTCCACTGGATGCGTCCGTCACCGGCCGTAGCGAGCACGAAGCCCTGGTTGCCACCGCTGTTCCAGTCCTTGTTCGCGATGAAGGCAGGATCCCCTTCCCACTTCCCGATCTTGGCCCAGAAGGCGACGGAGAAGTCCGTCGTGGACAGATCGATGGGCGAGCCGCCGACCGTCACATAGTTGAACGACGTGCCATCCTTGAGGGAGGAATACTTGAGTCCTTGGCCAACCTTGCCGTCGGAGAGCGACGGAGCGCCAACCGCGGTGCCGTTGCGTCCATTGCCGGAGTTGTCGGCATAGCTGCCGTCAAACGGCAGGTGCAGGGCCAGACCCTTGGTCAGGTCGACCGCCGGCGGCACCAGCGCGCTGAGCGCCTTGCCGTTGTTGCCGCCGACCACGATCGTCGCAACCTCGCCGGCAGAGAGCGTACGGGTCCAGATGGCGACATCGTCGATCTGGCCCTTGTCCACACCCACACCACCGCCGTCGGTGTAGGATCCGGTGCCGTCCTGGCCGATGTTCAGCGCCAGGTCTGCCGGGGTCCCGGTCTTGCCGAGGCCGACGATCGAGGTCGCATTGACCTCGATGCCGTCGAAGTAGGTCACGGCATTGCCGGAACGGGAGAACACCACGGTGACATGGTGCCACCCGCCGTCATTGAACAGGCCACCGGAGCTGTCAAAGTCCTTACGGCTCCGAGCCTCGTCGGCGATGTTCCACTGGATGCGTCCGTCACCGGCCGTGGCAATGACCCAGCCTGGGTTGCCACCGCTGTTCCAGTTCTTGTTGCCGATGAAGCCTGGGTCACCCTCCCAGGTGGAGAGCTTTGCCCAGAACGCGACGGTGAAGTCGGTGGTCGAGAAGTCGATGGGGGTGCCCCCGACCTTCACGAAGTTGAACGAGGAACCGTCCTTGAGGGAGGTGTACTCGAGGGCCTTGCCGAGCTTGCCGTCGACGGAGCCAGGGGCGCCAACTGCCTCGCCATTCCGGTTGTTTCCGGAGGCGTCGGCGAGGTCGCCGTCGAACTTGAAGTACGCCGCGAGGGCGTCGTTCACAGCGAAGGAAGTGGCCACCGGCCGGATCGCGACGGCCACCGTCGAACTCGAGGCGGAGCCGCCCTCATTGAGGACGGTCACGGCGTAGTTGCCGGCGTTGGCTGCGGTAGCCTTGGCCACGGAGTAGGTCGCTGCAGTCGCGCCCGAGATCGGATTGCCGTTCAGGGTCCACTGATAGCGCAGACCCACGCCGGAGGCGCCGACGCTCAGCTTGAGCGGGAATCCTTCATAGGCCGTGGTGGCCACAGGCTGGACATCGATCTTCGGAGGATCCACCTGGGTGACTTCATAGACACCGAAGTTGTCGATGCCGAAGTACCACGAACCGGTACCGGCCTGAGCAAAACGGAACCGGACGGTCTTCTGGCCATCGGCACCCACGATGCGGCGGAACTCGACGCGCTTCGACTCGATCGGGTCGTCGTTGATGCGGGCCTCGATGAACGGCGCGAGGTCCTGGCTGATGGTGGCCCCGATGAAGGCACCGTACTTCTTGCCGATCTCCTCACCCGTGTTGGGGTCCGTCAGGCTGGCCGTGTCGGCGTTCTCCTTATTGAAGGTCTCGACCGCGTCGACCTTACCATCGGCACCGAGGACAATGTCCGGCCCGTCGATCATGTAGACGACCGGGAGCCAAGTCTTGCCCTGGTCGATCGAATACTCGACCGAGCCCATGCTGTCCTGGTTCTGCTCATAGATGCTGTGGTAGGCCACATAGAGGCTCTTCTTGCCGGTCATGTCGAAATCCGGGGTGAAGAGGTACTGAACCTGGCTGCCACCGCGGTTGTCGGACTCGGCGTAGATGAACTTGCCGTCGACGAGCTTCTCAACGCGCTTGCCGTTGACGTAGCTCTCGCCCGGCTGGAGGCGGCGGGCGGCGTCCCAGGAGGCGGCCTTGACGGTGTCCTCAGAGATCACGACCCAGTCGAGGTAGGCATCCGAGTTCGGATTGAGGAAGTCGATCTCCCCGGTGGATCCGGTGGTGAAGTTTACGACGGACCAACCGGTGGGAAGCTTGCCTTCCTCGATCGAGTTGAAGTTTTCGAAGACGACCGGAGCCGGCAACTTGACGTTGGTGTATTTGGCAATGGTGAAGCTCCACTCGCTGGTGTAGCTCGTGCCACCGCTGTCCTTATAAGTGACCGTCGCCTTGTGGTTCGACAGGGGGTCGAACAGCGCGGGCGGGGTGTAGGCCACCGTGGTCGTTGAGCCCGTCTTGGCGACGGTCGGTGTCACGGCGGTGCCGTCGACCGAGAGCTTCACGGAGGCGGCATCAACGGTATTCGGCGACCCGTCGGCGATGATCAGGGAGATCGCACCGCTCGGGGAAACATTGATCGCATCCTTGCCGGGCGAGGCGTAGGTCACGGCCGGGGGCACCGAGCCGCTGACCTTCCGGAAGGCAGGAATGCCACCAACCTCGTTGATCAAGACCTGATTGGCGACGTCGCCACCCACGGCGTTGAACCACGAGACGTTGGCACCACCGCCGCCTTCCTCCCAGATCAGGCGGAAGGAGTAGATACCGTCCTTGGTGACTTTGAATTTGAAGGAGCTGTCGCTCGCGCCACGACCGCCGTCGTATTGTCCGAGAACAATGGAACTCAGGGCGTCCTTGGCATTGGCACCGGCGCGGACCTGGAATCCGTCATCGCTGTTGACGACGAAGGTGTACTCGCCAGCGGTCAGGTTGAGCCACGTCAACACCTCCATGGAGATATTGTCGGTCATCCCCTCCTTGCCCGGGATGCCCGGGATGGACCCATTGGCGCCGCCGCCGCCCTGCTCGTAGGCAATGGTCTTGGACTCGTAGTAGTAGCCGTTGGCGTCGAACGTCCAAGCGACGTCGTCGACGTCATTAACGTAAGGCGCACCGGTCGCCGGATCGATGATGAGACCGGCGAGGTGCGCCTCGGTGCGGGCCAGGGTGTTCGGGAGTTCACCCGAGTTCTTGTTGGCCTGGACGACCCGGACGAGGAATCCGGGGTCGACACCGGCGGAGGTGGGCAAGGCCCACGCTTCGGGCAGGGAGACCTGCGCCTGCCCTGGGAGCAGGGCAGCACTCACGGCGGCAATGGCGGCCGCGAGCTTTAGCTGAGTGGATGTGTTCATGATGTTTTTGGACTGATACGGAGAGGAAAGTGTCGTCTGGTTCGCTCTGATTATGGGCCTTATTTCCGCGCCCGTTGCTGCTCCAGATAGGCCTTCGCGGCTTCGTCCCCCTTGCTGGCCGCCTCCAGGATACTGCCCCGGACCGTCAGGGCAGCCCGGGCTGCCGCGTCGCGCTGCTCGGGGGTCAGATCGGGCTGACGCGACAGCTCCTCGAGCGACTCGAGGGCCACGGACTGGTCGCCACCCTCCAAGGCGCGCGTCGCGGTTCCCATCGCCTCCTTCATGGCGGGGCTCGCGGAGGAGAACGTGCTCTCCAGGGTCTTGGGAATCTCGGCTGCAGGGATCGGGGTGGGCGGCGGAGGTTCGCCACAGCCGGAGGTTCCCATCAACAAGGCCATCCCACAGGCGGCAAAAGAACCCAGGCGAAGAGCCTTAGGCATGGACAGGGAGGAAGCCGTATACATGGCTCAGTAGGAGGGGTTCTCGACAGGAGGTACTCCAGTGTACCAGCGATAGTCCACACCTTTGGTCACGCTGGTGAACTTGATAGCCGAGACGTTGCCGGGCACCCAGAGGGTGGTGCAGCGTTTGTTGTGACGGAACCACTCCCACAGGAAGTTCACCTTGGGATAGAGGGCGGGTATCGATCCATAGCGCCACTGGGTGAGGATTTCCTTGCTGCCTGGAAAGAGCCCAACGGTGTCGTCGGCACCATCCATCCGCTGTTCCGCGGCATCCTGGGCGAAGATCATGGTCGCGGGGCTCTCATAGCTGGAGATCTTCCGAGGGCCGGGACCGCGCACGCCGGGCGAGCTCCTCTCGGGCCCCTGGGTGACGAACCCATTGATTCCAATCGCGGAATTCAGCCAGAACTCGTTGGGATAGGCGTAGCCATCCTCGCGCCACTGGTCGACCACCTTGGCTCCCGGGCACCGAAACGCCCTGCGGTTGTCCCCAAAATACTTGATGTAGGCGATGCCCCAGTAGGCCAACGGATCATTCGGGGAAAGGATCTCGAGAGACTTGGGACCGCGGGTCCACATGCCATGGTTCGGAACCGCCCCGCCGACGTTGTGGAAGGTATCGCTGAAGTCGTTGGCATACATCGTCGTGCCGATGCCGATCTGACGCATGTTGCTCATGCACTGGGCTTGCTGACCCTTGGCCTTGGCCTTGGACAAGGCCGGCAGAAGCATGCCTGCCAGGATGGCGATGATGGCGATGACGACGAGCAGTTCGATAAGGGTGAACCCCCGGCGCAATGCGGACCGACCCGTGGAGGGCGGCAGTACAGAATCAACTCGTTGGGAGATGGCGTTCATTCGGGAAGACTGCTGGCTGCATCCAGCCCGGACTCAGTGTCTCCAATGAAACCAGGTTCTCCAGAGACAAACCGGTGACGGAATCGTGGCAGGCCAATTCCGAGATCCGAGCCGATGTCAAATCTCTACGGAACAATAGGGCAAAGATCAAACTCTCAGTCTGGATAATTGGACCGATTCGAACCGGTTAAGGCCAAAACCGATGCCACCCTAATCCAGCGGTGAGGGAGGCCTAACCCCCACCAGGCGGCCGAAACTCCGGCATCAGTGTGTTGAGGCCTGCAGCAACGTCATCCTGCTTCAGCGATCCGCTTCCAGACGCGTCCCAAGCCTTGAACCATTTCTCCGCCAGTTGGCGGAACTCCAGAGCGGTCACCTTTCCGTCCGAGTTGCCGTCCGATTCCTTGAGCACGATTCCAGTCCAGAGGTCGCCGGGCCCGGGAAAACCTCCGCCACGCGGCCCGCCAGGACCACCAGGACCACGACGTCCACCCGGCCCTCCCGGTCCTCCGGCCAGCTCGACCCCCTCGGTCTTCCCGGCCAATTGGTCAGCCACTGACTGGTGCCGGGCCGTGACGAATCCCTTGATGGTCTGACCACGGCCGAATCCGAACCCCTGCTGGGGTGGGGCCTCGCCCGCCACGACCTTGTCGAAGCGCTCGAGCTTGGAGGCGTCCTTCTCGGCCTCCACCGCCGGTCGGAGCATCTTCGCCAGCTCATCCACCTGGGCCTTCAGGCGCTCCGGTTTGAAAATCGTCTTCTGGAACTCCTCCATCCTCGCCAGATAGGCGGATTTGACCGCTTCGACCGCCATCACGCGTTTCAGGAAGCGGTTGTCCTCCGCCCAAGCGTTCCGGATGCTCATCTCCGTGGGGGATGGGGTGAAGAAATTCCCGAAGGCCCGATCGAGGTCCCAGGGTACAAACAGGAACTTCTGGGTCTTGGGATGTAGGTACACCACATAGTTCTGCCCCACCATCAGGATGGAGTCCGTGTTGCTCAGCCAGACGGTCACCGCCATGAACCGGGCGAACTCGTCGATGTCGAGGAACTCCGGCAGCCGGCGCGCCAACTCCTCATCGCTGCCATCAGTAACCAGCTTCGCGAACTCGAAAACCCGCTGCCGCTGCGCCGGGGTCAGCTCGGTCTTAGGATCATAGGTCTGCTGGTAGGCCTTCCAATCGTCGCCCAGATACTTGAATGGCTCTCGGGTCACTGGCTTCAGGATCAATCCCTTCTTGGTGCCGAACCGATCCTCCGCCCAATTGTTGTCGGGATTTTCGACGATGGAATAGACCCCAAGATAGCGATTGGTGTGGGCGCCCTGGGCATCGACCGTCATCTGGACATAGGTCGAGCGCGGCGCGGGAACCCCGGCATCGCGATACAGCGCATGCGCCAACGGCTCGTTCATGAGACCGGCGTCGGTGATGTTGTTGTGGAAGTTCAGCTTCGAGACGCCGGCAAATTTCTGGCCTTTGACAAACTCGTTGAGATCCACCTTGAAGGATTTTTTGTCGGACTGTCGGGCGTCCATGAAGGTGCCATTGCCTTTGTAGCGGACCGCGACGTCGTCGAAGCTCCTGGACTCGAACTGCAACTTGGCGTGGACGTAGTCAAAAACGATGCCCTGGGCCGCACTCAGTCCATTGCGTCCGCCCTCGCGCCCCTGAAGGCCGAATCCCCCAGGGCCTCCAGGACCTCCCGGACGCGGGCCTCCACCCGGCCCACCGGGCCCACCCCCAGGTCCTGCAGGTCCGCCAGGCCTGGGGCCACCCCATCCTGGACCTCCAGGACCCCCACCCGGAGGTCCGAACTGCGGGGCAAAATCCTTGTTGAGACCCACGCGAATCGCAGCCTCGTCGAGGGATCCCCCCTTGCTGGCATCCCAGGACACGAAGAACGCCTCAAAGCCCTTGGAGAATTCCTCCCGGGACACCGAACCGCTCTGGTCGAGGTCCAGTTTGGCCACCAAAGGACCCGCCAAAAACATCCCGGGGCCAAAACCGCCGCGACGACCGGGTCCTCCTCCACCCCCAGGCGGCCCGAATGGGAAGCCTCCAGCCGGCTGGTCCGGCTGAAGTTCCTTCCATTGCTCGGCCGTAAACGAGAAGCGGGCTGACCAGATCCGGTCGAGACGGAACAGTTCGGTCGAAGTAGTTGGCAGTTCTGCCGACCAGACCTCACCACAAAGGCAGGCTACGGCGACGGTCTTCCAGAGGCGTTGCATCCTGCTCTAGACCCGAAGTCAAAGACACGGTTACAGAGCCGGCACCCACGGTACCCGAAATCGGAATGCAGACGGCGAGGGAGACCGCATCAGTAGGCGGGGGAGGGCGTTGAGCCTCCGGGAGAAGGTCGGTGGTGGTGGGAACTGGATTCGAACCAGTGAAGGCATAGCCAGCAGATTTACAGTCTGCCCCCGTTGGCCACTTGGGTATCCCACCCCAACCATCGAGTCCGCTGGATCACAGCGGGACGGGAATGAACGCGAAGCCGGAGCGAACCCTCAAGACGTTTTTTCCGGAAACACGTGAGCACAGCTCCGCCGCCAGGACTTGAGGGGCCTCCTGTTGGGTGCTCCCCTGAGCCCATGAACGCCGTCCTCCGCTGGTGTGCAACAAGTGCCATCATCGCAACCCTGGGTGGGGTCCATACCGGATGTTCGAAGGGCAGGCAGGAGCCCGCGGCCGGGACCCTCGACCAAGCGTGGCAGATCCTGTCGACCCGGCGATGGGTGGACCTCACCCACACGTTCGGCCCCGGCACTCCGGTGTGGTCCGGATTCGGTCCAGCCCTGTTCACGCCCGCTACCAACCGCAACACGGGAAGACCATTTGCCATCGAAACCGACGGGTTCCGAACCCTGAACTATTCCCTGGTCGGTCAATACGGGACCCATATCGATCCACCGGCCCATTTCTCGGCTCAGGGACAGACGCTCGACCAGCTCTCGGTGACCAACATGATCCTCCGCCTTGTTGTGTTCGACATGACTCCACGGCTGAGGCAGGACCCGAACCACGCGCTGACGGTGTCCGACATCCTCGAGTGGGAATCCTCCCACGGGAGGGTGCCTCAGGGCGCATTCGCTGCACTGCGGACCGACCTATCGAAGGACTGGGAGTCAGATCCCCTACGTTTCCAAAGATCTCCCTTCCCGGGGTGGACGCTGGAGGCGATCCGGTTCCTGTACGAGCAGCGAGGCATCACGGCCAATGGTCACGAGGCGATGGACACCGACACCACCGAAACCCTCGAGTCCGAGGCCTGGCTCCTGCAGAACGGGCACTAACAGATCGAGGTGATGACACACCTCGATCAGGTCCCAGCGACCGGCTCGCTGATTGTCGTCGCCTGGCCCAAGCCCAAGGGGGGCTTAGGGTTCCCCGTCCGAGCCTTCGCGATCCTGCCCTGAATCCGATCCGTTCGGGATCGCGACCGCATCGACGGGGTCATGGACCCGGGCGGGCGGGTCTTCAGAAACGAACGGAGGTGCTGGCGGGCCTTGGCCGGGTTGTTGAGGTGGACGCGGTATATACGTGCCAGTCTCCGGTGGGCCTGAGGGAACATCGGGCTCTGTCGGACAGCTTCCTCGAGCGCGCTGGCCGCCCAGTCGGGGTGACCACACCGAACAAGGGCCACCCCCTGGAGAAAATGGGCGATCGGATTCGCCGGATCGAGCGCGACCGCCCGTCGGGCCTCGGCCACGGCCTCCTGGAACCGCCGGGCCAGAAGGTAGGCACGGCTCAACCCATTGATGGAAGGAACATGCGAGGCATCGATCGAACACGCTGTCACGAACTGGTTGATGGCGGCGGCACGTTCACCCAGGCGGAGATGCCCCTCCGCAAGACGCAGGTGGAGATCCCGCCGTGACTGAAGGGGGGCGGTCTTCAGCATCTGCCGATACATCCCCATCGCCAAACCAAGGCGACCCTCCCGCTCCAGCAACTCTGCCTCGAGGAACCATAGTGCGTTCTGGTCCAGTCCCCCTTCGAGCTCGGCCGATCGTTCCACGACCGTCTCCCCGGAAGGTCCAAACCGAAGACGTCGCAGCAGCCCATCAAAAGTCTGTCGGGCCTGCCCATGTTCCCGCAATAACAGCCGGCACCGCAGGAGAAGCAGTGCTGAACGGAAGTCGGCAGGCCGTTCGTTCCACAGGTTCTCCAAACTCAATGCGGCATCCGACACGCGTCCACAATCCATCAGGCCGCAAGCCAGGTGGAATCGCTCGTCGGCCCCGGTCACAGAAAGCAGCGATGCCACCGGGTCGACCTCTGGAGGGTCATCCTTCGCAATAGATCCCCTCCGGGGGGGATCCCAACCAGGAACGGAGGCAAGCCGTTTCAGCTGCGAGAAGACTGGCATCACTGAGCCATCCATGTCTTCACCCGCCGGAAGCCCCAACGCCTGGAGAACCGTGGGAGTGATATCGAGAACGGAAGCCCCCACCGCCGTTGAACCCGTCCGGATACCGGGGCCTGACATGGCAAACGCACCCCGTTCCCGCAGCGGAAATTCCGCGGCGGGGAAGCCATCCAGCCAGGGCAAAAACTGGAATCGGTCCGGACGCCTCACACCCCCAGCCACCACCAGAATCCGGGTCTCAGGACCCACAAGATGGATCAGGGTGCCGAGCATCCGGTCGAGGCATACCATGGAGTGGGACAACAAGACGGTGTCCTCGGGTGAACCGATTCCTCCCTGCAGATCGGGGTCCAGTCCCGCGCACCCGAACGGCAGGAATCCGGGATACCGTACCGCCATGAAGTCCCAGGGCTCCCATTGGACCAGACCGGTAGCCACGGCGTGAACCGTGGAGAGCTCGGCGGCTCCGCGATGGATACAATCGACGAAGACCGGCCGCGCGGAGGACAGAGCCGAATCCATGGGCAACAGCGGCCGCAAGAGCTCCGGGTCAATCCGATCCGGGGAGACCCGCAGATCCGACACCGACCTGAGCAGTCGGGGCGGATGCACACCGTCCGGTTTCAATCCCGCGGCCCCAGGGATACCGAGCCGGATGAACGCATCGGAAATCATGGCACCCCGAATCGACTCCGCGGGATCGGTAGCCGGCCAACCCACAACCACCGAGGAAAGTCCGGATCGACCGAGGATGTCCCACAGGGCGGCGCACTGGCGCGACACGAAGGGATTTCTCTCCTGTCCCGTACGTGGGCATGGTTGCAGGATTCCATGTTTGTGGGCGCGCTTTCCCGTGACAACGGAGGTCCAGAGGCTGGAGGACACCCAGGGAAGCGGGATGGCAAGGTCACCGGAAACCCCGGTTCTCACCATCGCCTGGAGATGCGGCATCAGCCCCCGATCCATCAAAGGACGGAGCAGGCGCCAATCCGCCGCCTCCCAACCAATCAACAGCACCCGACTCATGCTCGCTGGGGCCCTTCATGGCGAAACAGGATCTGCCGGCGCAGGGTCGATGCCCGGACAGATCCAAGTTTCCTGTAATCAAGGGAGACTCCCCGTTTCACATCTCCGGCAGTTGCAGGATCGGGGCCACCCTTGGATTTTCCGCTTTGAGAATGACCCGGAGCCGTGAGCGATCCGGATCAATCCGAAAACATCGGGGACAGGAGCCGGACAGAAACTCGGAAGAAACTCCTCAGCCCGATGCGGAGACATCCCGGAGATCGGCGCGCGTTGTCTCATAGGTGACGGCGTAGGCAAGCGCCTGCGGATCCGGCTCGGTCCCCCGTCTCTCGCAGTACTGGCGATACGCCCCGGGCCACCAGTTCTCGTGATGGGTCAGCCCCTGGTCGCGCCAGGAGGTCCAACCCATCAGAACCCGGCTCCAGCACTGGTCGCCGTAGGCCACCGCCTCATGGGGACTCGGCATCTGGCTGACATACCAGTCACGGCCCACCCGGGCATGCAGGACCTCATCCGCCCAGTCGAAATCCTGAAACGTCGCTGCCAGGGCGTTCCCCGAGCGGAGCCCAACCTCCCATTCATGCCGCTTGCCGGTCCGAGGCATCAGCCCCTGTTCGATGAAATAGAGGACCGCATGCCGCTCGAGGGGGGAGAGCTGGGTGTTCAGTCCCAGCGACCACGTGAAATTGACCCTGACGTTGCGGGCCCAGTCGACACCCACGCTTACAAAACCCACCTCACCCATCATGGCGTGTCGGGCCTCGTCCCAGAGTTGACGGGTCATGTCCCGGTAGTAGCCCCAGGGGCGGTCGGGGGTCTCCGCAAGAATGCTGGCCATCATCTCGGGAACATCGATCTCGCGGAGACGCTTGTAGAACATCATGAGGACCTTGGCATCGGCGGGCCGTTTCTCGTCATAGAGAAACACTTCCGCGTTGACTCCCATGTTGTAGGGGTCGCGGAACCGCTCATCCCTCCGTGGCTTGGGATCGAACCGCCACGGCGCTGCGGAGCGGAATGGCCGAGGCACTTCGCCCACGGACTGTGTTCCGTCCAGCCCCCCGGCAGCGGCCAAGGCGGACCGGATTGTCACGAGAGCCGGCTGCGCCCCAACCCGCTGCTCCGGGGTCACCAGAGCGGAGAGGGCTTTGTGCCCATATCCGAGCATATCCCGGACGTCCTGCAGGAGGTGTCGACACACCCGGCGGGTCGGCTGATCCGCCAGCAGATGAGTGTCCCGCTCATGGCGAACGAGAGCTTCCTCCAGTCCGGGCAGCACCACCTCATGGATCCCCATCAGAAGCTCCTCCGTGCTGGGTGCGCAGAGCACCTCGTCGAACGCCAGCGCCAATGCAGGATGGGGAACCTGCTCTAGTCCCAACGGAGGCTCGCGCATCTCCCCGACCCGGGTCCTCAGCTGGGTGACCGCCTCGGCGGCCAGGTACCCGTGGTAGCTGAAGGCCATCTTGAGCTCGTACACCGGCTCGGAGGTGAGCCGGCCAAGCAGGATCTGGTGCAACCTGCGGAACACATAATGGTGACGTTTCAGCCGACGCACCGATTCCTCGACCGACAATCCAGGACGCACCGCCTCCACAAAGCCGCCCAAGCCGGCCAAAGGCGGGAGGCCCCGATGGGTCTGATATTCGAGAGCAAACCGGGACGGGTCGGAAGGGGATGTCTGGGTCATTACTCCCGCCAGTCTAGGCCGGACCTGTCCCCGGGGACAAATCCCGGGTGTTGACCCGGCACACGAGTTGGTCCAGTCAACGGGTCCACGACACTCCCCTCGCCCCCATGTTGATCGTCCATGTCCAGGTCCGGGTCCTGCCCGAACACATCGCCGCCTTCATCCAGGCCACGTGCGCCAATGCCGCAGCCTCGCTCCAGGAACCCGGCATCGCCCGGTTCGACGTGGTCCAGGACCTCGAGGACCCCACCCGATTCACTCTGGTCGAGGCCTACCGGGACGTCGAAGCGCCCGCCCGACACAAGGAAACCCCTCACTACGCCGCCTGGAGGGATGCCGTTGCGCCCTGGATGGCTGAACCCAGACGCAGCGTGAAGTTCAAGGAGGTCTTCCCCTCAGCGGGCGAGTGGTAGTCCACAAAGGCTTCCTGTTTTTGGTGCACCTATATCGTTACTGATAATCCCGTGAGCTTCGATTTCTGCGGCCCCGACCGAATCCTGTTCGGAACCGGATCTCTCTCGCAGCTCCCGGACCTAATCCGGCCTTGGGGACGGCGGGGCCTGGTGGTTGTCGGCCGATCCCTACAACGCTCCGAGCCATGCCTTACCCACCTGTCCCGCATCGGGATGGAGATCACCCGGCTCCAAATCGCCGGAGAACCCACGGTCGAGCAGGTGAGGCAGGGCGCCGAGCTAGCGAGGCAGATCCAGGCGGAATGGGTCCTCGGGATCGGCGGTGGAAGCGTTATCGATAGCGGTAAAGCGATTTCGGCCTTGGCTCCCAATTCTGGGGATCCCCAGGTCCATCTTGAGGTTATCGGGAGAGCCGCGCCCCTGAACAAGGATCCCCTGCCATTCGCGGCGGTGCCCACGACGGCAGGGACTGGGTCGGAAGCCACCCGGAATGCCGTCCTGTCCTCACCGCAACACCGTGTGAAGGTCAGCCTGAGGAGCCCGAGGATGTGGCCGAGGCTGGCCGTCATCGACCCTGCGCTGGCGCTCGGTCTGCCGCCCCATCTGACGGCGTCGACCGGACTGGATGCGTTGACGCAGCTCCTCGAGGCGTTCGTCTCGGTCCGATCGAATACCATGACGGATATCCTGTGTCGGCACTCGCTGCCCAGGGTCGCGTCGGCCCTGCCTCGGGCGTTCGAGGACGGGAATTGCCTGGCTGCCCGCAGCGATCTTGCACTCGGAGCCCTCCACAGTGGCCTCGCACTCGCCAATGCCGGCCTCGGTGCCGTTCACGGCCTGGCAGGTCCGCTCGGCGGACAGTCCGGGGCTCCCCACGGTGCACTCTGCGCCGCCCTCTTGGCCCCCGTGACCGAGGCCAACATCGCGGCCCTCCGCCAGCGGTCTCCTGGAAGCCCCGCACTCGAGCGATACGTTGAGGCCTCCCGATGGCTTGGGCCCATCGACGGAAAGGGCGCCGAAAAGCTGGTCCACCGCCTTAGAGCACTGGCGTCCCGGCTCAGGGTCCCTCGCCTTTCGAGCTGGGGCATCACCCAGGGCGAATTGCCGGAGGTCATCCGAAAGGCCAAGGAATCCAGCAGCATGAAGGGGAATCCCATTGCGCTCAGCGACTCGGAACTTCACGAGATCCTGACCCACGCGTTGTGAGGGGATCCCAGACGGATCACCGGGACACTCCGAGCAGTTTCTCTCATCGATCCACGATCCGTCCTTGATTCCTCCGGTGCGGGTCCCCAACGTCACCGCCATGCGTGTGGAGCACGCATCATGCTAGCGCATCTCAAGAGCCTTTTCTCGAACGACATCGGCATCGATCTGGGCACCGCCAACTCGCTCGTCTTCGTGCGGGATCACGGGATTGTCCTGCGTGAGCCGTCGGTCGTCGCAATTCAAGCCGGCACGACCAACGTGCTGGCGGTCGGAGACGAGGCGAAGAAGATGCTCGGTCGCACCCCGGGAAACATCGTTGCCATCCGTCCCATGAAGGACGGCGTGATCGCGGATTTCGAGATCACGGAGGCGATGCTCCGCCACTTCATCCAGAAGGTGCATCACCGGAAGCTCGTTCAACCCCGGGTCGTCGTCGCGGTGCCATCTGGCATCACCGAGGTGGAGAAGCGGGCGGTCAAGGATTCGGCCACCCACGCCGGCGCCCGGGAGGTTTACCTGATCGAACAGCCGATGGCGTCGGCCATCGGGGTCGGTCTTCCCGTCCACGAACCGGCGGGCAACATGATCGTCGACATCGGCGGCGGCACCTGCGAGATCGCGATCATCTCGCTGGCCGGCATCGTCTTCAGCCGCAGCGTGCGGGTGGGGGGCGATGAGTTCGACGAGACGATCGTCGCGCACCTGAAGCGCGCCCACAATTTGATGATCGGCGAACGTACCGCCGAGGAGATCAAGATTCGCATCGGGTCCGCGCATGTCCTGGACCAGGAGCTGACCATGGAGGTGAAGGGCCGCGATCTTTCCGCGGGCCTCCCGAAGACGGTCGTCATCCGGTCCGAGGAGATCCGCGAGGCCCTGCAGGAGCCTCTTTCCAGCATCCTGGAATCCGTCCGCATTACGCTTGAACGCTGCCCGCCCGAGCTCTCGGCCGATCTTGTCGACCGTGGGATCATGATGGCGGGGGGTGGGGCGCTGCTACGGAACATCGACAAGCTCCTGGCCGGGGAAACCGGGTTGCCCGTCCACATTGCCGACGATCCCCTGAGCGCTGTCGCCCAGGGGACCGGCAAGGTCCTTCAGGAGCTCCGCTTCCTGAAACGGGTGGCCTCGAGCTCCACAGCCTGATCCCTCGGGGGCGCGGTCTCGCCGGCCTTGATCCGCCGGACAACGTGCCTTCTCGATCCTTCCATTGGGCGCTGGGCCTCGTGATCGCCCTCGCCGTGGTGCTGCTGAACCTGCCCCCCGTGGCGGCAGGAAGGCTGCGCGTTGCGGTGTCTTCCCTGTTTCTCCCACTGTTCGGACTCACAGGATCCTTCCAGTCGCTGGCCGACCGGGCCGCCTTCGCCCCCCTGACCCGGAGCACCCTGATCGCCGAGATCGAACGACTCCGCGTGACCCAGCAGCAGCTCCAGCTGTCGGACATGCAGGGACGTGCCGCGCTGGAGGAAAACGCCCGACTCCGATCGCTTCTGGGATGGCAGCCGCAGGTCCGATGGACTCACAAGGCCGCACGGGTGGTCGGGCGCGAACCCACGACCTGGTGGCGGACCCTCACCCTGGACTTCGGGGAACGCCATGGGGCGCGGGTGGGACAACCCGTCCTGACCAGCGACGGACTCGTTGGCAGGATCCGGGAAGTCTACCCCTTGACCTGCCAGGTCGTGCTCATCGGGGACAATGAGTGCGGCGTGTCCACGCTGGTTCGGGAGACGCGGGACCAGGGACTCGTCCAGTCGACCGCCTCTGATCCGATCGGGGAGGGGGTCGTCCTCATGCGCACCCTACAACACAGTCCCGGCATCCTTGCCGGTCACACCGTGGTCACCAGCGGTTTTGGGGGTGTCTTTCCTCCAGGGATCCCCGTCGGCCAGGTCGTGGACACCCGGTCGGCCGAAGGTGGACTCTACACCGAGGTCCGGGTCCGACTCGCGGCACGACTCAACCGCCTTGAGGAGGTCTGGGTCCTCACACAGAAGAGTCCATGAACCGCGTCCCCATCACCCTGCTGTTCCTGGCCACGTGGCTGGCGGTCTTCGGTCAGACCCAGTTCCCGACCCTGGGTATCCCGCTCGACGTCCGACCCGCGCTGATCGTGTACGCCGCCCTGACCCACGGGATTCCAACGCTGCTCGGCATCGTCGCGGTTTCCAGCCTCGGCACCGATGCCCTCTCGGCAAACCCGATCGGCGTCTCGCTCATCCCGTGCTTCCTTCTCGGGTTCGTCCTTAATCTACAGCGGCATCTCCTTCTCCGGGAACAGCGGTTTGCCCAGGTCTGGCTCGGCCTCTCGGGAGGCATCGCTATGCCCCTGCTGACGTGGGGTCTCCTTCAGATGGAGTCGCAACCCCAACCGATGGGATTCAACCTCCTGTTCCGGATCGTCCTCCTGGGAATCTTGAACGCAGGAGCGTGCCCAGCGCTCTTTGTCGTCTTCGACGGGCTGCGTGACGCCTTCGAGTACAAACCCATTGCCGAGATGGGTTTCCGCAAGGATCGGGAGATCAAACGCGGCCGCACCTGAACGGGCCCCTGACATGCTCATCCTCGACCAACTCAACAAGGGCGACCAGTCGCTTCGGCTGCTGGCCTGGGGCATCCTTGCCGGGTTGCTCGTGCTGGCCGGAGGACTCTGGAAGGTCCAGGTGCTGTCGGGTGCCAGATACCGGGAACAGCAGGAGACCCAGAGCTTTCGAACCGTCCGCGTGCCTGCGATCCGGGGACGCATCCTGGACCGGTCCGGACAGGAGTTCGCACGGAACACACCCCGATATCGGCTGGACCTCTACCTCGACGAGCTCCGACCCCAATTTGATCGGCAGTATACCGACGGCCGGAAGGCCTTGATCGCCTCGAAGCAACCCGCCCCGAGTACGCCGACGGCCTCCTTCTGGGATCTGCTTCCCGGCCGTTTCCGCCGCAGCGGCTCCGGGGTGCGGCTCACCTCCGGGGAGCTGGAGCTGTTGCGACGGCAGAGTCGTTTCGCCGTGGTGAGCAACGTGGTCGCCGAGGTCGGACGACGCCTGCGGATTCCGCTGCAAGTCAGTGAGCAGGCCCTTCAACACCACTACCTCACCAAACGGGCCCTGCCTCTGCCCATCCTCTCCAACTGCACCCCGGAACAGGTCGCCCTCATCACCGAGCAGTCGTGGAACCTGCCCGGAGTCGAGCTCGACCAGGTGCCGGTCCGACAGTATCCGAATCCAGGATTGGCGGTCCATGTGGTGGGACACCTGAAGCGGGATGACGACCACGACGAGGAGGATGGGCGCTTCAACTACCGGCTCCGGGACTACCGTGGTGGACTCGGACTGGAGGCGGCCTTCGACAAGGAACTGCGGGGCATCCCAGGAGCCCGGAGCATCCTCGTGAATTCTGCGGGATACCGACATCGGCTGGGCGAGCGCATGATCGCCCAGCCCCAGCCGGGACTCGACCTCGTCACAACGCTCGACCTGGACCTGCAGGTCGCGGTGGAGCAGGCGCTCAGCACGGTGGCCGGAGATGAACGGGGAGCCGTCGTGGTGCTTGATCCACGGACCGGGGATCTTCTGGCGATGGCCTCCGCTCCGCGATTCGACGCGTCGGAGTTTATCGAGGGGGTGCCGACGCAACGCTGGAAGGACTTCTACCTGGCTGAACCCGCCCGGCCCACCATGAACCGGGCCACCCTGGGCCAGTATGCTCCGGGCTCGACCTTCAAGATCATCGACGCCGTGGCGCTTCTCGAAGCCGGACTCGACCCACGTGCAACGCTGTCGGTCCAACCCGATCCCGAGAATCCCTCGAAGGGCCGATACCTTCTCGGCAGGCGTTCCATCCGGGACACCGCCCCTCCCGGAATCTATGACTTTCGGAGAGCATTCATCCGCTCGAGCAACAGCTACTTCATCGACCACAGCCTCGGACTCGGCTGGGAACGCCTCCTCTCATGGGGGGCACGGTTTGGCCTTGGACAGAAGACTGGGATCGGGATCGCCGAGGAATCGGGCAATTTCCCAACAACCCTCGATGCCATCGAGGAACGGGGATGGAGCTCCGGCAACCTCGCCAACGTCAGCATCGGACAGGAGATCACACTGACGCCACTGCAGCTCGCGGTGGCGGTTGGTGCCGTTGCCAACGGCGGCACGGTCTACTGGCCCCGGCTGGTGGACCGGCTGGAGCCCCAGAACCCACTCGACCCGACGCCCATCATCCGGTTCCCCGCCCGCCAGGTCCGCACCCAGATCCGGACGCGGCCGGAGACATTCGACGTGATCCGATCCGCGATGCGGGACGACGTGCTGGACCCGGAAGGAACCGGAAAGGCTGCCCGGATCGAGGGCTTTGACATCTGCGGCAAGACCGGCACGGCTGAGATCAAGGGCAACGGGCGCAAGGACAAGGTTACCTGGTTTGCCAGCTTCGCCCCCTTCGAGGCGCCCCGCTATGTCGTGATTGTGATGGTCGAGAGCGGGGCTTCCGGCGGGGGAACCTGTGCGCCGGTCGCCCGTCGGATCTACGAGCATCTCCACCGGCGCGAACGGCGGCCGGAACGTCAGTTCGCCATGGAAGGAGGACCCCGATGATCGGTGGGATTCCTCGGACGCCCCGACGCGAAGGTCTCGTCGATTGGGGTCTCTGGACGGCCGTCCTGGGCCTCATGGCCTTGGGTGCGGCGTTCATCCTGTCGGCCACAGGCATGGCCGACGAGGCAGCAAACCGACCTTGGTGGAGGTATCGGGTCGTCGGCCAGATCGGTGCCGATGTGATCGGCCTCGGTCTCGTCGCCGTCCTGTGTCTGGTCGACTACGCCCGGCTCGCCCGCTGGTCGCTGGTCGCCTACTGGGTGTCCATTGTGCTCCTGGTTGGGGTCGCCCTGTTCGGCGTGTCCCGGCTGGGGGCGAAGCGCTGGCTCGACTTCGGCGTGTTCCAGTTCCAGCCGAGTGAACTGGCCAAGCTAGCGTTCCTGTTTGCCCTCGGGAACTTTTTGACCCGTCCCGCGAACGAGCTGGATTCACCACTACTCTTCGCCCAGGCCCTCGGGATGGCCCTGCTGCCATTTCTGCTGATCCTGAAGCAGCCCGACCTTGGATCGGCGCTGGTGTTCCTACCGATCGCCCTGGTGATGATGCTTGTCGCCGGCGTGCCGCAGCGGTTCCTCGTCCGTTTCCTCACCGGGACCGCCCTGGTGGCGACGCTGCTGCTGGTGGATGTGCTGTACGCGCCGCCGGGCTGGCACTTCCTGCAGCTCGAGGACTACCAGAAGCAACGGCTGCTGGTGTACTTCGGGATGGACTTCGCGAAGCCCGACGCCACCCCGGCGGAGCGGCTCGCGGCTCGGGCGGAGCAGGAGAGCAAGAGCTACAACGTCCGCCAGTCCCTGATCTCGGTCGGAAGCGGCGGCCTTCTCGGAAAGGGGTGGCGGGAGGGTACACAGAGCGCACTGGGCTACCTGCCGCGGGCCGTCGCCCACAACGACTTCATCTTCTCAGTCATCGCCGAGGAACGAGGGTTCCTCGGCAGCCTCCTCGTCCTGATCCTTTATGCCGTGGTCCTGTTTTCCGGCATTCGGATTGCCTCCCAGGCCCGCGATCGCCTGGGTCGGCTCCTCGCGGCGGGGGTCGTGACCCTTCTGTTCACCCACATCTTCATCAACATCGGAATGAACATCCGGCTGGTTCCCGTGACCGGCATCCCACTGCCCCTGCTCAGTGCCGGGGGAACCTCGGTGATATGCTCGCTGATCGCGATCGGGATCCTGCAGAACATCCATCTTCACCGACGTCACTACTAACGTCCCACACAGTCCTCAACCATGAGTCAACACACCTTCAAACGCGGCCGCGGGCCGATGCGGTTCAAGCCCACCCGTGGCCTGAGCACCCCTAAACCCGGCCGATCCGCCGACACCCCAACGGTCCTCATCGAGGCCAAGCCCGGACAGCTCGAGGATCTGACCCCGGAAGAGAAACCGTTCGACAGGCGACGTCGGGAAGCCGAGGTCCGACGCGCGGAGAACCTCGCCGCCGGACTCCCCGAGGATACGCCGGAGGGCACCGAGGAGGTCCAAGCGGCAGGACGCGACCAGCGCTACCGCTCCCCGGTCTACACCCAGACCGAGGACGAGGGCGACGACGAGTCCCAATCCACAGCCACACCCACCCCCTCCAGGGTTCCAAAAGGCTTCATCGAGCGGGCCAAGCAGACCGTCACCGACGTGGTCAGGAAGGTCCGCAAGCTCATCAAGCCCGAGGAGAAGTCGACCATCGAGGTCATCATCAACGCTGAGCCCCTCGAGACTCGGGTCTGTGTGCTGGTCGACTCCCGGCTCGACGACTTCACCGTCGAACGGACCAACGCCGAGCGCCTCGTCGGCTCCGTCTACAAGGGCAAGGTCCGCAACCTAGAGGATGGCCTGAAGGCTGCCTTTGTCGACATTGGCTTCGAGAAGAACGCCTTCCTCCACTATTGGGACATCATTCCCAGCACCTTCGACTCCAGCGTCGAGCTCGTGGAGCGGGAGGACCGCAAGAAGAAGGGCAAGGACAAGCCCAAGATCACCACGAAGGATGTCCCGAAGCTCTACCCGGTCGGGAGCGAGATCATCGTCCAGGTCACAAAGGGCCCTATCGGCACCAAGGGCCCCCGCATTACCACGAACCTCTCGCTGCCGGGTCGCTACCTCGTCCTGCTGCCAAACTCGGAGCAATGCGGCATCAGTCGCAAGATCGAGGACCCCGCCGAACGCCAACGGCTGAAGAAGATCCTCCGCGAGCTGACCCTGCCCGAGGGCATGGGCGTCATCATCCGCACCGCTGGCGAGGGCAAGCTCAAGCGCTACTTCATCCGCGACCTCGCCCTCCTCCTCGAGGAATGGAAGGCGGTGCAGGACAAGATCAAGGACGGGCGCGCCCCGTGCTGCGTGTTCCAGGAGCCCGATCTCATCGAGCGGACCGTCCGTGACTTCCTCACCGAGGACGTCACGCGCATCATCATCGATGACAACCGGCAGTTCCAGAGGGTCCAGGAGCTCATCGGCAAGATCAGCCAGCGCTCCGCCAAGAAGATCGCATTCTACAACGAGGCGGAACCGCTGTTCGATCGCTACAACATCAGCCGCCAGCTCGAGCAGGCGTTCGGACGCCAGGTCACCCTGAAGAGCGGTGGCTACCTGATCATCGACGAGACCGAGGCGCTCGTTGCGATCGACGTCAACACCGGCCGTCACAAGGGTACCCGGGACCACGACCAAAACCTGCTGAAGGTGAACCTCGAGGCGGCCGACGAGATCTGCCGCCAGCTCCGCCTGCGGAACATGGGCGGGATTATCGTGCTCGACTTCATCGACATGAAGTCGCGGAAGGACCAGCAGCAGGTCTACCAGCGGATGCGTCAGCATCTGAAGCGCGACCGGGCCAAGACCCACGTGCTTCCCTTGTCGCAGCTAGGCCTCATGGAGATGACACGGCAGCGTCATACGGAATCCATCGCGGCAGCGATGTATGTTGACTGCCCACACTGCCGAGGCCGCGGCGTGGTGAAGAGCCCAGAGAGTCTCAGCGTGGAGATCCAGCGGAAGCTGATGGCCATCATGAAGGCACGGCCTCGCGACGACAGCGACTTCCAGATCCGCATCCACACCCACCCCAGCGTCCTGGAGCGGATGCGCTCCCAGGACGAGCGCCTGCTGATCGAGCTCGAGAAGCGGTTCTACGCCAAGCTGACCTTCCGTCCCGAAACCGGCTTCCACACCGAGCAGTGGCGGATCGTCAATGCCATGACCAACGACGAGCTGGGCAAGGGTGACATCTGAGCCCGGCTAATCCGTTTTCCAACCACAAGGCCCACCTTGGCGGAATGCCGGGTGGGCCTTTTGTTCTCCCCGGCCCATCGGCCTTAGGACTTCAGATCCCTCAGACCGAAGACCGCGGCACCGAGTGCGAAGAAGGTCGCGTTGAACCCGAGCAGGAGGCTCAGGGATTCGCCCATCCGGGTCCACCGGATTGGCGACTCGTACATCTGCTGCCAGAGGTTCAGATGGTAGGTCAGGAACCATGGCTTCAAATCGGCGAACCACGGGATGTTCATCAGGATGAAGTTCAGGAAGATGAACGAGAGCGCCATGATGGTCGCCGCCGCCGGCTTGATCGGCAGGCATCCAAAGAAGAACGCCAGGCCCATCACGGTCGTCGCCTTCACCGACATCAGCAGGTGGGCCGCCGCATAGCGCCACAGCCCGACATCGGCAGGAAACACCGCAAAGAGCTCCCCGGGTACGAAGGCGAACAAACCACCCCACGGGAAGAATGGAAGCCCGATGAGAAGTCCGGTGAGTCCCAGCAGCAGGCTCAGCACCACCGAGAAGACCGCGCCGGCCACCCACTTCAGCAGAAGAAGGCGTGTCCGGGACACTGGCCGGGCGAGGATCATCCGCAGCGTTCCATCCTCCGCTTCCTTGGCAACCAGGTCGCCACCGACCAGCGATCCATAGAGGGGCAGCAGGAGGTAGGCGAGCCAGAAGTTGGTGAAGCATGCGGCCGTCAGAGGGGACAGGAACGCCGTGATGTCGTAACCATTGTTCTCGAGGAGATCCCCCATTCCGCGCGAGGCACGGGAGAATCGGAACACCATGAGGATCACCACCTGGGCGACGAAGAACATCGCGAAGCCCATATAGGTCCGCTTCTTGCCGAAAAGCTTCCAGAGCTCATGCCGCAGCTGGATCAGGAACATGGCGCCTCCTTCATGAGGGACAGATAGAACTCCTCCAGGGTGAGGGTCTCACGGCCGATTCCATGGACCGGATGCCCCAGTTCCACAAGCCGGCGGACCACGTCACTGACCGGCACCCCGGATGCCAATGCGATGCGACGACCGTCCCGAGAACCCACCACCAGGCCCTCTGCCGTCAGACGGGTCACCACAAGGTCGAAGGCGTCCGTCTGAAGGAAGACCCAGTCCTGGCCCCGCTGCACCTCCTCGAGCCCGCCCTCGAAGACCTTCCGCCCCCGGTTGAGGACCGCGATGCGGTTGCAGAGCTGCTCGACCTCGGTGAGGAGGTGCGACGATAGCAGGAGCGTGAGACCCAGCTCCGCGTGGAGCCGCCGGATCGTCGCCCGCATCTCATGGATGCCCTCGGGGTCGAGTCCGTTCGTGGGCTCATCGAGGATCAGCAGCTCCGGATCCGGCACCAGGGCCTGCGCCAGAGCGAGGCGGGCCCGCATGCCGTGGGAGTAGGTCCTTACGACCTGATGCTCCCGACCGGACAGTCCGACCCACTCGAACACCTCGGCGAGGCGCTGTTGGCTCACGGGACTCGAGTACCCCGCCAGGATTTCAACGTTTCGCCAGCCGCTCAGGTAGTCATAAAACGCCGGGGCCTCGAAGATGGCACCAACGCGGGCCAACGCCCGGGACCGGTCACGCGACACCTCGTGGTCACCGATCCACGCCTCACCCGAGCTGGGCCAGACCTGTCCCAGCAGCATCCCAATGCTGGTGCTCTTGCCCGCACCGTTGTGACCCAGCAGGCCGAATACGTCGCCACGACGCACCTCGAGGGTGAGGGCATCGACGGCCAGCCGCTGGCCAAACCGTTTGGTGAGGTCCTTGAGGCGGATCATGGATTGGGCTTCAGCACGAAGAACTGTTTCACTGCACCATCCGAGTAGAGGTGGTTGGCGGCACGCCCGGGGCCAAGCACCGCATGGAACCCGGACTTGTCGCTGATGACCGGAAACCCCGCCTCTTGCATCGGGATTCCCAGGAGCCGGATCCGATCAGCCACCTGGCCGTTGAGGAGATTGTTCCAGAAGTAGCTGGAACCAGTCTCCTCGAAGAGATTCTTTCGGTCGGACGGACACTTCCAGATCCGGGTGGGCCCCTTCGGGGTCAGGGCTGCATCCACCGTGCGGAGGTCGGCCTCATTGGTGTCCCGTCCTCGATTCTGGAGGGTTGGGAACCGATTTCCGTTCTCGTCGAGATACACCCTGAGGAGAAGCCCCATCTGTCTGAGGTTGCCTTGACAGGCGGTGGACCGGGCCCGCTCCCCGGCCGAACCCATGGCGGGAACGGCGAGTGTGGCGAGGATTCCGATGACGGCAATCACGACCAGTAACTCGACCAGCGTGAAGGCCTCCAACTTCATTCCCGGCCTCCTCCACGACGGGGGCGGAAGATCCGACCGTTTTCCATCGACCGCTGGATCTCCTCCAACAGGGGCGAGACCTCCACCTTGAGATCCGCGGAGCTGTTCTCGTAGAAGGTCTTGAGGCCCATCTTCACCACCTTCTCCTGGAGTTCGGGACTGACATCGGGCGGTCCGCCGGGACCTCCCGGACCTCCCGGACCTCCCGGACTCTCCGTTCCATCACCGCGCTCCCGTGCCTCCCGAAGCCTTCGGATAGATTCACCAATCGCGCGACGACGCCTTTCCTCCGGCATCTGCTCGAACGCGGCGAGCATCTGGGTCAGTCCGGTCGGGATCGTGAGCTCTAGGAAGGCCTCCTTGTCCTCCATCGAGAAGTCACGGAAGAGATCTCGAAACTTCGGATCCATCCGGGCTTTCCGTCGATCCTCTGGCGACAGCGCGTTCAACCAATCGGCAAGCTTCTGGATGGCGGCGGCCCTCTGGTCCGGGCTCAGCGATTTCCAGTCGAGAGACCGCAGATAGGCGGCGATGCGTTCTGGGGTCACCTTCGCGGCACGCGACCAGAGAAAGCCACCCAACGCCACGGCCCAGGCGACCGCCAGGACGGCCACCGAGATGAGCAGGAGACGTCGCCGTGGGTTCATGCGAAGACCATGACCCTGTTCGAAGATGAAGCCAAACGCAGAGAGTCGGTCGCCCCCACCCGGTTCAACGCCGGATTGAGGTCGATTCCCGGAACGCCTGCAGCCTCGAGGCCGTCCGGATGAGAAGCTGATCCGCGACCGGCACCGGAGTCGCGTGAACCGGTTCCCCCAGGACGTTCCTGGCGAGGATCTCGAACGCATCCCCGGCCTTCACAACGGTGACCACCCCATGCTGGGAAGCGGCATAGATCCGGCCGTCCGCGGCGACTAGGCTCGCGTAGTAGTCTCCCGGTGCATCGAGCCGCTCCTCCTGGAAGTGGGGACGTCCAGTCCTCGGGTTGAGGCAGGTCAACAGGCCCCCGTTCTTTACCTGGTAGAACCTCCCTCGGTACAGCAGTGGAGAAGCCACGTAGGGAAGGCCCTTCTTGAATCGCCAGAGGACGCCCGAGTCAGAAATCCGCCCCTCGGCGTCCGGAGCCACGGCGAATGACTGGTTTTCCACATTCGCAAAGATCGAGGCCATGGACTCCCACTCCGCCCGCTCGACGAGACGGTTTCTGTTCCCATCCAGGTGCTTGAACCGCTGCTTGGCCGCTCCTTCCGGAAGCTCCTCGAAGGTCAGCACGCCGTCCCGGTCGACATCACAGGAGGCAAGGACCTCGTCGAAGGGCGGCATCGTGATCCGATCGGCCGTCCGATCCCCTCCCGTGGTCCAGCTCGAGGTGAGCAGCAGTCCATCGCCGATCACCGGGGAGGTACAGGTGATCCGTGAGAGTCCGCTGACCCGCCAGCGTTCCTCGCCGGTGTCGGGATGGTAACCGATCAACCAGAAGGTCCCCGGCACCACAAGATCCGTTACACCCGGTCGCTCCCAGAGGACCGGAGTGCCGAAGCCGCGACGCATCTCGGGACGCTCCACAGTCCAGTCGGTTCGGCCGGTCCGTACGTCGACGGCCACAAGACGGGAGGCCCCATCCTGATCGAGGAGCTGGTAGACCCGATTCCCATGGAGGACAGGCGACGAGCTCGACCCATACTCCGTCTGAGGCAGCGGCAATGGGTGACGCCACAGCTCCTGGCCTTCGAGATCGAGGGCCAGGAGTCCGAGGGATCCAAAATAGGCAACGAGGTGGCGTCCATCAGTGACCGGCGTCGCCGAGGCGGGACCGCCAAGGGATCGGTGGACCTCCTCGACCGAAGTGGCTGGGAATCCACGACGCCAGCGTTGGCGTCCGGTCTGCCGATCCATGCAGATCACGAGACAGTGCCCTTCGGCAAAAGCGGTCAGGAAGATCCTGTCGCCCCAGACAATGGGTGACGAATTGCCGGGGGCGACCTCGGTGGACCAGGCCACGTTCTCCGTGGGTGAGAACCGGACCGGTGGACAAGCTTCCGGGGCGGCAACCCCCTGCCCTCCGGGTCCCCGGAATCCGGGCCAGGCTTCCGGAACGGCGGAGAGGTCGGGCAACAGGCCGACGAGAAGAAGGACCCGGAGGAGGAAACGGGGCATGCCGGGATGAAGCCGGCTCCCGCCGGACACGGCAAGTGGATCCCCGGGACAGATCCACGCGGACGGGCTCAGACCTTTCGCGCCTTGGCCCGAGCCGACGGTTTCTTGGTATAGGGCGAGTGCAGGTTGAAATAGATCCCGCACAACGGCCGATCTCCCTCCGACTGGCTGAGGATGATGGTCACGTGCCGGTCGAGCGCGATGCCGTGCCTCATCTCTGGAGCCCGGTTCAGATAGGCGTGGATCGCCTTGCCCATGAGCGACTGCAGGGTCGCCGCGCACTCCTCCGGCACCTTGTCGAGACAGACCACGTGACGATCATAGCTCGCCAATGCGGCGGCCATCTCGGAGGCAAAAGTGTCGACCGTGAGCTGCACACGCGAAAGCTACGTTCCGGACACACCCTGTAAAGCGTCAGGCTCGAGCGGCAAAAGGACCCGAATCAGATCGTCTGGCTCAGGAAACCTCCATCGACCCGAATGTCGGTGCCCGTCACAAATCCGCTTGCCTCGCGGCTGGCCAGGAACACGGCGGCGCCAACCAGCTCCTCCGGACGCCCGAAGCGGGCCATGGGGGTGTGTCCGAGAATGGATCGGGTCCGGGCCGTCGGGGAGCCGTCCTCGTTGAACAGCAGCTTCCGATTCTGCTCGGCTGGGAAGAAGCCCGGCGTGATGGAATTCACCCGGACCCCCTTGGGCGCCCACTCCCGCGCCAGGAACTGGGTGAGGCTCAGGACAGCGGCCTTGGCGGCGGAATAGCTGACAACCCGGGAGAGCGGGATATGGGCCGAGACACTGGCGATGTTGATGACGCTGCCCCTACCGGCCTTGGCCATGGGGGGACCGAACACCTGACAGGGCAGGAGCACGCCCCCCACCAAGTTCAGATCGAAATTCCCACGCCACGCATCGAGGGGAAGGTCCTCAAACGCCTGCTGGTCGGTCACCGTGGCCTTCGGATCGTTGCCACCCGCGGCGTTGAGCAGGATCGTCGGCGGGCCCAACCGCTCGGAGACCGCGCCCTGCACCCGCTGCAGCCCGTCACGGTCGAGGGCATCGCACGCTAGAAACAGCGCCTTTTCACCCCGGGATCGGATTACCTCGGCACGGGCTTCCCCACGCTCCGCATTTCGCCCGACAAGGGCCACGGAAGCGCCAGCCGCGGCAAGTCCCTCGGCCAGTGCCCCTCCGAGGACTCCCGTCCCCCCGACCACCACCGCCACTTCACCCCCCAGATCGAACAGGTTCATCATTTGCTCCCTTCAGGTCACGCTATCCGCCAATTGTCATCACCACATAATTCTTCCGCCCCTTCCGCAGGAGCAGGTGCCGGCCGAACAGAAAATCCTGAGACGTTACCAGCCGCCCCGCCTCGGTGACTCGATGGTTGTTCAGATAGAGCCCCCCACCCTCCAGATCCTTACGACCCTGCCCCTTGCTGGGACAGAGGCCCGAGGCGACGAAGAGGTCCACCACCGGAAGGCCTCCCTCCGCCGGGAACGGGATCTCCAGACTCCGGGTGGGAATCTCACCGACCAGCTCGTTGAAGGTCCCCTCGCTCAGCCCCTCAAGTGTGCCCCCGGAAAACAGGATCTCGCTGGCGCGGACCGCCTCCTCAAGTGCCTCGGCTCCATGGATTAGCTCGGTCATAGCCCGGGCCAAAGCCCGATGGGCCACCCTCTTGCCCGGATCGGTCTGATGCTGAGCCTCCAGGGCCGAAATTTCGTCCCGGCCCAGGAAGGTGAAGAACTTCAGGTAGCGGATAACATCCCGGTCGTCGGCATTCAGCCAGAACTGGAAGAACCGGTATGGACTGGTCCGCTTCGGATCGAGCCAGACCGCACCCGACTCCGTCTTGCCGAACTTGGTGCCGTCCGACTTGGTGATGAGCGGCAGCGTCAACCCAAACGAGGGTCTCCCAAGCTTTTTCCGGACCAGGTCGATGCCCATCGTGATGTTGCCCCACTGATCCGAACCACCGATCTGCAGCTCGCAGTCCTGGTCCCGGGCCAGCACATAGAAGTCATGGGCCTGAAGCAGCATGTAGCTGAACTCAGTGAAGCTGATGCCCACCTCGCGGTCCTCCATCCGGGATCGGACAGACTCCTTGGCAACCATCTGGTTGACCGTGAAGTGCTTGCCGATGTCGCGGAGGAAATCGATGAACGAGATCCCGTCGGTCCATTCCGCATTGTCGACCAACCGGGCGGTATTGGGGGTGATCCGGAAGTCCAGCAGGCGGGCGAGCTGGGGCTTCACTGCGTCGACATTCGCCGCGATCTGGTCCTTCGTGAGAAGCCCCCGCTCGGCCGACTTTCCACTGGGATCCCCAACGCTTCCCGTCGCACCACCGGCCACCGCGATCGGGACATGTCCCGCATTCTGGAACCGGCGCAGACAGATAAGCGGGACGAGGTGACCGACATGGAGGGAGTCGGCTGTGGGATCAAATCCGCAGTACAACGTGATGGCTCCCGACAAGAGCCGCTTGCGGAGCTCCGGGAAATCCGTGCAGTCGGCGATGAGCCCACGCCACTCCAGATCATCGAGGATGTTCATCGAAGCCGGAGTTATCGCGGCCCGGACCAAGGTCGAACAAGGGGGAAGTTTCGGAGAAGCCTCGCGGCACCGACTTCAGCGTCCGCCCAGCGTCCGCCGGAACCAGCCCAGCATCTCGGACCACATCTCCAGGGTGTAGGCATGCCCGACGCTTGGATAGACAACGCTCCGAAACTCCCCGGGAGCCCCAGTCGCATCCCAGGCCGGAGCCGCAAGCCGTTCGATCGTGCGGATGCCGGAGACTGGGGAGCCGACGTCCTGATCCCCGTTCAGACATAGCAGTGAACGGGGAGCGACGCAGGCGACCACCGCCTCGGTGTCGAAATGACGGAGCAGACCTGGTACGTAGTAGTAGATCCCGTGGTACTTCAGCCCTCCTGCAGCAATCAGGTCCTGGTAACGCGTCAGGCAGGCCACCGCCACGCCCGAGCGGATCCGGTCGTCCAAGGCCATCAGCCACCATGTCCGGGTGGCTCCCATGCTGATGCCCGTGGCGCCGATGCGCGAGGCGTCGACCTCGGGTCGACTGCAGAGGTAGTCGAGAGCGATGAGATCGTCCCGGAGCATCATCCCCCATAGGGATCGTCCCAGCCAAAGCTCGAGCTTCGAGGCGCTCAGCTCACCAGCCGAACCCGTGAGCCCGTCCGGCCCCCTGCCCTGTCGCTCCCCAAAGCAAGGCGCATCGATGGCGATGACCGCGTAGCCTCGACGCACCAACTCGGGCCCAGGAGCTGTCGGGGTATGGCGCTGTTGGAACAACTCGACCTTGCCCCCGTCGTATTCGCCCCCGTGCCAGTGGCAGTAGAGGATTCCGGGGACCCTGACGGATCGATTCTTCGGAATCAGAAGTACACCCGGGACACGGGCCCCAGCTCCATTGTCGAATTCGAACCGCTCCTCGATCCACTCGCCGCGGTCCTGGGTGTCGATCACACGGATCGGTGACGCACTCGAGCGGTCGGGCAGCTCTCCAAGACAACGGGAAAGTGCCGAACGGATTTCGGAGCGGCGCAGAACCCAGGATCCAGGTTCCCTTGGAACGATCAGGGATGGAACCGCACCCGAGGCTCTCAGGATCACCTCGCCAGCCAGCCCGTTTGTGCCCACGGATTCCGCCATGATGCTCCGCCCATCAACCCCACAGATGCCAAGTCCTGCAAGAATCCAGCCCAGAAACGTTCGAAACGCCATGGATCGAACCCTACCGAAGGCCCCGTCGACACGTCACGACCAGTCGGGACCCACGATAACCGGTCGCACGGTCCTACTCATAGGTGTTCAACCGGGCAACCAACGCCCGGTTGACAGCACGGAAGCAGCTGTATCGGAACCGAATCTTGGGCTTCTCGATACCGATGTGGAACCAAGGACTGAGATGGGCGAGCAACTCGAAGTCGCGGATGTCATGCAGCTCGCCGATCATCCATTTGACCTCCTTCAGGACGTCGTCGGGGAAGGCGGTTAGAATATCGTATTCCGCACCCTCGGTATCGATCTTGATGAAATCGACCCGCTGAAGCCCCTGTTCGGCAAGGACCTCCGAAACAGCCCTGACCTGGACCGCGAAACCACGGTCCCCACCAAGGTCCGGATCATCCGTCAGGGAGCGTCCGCCGGTGTCCCGGGAATCCTCCATGCCTGCCATGCGGAAGGTGCCAGTCTTCGAGCCCAGCCCGCAGTTGAAGACGCGGATGTTGGGATAGGGCGCCGTGTTGAGCTTGAGCAGCTCGAAATTGTCGGGCATGGGCTCGAACGTGAAGATCCGAGCCTTCGGATAGCGTTGGGCGAAGAAGACGGATGCGGAACCCATCTGGCCACCGATATCGAACAGGACCTCCGGTTCACCCTCGATGGGGAAATGATACTCCGCCCGGGCACCCTTTCGAAAGAGCACCTCGTTCAGAATGCCCGAATCATCGGTTCCCGTCCGATAATGAAAGGGGTGGCCCCCGACCGTGATGGATCGCCGCTCGGAAGGGAGGCGATCCCAATTCATGGCAAAATCAACGGAACCGGAACGCCAAAGGTACTTGAGGCGCCGCTCGAACGATTGGATGACGGGGAAACCCATTGACCAGAGGACCGTGCGGTCCGGACTTGCGCTCCGTCAAGAAGCGGTCAGCCGCCTACGGGCCGGGAGGAGTGACGATGTTCGTAGAGGCGGGTGTGACGGAACAGCGTCGAGTAGGCGGTCGAGAAGGCGATGAAGAAACCGGGGTAACCGTCCAGAAAACCACGCCGGAACACATAGGCACGGACGAACCGCCACAGAGATCTGCCAATCACCCCCATCGAAGACCAACGGGCCTCCGCCTCCAGTTGGCGCTTCAGGTAGAGATCGGCGTAGTAGGGGAACTTGTTGAGGTAGGCGGTGATGGTCGGATTCGTGTAGTGGTGCAGGTCCGCCGTGAGGTCCTTTACGGACCCGTTGATCTCGACGCGACAATGCTCCTCCGCCCCACCCCAGCGCCCAGAGTCCCGCCGATACAGGCGAAGCACCCGGTCCGGATACCAGTCTCCGTGGGTGATCCAACGCCCGAGGAACCAGACCTTGCGGGGAAACCGTGCCGCCATGAAGCGTTCCTGGTCTCCCTGGAAGAACCCCCGGATCTGATCCCGGAGTCCTGCAGACAGTTCCTCGTCGGCATCCAGCTGCAGGATCCATGGGTGCACAGCTAGGTCCTGGACCGCATTCTTCTGGTTCCGGAACCCCTTCCACGGCATCCGGTGGACCCTCGCGCCATGCCGCAGACAGATCTCCTCAGTTCCGTCCTGGGTCTCCTCGTTGAGGACCACCACGATTTCCGAGACAAGATCGCGGACGCTTTCGAGGGCGCGCCCGATACGGGCGGCCTCAGCACCCGAGATGAAACAGGCCGATAGGGGTAGTCGCTCCACCGGATCAGAGTGATCTGAATCCGCTCCTGAGTCACCGACACAAAACGGGCGCGGGTCGGGGCCTGGCCTCGAGCCAAACCGATCCAGAGCCCGGTGAAAGGCAAACCGGCAAGGCAGATCCAGCAACGGCGAGTGGCGCTTCAGACGCTCAGAACAAGGTGTAGATGAAGGGAGCCGCCCCAGTGCCACCCAGCATGATCAGCAGTCCGAAGAGAAGCAGGACGATCAGAATCGGCAGCAGCCACCATCGCTTGTTCTCCTTCATGAATCCCCAAAGCTCCCGCAAAAGACCGGGTCCACTCCCCTTGGATGCGGATCTCTCGAACTCGTTCGGTTCGTGACTCATTGGATTAGGAAATAAGTTTCAGTATTGCCGGAGATAGGAGGTGACGTCGCGACGGGATGAACGGTCCTCCCAGAAACTTTCCTGACCCGGCGCAGGCTTCAAGGCCAGCTCATCCCGCCCGATCCACCGCAGCACGAGGCCGATGGGCGTGATCATGCCGAAGTAGATGACAGCGAGGATCAGATTGGAGACACACCATCCGATCGGGAAGGCCAACACCATCGCCCCGGAAAACACCCATCCCACCGCTCGGGGCCATGCCAATCCCGGAAGGCCAACTGCCAGGGCCATGATCGCCAGGACCGACGCCGCGGTCGGCCTCGATTTCAGGAACTGGTTCTGGGCAGCAAGACCCAGGAACAACACCAGCCAGGTCCCCGCGAACTGCCTAAGAACCTTCGGGCTCGGCCTGGCTTTGACGATCGACCAATCCATGGGGTGTCTCGGTATGGGTTCAGTCGAGGTCGAACTTGGACAGGTGCCGTTCGCGCTCCGTGGCCGCCGCCTGGCGTTCCAACTCGGTCTTCACGAGGACAAAGTCCTCCAACACGAGCACATCCATCTCGGTCGCCTGGAAGCAACGCAATGCGTCGTCCGGGTTGCAGACGATTGGCTCCCCTCGGACATTAAAACTGGTGTTCACCAGGACAGGGCATCCCGTGAGACGCTCGAACGCCTCGAGCAGTCGATGGAAACGCCCGTGGCGCTCTGCGTCGATGGTCTGGATCCGGGCGCTGTAATCAACGTGGGTGATGGCTGGAAGGTGCGACCGCAGCACCCTCACCCTTTCGCGGAGATCCGGCGACCCCTCCATCGTTGTACGGTCTGCGGCGCTGAGCGGGACACGGTGCCGCTCATGGACGGGGGCCACGATCAGCATGTAGGGGCTCTCATGCTCCGGGGCGATGTCAAAGTGCTCCGAGGCGCGTTCCCGGAGCACACATGGCGCGAAGGGACGGAAGCTCTCCCGGAACTTGATCTTCAGATTCAGGGTCGCCTGGGTGGCCGGGTTTCTTGGATCTGCAAGGATGCTTCGGGCTCCGAGAGCCCTGGGGCCAAACTCCATCCGACCCTGAAACCATCCGACAATCCTGCCCTCGGCAAGGTATCGTGAGACCTCGTCAAGAAGCTCTCGCTCATCGGCGAACCGCCGCCCGGTGCGGCCCTGGGCTGCCAGAAGTCGTCCAATTTCGTCGGAGGAGAAGGAGGGCCCGAGCAGGCTTCCCTTCTGGCAATCCCGGGCAGCCGGCGAGCGAAATCGTCCCAGCAGCTGATACCACACGAAGAGTGCGGCACCGAGGGCTCCCCCCGCATCGCCCGAGGCCGGCTGGACCCAAATGTCCCTGAAGGGCCCCTCCCGAAGGATGCGGCCGTTGGCGACGCAGTTCAGCGCCACACCGCCAGCCAGAACCAGCTGTTCCATACCGGTCCGTCGATGCACTTCACCGACGATCCTCAGCACGATGTCCTCCAGGACCGCCTGGATACTTGCGGCAAGATCCATGTGACGCTGCTCGAGGTTCGATTCGGGATGTCGGGCCGGCCCACCGAAGAGGGCCTCGAACCTCCCGTTCACCATCCGCAGCCCCTCGCAAAAATCGAAGTAGCGGAGGTTCAGCCGGAAACTCCCGTCCGATCGAAGGTCGATCAGCTCACGACGGATCAGATCGGCATAGACGGGCCTGCCATAGGGTGCGAGTCCCATGAGCTTGTACTCGCCACTGTTGACCCTGAACCCGCAGTAATAGGTAAACGCGGAGTAGAGTAACCCCAATGAGTGAGGGAACCTCATCTGCCCACCGAACTCGATCCGATTACCGGAACCCGATCCGAAGGTCGTGCAGCTCCACTCACCCACGCCATCGAGGGTGAGGAATGCCGCCTTATCGAATGGGCTCGGGAAGAAGGCGCTCGCGGCGTGGCTTTCGTGATGGTCGGTGAAGACCAGTCGGACCTTGGGTGCGTCCCGGAATTTCGACCGCAGCAGTCGGCGCAGGTGAATCTTGGTCCTCATCCACACCGGCATGGCGACCCGGAAGCTCGGGAAGCCCGCCGGGGCGAAGGCCAGATAGGTCTGGAGCAAACGATCGAACTTCGTCAGCGGCTTTTCATAGTAGGCAACATAGTCCAGCTGGTCGCGTCGGAGGCCGGCCTGGCGGAGGCACTGCTCAATGGCGTGATCCGGGAAGGCGGCGTCGTGACGTCGACGGGTGTACCGCTCCTCCTGCGAGGCAGCCACGATCTCGCCATCGACCACCAAGGCCGCAGCGCTGTCGTGATAGAACGCCGAAATCCCGAGGATTGCCGTCAACACCTCCATCCGAACCGGAACATCACCCGTAGGTAAAGCCTTTCGCTCACCCGAGGTCATTTCAAAGCCTTCGCACCCGGAGTCGTTGCGTCAAAAAGGTGCTACCCACTCCGTTGTTTTGGGTCCCCTTCCCTGGGTAGGCAGAGCGCCGCTATACAAGCCTGGGAACGCCTACTTGCGCCTCGCCCGCCCCCACCCCCGTTCCTAGGATCCTCCCGCCATGAGTCCCAAGACCTTCTCGTTCCCAACCAAGACCCGATTCGGGGCAGGAACCCTGGCCGAACTGCCCGACTCCCTCGCCACCCTGGGAATCCGCCGCCCGCTGGTGGTGACCGACTCTGGTCTCGCCAAGACCGATGCCTTCCGTCGACTGACAACGACCCTCGGTGAAACCGGACGTGGCCGAGAATGGTTTGTCTTCGACGGCGTCCACCCAAATCCCATCGAGGATGATGTACGGATTCCAGCCGCAATGTTCCGCGACCATGGGTGTGACGGGGTGATTGCCATCGGGGGTGGCAGCCCACTCGATGCCGGCAAGGCCGCACGGCTCCTGGCCAAGCATCCCACGTTCCCGCTCGCGAAGTTCTATGACCAGCCGGCCGACTGGTCGGGTCTCGCCCCGTTGATTGCGATCCCCACGACTGCTGGCACCGGCAGCGAAGTGGGACGCAGCTCCGTCATCACGCTCGATGCAACCCGCCGCAAGGCCGTGCTATTCCATCCCGAGCTGCTCGCGAAACTCGTGATCCTCGATCCGGAGCTCACCACGGGACTTCCGCCTAAGCTCACGGCGGCAACAGGTGCCGATGCCTTGACCCACTGCATCGAGAGCTTCACCTGCCCTGATTTCCACCCGATGTGCGACGGCATTGCGCTGGAGGGCATACGCCTGGTGGTGGATGCCCTGCCAAGAGCCTTCCGTGACGGGTCGGATCTGGACGCCCGGGGCAGGATGCTGGTGGCAGCTTCCATGGGTGCGGTCGCCTTCCAGAAGGATCTGGGCGCAGTCCATTCGCTGGCCCATCCGCTTTCGACCCTCTGCGGCATGCATCACGGACTCGCCAATGCCCTCTGCCTCGTTGCAGTGATGAACTTCAACGCGCGGCGGAAGCCGGGGCTCTATCGCCGCGTGGGCATCGCCTGTGGGCTCGATGTCGTGCGCTGCACCGATGGTGAAGCCGACTGCCATACCGTGGGATTCGTGTCCCAGTTCCTCGCCGACCTGGGTCTGAATTCGAAACTCCGCGAGCATGGAGTGCTTTCAGACCAGCTGGATGAACTCGCTTCCCTAGCCTGGGAGGATCCATGCCACCGGACCAACGCCATTCCGGTCACACAGACCGACCTCCGTGGCCTTTATCAAGAGTGCTGGTGACCCTCGATCCCTGACCCGTTCCACAATGGCCGATGATCCGCAGATCCCGTCCGATGAATCGGTGCTCAATCGTCTGGGCTACCGCCAGGAGCTCGCACGACGGATGGGAGCCTTCTCGAATTTCGCGATCTCCTTCGCGATCATCTGCATCCTTGCCGGTGGAATCACCTCGTTCCACGTAGGACTCAATAGCGCCGGCGGGGCAAGCATCGGGATCGGCTGGCCGCTGGTTTCGCTATTTTCTCTCACGGTTGCCCTCACCATGGGACAGATCGCATCGGCGTTCCCAACCGCTGGCGGGCTCTACCACTGGGGCAGCATCCTCGGCGGTCGGGCCTGCGGCTGGGTCACGGCTTGGCTAAACCTCGGGGGACTCCTCACGGTGCTCGCTGCGATCAACGCGGGGACCTTCGATTTTGCGGTTGCCGCCCTCGGGCTGCCCGCCGGATCCAATCCTGCGATGGTCAAGGTCATCGCCATCGTCGCCATGACCCTGTCACAGGCCCTGCTCAACCACTATGGCATTCGCCTGACGACGCTCCTGACGGATTTCAGCGGGTGGCTCATCCTCGCCGTGGCGACGGTGCTCACCGTGGCGCTGGTCCTCGCCACCCCTCGGTTTGAATGGCCCCGTCTTTGGACGTTCACCAACCTGAGCGGACTGCCGGCTGATTCTCCTGTCTTTGCGCGACAGGAGAATCTTCCATGGCTCTTCTGCCTCGGATTCTTGCTCCCAGCCTACACCATCACGGGCTTCGACGCCTCGGCCCACACCTCGGAGGAAACCGTGAGCGCGGCCGTCAATGTGCCCCGCGGAATCGTCAGATCCGTGGTGATCTCCGCAGCATTCGGCTGGTTCATGATCGTAGCTCTCATGCTCGCGATTCCGAACCTGCAGGAGGCAGCCAATCAGGGTTCCTCCGTGGTCCCCTGGATCCTGCGCAAGACCCTGCCCGCGCCGCTGGGCACGGCATTCCTCGCCGGGATCGTCCTGGCTCAATACCTCTGTGGGCTGGCAGCCCTCACATCGACTTCCCGCATGACGTTCGCCTTCGCCAGAGACGGTGGACTGCCCCTTTCGCGCTGGCTCCGGAAGGTTGATCCAGCGACCCAGTCACCCTCCATCGCCGTATGGTCTTCCGGGATTCTATCCGCACTGCTGGTGGTGCTGCTCCGCTATGAGACGATCGCGGCGATTGGCACGGTGTTTCTGTACTGTTCGTACGCCCTTCCGATCGCTGCGGGATTCTGGGCCCACCAGCGGACCTGGACACGATTTGGTCCGTGGGAGCTGGGGGCCGCCTACAGGCCACTCGCCTTCATCTCCGTGGCTGGGTGTCTGTTCCTCCTGGTTCTCGGGGTGCAGCCGCCCAACCAGCAGGCTCTCCCGATCTTGGGAGGGACGCTTGGGTTCATGTTGGTGCTGTGGTTCGCTGTCGAACGCCGGAGGTTCAAGGGTCCACCAATGGACCTTGGCACCGGGCGGTAGGGAAGGTCCGCAGGAGCCCCAACGCTACCGAAACTCCGGCTCATCGGGAGCCAGAGGCAAACACCGCCGCGCGCTCGATCGGCGCGAGCTGCCTCCACGAACCGGACGGGAGATCTCCCAGCGGAAAATCCCCGATGCGAACCCGGATCAGGCGGAGCGTCGGATGTCCGATCGCAGCCGTCATCCGCCGCACCTGACGGTTCTTGCCCTCGACCAGTTCAAGTGCAACCCAGCAGTCGGGGACGTTCTTCCGGAACCGGATTGGAGGATCCCGGGGCGGCAAAACCGGCTGGGGATCCAGGACGGAGACGATCGCAGGGAGCGTGGAGTAGCCCTGAATCCTCAACCCGCCAGAAAGGCGACCCAGCGCCTCCAACGACGGAATTCTTTCGACCTGTGCCCAATAGGTCCGCCGATGACGGTGCTCCGGTAACAGGAGACGTGAGTTCAGGCCTGTCTCATCCGTCAACAACAACAACCCCTCTGAATCCGCGTCCAGCCTTCCCAACGGATAGACCCGCGACGGCAAGTCAAAGTCCGCAAGGGTCCGGTTGGCAGATCCATCCGGTGTGAACTGGGAAAGGACCCCATAGGGTTTGTGGAACATGACCAGCACCGTGGGCAGTCAAGCAGGCCAGACCCTGCGCGCCAAGAGATCGAACTCAGACGGGAACCACAAGCCTTCACAGGATGGGAGATCCGAGTAGATTCTCAGAACTGTGAGCGACTACGACTTCCGGTTCGGGAGCTTGGGGCGGCTTTATGGAGCCGAGGCCATGCTCCGGTTGAGACAAACCCACGTCGCCGTCATCGGCATCGGTGGGGTAGGCTCGTGGGCTGTTGAGGCGCTCGCTCGGTCCGGCGTCGGGACCCTGACACTCGTCGATCTCGACGAGATCTGTATCAGCAACGTCAATCGCCAGGTCCCCGCGCTTCAGGAGACGATTGGGAGGTCAAAGGTGGAGGTCATGGCCGAACGCGTGCGGTCGATCCAGCCGGAGTGCAAGATCCACTGTGTCCAGGAATTCCTGACCGAGGCGTCCACCGACCGAATCCTGGATGAATTCCACGGGCGTCACGGACATTGGATCATCGACGCCATCGATTCCTCACCCAACAAGTGTCGACTGATCCTGGGTTGCCAGGACCGCGCCCTCGGACTGGTCATCTCAGGGGCTGCCGGGGGGCGGAAGGATCCGACCCGGATCCGGATCACGGACCTTGCGGAAGTTACCCACGACCGTCTTCTCGCGGACCTTCGGGGAAGGCTTCGACGTGCCCCTGGATTCAACGGTAGCCGCAAGGTCTGGGGGTTGCCGACAGTTCATTCCCCCGAGACACCCCAGCCCCCACAATCCAATCCCGGAACGTGTGAATCCGATGGTGAGACTCTGAAGGAACCTGGATCTTCACCTCGAATGAACTGCCAGCAAGGCTATGGCTCCGCCACCTTTGTCACGGGTGTCTTCGGATTCGCGGCGGCTGGATACGTGATCCATCAGATTGCTGGGGAGTCCTGAGCAGGGGGCTGGAGATAGCCCTTCCCCGCAAGTCCGGCGGTAGGCACAAGCCCATCGCGTTTCCGAGAATAGGAGTCCAAGGGAGGAAAGGACGCGTTGAACGGTGCGATCGCGCCTCTAGGTGGTTGCTGCAGGAAGAAGGCTGGATAGCCCCTGGGCTCATTCGACAAGTGGGAGCCAGAAAACAAAAAGGCCCGAGGGGAGACCCTCAGGCCTGAAAGAGATCCTTAGGGGATCAAGGAGCCGGCTGCGTCGGGGAAGTCGGGTTAACAAACACCGAGACTCCGACAGAACCCGCAGCCAAGCCACCACCGGAACCAGCACCGGCGCCAGGTCCCATGCCGCCCAAACGAGACGCAGCAAAAGCAGGGGCTCCAGTGCCTGCAGGGATCAAAGCGACGCCAGGGATGTTCGGGTCGAACAACTGGTTGGCAGAAACCGTGTACTTGGTCTCACGTCCCGTCTGAGGATCTTTGACGGTGACCTCCACGGTGCCCTCCCAGACGAGGACTGCACCAGTGGCGTAAGCGGTGAAAAGAGTGCCCTTGACCGAGATCGAGCCCGACGGGGTCTGGACGATATACTTGGAATTCTTCGAAAGCCGGCTGACCTGGGACTCGAGCTTGCCGGACTTGAGGGTCATCACCGTATTGATCACCTTCTCAGACCCCGTGCCGTCCACCGTCAGCTGATCGATGGTGACAACGCTATCCTCCATAATGCGCGTCAATCCGCCGTTTGATCCCAGATTCAAAACCACCTCAGCAGCAGGCCCCGCCTTAATGATCGAACCAGCTCCGACCTCATTGCCAACCGCGGCGGCAGCAGAGCCGACGTAAGCGGAACCGCTCACCTGAACAACCTTAGCACGACCTGCCTGGGGAGCAGCGACAGCGAGATTGACTGCCAAGGAGACCATGGCTCCGAGACAAACCGTCCGAGAAAAACGTCCAAAATAGTTCATTGGGAAGCCCTTTGGGGATTGATTACCTGTTGATCGGAGCCTAGGCAGGGGGCCTTGAAAGTCAACGCCTTTTGTTTTTCAGAAACGGGTGCGATCTGCGCCAAAAGTTTTGTTACCCGGGGTGGGGATGGGGATAAGGGGTGAA
>VFQT010000066.1_pt1 | contig 169410 bp, 157 predicted proteins | sample 3512381 | NCBI WGS metagenome assembly VFQT01 (sample SAMN10412376, study PRJNA504923) | tailings metagenome | isolation source: Relicate 2 Philex TSF3 active mining site | place: Philippines: Tuba, Benguet | collected 2017-08-29
TGATGGTCGAAAGGTGTGGATAGATCGGGGTTGGGTCAGAGCCGGCGAATCAGCAAGGACGCCGCCCGAGGTAGTTCCAGTGCCGGCGGATCGCGTTGGTCTGCAAGTTCGCTACCGTTCTGACGCCCTTGATGCGAAGATCAAAGGAAGTTTCTTCGCTACTGGCGATGGTGACTCCGAGTTACGTAAATGGAACGAAGAGGCAGCGATAGAGAGTGAGAGCTTCTACTTCGATCTCATAGCCGGTGATTTCGTGCCTGAAGTTCCAACAGCGCTACCTGCCCTCAGTGATGGACCACATCTGGCCTATGCGGTTCAATGGTGGTTCTTCGGCCTCCTCGTCATCTTTGGCCGAATATTGATAGCAAGAGAAGAGAGTTCTACTCGAAGCTCTGTTTAGAGACCAATTCGAAATAGAGTCCATGTTTCGCTAGCAGTTCGTCGTGCGTGCCGCGTTCGACAATCTCTCCCCCGGCCAGAACAATGATCTGATCCGCTGCCTTCACTGTTGAGAGACGGTGCGCGATCACCACACTCGTTCGACCGGTCAACGCGGCAGTCAGTGCTTGATGGACCAAGCGCTCATTTTCCGAATCCAAGTGTGCAGTCGCCTCATCGAGGATCACGATCTGTGGACGCTTGAGGAGAACTCTTGCGATCGCCAAGCGTTGTTTCTCACCACCGGAGAGTCGATGTCCACGTTCGCCAACCACGGTCTCAAAGCCCTGTGGCAACGAATCAATGAGGGCGAGGATCTGCGCTGCATCACACGCGGCACGCAATTCCTCTTCCGTTGCATCACTCTTTGCGTAACGCAAGTTTGCGGCGATCGTCTCATGGAAGAGATGAGGATCTTGCGGTACGACTCCAATGCAATCACGAAGTTCCTGCAGCGAGATATCGCGCAAGTCGATGCCACCGATAGATATCGATCCTGCTGTTACATCATAGAGACGTGGGATCAATGATGAGATGGTTGTCTTACCAGCTCCCGATGGACCAACGACTGCAGTCATCGTGCCGGCAGTGATCGTGAAGGAAATGTCTTTGAGCACCTCTCCCGTCTCGACAAGATCGCTTCGTGCGGCGGATTCGAGCGAGGCAAGTGAGATCTCGTCGGCAGTTGGATAGCGAAAACCTACGTGATCGAATTGAATCGAGAGAGCACCCTTGGGCAGAGTGATGGGTGAAGCTGGACCTGCCACCATCGGCTTCAAATCCAATACCTCAAAGACTCGTTCAAAAGAGACGAGAGCGGTCATCACATCCACTCGAACATTCGATAGCGCAGTGAGCGGCCCATAGAGCCGGACCAAGAGAGTAGTAATCGCCAAGAGAGTCCCTAGCGTGATGCTCTGATTGATCGCAAGGTGGCCGCCTACACCGTATGCGATAGCGGTGGCAATCGCAGCGATTGAGGTGAGAGCGATGAAGAAGGATCGATTCAGGAGCGCAATCAAGATGCCTATGCCGGCGACCTTCTTGGCCCGCTCTTTGAAACCTTCAGACTCAAGCGCTTCATTGCCATAGAGCTTCACCAAGAGTGCGCCAGAGACATTGAAGCGCTCCGTCATCAAAGAGGACATCTCTGCATTCAAATTGAAGGAATCCTTGGTGAGTCTCTGCAGTTTCTTTCCCACCCACTTCGTCGGCGCCAGGAAGAGAGGGAGAAGGACGAGTGAGATCAGGGTGATCTGCCAGGAAAGAATCAGCATCGTGATCATCACGAGGATCAAACTCAAGAGATTGCTGACCAGACCACTGAGGGTCGCAGTGAATGCCTGCTGCGCACCGATCACATCTTGATTGATGCGCGAGATGAGTGCGCCTGTTTGGGTGCGGGTGAAGAATGCGATGGATTGACGTTGCACGTGAGTGAAGACTTCGGTGCGCAGATCAAAGATCAGGCCTTCACCGATGCGAGCCGAATACCAACGACCGATCATGTTGAAGAGGGCATCGAGCAATGCGATGACCGCCACTGATAGTGCAAGCCAAGTAACCAGAGACGAGTTGCCCGGCACCACGCCATCGTCGATCAAGCGCTTGATCAAAAGCGGCGTTGCAATGACGAGTACCGCATCGATCACGACAGTGATCAAGTATGCGATCAGCCAACTCTTGTACGGGATGGCGTAACGCGCTATTCGCCTGATGGTTCCCGGGCGAAGCTTTTGATCCTTCACCGATTGATCCGCGGTCATGGAGCGATGCGTCATCCACATCGCGTGCATACTCATCTAGCGCTCCCCCAGTTCACGGGGTTTGAATTCAAGGGTCCTCAGATTGCTATCAGACGGTGAAGCCGATGGCCCGGAGCTGTTCGCGACCGTCATCAGTGATTCGATTTGGACCCCATGGTGGCATCCATACCCAGTTGATTCGCACATCATTGACCAATTCTGCAAGGGCTTGGCGAGTCTGATCCTCAATCACATCTTGGAGTGGGCAAGCAGCCGATGTCAGTGTCATATCCAAGATGGCAACATCATCATCTTCAATGGTCATGTCATAGATCAATCCGAGATCGACGACATTGATCCCGAGTTCAGGATCGATGACATCCTTCATCGCCTCGGAGATGTCCTCGACAGTAGCGCTCTTCTTTTCCATAGTGCCCTCCCAATGGGTTGAATTCTATCTCTGCTTCGCCTTAGGAATTCTTACCTTGATAATGATCCAACCGGACCAGCGCATCCTTGAAGGCCATCCACCCAAGGAGCGCGCATTTGATTCGCGCCGGATACTTCGAGACACCTGCGAAAGCGACTGCATCGCCGAGGAGCTCTTCGTCGCCCGATTCGCTGCCCTTGCTCTGCATCAACTCCATGAAAGCATCGATGAGTGCGCTCGCGTCATGGAAGCTCTTTCCTGCGACGAGATCACTCATCACAGATGTTGATGCCTGTGAGATCGAACATCCCACGCCATCCCATGTCACGGAATCAACGCGACCCACAGCGGTTCGCAAGTTGAGATCGATCTCATCGCCACATGAAGGATTGACATGATGAACTGAGATCTCAGGATCGGCTTCAAGGCCCTTATTGAGCGGATTCTTGTAGTGATCGAGAATCAACTCTTGATAGAGCGATTCCAGATTCATCTTCCGACTCCCCTGCCCCCGAAGAAGCTTTGAACTCGCTCCACGCCTTCGATAAGCGCTTCCACATCGGAGAGATCGTTGTAGAGATAGAAGCTGGCTCTCGTGGTTGCATTGACTTCCATCTTCTTCATCAACGGCCACGCACAGTGATGGCCGGTGCGAACCGCGATTCCTAGGTCATCGAGACCCTGGCCTACATCATGTGGATGGAGACCCTCGAGTGTGAAGGAGATGACGCCCCCTCGCATCCTGTTCTCTCTCGGTCCAATCACCCGAAGACCTTCTATTTGATCGAGACCTTCCAACGCCCTCTTGGTCAGGGCTACCTCATGTTCATGAATCTCGTTCATTCCAATTCCTTGCAGGTATTGGATGGCTGATCCCAGGCCGACTGCCTGCGCCATATTCGGCACACCTGCTTCGAATCGTTTCGGTGGCGCTGCATAAGTTGCGCCGGACATTGAGACTGATGTGACCATCGATCCGCCGTAGAGGTATGGCGGCATCTCTTCCAACAACTCGGATCGACCCCAGAGGATTCCCACACCAGTTGGACCAACCATCTTGTGCCCCGAGAAGGCGAGAAAATCAACTCCAAGTTCTTTGACATCAATGGCGAAATGAGGAGCTGACTGACAGGCATCAAGGATGAGGAGTGCGCCATGAGCGCGTGCAGCGGCAACGATAGGAGCAAGCTCTGTTATGGCTCCAGTGACATTCGACTGATGTGTGATTGCAACGACCTTCGTTGAACTGTCGATGACCCGGTCGATATCGTCGAGATTGATTCGCCCTTCGCTCGTCACTTCGAACCAACGGAGCGTCGCACCGGTTCGCCGAGCCAACTCCTGCCAAGGAATCAGGTTTGCATGGTGTTCTAGTTCCGAGAGAACGATGGAATCGCCCTCCCCGATCGAGAATCGACTTGTTCGCTGCGCATTTCCAAAGGAATATGCAAGCGCATTGAGCGATTCTGTCGCGCTCTTCGTGAAGATCACTTCATCGACAGCTGCGCCAATGAAATCCGCAACGATGGCACGAGCACCTTCATAGGCATCGGTTGCCTCTTCGGCGAGCAGATGGGCACCGCGATGTACCGCCGCATTGTGGTGTCGATAGAAATTCGATTCGGCCTCAATGACTGACTCGGGTTTCTGAGAGGTTGCAGCGCTATCGAGGTAGATCAAAGGTCGCGAATTTCGAACGGTCCTTCCCAAAATCGGAAAGTCCGCTTTGATCTTCGCTACGTCGATAGGCATTGCAACATCTTTCGCTCGATCATCAATAGCGCGCATTACGCATTGACGTAATCGGCATAACCCTTCTCTTCAAGGCGCTCTGCGAGCTCTGGGCCACCCTCTTCGACGATGCGTCCCTTTGCGAAGACATGGACGTAATCAGGCTTGATGTAGCGAAGGATGCGTGTGTAGTGGGTGATGAGGAGTACGCCTACGTCGCTACTCTCTTTGACTCGGTTCACTCCTTCGGAGACGATGCGCAGCGCATCGATATCGAGGCCCGAATCTGTCTCATCGAGAATAGCAATCTTCGGCTTGAGCAGTTCGAGCTGCAGGATCTCGTGACGCTTCTTCTCGCCACCCGAGAAACCCTCATTGACGCTTCGTTCGCCGAATGCAGGATCGATATTGAGTGAGGCCATCGCACTCTTCATCTCTGAGACCCATTCGCGCAGCTTAGGCGCTTCTCCTCGAATCGCAGTTGCAGCTGTCCTTAGGAAGTTCGCTACGGAGACGCCTGGAACTTCAACGGGGTATTGCATGGCGAGGAATAGTCCAGCGCGGGCTCTCTCATCGACCGACATCTCGAGGATGTCTACGCCATCGAGAGTGACGCTGCCACCAAGGATCGTGTACTTCGGGTGGCCGGCGATCGAATACGCAAGGGTCGATTTACCTGATCCGTTTGGCCCCATGATCGCATGAGTCTCCTTGGAGTTGACCGTGAGATCGACTCCCTTGAGGATCTCCGTCATTCCAGCATCGGTCTCAACACCAACTTTGAGATCCTTGATCACTAGTGTGGTCATTTCTTCCCTTTCGCTCTCTTCTTCAATTCCTGTGGTTTCCTAAGACTTGCTACCTTTTCTCAATTCTCACGCTCTTTGGATATCAATCGGCGATCTTGACTAAATCCCCATCAATATTCACGCTGTAGCTCTTAACAGGCGCACTTGCCGGCGGTGTTAGCGCTTCACCGGTGCGAAGGTCGAATTCAGCGCCATGCAACCAACATTCGATTCGACCAGGAGAGACATCTCCCTCAGAGAGAGATGCTTCAGCGTGGGAGCAGAGGTCTGCGATTGCGAAGACTTCGCTGCCTTGGCGCACGACGCAAACATCTTGCCCATCAATCTCTACCCGCTGAGGTGTGTTATCGATAAGGTCGCTGAGTTTGAGTTCGATCATCGACCTAACCTCACCAATTCCTCATCAATGCGAGCGGATAGACGCTCTTTGATCGACTCGACTGGAATCTGGGTGATGACCTCAGCGAAGAATCCGCGAATGACCAGGCGCCTTGCATCTGCCTCATTGATGCCTCGCGACATCAGGTAGAAGAGGTGTTCGTCTTCGAATCGTCCTGTCGTTGAGGCATGTCCGGCACCAACGATCTCACCGGTCTCGATCTCAAGGTTCGGCACTGAATCTGCACGTGCACCATCCGTGAGCAGGAGATTGCGGTTCATCTCGTAGGTATCGGTGCCTTCGGCGTTCTTGCGAATGTAGACATCTCCGAACCAGACGGTCCGTGCTTGCGCACCCGCTAACGCACCCTTGTAGTTGACCCGAGATTTCGCATTCGTGACATTGTGATCGACGAATACTCGGTGCTCCAGATGTTGGCCATTGGTCGCAAAGTAGATGCCTTGCATCTCGGCGCTTCCACCAGGGCCGTCATATTCGACCGAGGGAAGGAGGCGCACCAAAGAACCACCGATAGAGACCGTGATCGAAGTGAAAGATGCATCACGACCAACGATTGCATGATGTCTTCCTAAATGGACGGTGTCACTTGCCCATTCTTGCAAAGTGATGAAGGTGAGATTGGCGCCCGGTTCAAGGATGATCTCAATCTCTTCCCCGAGCAGTGCGCTTCCTTGACTCTCGAGGATGACAACGGACTTCGAGTGGCTCTTAGCACGCACCACCGTTCGAGAGACTTCAGCAGAACCTAGGTTCTTTCGTCGAAGCATGATCGGCTCTGCGATCTCTTGATCCTTTGCGATCTCCAAGTAGCCCACTTCGGTGACGTTCACACGAACTCGCGCAACGATGGCATCGTCTGATGTTGAGACCGGTGCTAACTCGGAAGCCGGCTTGGTCGTCAGGGTGTAGCCCGTACCGGCGACACCTTCGAGTGCGATGGAGAGATTCGATGTCACCTTCGTCTCTTTGAGATGGAGACCGGCGAGGCGCTTGAGTGGAGTGAATCGCCAGCGTTCTTCTCGACCCGTCGGCTCTAGGTAATTCGTCTGCAAAACGCTCATTAGCCGACGGCACCCTCCATCTGAAGTTCGATCAATCGGTTGAGTTCGAGTGCGTACTCCATGGGTAGCTCTCGAGCGATCGGCTCTACGAAACCACGAACGATCATCGCCATCGCCTCATCCTCTTCCATGCCACGTGACATCAAGTAGAAGAGTTGATCATCGCTGACCTTAGAGACCGTCGCTTCGTGACCGAGTGTGACGTCATCTTCTCTGACGTCGACATAGGGATAGGTGTCAGAGCGCGAGATGGTGTCAACGAGGAGCGCGTCACACTTGACCGTGCTCTTGGAGTGATGAGCTCCTTCTTGCACCTGAAGCAATCCGCGATACGAAGTGCGGCCACCACCACGTGCGACTGATTTAGAGATGATGCTTGACGAGGTATAGGGCGCTGCGTGGACCATCTTGGCCCCAGCATCTTGATGTTGCCCCTCCCCTGCGAATGCGATCGAGAGCGTCTCGCCCTTGGAGTGCGGACCCATCAAGAAGACCGCTGGGTACTTCATCGTCACCTTGGATCCGATGTTCCCATCGATCCATTCCATGGTCGCGCCTTCGGCACATGTTGCACGCTTCGTCACCAAGTTATAGACGTTGTTCGACCAGTTTTGAATCGTGGTGTAACGAACCCGAGCGTTCTTCTTCACGATGATCTCCACCACTGCAGAGTGGAGCGAATCAGAGGAGTAGACCGGAGCGGTACATCCCTCGACATAATGCACGTAACTTCCCTCATCGGCGATGATCAACGTGCGCTCGAATTGACCCATGTTCTCGGTGTTGATACGGAAATACGCTTGAAGTGGGATATCGACATGGACGCCCTTCGGAACGTAGACGAAGGATCCACCTGACCAAACTGAGGTGTTCAACGCTGCGAACTTGTTATCCCCTACTGGAATGACCGATCCAAAGTACTCCTTGAAGATATCTTCATGTTCCTTGAGGCCGGTGTCGGTATCAAGGAAGAGAACTCCTTGTTTCTCTAGATCCTCGCGAATCGAGTGATAGACGACTTCAGACTCATATTGCGCGGCTACGCCGGCGATCAGGCGATTCTTCTCAGCCTCAGGGATACCGAGTCGGTCGTAGGTGTTCTTGATGTCGTCAGGCAGGTCTTCCCATGACTGTGCTTGCTTCTCCGTGGAGCGCACGAAGTACTTGATATTGTCGAAATCGATTCCCGAGAGATCAGAACCCCAATCTGGCATTGGCTTCTTATCGAAGAGTGAGAGGCCCTTTAGGCGCAGGTCGAGCATCCACTGCGGTTCATTCTTCTTCGCAGAGATGTCGCGCACTACGCGCTCATTGAGACCGCGCTCGGCGTTGGCTCCTTTGTCGTCCTTGTCAGACCAGCCGTATTCATATTTTCCGAGCCCTTCGAGCTCGGGATGCGCAATCTGGGTCATCGCTTGGCTACCTTTCCTTCAGCTCTTGTCGTTCTCTTCTCGTTCTTTTTTCGCTTTACTAGATCTAAGTCAGGGATGAAAGTGGTACAGACTCCGTCACCATGTGCGATCGTCGCTAGACGTTGCACATGGGTACCAAGTGCGTTGGCAAATGCCTCTGTCTCTGCTTCGCAGAGTTGAGGATATTGCGCAGCCACGTGCGCAATGGGGCAATGATGCTGACAGAGTTCGTGACCAAGTCCTTGGCGGTGAACGCTCGAGGCATATCCATCCTTAGTCAGGAACTTCGAGAGTGAAGCGATCTTCTCGCTCCTGCTCTTTACCGATCCGCCGATACGCGCGATTGATCGACGCTCTAGGTCTTCTGCTCGATATCGAGCGAACTCTGTGACCGCTTGCTCTCCTGATGTAGCCGCGAGGAACTTGATCGCCATCAAAGCGAGGTCATCGTAGGAGTGTTCGAACTGTTCTCGACCTCGATCCGTCATCACAAATACTTTCGCCGGGCGCCCTCGACCCCGGCTCGCAGCGCTGCGAAGATGCGGATCACGCGCTTCCAAGACTCCGTCAGCGACCAATGAATCAAGGTGGCGCCTGACTCCCGCGGGAGTGATCATCAGCTTCTCGGCTAGGTCCGCAGCCGTAGCAGGACCGCCTTCGAGGATCGCCCGCGCCACTACTTCACGCGTTCGATGCTCTTCGGTGAGCTGATTGTTTTTCACAACAGGAATGTTACCTAAATCGCGCGACCCTGCCACCTGAGAATGGCCCCTCGTAGCTCGTCAGGAGTTAGATTTCACTCATTGCCCAACCTCGAGCAAAGCCAAGGGAGCGCACAGCCATGAGTGAGAGAGATCTGTATCTCAATCGTGTGGGTGGCGGCCGTCGCATCTTCACCGTCCTCCTCTTCCTCCAGTGTGCGATCGTCATCACCGGTGGAATCGTGCGTATCACTGGCTCTGGACTTGGATGCCCCACCTGGCCCGAATGCGCCCCTGGTTCCTACACGCCAAGTCCCGATCAATCGGAGGATCCACTTCACATCTGGATCGAATTCGGCAATCGATTGATCACTTTCGTGCTGGGTTTTGCTGCCCTAGCAGCACTGCTCTATTCCTTGAGACTGATTCCACATCGTCGAATTCGACTCCTTGCTGCCGGACAATTCCTTGGAATCGTCGGACAAGCAGTGCTGGGTGGAATAACAGTTTTGACTGGCCTGCACCCGACGACTGTGGCAGCTCACCTCCTGCTCTCCATCCTTCTCATTTCGGGAGCGCTCTCATTGAGGCAACGGGTCTATGGTCGAATCCCTCGAAGTTTCGAGACTGCCCCGTTGACCCGTACTCTTTCTCGAGCACTAACCGCACTCGGATTTCTCGTGATCGTCATGGGAAGCGTCGTAACTGGCACCGGACCCCATGCTGGAGATGCCTCGAGTGAAAGATTTGGTTTCGACATCCGCGTCGTGGCGTGGCTCCATGCCGATTTGGTCATCGCCTTCCTCGGATTGATGGCGGCGATATACGTCGCCATTCGCCTCGGAGAACGCGAACCTTCGAAGACCATCCTGATCAGAAGGATCTCGCTACTTGCGATCATCTCGCTATCTCAAGGCGCGCTTGGGTACATCCAATATTTCACGGGAGTCCCTGAACTCCTGGTGATCCTTCATCTGTTGGGCGCGGTCTCGGTGTGGCTCTCCCTTTGGAACTTCCACATCACCGGTACCGTAACCTCCCGAGAACCTTCCCCTGCAACAGCCCGAATTACTTCATAGCTGGTCACAACTTAGGGGGTCTTGGCGTGCCGATTGAAAGAGTGCGAACGAAGGAATGGTCCGCTCTTGATGACAGCATCATCACCCACTGCCGGGCGCTAGCCATGGACGCGGTGGAGAAGGTCGGCAACGGTCATCCTGGTACCGCAATGGCGCTTGCGCCAGTTGCCTACACGCTCTTTCAAAAGACGATGCGCCACAATCCAAGGAATCCCGGATGGATGGCGCGAGATCGATTCATCCTCTCCTGCGGACACTCTTCGATAACGCTCTACACGCAACTCTTCCTTGGAGGCTTTGGTTTAGAGATGGAGGACTTGAAGTCCTTCCGAACGCTGGGTTCGAAGACTCCTGGCCATCCTGAATTTGGACATACCGCTGGGGTTGAAACCACAACAGGTCCGCTCGGTCAAGGAATCGCTAATGCTGTCGGCATGGCGATGGCACAGCGGTACCTTCGCGGCCTTCTCGATCCGGAAAGCGCGCCTAACGAATCGATATTCGATCACAATATCTGGGTCATCGCCTCCGATGGTGATTTGCAGGAGGGCGTCAGCGCTGAAGCTTCATCACTCGCTGGCACGCAGCGCCTCGGCAATCTCAAGGTGATCTATGACGATAATCGAATCTCCATCGAAGGTGATACTCATCTCTCCTTCACCGAGGATGTATCGGCTCGCTACCTTGCCTATGGTTGGGAAGTATTTGAAGTTGCGACCAAGAGCGATGGTGATATCGACCTGACCCAGCTCAATGACGCCATCGATTCCGCTCTTAAGATCCATGATCGACCAGTCTTGATTCGAATGAAGAGTGTCATAGCCTGGCCGGCACCCAAAGCGCGCAACACTGCAAAATCACACGGATCCGCACTTGGCAAGGACGAAGTCGCTGCTACAAAGAGAGAACTAGGTCTTGATCCAGATTCAAGTTTTGCCTTCCCCGATCAACTCCTCAACAAAGGTCGTGAGTTGATATCTCGTGGTGCGAAATGGGAAGCGGAATGGAACCTCGAGTTCGAGAAGTGGCAGCAACAATGGCCCGACCGTGCCGCCCTTTTGAACCGACTATCGTCCGCTGAGTTACCCAAGGAATGGGCATCATCACTTCCCCGCTTTGAGATTGGTAGTTCGGTCGCGACAAGGAAAGCCTCTGGAGATGTGATTCAAGCGATCGCTTCAACGATCCCTGAGCTCTGGGGCGGGAGTGCCGATCTCGCTGAAAGCAACAACACGATGATCCACAAGGCGAAGTCATTCCTGCCTCAAGGATCCTCCTTTGACAGTGCTGATCCCTATGGCAGGAACATTCACTTTGGAATTCGTGAGCATGCGATGGGAGCGATAGCCAATGGAATCGCACTCTATGGCCTCTCAAGGATCTATGTAGGAACTTTCTTGGTCTTCAGTGATTACATGCGCGGTTCCATTCGCCTCTCCGCTTTGATGAATCTGCCCGTTACCTTCATCTTCACTCATGACTCGATTGGGCTCGGAGAGGATGGTCCGACGCATCAACCGATTGAACATGCAGCGGCATTGCGAGCTATCCCCAATCTGACTGTGGTGCGACCAGCCGACGGTAATGAGGTCGCAGCAACATGGAAGGCGTTGATGCAGACTCCACAACCTGCCGCGATCCTGCTCTCGAGACAGAATCTGCCCGTTCTTGATATTGCGCAGCAGAGTCTCGAAGCCGGTGTCTCGAAGGGTGCATACATTGCGCTCGATTCACAGGACCCTGCCGCGATCCTCATCGCTACCGGCTCGGAGATGCATCTAGCCATGATCGCAGCGCGCGAGCTCAGCGAAGAAGGTATCTCGGTTCGCGTTGTCAGTGCTCCCTCGTTGGAGTGGTTCGCAAAGCAAGATTCTCAATATCGAGAGAAGGTCCTCCCCTCCTCGATAACGGCGAGAGTCTCTATCGAAGCTGGCATCAGTCAAGGCTGGCGAGAGTGGATCGGTGATCGAGGCATATCGATCTCACTAGAGAGTTTCGGAGCGTCAGCCAGCGCATCAGAGCTCTTTACCCAATTCGGCTTCACCACAGAACGCATCAAGAGCGCTGTCAAAAACCTCATCCAAGGTTCATGAGATGTCCCGTTCGCTAGCGCAGATCTCTGAACTTGGAGTCTCGATCTGGCTCGATGATCTCTCTCGCGAGCGACTTGGTGGAGAGCTTGCCGAGATGATCGAGCGGTTGCATGTCGTCGGAGTGACCACCAACCCAGCCATCTTCTCTGCGGCGATATCCGGATCGGATCTCTATCGAGATGACATCGTCAGTTATGCCAGGGCGGGTCTCGATGAATATGAGATTGTCCGCAAGCTCACCACTTCCGACGTCCGCTCAGCGTGCGATCTCTTCCATCCCATCTTTCTGAGATCACGAGGCAAAGATGGCCGAGTCTCGATTGAAGTGGACCCTGAGCTTGCTCGAGATACAAGGAACACCATCGATCAGGGCCTCTCGCTCTGGAATGAGATTTCGCGAGAGAACCTCTTGGTCAAGGTCCCGGCAACGAGTGAAGGACTTGAGGCGATCACAGAACTGACCGACCGCGGAGTGAGCGTGAACGTCACGCTGATCTTCACTCCGAAGCGGTACGAGGAAGTCCTCGATGCCTACTTCGCAGGTTTAGAGAAGAGGGCCTCTCGCGGTGAAGCGCTCGATTCAATCCATTCAGTTGCATCGTTCTTTGTAAGTCGCATCGATACTGAGATCGACAAGAGGCTCCGCTCTGTGCTCGATGAGACGGTGTATCGCAAGTTACGTGGGCGGGCAGGCGTTGCCAACGCCCTCAACGCATATTCAACTTTTCTCGCTGCGCTCAGGAGTGAGAGATGGTTGGGGCTAGCGAAACTCGGGGCGAACATCCAACGCCCACTCTGGGCATCTACCGGAGTGAAGGACCCTGAGTATTCACCGACTCTCTATGTAGATCAGCTGCTCACGCCTGATTCGGTCAATACCATGCCGGAGAAGACGCTCCTTGCCTCATCAAAGATCACGGATCTGCTTCAACCCATCGATCACGATTCTGAGAGATTCATTGCCTCGCGTGCGCACATCGACCATCTTGCGAAGCTGGGAATCGAGATCGAAGATATCGGCCAACTTCTGGAAGAAGAGGGGCTCTCAAAGTTCGTCACGCCATGGATTGACCTACATAGACAGGTAAGGGATCTCATTTCACAGTGAAGACATCGACGATAGTGCTACCGGATTACATCGATGCAATCGAAGTTGATCCTTCACTTCTAGGCATCTCACAGCGCCTCGCACAGAGTGACGCCACGATTTGGGGTGAAGGCACTGAAGCCGCAACGCGATTAGGTTGGGTTACGCTGCCTGAGCGATCACGCTCACTCCTGCCACTACTCGATGCCTTGACCGTCCGCATGCGCGACGGTGGATTCGACAGAATCGTCTTATCTGGAATGGGAGGCAGTTCCCTCGCTCCAGAAGTCATTGCCAAGAGCTATCGACGAGAATTGGATCGGGAATTGATCACTCTCGACTCGACGCATCCGGATCGTGTCCGCGCCATCGTGGCACAGAACCTCAAGAAGACATTCTTCGTCGTGAGCTCTAAGTCGGGAACGACGATTGAGACCAACTCACATCTTGCCGTGATCAGAGCAGAACTTCGCGAGCAAGGACTTCCGGAGGCTGAACACATCATCGTCGTCACGGATCCCGGCTCACCGCTTGAAAGTCTCGCTCGCGACAACTCTTGGCAATATGTCGCGGGTGATCCTCAGGTCGGTGGAAGGTTCTCTGCACTCTCAGTCTTCGGCCTTCTACCTGCCGCATTGATTGGTGTCGATCCATCCTTGTTGCTCGATGATGCCGCGGAGATGATCCATGAGATCCATATTCCTTCCGTAAAGATTGCATCGTTCCTGGCCTCGCAACGTTTCATCTACATCAAGGATTCCCGAAGCGAGGTACCTGGACTGGGAGATTGGATCGAGCAACTCATCGCGGAATCGACTGGAAAATCAGGAGTTGGAGTCCTGCCCATTTCCCTCGGAGAGAGCCGCGCTTACACCTCCCATCCAACGATAGATTTCTCAACATCGTTCTTTGGACCCTTGGGAGCGCATTTCATCCTCTGGGAGTGGGTCACTGCGCTTCTTGGCTATCTCGTCAAGGTCGATCCCTTTGATCAACCTGATGTTCAAGCGACGAAGACGAAGACATCGCAGGCTCTTGAATCAATTTCGTCACTTAATCCAACTGCTCACTCCGTTCCATTGGATCGACTCGCTTCAGAGATTGAATCCAAGATCGCAGACCGGCAATACATCGCTATCTGCGCATATCTCGATCCTGTCAAAGATGCTCAGATCCTTGATTTGCGAGAGCTCTTGGAGCGACGATTTCACATACCTGTCGCCTTCGGATGGGGACCAAGATTCCTTCATTCGACGGGACAATTCCATAAAGGTGGACCAAAGTTCGGTCTCTTCCTATCGATCACTTCGAGTGCGAGCCTTGATCTCGCAATACCAGGTCGCTCATTTGGTTTTAAGGAACTGATCCATGCTCAAGCTGAAGGTGACCGAGTAGCGCTCGTGGAGTCAGGGAGTCCAGTCGTGAACGTACATTTGGACGACACGAAAAGCGGAATTGAAACCCTCTTGAAGAGTTTCGCCTAAGTATCTATTCGTCGTCATCGCCTCGAAGGCGCTTGAGCGCATCCTCGAGGATCTTCTTCGCCTCAGCCTCAGTGCGACGTTCTTTCACGTAGGCAAGGTGAGTCTTATAAGGCTCATTCTTGCTCGGCGAGGGCGGATTGTTCTTATCTTGACCAGCAGGGAATCCGCAACGAGGGCAATCCCACTCCGCAGGAATCTCAACAGTGCCATCATCAGCAAAGGAAGGTCGAGTCTCGTGCCCGTTGAGGCACCAATATGAAATTCTGAAACGGGCAATCGCTTCACCACGTTCGGCCTCTCCCATTGGTCCAGCGCCAACACGTGAACCACGGATTGCACTGCCACCCGCCATGAGCTACTCCCTTCCTGATTCCTACTCCTTGATTGCAATTCCTTGACTTAAATCTTAGAAATTTCTCTCGATGCTATTTGAGCACAAGACCCAAGGCCACGATCAATGTGAACCAGAGTCCGCCTGCAACGATGGTGATACGGTCGAGATTCTTCTCTACCACCGAGGAACCACCATAGGTTGATGAGACTCCACCGCCAAAGAGATCGGAAAGTCCACTTCCCTTACCCTTATGCAGCAGGACCAGGATGATCATGAGTACGCTGATCAAGATGAGTGCCACTGAGAGCGCTACGACCACGTGACTCTTCTCCTTCGACTTCTAGTTGCCGATTCCATGGAAACTCGGCCCGACAAGAGTCGGAATTCTATCAGTCCGTTATAGGACGCGATGGAACTTGGCAATACGTGCGAATTCCTCCGGTTCCAAGCTCGCTCCACCTACAAGGGCTCCGTCAACATTCGGTTGCCTCATGATGTCCACGATATTGGCTGATTTCACCGATCCGCCATAGAGGATCCTTGCATTCTCAGCGATCTCATCGGACCCGATCTTTCGCAACTCCTTTCGGATGGCTGCACAGACTTCTTCAGCATCCTCTGGCGTTGCTGTGAGACCTGTACCAATGGCCCAGACTGGCTCGTAGGCAAAGACCATCTTCTTGATATCTGGTTTGTGGATACCTTTGAGCGCCGCTCGAAGTTGTGAGATGACGTGCTCGATCTGTCTTCCCTCTTCACGAACAGCAAGTTCTTCGCCAACGCAGAGGATTGGTGAGATCCCCGCTCCTGTTGCAGCTCGCAACTTTCGATTCACCAACTCATCACTCTCTTGATGGATAGCGCGTCGTTCCGAGTGTCCAACGATCACATAGGAGCAGCCCAACTTCTCCAGCATGCTCGCAGATATATCGCCGGTGAACGCGCCGCTCTTCTCCGGTGAGAGATCTTGAGCGCCATAACTGAGTTTGAGTCGATCACCATCAACCAAGGTCTGTACCGATCTCAGATCTGTGAAGGGTGGGAGGATCGCTACTTCCACCTTCTCGAAATCTCGATCTTCGAGTGAGTATGCGAGCTTTTGAGTCACCGCAATCGCCTCGAGATGATTGAGATTCATCTTCCAGTTGCCAGCAATCAGCGGCTTCTTCTCATCTAAATCGATCGCCTCAGTTTTCACTTTATCGTCCTTGCTCATTGCAGCGCCACCAATCCAGGAAGGTCTTTCCCTTCGAGATACTCCAAACTCGCTCCACCTCCGGTTGAGATGTAACCAAATTGCTCGTCTTTAAATCCCAGGGCGCGAATCGCCGCAGCGCTATCTCCGCCACCGACAACGGTCATGCCGTCGATCTCAGTGAGTGCAGTTGCAATGGCACGAGTCCCCTCTTGGAAGTTGGAGAATTCGAAGACACCCATAGGTCCATTCCAAAAGACGGTCCGAGCCGATGAGAGCGCCTTTGCATAGATCGCAGCGGACTGAGGTCCGATATCAAGACCCATCTCTTCCTCTCCAATTGCATCGATAGAGACGATTCTGCCCTCAAGGTCTTTGAACTCAGGGGCAACTTTCACGTCGACGGGAAGTAGCACCTTCACGCCTCGTTGGGCGGCTCGAGCCATGATCTCGTTGACCGTCTCGATCTGATCACTTTCGAGGAGCGACTTGCCAACAGCCTTCCCCTGCGCGGCGAGGAATGTGAAGAGCATCCCGCCGCCGATCACAAGCAGATCGACCTTCTCGATCAAATTGGTGATGACAGCAATCTTGTCTGAAACCTTCGCGCCACCGAGAACGACGGCGTAGGGTCTTTCGGGTGACCCATTGAGGCTCTCAAGCACCTTCACTTCACTCTCCACGAGATAACCCGCTGCATGAGGAAGCAGTTGTGCCAGCTCGAAGACTGATGCATGTTTGCGATGGACGGCTCCGAAGCCATCACCTACATAGAAATCACCAAAGCGCGAGAGTCTTGATGCGAGTTCTTTACGTTCGCTCTCTTCTTTACTGGTCTCAGCGGATTCAAAGCGAATGTTTTCGAGGAGAGCGACGCCACCTCTTTGCGCAAAGTCGGCAGGAAGTTCGGCATCAACCTCAGGCAGGAAGAGAACTTCCCTCCCAAGGAGTTCGCTGAGTCGATGAGCAACCGGTTGAAGTGACAGCTCCGGCTTTCGTTCACCCTTAGGTCTTCCAAGATGGGCAATGACGACTACCGCCGCTCCAGCAGCCAACAATTTCTCAAGGGTTGGCAAAGAGGCACGAATCCGACCATCATCGCCAATCCGACCCTCTTTTACGGGTACGTTGAGATCGGAGCGAAGGATGACGCTCTTTCCTTTGAGATCGATCTGATCGATCGTGAGCAGGGGCATCGAAGTGATCTGAGGTCTCGTTATCTATCCGTCAGAGGCTCTTGCCGACATAGGAGATCAAGTCGACGAGTCGATTCGAATAACCCCATTCATTGTCGTACCAGCCGGCGACCTTCGCAGTATTTCCGATCACCTTGGTAACTCCACCATCGAAGATGCATGAGTGTGGATCAGTGACGATATCGCTAGAGACGATCGGATCCTCGGTGTAATAGAGGATGCCCTTGAGTTCACCTTCTGATGCTTCCTTGATTGCGGCATTGATCTCGGCTGCAGTCGTCTCTTTCGCCAATTCGATTGTGAGGTCAGTGATGGAGCCAGTCGGGACGGGAACGCGAAGTGCATAACCATCCAGCTTGCCCTTGAGCTCTGGCATTACGAGGCCAATTGCCTTTGCGGCACCAGTCGATGTCGGGATGATGTTCGTTGCTGCTGCGCGAGCTCGACGCAGATCCTTATGAGGAAAGTCGAGAATGACCTGGTCGTTTGTATAAGCATGGACCGTAGTCATGAAACCGCGATTGATGCCGAACTTCTCATGGATCACCTTGGCCATGGGTGCAAGGCAGTTGGTGGTGCATGAAGCGTTGGAGATGATGTGATGCTTTGCAGGATCATATGACTTCTCATTGACACCAAGGACGATCGTGATGTCCTCGTCGGTCGCAGGAGCCGAAATGATGACCTTCTTTGCACCTGCATCGAGGTGCTTCTTCGCATCGGCCGCCTTGGTGAATCGTCCAGTCGATTCGACCACGATATCAACATCGCCCCATGCGATCGCTGCTGGATCTTTCTCAGCGAAAACTCTGAAGGTCTTCCCGCCGACCGTGATGGAGTCCTCGGTGTGCGTAACGGGAAGTCCGAGTCGACCGAGGATCGAGTCGTACTTGAGAAGGTGTGCGAGTGTTTCGTTATCGGTTAGATCATTGACCGCAACGATCTCGAATTGAGCGTTCTGCTTGAGAGCTGCGCGAAAGAAGTTACGGCCGATGCGGCCAAAACCATTGATACCTACTTTGATCATTTCTTATCCCGTCATACGTTGAGATCGACGCGTCTTCCGAAGACTCACTTCAGGGGTCAAGGATCGAAAGAATCGCTAGCCACAGCACCGTGGAACCTGAGCAGAGTCTATCAATGACCTCTAGTTGAGCATTTCAGGCGAAATCGAGCTTTCAGTATCCGGAATCCCTAATTCTGAAGCTCGCTTATCAGCCATAGCGAGCAGCCTTCGAATGCGACCTGCAACCGCATCTTTCGTCATTGCTGGAACCGCGAGAGAGCCCAACTCTTCCAAGCTCGCCTGTCCATGCTTGATCCGCAACTCCCCTGCCTCACGCAAGTGATCAGGTATCTCATCGCCAAGAATCTCGAGCGCACGCTGCACTCGTGCGGATGCGGCTACCGCTGCGCGGGCAGATCTGCGCAAGTTGGCATCATCGAAGTTGGCAAGGCGATTTGCCGTAGCCCTTACCTCGCGACGCATCCTTCGCTCTTCCCAAGCTAGCACACTCTCGTGAGCACCGATCCGAGTCAGGAGCGCGCCGATGGCATCACCATCGCGAATCACAACTCGATCAACGCCTCGCACCTCTCTCGCCTTCGCCGAAATCCCAAGCCGACGCGCTGAGCCAACGAGCGCTAGTGCAGCTTCCGGACCGGGGCAGGTGATCTCAAGTGCAGATGAACGGCCAGGTTCCGTCAAAGAACCATGAGCCACGAATGCGCCACGCCATGCAGCTTCGGCATCACAGATCGCTGCAGAGACGATCTGTGGCGGCAATCCACGAATCGGGCGATTTTGTGAATCAATCAGGCCCGTCTGTCGGGCTAACGCTTCCCCATCTTCAAGGACGCGCACCAGATAACGGTTGCCTTTCCGCAGTCCTCCAGCGCTGATGATCGCAACATCTGATTCGTGACCGTATATCTCTGCGATGTCCTTGCGTAGTCGACGTGCGGCTTGAGCAGTATCCAATTCAACTTCTACTGCAATTCGACCGGAGTTGATGTGAAGACCTCCAGCAAAGCGAAGGATCGCGGAAACCTCAGCCTTGCGGCAACAGGGTTTGTTGATCGCAACGCGACTGAGTTCATCTTTGACAGACGAAGTCATAGCCATGGGCGTTATCTAACACGCTCGCCATCGAAAATGTGGCGGAAAGCGAGACTCAATTTCTCACCATCGTGATAATTCCGCGCAGTCGATTGTGCTAAATCCCACATTTGTAGCGTTCCGCCCATCTCTCGGGCCTTATCGACCAAGGTCTCTCCATATCGCGCAAGCGAGATATCGCCCAGGATGACATCGAATTTCAACTCGGGGGCGAATCGTTTGATGACATCGAGATGATGCATTGGCGAAGTACCGGCGAGTTCATCCCCTGCGGGATCATCGAGATTGAGGAGCACCAGCTTCTTAGCCGGCGAGGCGATGATGGAGTCGAGCTGATCCTTGACAAGCAGATGTGGCATGACGCTTGAGAACCATGAGCCGGGACCAATCGTGATCCAATCTGCTGCAGCGATCGCTGCGACAGCCTCGGGAGTTGGTTGAGGATGTTCAGGTGTGATCCGAATGTCGATCAGATCGCCACGATGGTTTCCCACTTCGACCTGACCCGTGATCGTCTTTCCATCCGCAAAGTCAGCCTCGATCTCCAACGGTTCGAGCGACATTGGCAATACTCGTCCTACGACTTTGAGGAGTTCTCCCACTCGATCGAGACCTTTGACGGGATCCAACTCACGATCCCAGAGTGCGGTAAGAAGAAGGTTGCCGAGAGCATGTCCATTCATCTCTCCTTGAGAGGTAAAGCGATACTGCAAGATCTCCGCCCAGCTCTCTCCCCAGGCATCCGCTCCGCAGAGCGCTGCCAGCGCCATTCTTAGATCCCCCGGTGGCAATGAGTCGAACTCCTTGCGCAGACGACCCGACGAGCCGCCGTTATCTGCGACGGTAACGATCGCCGTGATGTCGAGATTGCAGAGTCGAAGCGCTTTAAGGGTCGCCGCCAAACCATGTCCACCACCCAAAGCGGTGACACGAAGTTTCACGTTAGACGTCACGTCTCACGTCACGATGCGAAGATTGAACGAGGAGTGAGAAATCCGCATTGAGCCTCTGAGAATCACGCAATCTCTTATTCAGCTCCTCGGTGATGGCGACCGAGCGATGCTTGCCACCGGTGCAGCCGATTCCGATCGTGACGAATTTCTTGCCTTCGCGGATGAATCCTGGAGTGATCGACTCGATCAATTCCGTAGCTCGGATCAAGAATTCTTCAACCCCATCACTTCCGAGTACTCGTTGTGACACTGGAGTGTCCATCCCGTTGAGTGGACGCAATTGGGGGTCCCAATGTGGATTCGATATGAAACGACAATCCAGGATGAGATCGGCATCCACCGGTAATCCGTATTTGTATCCGAATGAGATCAGATTCATCTGAAGATCGACTCTCCCTTCATGTTCGAAGAGTTGATCGATCCGTCGCTCCAATTGATGGATATTCATCTCACTGGTATCGACGATGATGTCGGAGTTGGTGCGAATATCTCGAAGTTTTTCGCGTTCACGATTGATCCCATCAAGGACTCGATCAGTCGCTTGCAGTGGATGTGGCCGTTTGGTTGCCTCGAATCTACGTACCAGCGAATCGTCGGATGCGTCGACGAAGAGGATCCGAGTGGCTATCCCCTGACTCTTGAGCTCAGATAGCGACCTATTGAGGTCATCGAAATGCTCACGACCTCGAACATCGATCACAACGGCGATGGCTCGAACTGTCTGCTCCGTCATGGCAAAGAGCGATGAGATGAGAGCTGGTGGCAAGTTGTCGACCACATACCATCCAGCATCCTCAAGGGCATTGGCGACAGAGGACTTGCCTGCTCCACTCATGCCTGAAATGACGAGTAATTCACGTTCCTTCATGATGGCTCGCACTCTACTGCTCCCCAGCCGCATCTTCATCGCCTTGCTGCACGATGAGGATCTCGCCCGTGGCGGTATCAATCATCTCCTGCGAGAAGCTACCCAGATGGTCGAATATGAGCCCCGCGATTCTCGGTCCAATTCCTGGCACCTTCGAGATCTCCTCAAGTGAGGCTTTGCGCAACGCCGCCACCGAGCCGAAGTGTTCGAGTAGAGCAGCCCGGCGAATCTCTCCTAGAGCCGGAATCTCATCGAGCAAGGAGTCGAGCATCAACTTCGAACGCTTGCTTCGATGGAAGGTGATCGCAAACCTATGAGCTTCATCTCGGATCCGCTGTAGTAAGTAGAGACCTTCGCTATGTCGAGGGAAGATGATCGGTTCACTGCGCTCGGGTAGATAGACCTCCTCCAATCGCTTTGCCAGACCGACCATGGCGATTCCTGAGATGCCCAGCTCGGAGAGCGCATGCCATGCAGCATTGACCTGCCCTTTTCCGCCATCGATCACAACCAGCTGCGGTGGATAGGCGAATTTTGGTCGCTTTCCGCCCGAGATATCTACTTCCGCAAGATCGATCTCACGTTCCAAAAGGTATCGATTGAACCTTCGAGTGATCACATGCGCCATCGAAGAGAAGTCATCTTTAATAGAGGGATCTGTAATCGAGAATCGACGATATTCACTCTTGCGTGGTTGTCCGTCTTCAAAGACAACCATCGAGGCAACGATCGTCGTCCCTTGGATGTTTGAGATGTCAAAACACTCGATGCGCAGTGGGATCTCCGATAGCTCCAATTCGGCGGCAATCTCTTCAAGCGCGTTTCCTGTGACGGCTGTGTCATTGGAACGCTTCGAAAGGAATTGCACGAGTGCGTAGTGAGCGCTTCGCTTAGCCATCGCCATCAGCTCTAACTTCTCCCCGCGTTGCGGAACCTTCACCTCGACCGAGCGCGCCGCAAGCTGCGTCAGGAGAGTCGAGAGCGGTTCGAGATCCTCACCATCAGAGAGCAGGATCTCTCCCGGAATCTCTGTCGATTTCTCGTAATGACGTTGTAGCGCAATAGCCATAACAGAGGCATCTTCAGGAATCGACTTCATATCGATCACCCATGAGCGAGAGCCGAGAATTCGACCATCTCGAATCGTGAACCACGAGATAGCGGAGTGAGTCAGATCATCATGTCGTGCGAAGAGATCACAGGTCAGAGTCTCTGACCATGCAGCATCAGTGGACTCTTGCGCTTTGGTGATCGATGAGATTCGATCGCGAATCGTCGCTGCTCGCTCGAACTCTTCTCGAGCTGAAGCTTCTTCCATCTCTTGAGCCAGACGAGCTAGGACTTCATCATCGCCCTTCTCCAGGAAGTCGATCACCCCAGAAACGAGCGCATCATGATCGCCCTTACTGATCCGACCAATACAAGGCGCGGAACATTTGCCGATATCGCCAAGGAGGCATTGTCGCTTCGTGCGCTTCGCTTTCTCAAAGTTGGACCGACTGCAGCTACGTACAGGAAAGGCTCGCTGGATCACATCGAAGGTATTCCTTAGCGCCCACGCATGTGTAAATGGACCGAATCTACGTACTCCATCTTGCTTCTCTGAGCGAGTGATGTAGATACGTGGAAATTCCTCGTGGAGCGCGATCGCCAGGTAGGGATAGGACTTGTCGTCTCGAAATTCCACATTGAACCGAGGAGATTCGGATTTGATCCAGCTGAACTCGAGTTGAAGCGCCTCAACTTCGCTTTGAACGACAGTCCAATCAACTCGAACCGCGCTCTCGACCATCCTTCTCGTCTTCTCGGTGAGATTCTTCTGGAAGTAGGAATTGAGTCGATTCTTCAATGAACGAGCTTTGCCGACGTAGATGACTCGATCGTTCTCATCGAAGAATCTGTAGACGCCTGGTTCCTCAGGAACACCGGTGGGTCGATAACTCTGCGGATCGGTCATATCGAGCCCGCTCTACTACTTCTTCGTGAGAATCTCAGCAAGGAAACTTCCAGTGAAGCTTCCCTCCACCTTGGCTACTGCCTCCGGGGTTCCTTCGGCAACGACTGAGCCACCTGATGACCCACCGCCAGGCCCGAGATCGATCACCCAATCAGCAGATTTGATGACATCGAGATTGTGCTCGATCACCACCACCGAATTCCCACTTTCGACCAAGCGCGACAGGACGAGAAGGAGTTTTCTCACATCTTCGAAGTGCAAGCCAGTCGTCGGTTCATCCAAGACGTAGATGGTGCGTCCAGTAGATCGACGCTGCAACTCTGTCGCCAGCTTCACTCGCTGCGCTTCGCCACCAGAGAGCGTCGGCGCAGATTGACCGAGGCGGACATAGCCTAGCCCCACATCACAGAGCGTCTTGAGGTAGCGATGGATTGCAGGGATGCTTTCAAAGAATTCGGTCGCCTTTTCGATAGGCATGTCGAGGACTTCCGCGATGGTCTTCCCTTTGTAATGGACCTCAAGTGTCTCGCGGTTATATCTCGCGCCGTGGCAGACCTCGCAGGGAACGTAGACATCTGGCAAGAAGTTCATCTCGATCGTGATGGTGCCATCACCGGCGCAGTTCTCGCAGCGACCGCCCTTTACATTGAATGAGAATCTTCCTTGCTGGTAACCACGGATCTTCGCTTCAGTCGTCTCAGCAAAGAGCGCTCGGATCTTGTCGAAGACTCCGGTATAGGTGGCTGGATTCGAGCGCGGTGTGCGACCGATCGGAGATTGATCAACGTGAACGACCTTGTCCAAGTGCTCGAGCCCTGCGATGGTGCGATGGCGTCCAGGAACGATGCGTGCACCGTTGAGCTTGTTGGCAAGGACTGAATAGAGGATGTCATTGACGAGCGTTGATTTTCCAGATCCGCTGACTCCAGTGACTGCGACGAAGAGACCTAATGGGAAGGTGACGTCGATCCCTTTGAGATTGTTTGCCTTCGCTTCCTTGACGATAAGGGATCGCTTTGGATCGACGGGGCGTCGCACCGTTGGTAGAGGAATCTCCTTCCGCCCTGAGATGTAATCACCGGTGATCGATCGCTCCGATGAGATCAACGCTTGATAGTCGCCAGAGACGACGACTTCACCACCGTGCTCCCCTGCTCCAGGGCCGATATCGACGATCCAATCTGCGGTGCGGATCGTCTCTTCATCATGTTCGACAACGATCAGAGTGTTGCCGATATCGCGCAGGCGAGTGAGAGTCTCAATCAATCGTCGATTGTCTCGCTGATGCAAACCGATACTCGGCTCATCCAGGACGTAGAGAACGCCGGTCAACCCTGATCCGATCTGCGTTGCCAACCTGATGCGTTGCGCCTCGCCACCCGAGAGAGTTGCTGCCGCTCTGGCTAAGGTCAAATAATCGAGGCCAACATCGATCAAGAACCCGAGACGAGCATGCACTTCTTTCAATACTCGCTCAGCGATCTTCGCCTCCCGTTGCGTGAATTCGACCGACCGAAGGAAAGAAGCGCATTGATCGATCGACATCTCTGCGATCTCTGAGATGTTGCGCTCTCCGATCTTGACTGCCAAGACTTCCGGCTTGAGTCGACTCCCCTTGCACTTGGGACATGGAGTCTCGCGCATATACGCCTCGTACTTTTCGCGGCTGTAATCGCTGTCAGTCTCAGCATGTCGTCGTTCAATGAAGGGCACTACTCCTTCAAATCCGGTCGAGTAGTTGCGAACCCGCCCGTAACGATTGCGATACTTAACATGGATCTCATATTCGTAGCCATGGAGTACTGCATCCCTGGCCTTCGCAGAGAGCTTCTTCCATGGCGTCTTCATCGAGAATTTGAGATCGCCCGATAATCCCTCGAGGAGGCGTAGGAAATATTCGGAGGATTGACCACCTGACCACGGAGCAATTGCGCCCTCTTCAATGGAGATCGAGTCATCGGGAATCACCAATTCTTCATCAACCTCCAGGCGCGAACCGATACCCGTGCACTCTGGACATGCTCCAAAAGGTGAGTTGAATGAGAATGAGCGAGGCTCCAACTCTTCGAAGGAGATCTGACAATCATGGCAAGCCAACTTCTCGCTATAGGTCCGCTCCTTCTCCTTCTTCTTTCCCTCACCTTTTTTTCCTTCACCCTTTTTTCCTTCATCTAGACCATCGATGAAGTCGCAGATCACAAGTCCGTCCGCCAATTTCAACGCTGTTTCGATCGAATCGTTGATCCGAGAACGCGATTCAGCCTTGACCGTCAATCGATCGATGACGACTTCGATTGAATGCTTCTCTTGCTTCTTCAATTTCGGTGGCGCATCGAGCATGATCGTCTCGCCATCCACACGGGCGCGTGAGTAGCCGTTCGACTGCAACTCTTTGAAGAGGTCGACAAACTCCCCTTTGCGACTCCTCACGACAGGGGCAAGAACCTGGAACTTGGTTCCAATGGGCAATTGCAGGATCTGATCGACGATGTTCTGGGCGTTCTGCCTCGCAATCGGCTTATCGCATTTGGGGCAATGTGGCCGTCCGGCACGTGCAAAGAGCAGTCTCAAGTAGTCATAGACCTCGGTGATTGTGCCAACCGTTGAGCGCGGATTACGGTTCGTCGACTTCTGATCGATCGAAACTGCAGGAGAGAGTCCCTCGATGAAATCGACATCAGGCTTATCCATCTGACCCAGGAATTGCCGGGCATAGGCAGAGAGTGATTCGACATACCTACGTTGACCTTCGGCGAAGATCGTGTCGAAAGCCAAGGATGACTTCCCCGATCCGGAGAGCCCGGTGAAGACGATGAGTGCATTGCGTGGCATCTCAAGGCTGACATTCTTGAGATTGTGCTCCCTAGCGCCACGCACGACGAGATGATCGATCATTTCACTCCCGCAATCCCCATGTCGCGAAGCTCCCTCTTGAGTTCAGCAATCTCATCGCGCAAACGTGCCGCAAGCTCGAAGTGCAGCTGTGAAGCCGCCTCTCGCATCTGCTCAGTCAAAGACTCGATCAGTCCTAAGAGCTCCTCCTGCGGCCTTTGTACCAGCGACTTGGTGTGAACTCCAACCGGAGCGCTTGAGCGCTTCCTGCTGGAGGCAAGGAGGTCGCTGGTGTCCTCTGATTCCCTCACTAACATCTCGGTGATGTCGGCGATTCGTTTCCGAAGCGGAGTTGGATCGATTCCATGCTCCTTGTTGTACGCGATCTGCTTATCGCGCCGTCGATTCGTCTCATCGATCGCTCGAGCCATGGATTCTGTGATGTTGTCGGCGTACATATGCACTTCACCAGAGACATTTCGAGCAGCTCGACCAATGGTTTGGATGAGCGAAGTCGTCGAACGGAGGAAACCCTCCTTATCCGCGTCGAGGATCGCCACGAGTGAAACTTCAGGGAGATCGAGACCTTCCCGCAAGAGATTGATGCCGACGAGCACGTCATAGAGACCAGCTCTCAATTCACTCAAGAGCTCAACCCTTCGCAACGTATCGACATCGGAGTGGAGGTATCGCACCTTGATGCCACTCTCCATGAAGTAATCCGTCAGATCCTCTGCCATCTTCTTGGTCAGTGTCGTGACCAGCACTCTTTCATCCCGTTCAACTCGCACCTTGATCTCACCTAACAAGTCATCGATCTGCCCCTTGATCGGCTTGATCACCACTTTCGGATCGACAAGACCTGTAGGACGAATGACTTGCTCGACGAATTCACCGCCACTCTTTCCCAACTCATACTTTCCTGGGGTTGCCGAGAGGTACACCTTCTGACCGCTCCGCTCCAAGAATTCATTGAAGGTGAGTGGACGGTTATCGAGGGCGCTGGGCAGACGGAATCCATATTCAACAAGGGTGCGCTTTCGCGAGGCATCCCCTTCATACATCGCGCCGATCTGTGGCACTGTGATGTGCGATTCATCGATGATGCAGAGGAAATCATCCGGAAAGTAATCAAGGAGGCAGTTAGGTGGCGTACCTGCCTCTCGACCATCGATATAACGAGAGTAATTCTCGATGCCAGAACAGAATCCGAGTTGCAACATCATCTCGATGTCGAAGGTGGTACGCATTCGTAATCTCTGGGCTTCAAGGAGCTTATTGGATTTCTCTAGCTCCTTAAGCCTGACGTCCAACTCACGTTCGATCTCTCCGATCGCTCGCTTCATAGTATCTGGACCAGCGCTGTAGTGCGTCGCTGGAAAGATGAAGACTTCATCCACCTCATCGACGATCTCACCCGTCAGTGGGTGAAGGTGTGTGATCCGCTCGATCTCATCACCGAAGAGTTCGATGCGAATGGCGAGCTCTTCGTAGACAGGAATGATCTCGATCGTGTCGCCTCGGACCCGAAAGGTTCCACGCTCGAAGGCAACATCGTTTCGCTTGTATTGGATATCGACGAACCGACGAAGTAGAGCATTCCTCTCGATCTCTTCACCTCGCTTGAGATGGATCATTCGATCGATGTATTCCTGCGGAGTACCCAAGCCGTAGATGCATGAGACCGTGGCGACGACGATCACATCGCGTCGAGTCAGGAGCGAATATGTCGCGGAGTAACGCAATCGCTCTACCTCGTTATTGATCGATGCATCCTTCTCGATGAAGGTATCGGTCTGAGGAACGTAGGCCTCTGGTTGGTAGTAGTCGTAGTAAGAGACGAAATACTCCACCGCATTGTTCGGCATCAGCTCTCGAAACTCATTGGCCAATTGCGCGGCCAGAGTCTTGTTAGGCGCTATGACAAGCGTTGGGCGTTGCAGCCTCTCGATCAACCAAGCAGCTGTGGCCGACTTTCCGGTACCGGTTGCACCCAGGAGAACGACATCCTCCTCTCCGGCATTGATCCGTCGCGAGAGCTCTTCAATCGCTTGAGGTTGATCGCCTGAGGGTTTGATGTCGGCGATCACTTGAAAGGGTTTTCCACCTCGCGGGCTACTCACCAGCGCTCTAGTCACTTTTCGCTCACTCGCCTCGGGAGGATCTCACTTTCCCAGAGGCGTTCAACGTGGGAGAGCAATTCCTCTTTCGTGCCGTTATTGTCAATGACGAAATCAGCTATTGCCCGCCGCTCTGCATCGCTCGCTTGAGAGTCGATTCTCTTTCGAACTTCATACTCCTTGAGTCCACGCGCCACTGCACGTTTGACTCGGATTCCTACATCGGCTTCCACTGCGATCACGAGATCGAATCGCTTCGCACCGTCAGTCTCTACGAGAAGTGGAATTTGATTGACGACGACCGCACCATCACCAGCGTTGGAAACGATAGCTTCGAATCGAGCACGCACCCGCGGATGAACGATCGCCTCGAGGGCTCTGCGTTCCGAGGGATCATCGAAGATGATTCGAGCGAGGGCCGCTCGATCGACAGCGCCATCTTTCAAGATGGAATCGCCGAAGTGAGCTATGAGGGCATCGAAACCTTCGCTCCCGCGTTCGATGACTTCTCGCGAGAGCTGGTCAGAGTCGACGACGATGGCGCCAAGCGCCTCGAGGTATTCACCGACGAGTGACTTCCCAGAACCGATGCCTCCAGTGAGAGCTACGGTCAACACGGGATGAAACTACTCGCCTGCAACCTCGGATGTCTCATCAGTTGTGGTTGCGGCAGCGTCCGCTGCCTTGGCCTCAGCCTTCTGCTTCTTGTGAGCTATGAAGCGAGCTTGAGCTTCAGCGTACTGACGCTCCCACTCTTCGCGCTCCTTCTCAAAGCCGGGCTTCCACTCTTGGCTCTCAGGATCGAAGCCTTCCGGATAGATGAAGTTGCCGTTCTCGTCATAGCGAGCAGGCATTCCATATTGAGTTGGATCGAATGCTTCGATCTCAACATCATGACCTTCATTTGCCTGTTTCAATGAGAGTGAGATTCGACGACGCTCGAGATCGATATCGATGATCTTCACGAAGAGCTGATCGCCTACCTGAACCACCTGCTCAGGAATCTCGACATGGCGTTCTGCCAATTCGGAGATATGAACCAAACCTTCGATGCCGTCAAAGACACGGATGAATGCACCGAATGGGACGAGCTTGGTGACCTCACCTGGAACTACCTGGTTGATGGTGTGGGTCCGTGCAAACGCTTGCCATGGATCCTCTTGGGTTGCCTTGAGTGAGAGTGAGACTCGCTCGCGCTCGAAGTCCACTTCGAGCACCTCAACGGTCACTTCATCGCCCACTGCAACGACTTCACCTGGATGATCGATGTGCTTCCATGAGAGCTCTGATACGTGAACCAATCCATCGACGCCACCAAGATCGACGAATGCGCCGAAGTTGACGATAGATGAGACGGTTCCGGTACGGACTTGTCCTCGCTGCAATTGATTGAGGAACGAGGTCCGTGATTCCGATTGTGTCTGCTCGAGATAAGCGCGACGAGAGAGAACGACGTTGTTTCTATTCTTATCGAGCTCGATGATCCGTGCCTCGACCTGCTTGCCGATATATGGAGTGAGGTCACGGACTCGACGCAATTCGACGAGTGAGGCAGGAAGGAAGCCTCGAAGACCGATGTCAACGATGAGACCACCCTTGACCACTTCGATCACTGTTCCGACGACTACTTCATCCTTGTTCTTCTTCTCTTCGATCTCTCCCCACGCCTTCTCATATTGAGCGCGCTTCTTGGAGAGGATCAATCTTCCTTCTTTGTCCTCTTTGGTAAGAACGAGAGCTTCGACGCGATCTCCGACCTTGACGATCTCTGATGGATCGAGGTCATTACGGATTGAGAGTTCGCGTGATGGGATCACACCTTCTGTCTTGTATCCGATATCGAGGAGGACTTCCTCGCGATCTACCTGTACGACGATTCCTGATACGAGATCGCCATCATTGAAATTCTTGATTGTGCCTTCGATCGCTGCGAGAAAATCTTCAGCAGTACCGACATCGTTGAGTGTGACGTTAGTGGACAAGATGCTCCGTTGGATTATGGGACTAGTAGGGACAGGGACACGCCTCGAAACGAGATCTCCGGAGGATTCTTCTATCGGAAAGACCGATCCAGTAATGCCGCTAAGAAGCGGGTGAAGGGTACTTAGGCGCGAGCGAGCGGGTCAAACTGGCCATTCCCGCTCAATGAGCTGCTAACTCCCAGCTATGACCCACTCCGACATTCACTTCCAGCGCCACATCAAGATGGAACGCGCTACCCATCGCCCTACGTACGATCTCTTCAAGGTGTTCGCGCTCCCCTGGGGCCACCTCCATGATCAATTCGTCATGGACTTGCAGGATCATCCTGGAATGAAGTCCTCCCCGGCGAATCTCTTCCTCGACTCCCAGCATGGCGAGTTTGATGATGTCGGCCGCAGAACCTTGGATCGGAGCATTGAGGGCCATCCGTTCTGCCATTTCCCGACGCTGACGATTCTCACTATTGAGGTCGGCCAGGTATCGACGTCTTCCTAGGAGGGTCTCGGTATATCCCTTACTTCTCGCTTCTTTGACGACGGCCTGAAGATAATCTCGAATACCACCGAATCGTGCGAAGTAGTCGTCCATCAGCCGTTGTGCTTCACCGGGCGTGAGATCCAATTGTTGTGCCAATCCATATGCAGAGAGTCCATAGGCCAATCCATAGGACATCGCCTTGATGGTGCGACGCATCTCACCGGTCACTTCACTCGCTGGTACGCCAAAGACTCGTGAACCCACCGTGTTATGAAGGTCCTCCCCGGAAGCAAATGCAGCAATGAGATCTGCATCCCGAGATAGATGCGCCATGATCCGCATCTCGATCTGGCTGTAATCAGCGGTCATCAAGGATTCGAACGGATCAGTTGCTACGAAACAATCGCGGATCTTCCGGCCCTCATCGGAGCGAATCGGGATGTTCTGCAGGTTCGGGTCGATTGAGGAGAGTCGTCCGGTGGCGGTAATAGTCTGTTGGAAAGTGGTGTGAATGCGGCCGTCCCGCGCCGAATTAAGAAGTCCTTCAATGATGCTCTGCAACTTACTCACTTCTCTGATTCGAAGGAGCGAGGTCAACAAGGGATGCTCTGTTTCGCTGTAGAGCCACTGCAGGGAATCAGCATCTGTGCTGTAGCCGCTCTTGATCTTCTTCGTCTTCGGCAATTTGAGTTCATCGAAGAGGATGACCTGCAATTGCTTCGGTGAGTTCACATTGAATTCATGCCCGGCCGCGGCGAAGGCATCTGCGCTTCGATTCTTCACTTCGAGTGCAAAATGTTGGTGAAGTGAATCTGCCTTCTTAAGGTCGAATCCAATCCCACGATCCTCCATCCGCGCCAAGATCAGAGTCAGCGGAAGTTCGATGCGACGTAAGAGTTCACTCTGTTCACTAGCAGCGAGCTCTTGCGTGATCTTCTCTCGCAACGGCCAGAGGTACGCTGCCAATTCAGGGTCGAAGGATTGGTCGCTGAAGAGATCTGCTTCGGTCGATTCACTGTTTCGTTGATACCCGAATCGCTCCATCACCAACTCTTCTAGGGTCAGATCGCGCGCTCCTGGGTTGAGCAGGTAGGACCCCAGCTCCGTGTCGAATATGAGATCGATCTGAATCTGTTCGTCGATGCCATGCAGTTGAGACTTCAGACCATGGCCAAATATGGCAACAGTGATCTTGGAAAGAACTGTATTGAGAAATGTTGCTTGCGATCGAACTTCGGCCCATTGGACGTGGAGACCATCCGCTGAGAGTGCAATGGCATCGCCCAGGCGATGCGAGCCGGCAACATGGAAAGCTACTTCCTTTCCATGAGCAGAGCAGTCGGCGAAGAATTCGGCCAATTCATCTTCGCTCACTCTCTTGACCACGATCTGGCTCTCCGAAGGCTTCTCTGCTTCTCCACCATGGTGAGCGCTCGACAGACCTTGAGGGAGCTTTTCAATCCGATCCCGCAACGTCCTGATCTCGAGGTCTGAGAAGATCTCCAACGCTTTTGCTCGATCGATGCCTTGCCACGACTGCGAAACGAGTTCGTTGACCAAAGCATCGCCGATAGGTACGTCGTCGACCAAATGAGTCAGCTCGCGATTGAGAGAGAGTTGAGCGAGTGCGCCTCGAAGTGCCTCTCCTGACTTTCCCGAAATCTCATCGGCATGGGAGATCAAATTCGACAGTGATCCATATTCCTGGATCCACTTCGTCGCCGTCTTCTCTCCTACGCCGGGAATCGAAGGAAGATTGTCACTCGGATCTCCGCGAAGTGCAGCAAAATCCGGATACTGAGCCGGCGTGATTCCGTACTTCTCGATCACAGCCTCCTCATCCATCCGAGCAAGATCAGTGACACCTTTTTTCGGGTAGAGCACAGTCACTCCGGGTCGGATCAATTGGAAAGAATCTCTATCACCCGTGGTGATGAGAATCTGCGCCGATGAGTCATGCTCGAGCGCTTCTCGAGCCAATGTCGCGATGAGATCGTCTGCTTCGTAGCCATCTCGTTCGATGATCGGAATGTCGAAGGCTGCCAAGATCTCATTGATGAATGAGAGTTGAGATCTGAATTCCTCGGGAGAGCGAGCGCGATTCGCCTTGTACTCTGGAAACTTCTCACTTCGAAAGGTCTTGCGCGAAACATCGAAAGCGACGATCACCTGATCAGGCTTCTCCTGTGCCAAGAGGTTGATGAGCATCGAGGCAAAGCCATAGATCGCATTGGTCGACTGTCCGGAGGAGGTGGTGAAGTTTTCGACTGGGAGGGCATAGAAGGCTCGATACGCCAAGGAATGTCCATCAAGAAGAAGGATCTTTCGCTGGTTCCCGGTCTTCACGCCAGTGAGTGTGCCACAGCAAGGCTTTGATTGAGGTTCACGACTATCATCACCACATGTCTAGAGATGGCTCGATCACCGATTACATGGAGTTTCTTATGAAGCGAGGAAGTGGTGAACTCGGAGCCAAGATGGGGATCGAGATCATCGAGGCTTCGCCAGAGCGCGTCGTTGGGCGCATGCCAGTAGAAGGCAATCGTCAGCCGATTGGCTTGCTCCATGGTGGCGCAAATGCAGTCCTGGCCGAAGGTCTTGGTTCGATCGCATCACAGCTTCATGCTGGGCTCAATAGGACTTCGGTAGGGATCGAGCTCTCGTGCACCCATCACAAGTCAGCCACATCAGGGTTTGTCACCGGTGTTGCGACAGCCATCTCGCTCGGGCGAACCATCACCTGTTACGAAATCGTCATCACCAATGAAGAAGGCATCAAGACCTGCACCGCACGATTGACCTGTCTCCTCCTGGATCGACCGCCTCAACCCCTGCCCTCCTGAGGGTCAGTCTTTCCTATTGTTTAGATTTATTACCAAAGCTAGTGCGCGGGGTGAGGTCGTTGGCTACTATTCCCACTTCTTGAATATCCACGGCTCGATCGCCCGCCAGTCGATCGTCCGACAGATAGGCCCGAACCTTAGGAGTTGAACATCCTCGTGATTTCCAGAGCAATGAGACTCTCTCTCGCGCTTCTGCTCTCAGGCTTCCTCTCGGTGGTCATGTCAGTGGTCATTGCGCCGACCGCCTTCGCAGAGAGCGCGACCATCAAGGGTGTAATCCTTGATAGTGATAAGGCCCCGCTGGAGGGAGTCGAGCTCACCGTACGAGATGATGCATCGACCCTCGCAACGGTCACAACGGATGCCACCGGAAGTTGGAGCTACGTTGCAACGAAGACCGGCAACTACTTCGTAAAGATCAACCTCGCAACGCTTCCCGAGGGCCAGACTCTGACCGCGGGTATTCCGGAGGAGCGGCGAGTCAATGTCTTGCAGTTACGTGGCAGCCTCAGCGTTCTCTTCCCGATTGGCGAAGGCGCACCCAAGTCATCCACCTTCGATCAGACGATGCAACTTCTCGTCGACGGTGCGATTCTTGGGTTGATCATTGCCCTCGCGGCGCTTGGATTGAACCTCGTCTATGGAACTACCGGCTTAACGAATTTCGCGCATGGCGAATTGCTCACCTTGGGTGGTCTCTTCACCTATTTCTTTAGCGCGATCGTAGGTCTTCGCGTCTTCTATGCCATTCCGCTGGCTTTGATCGCGGCAGGAATCGTCGGTGGGTATCTTCAAGATCGTCTCCTTTGGAAACCACTTCGCCGACGAGGTACTGGCCTCATTGCGATGCTTGTAGTTTCTATTGGTTTCGCGATATTGGTCCGCTACTTCTTCCTCTTCATATTTGGCGGCGATACCAGGCAGCTTCCAGAGTATGCCGGCCAAGCAGGACTCCAGTTCGGCCCAGTTTCAATCACTCCTAAGTCGATCATCACGACCTCAGTTGGAATTGTCTTCTTGATTCTCGCAACGCTCTGGCTGCTCAAGACTCGTATGGGTAAGGCCAGTAGGGCAGTTGCAGATAACCCAGCCCTCGCCTCAGCTTCCGGTGTGGAGGTGGAGAAGGTGATCCGATCGGTTTGGATATTGGGTGCAGTGCTCGCTGGTTTCGCTGGAATCATGATCACCGTCAACCAAGGGGTCAGCTTCTTGATGGGGCAAGACAATCTCCTGCTCATCTTCGCTGCAGTGACTCTCGGAGGACTCGGCACCGCTCACGGCGCGGTCGTGGGCTCGATGGTGATTGGAATCTTCATTCAGCTCTCAACCCTCTTCATCCCAACTGAACTCAAATACGTTGGTGCCCTCTTCGTTCTCATCGTGATTCTCTTGGTACGCCCACAAGGAATCCTTGGAAAGAAAGACCGGGTGGGATAAATGGACTTCCTCTTCATCATCCAGCAATCGCTCAGCTCAGCGATCGGGGTCAATACGATCATCTTCGCTCTCGCAGCGATTGGTCTCAACATGCACTTTGGCTACACCGGTTTGCTCAATTTCGGTCAAGCAGGCTTCCTCGCTGTGGGTGCCTACACCACCGCGGTTCTCGTCGTCTCGTACGGCTTCTCACTCTGGGCTGCTCTCGGTGCAAGCATCCTGACCTCCACAGTCTTCGCGCTTATCCTCGGCCTTCCCACATTGAGACTTCGAGCTGACTACCTAGCTATCGTCACCATTGCAGCCGCGGAGATCATCCGACAGATCGCGCGTTCGGCGACCTTCAACGAGACGCTCGGTGGCTCTGATGGAATCACAGGTAAGTTCGGAAAAGAGTTCTTCGATCTCAATCCATTCACATCAGGGATCGACATCGCGATCCTCCGATTCACACCTAATGACCTCTGGGTTGTGATCACTGGTTGGCTTCTAGTCGCAGCAGTGCTTGGCGTGATGTGGCTCCTGGTGAACTCACCATGGGGTCGAGTGATGAAGGCGATTCGTGAGGACGAAGAAGCCGTTCGATCCGTCGGCAAGAACGTCTACCTCTACAAGATGCAATCATTGATCATCGGCGGAATCATCGGTTCGCTCGGTGGCGCCGTCTACGCGATCTCGCGCCAGTCAGTTCAGCCAGACAATTACGGTACCGCCCTTACCTTCTTTGCCTACACCGTCTTGATCTTGGGTGGAGCAGCACGCGTCTTCTCCCCTGTCGTCGGTTCGATCATCTTCTGGTTCCTCTTGGTCTTCGTGGAGCAGACTCTCCGCCAAGCAGTGAGTGAGAATCTCATTCCAGATTGGCTCATCGGCCCCAATCAAGTCGGCCAGGTCCGCTTCATGTTGGTCGGCTTAGGGTTGATGTTGCTCATGATCTTCCGCCCACAAGGAATCTTCGGTGATCGAAAGGAGTTGGCTCTCGATGCCCGCGCCTAAAGAGAACCATGACTACGCCGCAACGTCGAAAGCGGTCTTTGCGAAGGTAGATGGTCAGCCTGGTGTCTCGAAACCAGATCCCATCATCGTTGCTGAAGGGGTCAAACGCGTCTTCGGTGGACTCACTGCTGTCGATGTCGACCAGCTACAAGTACAACGCCACGGCATCACCGCCCTCATCGGCCCTAACGGCGCAGGCAAGACAACTCTCTTCAATCTCTTGACCTGTTTCGACACCGCGCAAGAGGGAAGTTGGAAATTCAACGGTACCGAGATCTCAAAACTCGGCCCGCACAAGGTGGCAAAGCTAGGTATGGTCCGAACGTTCCAATTGACCAAGTCGCTCTATCGCCTCTCTGTCATGGACAACATGCGTCTCGCTGCGACAGGCCAGCGTGGCGAGTCCCTTCTCCTCTCTCCGCTTCGTTGGATTTGGGGCGACCAAGAGAAGGAGATCACTGCTCGAGCCGAAGAACTCTTGGTTCGATTCAAATTGATCGATAAGAAGGATGATTTCGCCGCAGCCCTCTCCGGTGGTCAACGAAAGCTCCTTGAGATGGCGCGGGCGCTGATGGTCAATCCAGAGATCGTGATGCTTGATGAACCCATGGCTGGCGTCAATCCTGCCCTGAAGCAATCACTGCTTGGCCATATCAAATCGCTTCGTGATGATGGCATGAGCGTCCTCTTCGTCGAACATGACATGGATATGGTCAGGGATATCAGCGACTGGGTCGTCGTCATGGCACAAGGCAAGATCGTGGCGGAAGGAACCCCTCACGAAGTCATGCGCAATCAGGCTGTGGTGGATGCCTACCTCGGCGCCCACCACGATGAGAGTCTTGAAGAGAACGGAGTTTTCTAGTCATGGCCGCTCTTGTTGAAGCAAAGGGGCTCATCGCTGGCTATCTCCCCGGAGTCAACATCCTCAATGGATGTGACCTCTACGCCAATGAAGGCGAGCTCGTCGGAATCATTGGTCCCAACGGTGCCGGCAAATCGACCCTTCTCAAGGCCCTCTTTGGCTTAGTCAAGGTTCGTGAAGGAAGCGTCACGCTCAAGGGAAGAGAGATCACCAATAAGCGCGCTGACGAGTTGGTCAAGCTAGGGATTGGATTCGTTCCGCAGACGAATAACGTCTTCCCTTCCTTGACCATTCAGGGAAACCTCGAGATCGGCGCCTTCCAATCGATGGATAAATTCCAAGAGCGTGCCGACTACGTGATGGAACTCTTCCCAACCCTTGCAAAACGTCGTAACCAGAAGGCCGGCTCCCTCTCCGGTGGTGAGCGCCAAATGGTCGCGATGGCAAGAGCATTGATGATGAACCCATCGGTTCTCTTACTTGATGAGCCAAGTGCAGGATTGAGCCCAGCGCTCCAAGATGAAGTCTTCATCTTGGTTCGCAAGATCAACCAAACTGGAGTCACCGTCATCATCGTTGAACAGAATGCCCGTCGCTGCCTTCAGATCGTCGACCGAGGCTACGTTCTCGATCAAGGGAAGAATGCTTACGAAGGAAGCGGCAAGAGCCTTGCCGTGGATCCTAAAGTTGTTGAGCTCTATCTTGGTACCTTGGGTCAAGAGAAGAAGTAAGCGAGTTACGTTCAAGAAGAATTAGATACAAGAAAAAGGGCCCCGGTATCGCTACCGGGGCCCTTTTCGTTAGTTCAGGTTATTCCTGAGCTGGTACATCACCAGTGATGAATTCATCAGCAAGAGCTGCGAACTTGTCATTGGCTGAGTACTGGTAGATACCCATGGTTGCAACCGATGGGTCTCCGTTGCTGTCGAATTCGATTGGTCCGGAGACACCGTCGAAGTCGATATCTTCACCGTCAGCGATAAGCGCCTTGCACTCTGCGAAGGTGTAGCACTTGGTGCCACCTGCAGAGACTGCCTGGAGGTTGTCGCGGATGGTTGCACCATCAGTCGCGCCACCCTGCTCAGCAGCAAGGGCGATCAACATGACTGCGTCATATGACTCAGGAGCATATGAGAAGTCGGTGAGTGCTGGGTCAACCTCGAGGAGCTTGGCCTGAAGGTCTGCAGATGCGAGAACACCAGGAAGGGTCGCCTTGACGCCCTTCATGATTCCTGCTGGCAGATCCTTGTATGCCTGAGCGGAGAGGTTTCCATCGACGAGATAGAGCGGCACCTTGTCCGGTCCAACACCCTGCTTGATCATCTCAGCGATGATCTTTGCAGTCTCATCGAAGCCGATGAGCGCGATAGCGTCAGGATTTGCAGCCTTTGCCTTCGCAACGTCAGCTGAAAACTCAGCTGCTTGTGGGTTGTAGACGATGTTTGTTGAAGTACCGCTGAATGCAGCGATTCCATACTTCGCAAGACCGTTGCCGTATGCATCATCGAGGTTCAAGAAGACCGCGTTTGATGCACCGTCATTTGCCATCAACTGACCGAGGACTGCGCCCTGGAAAGTATCAGATGGAGCGGAACGGAAGTAGTAACCATCATCTGCATAGGTTGTCAGATCTGGTGAGGTGTTAGCTGGGGAGAAATGAACGATCCCAGCGCTGGTGATCTTGTCGATAACGGTGAGTGAAACACCTGAAGATGCTGCACCAACGATTGCGCTGACACCAGCTGCGATGTGTGCATCGACAGTCTGCTGCGCGATATCTGTTGATGTATCTCCGGAGTCACCACGAAGGTGCTCTATCGGATTGCCAAGAACGCCACCTGCATCGTTGATCTCTTGAACTGCAAGATCAACACCTGCGAACTCTGGTGGTCCAAGGAATGCGAGGTTTCCAGTCTCAGGAAGAAGTGAACCGATCTTGAGCGGACCTGAGCTCTCGCCACCGTCGCTGGAGCAACCAGCAACGACGAGACCTAGGGACGCAAGTACTGCAAGAAGGGTCACCTTGAGTGATTTCTGCATTTTTTGCCTCTCGATTGTTTAAGCCACTCCCTAACAATCAAAGGGAGCGGTTTGGAGAGTCAAGGCTATTCTCACCCTCACCCAATTCTCAATAAATGTGAGAAGAAAGTTTCGGGTCCGTCTCACATCGTGGGATGGAATCGCTCAAAATAAGGACTTCTCCGGGCTGATGACTGCCTCAGCAACCGCCTTCATGGAGATTCGGCGATCCATCGCTGTCCTTTGTATCCAGGAGAAGGCCTCTGGTTCGCTGAGGTTGAGGGCCCCCATCAAGATGCCCTTTGCTCTGTCGATCAATTTTCGAGATTCAAGCCGCTCATGGATGTCCTTCACCTCAGCTTCAAGGGCCTTCATCTGGCGAAATCGTGCAACCGCTATTTCAATCGAAGGTTGGAGCTCGGTGAGAGTGAATGGTTTAACTACATACGCCATGGCACCAGCTTCGCTGGCACGGTCAATCAATTCCTTTTGACTGAAAGCAGTCAGGATCAAAATCGCGCACTCTCCGTGGATCTTTTCGGCGGCGGTGATGCCATCCATCACCGGCATCTTGACATCCAATATCGCCAGATCAGGGCTTTGCTCACGGATCATCTCGATTGCCTCTGCGCCATTGGCGACATCGCCGACAACCTCATAGCCACCGCCGCGAAGCATCTCTACGAGGTCGAGTCGGATCAGCGCCTCATCTTCGGCGACCACGATCCGATATGTCATGTGCCTCGAGTCGGATTTGAACCGACACTATGCGGTGTTTGAGACCGCCCTCTCTACCGTTGGAGTACCGAGGCGTGAGGCCGAATTATAGCGAGGCTACTGTCGGTAGGCAGCCGCTACCCCGTCGACCGCTGCTCCAATGATGTGAACTCGCATAGCATTGGTTGAGCCAGGGATTCCCGTTGGCGAGCCTGCAACGATGAGAACGCTCGCGCCTTTTGCGACAGTTCCACTTTCGATCAGGATCTGATCTACCTGCCTCACCATCTCATCGGTAGTGGTCACCATCGGAACGATGATGGGTTCAACGCCCCAGGTCAGTGCCAGTCGATTGAAAGTGCCCTCTTCAGGAGTGAATGCAAGCATCGGAATCGCACAGCGAAGCCTCGACATCCTTCGAGCAGAATCTCCACTCTGGGTGAAAGCGACCAAGTACTTCGCGCCGATGATCGTTCCAACCTCTGTCGCCGCTTTCGTGATCGCACCGCCTTTTGTCCTTGGCGCATGTTTGAGCGCCGGGATGAGATCGAGCGCCTCGCTCTCCGTCTTCTCGATGATTCTCGCCATGGTTTCAACAGCTTGAATCGGATACTGACCCACACTCGTCTCACCTGAGAGCATCAGGGCGTCGGCACCATCGAGGACTGCATTGGCACAGTCGGTTGCTTCAGCACGCGTGGGACGAGGATTGTTGATCATCGAATCGAGCATCTGGGTCGCAACGATGACCGGTTTCGCCATCTCGCGTGCCGCAGTGATGCATCTCTTCTGAACCATCGGAACATCTTCAAAGGGCAGCTCGACGCCTAGGTCACCTCGAGCGACCATCAACCCGTCGAAAGCTTCGATGATCTCGTTGAGATTCTCAACTGCTTGCGGTTTCTCGATCTTCGCGATGACTGGCACGCGACGTCCAACTTCAGTCATGATGGCAAGGACTTCCTCGATATCTTTCCCGTTGCGGACGAAAGATAGAGCGATCAAGTCCGCCCCCACTTTGAGAGCCCAGCGGAGATCATCGCGGTCCTTCTCAGACATCGCCGGCACTGAGACAGCAACTCCTGGAAGGTTGATTCCTTTGTTGTTGCTGAGCATGCCACCTTGAACGATCTCCGTAACCACATCACGATCGCTCACCTCGATCACCTTCGCCATGATGCTTCCATCATCGATCAAGATCAGATCACCTGGCGAGCAATCTCCGGGAAGCCCCTTGTATGTCGTACTGGCTCGATCCGCTGTGCCGTCGATATCGTCGATGGTGATGGCGAAACGGTGACCAGCTTCAACGCGATGCGGCCCATTGCTAAATCTTCCTAGGCGAATCTTCGGGCCCTGGAGGTCGACCAGAATTGCCACTGGACGACCTGCCCGAGCCGCGTTCTCGCGAATCAATGAATAGACGCGCTCATGTTCTGAGTAATCACCGTGTGAAAGGTTGAGGCGAGCCACATTCATTCCTGCGGCAATCAACTCTTGGATTCGCTCTACGCTCGCAACCGCCGGTCCGATAGTGCAAACGATCTTTGCCCGACGTTTGAGATCCATCGCTGCGAACATATGAAAATCCTATCTTTCTTCTATTTTTCGGGCTCTACTGTCTATACCTAGACCATCAATGGTCGATCGGAGGGTGAGACTGCAATCGGCAACTGTCGTCGCCCAGTGAGATAGCGGTCCACTGAGGCTGCAGCACTGCGCCCTTCAGCGATGGCCCAGACGATCAAAGATTGACCGCGTCCTGCATCACCGCAGACGAAGACGCTCTCTTCCGAAGTCTCATAATCGTCGTTACGAGAGATCGAACCCCGAGTATCGAGCGTGAGATTGAAATCGGTGATCAATGGACCCTTCTCTGGGCCGGTGAATCCCATCGCCAAGAAGACCAGCTCGCACTCGATCTCATGTGAACTTCCTTCCACTGGGATGAATCGTCCGTCCTTCCACTCTGTTTCCACCACTTTCAGCGCACGCAAGTTTCCATTCTCATCACCGAGAAACTCCTCAGTGGCAATGGAATAGATTCGCTCTCCACCTTCTTCATGTGCACTGCTGACGCGGTAGACCATCGGATATGTTGGCCATGGTTGATTGGTAGGACGTTCATCGGATGGACGCGGCATGATCTCAATTTGAGTGACCGATCGCGCCCCTTGCCGTAGCGCAGTTCCCAAACAATCGGCACCAGTATCTCCGCCACCTAGGATCACAACCCGCTTACCCTCTGCATTGATGGGTGGCTCCGATGGCAATTCGCCAAGCGCCTGCTTATTTCCCCAGGGTAGATACTCCATCGCTTGATAGACACCGTGTAGTTCTCGACCAGGTATCGCAAGATCACGCCATTGTGTCGCCCCAGTTGCGATCACGACTGCGTCATAACGTGACTTCAACTCGGCGACTGTGATGTCTTTGCCGACCTCCACGCCTGCCCGAAAGCGTGTTCCCTCTCGCTCCATCTGAGCCAATCGCCGATCCAGGATGGCTTTCTCCATCTTGAACTCAGGTATTCCGTATCGCAAGAGCCCGCCGATCTTCGCGGCTCGTTCATAGACCAAAACGGTATGACCGGCTCGCGTCAATTGCTGTGCGCAGGCAAGTCCCGCAGGACCGCTACCGATGACAGCGACGACCTTTCCGGTGATTCGATCTGGTTGATGGGGTTTCACATGACCGCGCTCGAAAGCCTCTTCGATGGTTCGAAGCTCTACTTGCTTGATGGTGACCGGATCGCCATTGATTCCAACGACACAGGCTGTCTCGCAGGGCGCTGGGCAGAGGCGACCGGTGAACTCGGGAAAGTTATTCGTAGCATGAAGACGAGCGATCGCTTCTTCCTTCTCTCCACGCCAGATCAAGTCATTCCACTCTGGGATCAAATTCCCAAGTGGACACCCTTGATGACAGAACGGGATGCCACAGTCCATACAACGACCAGCTTGCTTCTGTAGCTCGGAGAAGTCTTGTTCCTTGTAGACCTCTTTCCAGTCACGGATTCGAATATCGACGGGGCGTCGCTCAGGAGTCTTGCGTTCGGTCTTTAAGAACCCTTTTGGATCAGCCATTGCTCGCCTCCATCACAAATTTCTCTACATCCAAGCCTTCGCGCTCCGCCTTTGCAATCGCCTCCAAGACTCGTCGATAGTCACGAGGCATCACCAGAGTGAATCGCGCCAATGATCCTTGCCAATCACCAAGAAGCTCTGCTGCTACTTCCGATCCCGTCTCAGCATGGAACTTGGAGACCAGCGCTTTGAGTCGATCCGAATCCTCGCTATCGAGGGGAGAGAGATCAACCATCTCTGTGTTGACCTTCTTAGGATCGAGGTCCAAAAGGTAGGCGATGCCACCTGACATACCAGCTGCGAAATTACGACCCGTCGGACCCAGTACCGCCACAACGCCACCTGTCATGTACTCGCATCCGTGATCCCCAACGGCTTCAACGACGGCGGTTGCGCCAGAATTGCGCACGCAGAACCGCTCTCCGACGACTCCCCTAATGAAGATCTCGCCTGATGTTGCACCGTATCCGATGACGTTTCCAGCGATCACATTCTCTTCAGAGGCGAAGGAGGCATTGATGTCCGGTCGAACGATCACTCGCCCGCCAGAGATTCCCTTCGCGACATAGTCATTGGCATCGCCGTAGAGGCGCAACGTCAATCCTCGCGGAATGAAAGCACCAAAGGATTGGCCGGCAGATCCAGTAAATGAGATCGAGATTGTGTCATCAGCGAATGGCCTGCCAGATCGTGTCATCTCAGATCCGAGCATGGTTCCGACGGTGCGGTTGCCATTGCTGATCGCCTGTTGCAGGTTTACAGACTCCCCTGACTGCAACGCGGGAGCGGCGAGTTTGATCAGTTCTCTATCGAGGGCTCTATCGAGTCCGTGGTCCTGTGCAATGGTGCGCTGACGAGGTGACGATTCTGCTGCCTTTGGCAGAGTGAGGATCGGCGAGAGATCGAGGCCGCTCGCCTTCCAATGATCGATAGCAGCCTTGGTCTCGAGAACCTCTATCGCCCCAATCGCTTCGCTCAAAGAGCGGAAACCCAAAGAGGCCAAGATCTCACGCACTTCCTCGGCGATGTACTCAAAGAAGGTCTCGACGAACTCCGGCTTACCGCTGAACTTCTTGCGAAGTTCTGGGTTCTGTGTCGCGACACCAACAGGACAGGTATCGAGATGGCATACCCTCATCATGATGCAACCTGAAACCACCAAAGGCGCAGTTGCAAATCCATACTCTTCAGCACCGAGGAGTGCGGCGATCACTACATCGCGACCTGTCTTCATCTGACCATCGGCCTGTACCACGATGCGATCACGAAGTCCGTTGAGCATCAACGTCTGTTGAGTCTCGGCCAATCCCAATTCCCATGGTGCACCAGCATGCTTGAGTGATGTCAGTGGAGATGCTCCGGTTCCACCATCGTGACCCGAGATCAGAACCACATCGGCATGAGCCTTGCTCACTCCTGCAGCAACTGTCCCAACACCAACCTCAGCAACGAGCTTGACGTGAACACGCGCATGCTCGTTCGCATTCTTCAAGTCGTGAATCAGCTGAGCTAGATCTTCGATCGAATAGATGTCGTGATGCGGTGGTGGCGATATGAGACCAACGCCCGGGGTGGAGTGACGGACCTTCGCGATCCACGGATAGACCTTGTTGCCGGGCAACTGACCGCCTTCTCCAGGCTTCGCGCCCTGTGCCATCTTGATTTGAAGGTCATCGCTATTGACGAGGTATTCGCTCGTCACGCCAAAGCGACCACTCGCTACTTGTTTGATGGCAGAGCGCTTCGAATCACCATTGGGCAGCGGCACATATCGCGCAGCATCCTCGCCACCTTCACCGGTATTTGATTTTCCACCCAGGCGATTCATCGCGATTGCAAGGGTTTCGTGCGCTTCTTGAGAGATAGAGCCATAACTCATCGCACCGGTCGAGAAACGCTTGACGATCTCGGAGACCGGTTCGACTTCCTCAACCGGGATAGCTGGTCGCATCCCCTCTTTGAATGAGAAGAGTCCACGTAAAGTCATCAATCTCTTGCTCTGATCATCGACACGAGTTGTGTACCGCTTGAAGATGTCGTAGCGCTTCTGCCTCGTTGCATGTTGCAATGCAAAGACGGTCTCCGGATCGAAGAGGTGGGGTTCGCCATCTCTACGCCATTGGTACTCACCGCCGATGGGGAGCTTCTTGCTACCCGGAATCTCACCGCCAGGCGGATAGGCGATGTGATGGCGAGCGATCGTCTCTTGCGCAATGACTTCGATACCAACGCCACCGAGCTTGGAGGTACATCCGACAAAATATCTGTCGATGAGATCCTTCGAGAGGCCTATCGCCTCGAAGACTTGTGCGCCGGTGTAGGAAGCAATCGTTGATATGCCCATCTTGGACATCACCTTGAGAACACCCTTACCGAGCGCCTTGATCAGATTGCGGACGGCCTTCTCTGGAGTGATACCCGTAAGGACTCCTTGAAGAACCAAATCCTCCACGCTCTCCATCGCAAGATATGGATTGACTGCTGCTGCACCAAAGCCGATCAGGAGTGCTACGTGATGGACCTCTCGAACTTCGCCACTCTCCACGACCAAACCGACTTGAGTGCGACTCTTCTCTCGAATCAGATGATGGTGGACTGCTGCAGTGAGCAAGAGTGATGGAATCGGTGCGTTCTCAGCATCGCCATCGCGATCCGATAGGACGATAAGTCGTGCTCCATCTGCGATCGCTCTCGAGACTTCGGCGCAGATCTGATCGATTCGCAGGACAAGTCCTTCAGCGCCATCAGCGATCGGGAAGAGTCCTCGCACCACATGTGCTTCGAAACCAGGTCGATCGCCATCGACATTGACGTTGATGATCTTCGCCAATTCATCGTTATCGATCACCGGGAAAGCTAGTGAGATCTGTTGACACGATTCTGGGCCCGGGTCAAGAAGATTGTGCTCGGGGCCGATGGAGCCACCGAGAGAAGTAACAAGCTCTTCTCTGATTGCATCGAGCGGTGGATTGGTCACCTGCGCAAAGAGTTGCGAGAAGTAGTCAAAGAGGAGTCGTGGCTTCTCTGAGAGAGCTGCAATCGGGGTATCGGTTCCCATGGATCCAATCGGCTCCGCACCACTCTTCGCCATCGGAGTAAGCAGGATCCTCAACTCCTCCTCGGTATATCCAAAGGCCCTTTGCCTTCGAACTACCGATGAATGTGGGTAGAAGATGTGTTCCCTCGCTGGAAGATCGGAAAGCCTGACGATTCCCTGCTTGAGCCACTCACCATATGGCGCTTCACTCGCAAGGCGGTCCTTGATCTCGTCGTCTTCAACTACTCGACCGTTCTCGATATCGACTAAGAACATCTTGCCTGGTTGCAATCGACCCTTGCGAGCGATGCGATCGGCGGGAAAATCGAGGACACCGACTTCGCTGGCCAGGATCACCATGCCATCTTTCGTGATCCAGAATCGAGATGGACGCAATCCGTTTCGATCCAAGACAGCGCCAACTTGTCGACCATCGGTAAAGGTGACACAAGCCGGCCCATCCCAAGGCTCCATCAGTGAAGCGTGGAACCGATAGAAATCCTTCCGCTCTTGAGACATGCTCTGATGGTTCTCCCACGCTTCAGGGATCATCATCAAGACAGCATGTGGCAATGAACGTCCACCCAGGTAGAGAAGCTCCAACACTTCATCGAAGGAAGCAGAGTCAGAACCTTGAGGATTGACGATCGGAAGCAATCTTGAGATGTCGCCGGGAATCAATTCGCTGGCGAGAAGGGATTCGCGAGCGGACATCCAATTCCTATTTCCGCGCACCGTATTGATCTCACCATTGTGGGCGATGTAGCGATAAGGGTGCGCCAGTGGCCAGGACGGGAAGGTATTGGTGGAAAACCTTGAATGGACAAGTGCGAGCGTTGATTCAAGTGTCGGCTCAGATAGGTCAGGGAAGAAATCTTGTAATTGACCGGTGGTCAACATTCCCTTGTAGACGAGCGTTCGCGAAGAGAGCGATGGGAAATAGATCGGATAAGCGTGCTCGACCCGCTTGCGAAAACAGAATGCCATCCGCTCAAGTACTAAGTCACGATCACCCTTTAATGATTCGACGAAGATCTGTCGAAAGAGCGGCATCGTAGAAAGTGCTGTCTTACCCAGATCGGAGGGATCGGTAGGTACCTCTCGCCAACCAAGTATGCGAAGCCCCTCTTCTGCGGCGATGGAATCGAGTTGGACCAGATCAAACGATGGATCCTGAATGAATGCGATTCCCGTTGCATAGAGTCCAAGTTCTGGGAGAGCAAAGTCGACTGCCTGGCGAAGAAAGCGATCTGGAATCTGGATGAGAATCCCTGCGCCATCACCGCTATTCGGTTCTGCGCCCGATGCGCCACGATGCTCGAGGTTACGAAGCGCTTGAAGTCCCTGCTCAACGATCTCATGTGTAGGCAGTTTGTTGAGGGTCGCAATCATCGCAACACCACATGCGTCGTGTTCGAATGAAGGATCGTAAAGTCCTTCAACCGGAGGATTGTTGAGCGAAAATGCCACAGCCCGCGCCCCTTATGAGATCAGTGAAATGGGACGACGGCGGCCCGATGGAGTCGAAAGTCTAAACCTTCTTTGACTCCAGGCCTACATCAAAATGAACTACCGAATCAATTGCAGCGACGAGATCAGACCCCATTGATATGGAAGAGCTGACCGATTCCGGCCGTGATCAACATTCCTAAGGCTCCGCCGGCGACCATGCGAAAAACGGAGCGCGGAATGGAGGAGCCGGCTGTCTTGCCGCTAAAGATTCCGGCAAGGATCAAACCCACCATGGTCACTGAGACGATGGTGAGGGCCTTGCCACCCAAGGTTGGAGCAAGGGCTCCCATCAAAGGGACTACTCCGCCAACTGTGAAACTCAAACCAGATGCGATCGCGGCTTGAACTGGTCGCGCCCTCGTGAGATGGAATTGACCCAACTCATCGCGAAGATGTGCGGTAAGCGGATCCTTCTCGTGAAGTTCTCTCGCAACCTGTTCGGCAAGCGGACGTGATAGACCTCGCTCCATGTAGATCAGAGTCAATTCTTCAAGTTCACCCTCGGGATCAGCTGCGAGATGTTCCTCTTCAAGTCTGCGATCGGCATCCTCAATATCGTTCTGAGATCGCACCGACACATACTCACCCACAGCCATCGACATAGCGCCAGCAGCAATGCCAGCCAGACCTGCAGTGAAGACGACATCATTTGCACCCGCAGCAGCTATTCCGATCATCAACGCCGATGTCGATACCAAGCCATCGTTGGCTCCTAGGACAGCTGCGCGAAGCCATCCTGAACGGTGAGTGCGATGGTCTTCATTCCGCTTGATCACATCATCAATGGGCATACTGCGATACTACTTGCTATCACTTGCCTTATCCGGCACCGACTTAAGGCGTGAGAAGAGAACGAGTGCCAGCGCCGCGATGACGATCGATGTCCAGGTATTCAATCGAAAACCGAGGATCTCATTGGCCGTATCGATACGAAGCTGTTCTATGAAGAGGCGACCCAATGAGTAGAGCGCAACATAGAGCGCGAAGATGCGACCGGGATGTGAGGCTAGTTTCGAAGTGATGGCGATCAAGAGCAGGGCGATCAGAGAGGACCAGATCGCCTCATAGAGGAATGTGGGATGGAAAGTCTCGAATTGAGAGTATCCGAAGGGGCGATTCCCGATCTCGATCTCAAGTCCCCAAGGAAGATCTGTTGGACGTCCAAAGAGCTCTTGATTGAACCAGTTGCCGAATCTCCCAATCGCTTGCGCCACGAGTATCCCTGGTGCGATTGCATCTGCAAACTGCGCAAAGGAGATACCCACCTCACCTTTTCGCTCGAAATATCGAAACGCAATCCATGCACCTAGGGCGCCCAGTGCAATCGCGCCCCAAATTCCTAGACCGCCCTCCCAGATGTAGAAGATCGAGACCAGGTCACCATTCGCGCCAAAGTACGGCTCAGGTGTTGTGATGACGTGATAGATGCGTCCGCCGATGACTCCAAAGGGAACAGCGAGGACTGCTACATCGCTCACCAGCGGTTTAGGAGCACCCATTGCTTGAGCTCTCCTACTGCCGATGGTTACCGCAACGACGACTCCGAGGATGATGGCAAGCGCGTAATAGCGAATCGATATCGGACCGAGTTCAAGAATGGAGGAACTAGGCGATGGTATCGAGAGTGGGATCGCTCCCATCAACTACTACTCTGCCTTTGCAGCTTCGACAGCGGACTTGAACTCTGCGAGATCAAATCCAGCCTGGGTTCGCTGCCATTCCTTGCCATTGATAAAGACGGTGGGCGTTCCCTCTACACCGTACTTCGCCATCGAATCGGCAACCGTGTCGACAAGAGCTCTATTGGCATCATCGCGAACACAGCTTGCAAACGACTCGGATGTGATTCCAATCTTCTCGCCGATCTTTACCAGGGTATCTGGATTCCAAAACCCTGAATTCTCAATCGGAGATTGGATCGTGTACATCGCTTCATGGAAGTCGAGGAAGTAACCTTCACTGGCCGCGCAATAACCAGCATTTGCTGCCCGACGCGACTCAGGGCCGAGGAATGACGCAGTGTGGAATGCGACTTCAGCCTCTCCGCTTCTAACTAATTCATTGATATAGCCACTGATTGCCGACTCAAATTGTTGGCAGACCGGGCATTGGAAGTCTTCCCAGATGGAAAGTTTGAGCGGGGCACCTTGATTGAAGACGATCGCCTTGTCATCCTCATCCGATACGAGTGATTGAACTGGCGCCGAGACTGAGAATCCGTCCAGGGCCGAGAGGTCCTCGTCGGTCTGAGTATTCTGAGAGAAGAGACTGACGACTGCTGCAGTGACGACGACGAGCGCAACCATGCTGATAACGATCCAGCGAGTTACTTTGTCTCCCTCTTCCTTACGGGATTCATGTCGACGGGCAGCGCGGGGATTCTCTTTGGGTGACTTAGGCATGGCTGGAGTATAGGCAAGGGCAGAAGTGCGGGCGAGTCATAGGAGAGCGTTATGGAAGCAGCTGCGCTCCCCCGTGTGGCAAGCAACACCCTCTTGATGAATCAGGAAAAGGAATGCATCCCGGTCGCAATCAAAGGCGATGGATCGGACCCATTGACGGTTTCCTGAGACCTCTCCCTTGATCCAGATCTCTTGACGACTACGACTGAAGTAGGTCCCTCGCGAAGTCTCGAAAGTTCGACGTAAGGCCTCTCGATTGAGGTGGGCCAACATCAGCACCTCCTTGCTCTCCTCATCTTGGACGATGACGGGTAGAAGTGATTCTTCATCCGGGAAAGCGGCAAGGGCCTCCTCTTGTGATACCTCGGAGATGTTCATCATGATGTCAATTCCTCACTGTGAAATCTGATCGGGAGATTGCGGCCTTTGCTTCAGCGATTGAAATCTCCCCGAAATGAAAGACGCTGGCTGCAAGTACTGCATCCGCACCTGAGCGAACAGCAGATGCAAAGTCCTCTGGTCTCCCAGCACCACCACTCGCTATCAATGGCACCGAGAGCGCCCGATGAAACTGCTCGATCATGACGAGATCGAATCCAGCCTGTGTGCCATCGGCATCCATGGAATTGAGCAATACCTCACCAACCCCGCGTTCAACGCCTTCACGAGCCCAATCAAGGGCATCGCGCTCTGCACTTCTCTTCCCTCCGTGTGTGGTCACTTCAAAGCCGCTCTTCATCGATGGGTTTCTCCGTGCGTCAACAGAGAGAACAAGGACTTGCGAACCGAAATTTCGCGCGATCTCATCGATCAACCCCGGCCTCGTGATCGCTGCTGTATTGATCGCAACTTTGTCGGCGCCGGCACGCAGCAGTTGATTGACGTTTGCAGGTGACGATACGCCACCACCGACGGTGAGAGGAATGAAAACTTCTTCTGCCGTCCTTCGGACAATCTCGAGAGTTGTGTCGCGCCCTTCTTCACTTGCCGAGATGTCCAAAAAGGTCAGCTCATCTGCTCCTTCACAACCATATTTTGCGGCCAACTCGACGGGGTCTCCGGCATCCTTCAAATCCTTGAAATGAGTTCCTTTCACGACTCGGCCGCCCTTTACATCAAGACAAGGAATGACACGAATGGCAAGGTCATGATGCGTGCGCGATATGGCGGTCGAGGAACTCATCTAATTGCGCTCTGCCACTTCACATGCCTCGGCAATCGTGAAGGCACCTTCGTAGAGAGCCTTTCCCACGATCACAGCGGTGACTCCTACTGGGACAAGCTTGCGAAGCGCAGCGAGGTCTTCGAGCGTGGCCACACCTCCTGATGCGATGACATTCGCCTTTGTGCTCCGAGCGAGACGCTCTAGGAGTTCAAGGTTGGGGCCAGTGAGGGTGCCATCTTTGGAGATGTCAGTGACCATATATGTGGAACAACCCGCCTGATCGAATCGTGCAATGAATCCATCGACTGCACCCTCCGACTGAGTCCAGCCTCGCGTAGCGACATGACCGTCACGTAGATCTAGTCCAATTGCGATCTTGGCGCCGAACCTTTCGATCATCGCGCTGGCCCACTCAGGTTGTTCGATAGCTGCCGTGCCCAATATGACTCTATGTGCGCCAGTCTGCAAAGCACGCTCTACTGCTTCGGTATCTCGGATTCCGCCAGAGACTTCCACTGAAATGTCCACGTTCTCGACGATCGCCTCAACGATGGCTCTGTTATCACCAGTTCCAAAGGCTGCATCGAGATCAACCACATGCAACCAACGTGCGCCAGTTCTTTCGAATTCAAAGGCGCGTTCGACAGGATCGCCGTAATCTGTGACCTCATCTGCTCGACCTTGATGCAATCGCACCGCTCGACCATCCTTGATGTCGATCGCAGGAATGACGGTCAGCTGTGGAGTTTCGTACATTGATCCTCGTTACCGTAGGCCCTTTACCCAATTATCCAATAGTTTCAAACCCACAGCCCCACTCTTCTCCGGATGAAACTGGGTTGCAGCGAGCGATCGGTATTCGACCGCCGCAATGAACTCCTCCTCATAGGTTGCCCTCGAAACGAGAGCTGACTCGAGCGCTTCAGATCTCTTCGCGGCGTAGGAGTGAACGAAGTAGAAGCGCTCTTGCGAAATGCCAGTGAAGAGTCGAGATGAGTCAGCAGAGTGGACTCGGTTCCATCCCATATGTGGCACAACTCTCGCGGTGAGCTTCTCAACATGAGATGCAAAGATCCCGACACCATCGACGCCTGGATCCTCTTCGCTCGAGCTGAAGAGGATCTGCATTCCGATACAGATTCCCAACGTTGGTCGATCCATCTCGAAACGGCGACGGATCAACTCCTCGCCACGGACTCCTCGAAGTCCACTCATGCAACTAGCGAAAGCTCCAACGCCGGGGACTACGAGACCTTCAGCTTCGAGCGCCACTGAGAAGTCACTCGTTATGACGACATCAGCGCCTGTCGTTGCGAGAGCGCGCTCGGCCGATCGCAGATTTCCGGAACCGTAATCGAGTAATGCGATCAAAGAGTTCCCTTGGTCGAAGGGATGCCCGAGACTCTCCCATCGAGTGAGACGGCGTCACGAAGTGCTCTTGCGACTGCCTTGAATTGCGCCTCAAAGACATGATGCGCATTCCTTCCTTCAAGCACTCTGATGTGGAGAGCAATACGCGCCTCGGCAACGATCGATTCCCAAATATGTCGACCCAGTGTGGTGTCGAAAGTTCCGATGAGTTCGACGATCTCTGGTTGGCGATGAACGAGATACGGCCGTCCTGACAGGTCGACTGCTGCCTGTACCAAGACTTCATCCAATGGAACCATGGCGTCACCGAATCGTCGGATACCCGCCTTATCTCCCAAAGCAGTACGCAAGGCCTCTCCAAATGCGAGGGAGGTGTCCTCCACTGTGTGATGTGAGTCGACATCGACATCACCGTCTGTCTTAACTTTCAAGTCAAAACCAGAATGCTTGCCCAACTGCGAGAGCATGTGATCGAAGAATGGGACGCCAGTCTGCACATCGATCAGACCTGAACCATCGAGATTCAAATCGATGATGACGGAGGACTCTTTGGTGGTCCGTTCGATCCGCGAGGTTCTCATACTCTCCACTGCTCTCTATCCAACTCTCTCACCGGTTAGGTCTTGCACATTGCATGGGTAGGAATGTTTCGTAAGGCTACTACGCGTTCAAGATCCTTGAAGAAGTCGCGAGAGAGTTTCTAGGAACTTCTCATTCTCTGCATCGGTACCGATCGTCACCCGCAGATAGCCTTGAATTCCAACGTCCCTGATCAAGACACCGCCATCTAGGAGGCGCTGCCAGAGATTCTGAGCAGCGGTCAGTCGTTCACCACCAAAGAGGATGAAGTTGGCATCACTCGGAATGACGGTCAGGCCCATTGCTTGCAAACTCTCTGAAACCCTCTCTCGCTCTACCTTCAGATGGGAGACACCACTCAACAAGATCTCCGCATTATCGAGCGCAGCTATAGCCGCTGCCTGAGTGAGCGAACTCAAGTGGTACGGCAATCGCACCAGTTGTAACGCTTTGATCGCCTCTTCACGCGCAATCGCATAACCCAAACGGGCTCCCGCAAACGCCAGCGCCTTACTCAGCGTTCGAACGACAATGAGATTGGGATAAAGATTGAGGAGTTCTATCGCGCTCCTCTCGTCGGAGAATTCACCATAGGCCTCATCGACGACGAGAAGACCGCCATGAGTTGCCATGGATTCTGCGATGGAGGCGATCTCAGCGGAACGTAACGAGCGTCCCGTGGGGTTATTGGGGGTCGTCACGAAGAAGAGGTCAGGCTTTCGAGATGTCAGAAAACCTTTGAGTATCTCGAAGTCAGGAGCGAAATCAGCCCGCAGTGGCACGGATTTGAAACTCTTCCCAACCGACTCGGCGAGAATGGGATGCATCGAATAGGAAGGCGTGAATCCAGCTACCGTCTCGCCAAAGGCAAGGAGTATCGATTGCAACACTTCGTTACTTCCATTTGCTGGCCAGATATTCGCGCCCGTGATGGAGTGGGTCTGATCCTTGAGTACATACCTCTCGATATATCTTGCAAGATGTCCGCGCAGCGATAGAGCATCTCGATCGGGATAACGATTCAATCCAGCGAGGTGTGAATGGATGGAGTCCTCAATCGCCGCCACCACCGAATCAGGCAAGGAGTAAGGATTCTCATTGGTATTGAGTCGAGCCTCTGCTTCAACTTGTGGGGCTCCATATGGTGTACGTCCACGAAGCGATTGCTTCAGTGGAAGCCACTCAGGCCACTGGTTCATGCATCTTCCTTTGAATCCTCGATCGAGAAGCGTGCAGTGATGGCTTCGCCATGCGCGGGTAAGTTCTCGGCTTGCGCCAGCGTGATCACGGTGGGTGCAATCGCCTTGAAGGCGCGTTCGTCATACGAAACGAAATGAACTCCCTTGAGGAACGTTTGAACCGATAGACCGCTGGAGTGACAGGCACAGCCTCCGGTTGGCAACACGTGATTGGATCCGGCTGAATAATCTCCCAGCGAGACAGGTGTAAAGCGCCCCATGAAGACTGCTCCGGCGTTGCGAATGCTCTCTGACCATCGCGCATCATCCTTGGTTTGAATCTCAAGATGTTCGGCTGCATAGTGATTTGCGATCTCAACAGCGTCCTCGATCGAATCAACGACGACAATCGCAGATTGCTCTCCAGAAAGCGCTTGACGAATCCGCTCACTATGGCGAGTACGCGGTACTCGCTCAATGAGTTCGCGCTCCACTTCATCTCCAAGAGAAATTGAATCCGTGATCAAGACTGCCGCTGCAATGACGTCATGCTCAGCTTGACTGATCAAATCCGAAGCGACGACTCCAGCATCTGCGCTCTCATCTGCCACGATGGCAATCTCGGTAGGGCCCGCTTCTGAATCGATACCAATCAATCCACGTAAGGCCCGCTTTGCGGCAGCGACGTAGATATTGCCAGGACCTGTAACCATGTCAGCGGGCTGCATCACCCACTCACCAGCACCATTTCGTACACCGAAGGTCGCAGCAGCTACAGCAATGGCTCCACCTAACGCGTAGATCTCAGTTACGTCGAGCAAGGCCGCTGTTGCAAGGATCGTCGGGTGCGGCCATCCCTGATTCTCGATCTGCGCCGGAGAGAGGATTGCGATGCTTGGAACCTTCGCGATCTGAGCGGGAATGACGTTCATCATCACCGAGCTGGGATAGACAGCTTTGCCGCCAGGAACATAGAGCGCAACGCGATCTACTGGAATCCATCGCTGCGTCACCGTTGCGCCATCTTCGACGAGAACGCTCTTCTCGCTTCGCACCTGATCCAGATGCACTCTTCGAATCCGTTCGATCGAGCGTTGTAGCGCATCCTTGATCTTTGGATCGAGTTCTTCGACTGCTTTGTTGATGATCTCCGTCGGAACGCGAATACTCTCTGGTGCGATGCCATCGAAACTTCGGCCCAATTCGATGACAGTGCTCTCATCACCGCTCTTGACGCGCTCGATGATCTCCTGCACCTGGGGCATGACCGAGTCGATGGAGAGCGCGGCGCGAGGAATCAAGCTCCTGACCGTCGACTTGTCCAGCGGGGCACTTCTCCCTCGAAGATCTAGACGCCTGATCACCTGGCCAGTCTAATTTAGAAACGTATGCAGTCGGGACCCAATAATGCCTTGAGGTCTGCACCAAGACTTGGTGTCGCACTGACTTTCAACGCATCATCGATCTTTAACGTTGTGATCGAGCGCCCAACGAGTTGAAGGTGGACTTCTCGCGAACCTGGATGAGCTCGAAGAATCTCTTTCATTCGGTCAACGAGAGGTGGCGTACAACGATTCGCTTCGAGTCGTATCACAACCGGACCACCAGCTCGTTGGTTGATATCAGGAATGGTCATCTCGAGCGCCATGAAACGAATGTTCTCTTCGCGCTTGTCGACGCGACCTCGGACGACGACGATTCGATCTTCACTCAGACTCTCCGCATACTGGGTATAGGTATTGGCAAAGAAGAGGACATCAACCGCTCCAGCCAGATCCTCAAGTCCAACGATCGCCCACGCATTTCCCTGCCGCGAGACCTTTCGACTGACCGAAGTGATCAACCCGGCGACCGTGACGATCTGCTCATGGACCACGCTCTCGTCGCCGAGATTACTTATCGGCATATCTGTGAGCGCTCGAAGGCGGGATTCGACGCCGAGCAAAGGATGATCCGATACGTAGAGTCCGAGCATCTCGCGCTCATAAGAGAGGAGGAGGGATTTCTCCCATTCCTCCTTCGGCACAGCGATCTCTCCCCCTGCGACAGATTGAAGGCTCGCTCCAGCGTCTCCGAAGAGGTCGTATTGACCCAACGCCTCGGCCCGCTTCGACTCGACGATCGCATCGAGTGCATCGAGGTGGATCGCCATCAAACCCTTACGCGTTGCGCCTAATGAATCGAAGGCACCGCTCTTGATCAGGGACTCGATGGTCTTCTTGTTGCAGACTTGAATATCAACTTTGGCAAGGAAATCGGTGAAGGAGGTGAAATCGCCTTTCTCTTCTCGGCTTCGTTTGATCGAGGCAACGACGTTCTCACCGATGTTACGAATCGCAGTCAAACCAAAACGAATGTCATTTCCGCGCGGAGCGTAATCAGCTTCCGAGGAGTTCACATCCGGTGGCAGGACTTTGATTCCCATGCGACGACATTCATTGAGATAGAGAGCACTCTTATCCTTATCGTCACGAACACTGGTCAGGAGCGCTGCCATATATTCGGTCGGATAGTTGGCTTTGAGATATGCGGTCCAATAGGCAACGACGCCGTAACCTGCGCTATGTGCCCTATTGAATGCGTAATCGGAGAACGGGATGAGCGTCTTCCAGAGTTCCTCGATCGCATCCGTGCTAAAGCCATTCGCACGCATCCCGCTTTCAAAGTGGACGTACTCCTTATCGAGGATGTCCTTGTTCTTCTTGCCCATCGCCTTACGTAGCAGATCCGCTCGTCCAAGCGAGAATCCGGCAACTTTCTGTGCGATCGCCATCACTTGCTCTTGGTAGACGATCAAGCCATAGGTGTCGTCAAGGATCTCGGCTAAAGGTTCAGCCAATTCTGGATGGATCGGCTCGACCTTCTTCCGACCATTCTTGCGATCGGCGTAATCGTTATGTGCATTCACGCCCATCGGGCCTGGACGATAGAGAGCAATGACAGCGGAGATGTCCTCGAATGAATCAGGTGCCATCGACTTCAGGAGTGCTCGCATCGGAGCGCCATCGAGTTGGAATACACCGAGAGAATCGCCACGAGCCAGGAGCTCGAAGGTCTTCGGATCATCGAGATTCGATGTCGAGAGGGTTACCTCAATCCCCTGGTTTCGCTTGATGTTGGAGAGGCAATCATCGATCACTGAGAGGTTACGAAGCCCAAGGAAGTCCATCTTGAGCAGGCCCGTCGCTTCACAGGCTCCCATATCGAATTGGGTGATGATCGCACCATCCGATTCGCGGCGATGGATCGGAATGACATCGATCAATGGCTCGCGACTGAGGATGACGCCTGCTGCATGCACTCCCCACTGCCGCTTCAAACCTTCTAGACCGCGAGCGGTATCTACGACTCGGCGCGCTTCATCATCACTCTCATAGAGTTGCCGGAACTCTCCAGCTTCGGAATGGCGTTCATCCTCGACGTCGAAGACGCCCGAGAGCGAGATGTCCTTACCCATGACGGTCGGCGGTAGCGCCTTCGTGAGTTTTTCGCCGATCGCATAGGGCAAGCCGAGGACGCGGGTAGCATCCTTGAGCGCTTGTTTCGATTTGATGTTCGCATAGGTGATGATCTGCGCCACGCGATCCTCACCATATTTATCGGTCGCGTATCGGATCATCTCTGCACGACGACGCTCATCGAAATCCAAGTCGATATCGGGCATCGAAATTCGCTCTGGATTGAGGAAACGCTCGAAGAGCAATCCATAACGGATTGGATCGAGCGCAGTGATGCCTAACGCATACGAGACAAGTGAACCGGCTGCCGAACCTCGCCCAGGGCCGACCCAAATACCGTTCTTCTTCGCGTAGGAGACCAAGTCAGCGACGACGAGGAAGTAACCCGGAAATCCCATCTTGCACATGACATCAAGTTCATAATCAAGTCGCTCCTGGTATTCGTCAGGAACCAGATCCCCCATGCGCTCGCGCAACCCTTGATTGGCAAGGGTTCTCAGCCACGTATCTTCACTCTCGCCCTTTGGAACCGGGAATCGTGGCAGCAAGTTCTCGCCTTCGCGAAGTGAAATCTCGACTCGTTCTGCGATGAGCAGCGTGTTGTCACAAGCTTCAGGATGCTCCCTGAAGAGATGTCGCATCTCGGCTGCGCTCTTGAGGTAGAACTGATCGTTGTCGAACTTGAACCGCTTCGGATCTGCCAAGGTCGATCCAGACTGAACGCAGAGTAGGGCCTCATGTGCCGAGAAATCGCTGTTATATGTGTAGTGAAGGTCGTTGGTCGCCAAGAGAGAGAGACCCAATTCCTTCGACAGTCGGATCAGATCCTCGCGAGATCGGCGTTCCACTTCAATCCCGTGATCCATCAACTCGACGTAGAAATTCCCAGCTCCGAAGATCTCTGCAAGTTCTGCCGCAGCGTTGCGCGCCTCGTCGTATGCACCCATGCGAATACGCGTTTGAATCTCGCCACCGGGGCAACCGGTGGTCGCGATCAAACCTTCAGAGTATGTCGAGAGTAGCTCTCGGTCGATGCGCGGCTTGTAATAGAAACCTTCCAATGACGAGAGCGAGGCCAGTCGATAGAGATTCGCAACGCCCACATTGTTAAATGCAAGGAGCGTCATATGAGTATAGGCGCCACCGCCTGAGACATCGTCCTCTCCGCCCTCAGCCCACTTCACTCGCTTCTTCTCAAAGCGAGATCCAGGCGCAACGTAGGCTTCGAGACCGATGATCGGATTGATTCCCTTTGACTTCATCGTCTTGTAGAAGTCATATGCGCCAAAGAGGTTGCCGTGATCTGTCATTGCGATGGCCGGCATCTCCTGCCGGGCGGCCTCGGTTGCAAGATCCTTCAGGCGTGCTGCGCCGTCGAGCATGGAGTACTCAGTATGCACATGCAAGTGCACGAAGTTCTCTTCTCGTCTCATGGATCTCACCCCGCTTTACTGCAGATCAACTGGGGAAGATTCTCTCCCCTTCTTTTCAACCTCAGGGAGCGTATCTTCATCCACCGATACTTGCTCGCAAGGACTCGAGGCTACGTGCCAAATCTGTCGGGTAGTGTGATGTGAAGTGAACTCGCTCACCCGTTCTTGGATGATTGAATTCCAACTCCATGGCGTGTAACCACGGGCGCTGCATATCCAATGACTGGGCCAGGCGCGGATCGGCTCCGTAGATCAAATCCCCAACCAGTGGGTGCTTGATCGCTGAGAAATGCACTCGGATCTGATGTGTACGTCCGGTTTCCAATTCGATTCTTGCAAGAGTTACAGCTGGAAAATACTCCAACGCTTCATAGTGGGTGATACTTGCTTTGCCTGATGCAACCACTGCAAAGCGATGATCCTCCTTCGGGTGGCGGTCGATTGGGGCATCGATGGTTCCAACCGAGGGGTCGAGGTGACCTTGCGCCAACGCGTGGTAGATCTTCTTCACTTCACGATTCTTGAACTGCGCCTTCAAGTTGCGATGCGCATCGGCCGACTTCGCTACCACCATCAGTCCACTGGTGCCCACATCCAGTCTGTGCACAATTCCCTCTCGCTCATCCGGACCCAGCGCAGCGAGGGATATTCCAAGATTCTGTAGCGAACTCGTCACAGTAGGTCCATTCCATCCTGGACTGGGATGTGCAGCGACTCCAACTGGCTTATCGATGACGAGAAGATCCTCATCTTGAAACAAGATGGGGATTTCGACGTAATAAGGTTCAATCTCAACGCGTTCAGGAAAGATGATACGAACCCGATCCCCTGCAGTGACCCGATCGGACTTGCGAATCAGCTTTCCACTTCCGATCTGAGAGATCGCTCCAGATTCGAAGAGCGGCTCTAGAGCGTTTCTCGAGACTCCGAGTTCCTTTGCCAAAGTCTGGTCGTAGCGCATTCCATCGTTCTCTTCAGCCATGATCACTTCATGTACTTCGCCCGCGCTCTTCTCAATCATCCTTCTGCACCTCATCGCTTTCACTGCCAAAGCGAGCGAAAGGTTGGACATCCTTGAAGAGCAGGTATGCCATCAACACACCTGCTACCGTGATCGCGATATCTGCGATGTTGAAGATTGGCCAATTCGGAAGTTGAATGAAGTCGACGACATGACCTTGAAGGAACATCGGGGCGCGAAAGACTCGGTCGGTCAGGTTGCCGAGCACTCCCCCTAAGAGAACTCCGAAACCCAACACCCACCTAGGTTCCACGACTTTCCGAGCGAAAATGATCAGACCCGTCGCGACGGTGATCGCAAAGCTGGTGAGGAAAATGGTTAGGTTCGAGCCGATGTTGAACGCGGCGCCGCTATTGGTCGTGTGATTGAACTTCACTACTCCGCCGAGAAATTCGATGGGGTCACGCTTCTCCAAATATGAGACCGCCCACCACTTCGATCCTTGATCGAGCGCAAGGAGAGTTACCGCCAAGAGGAAGATCTTCCTTCTTGCCTGAGCAAGCCGTTGGCTGGGCCGCACTGTGCTGACTAGCGACGCTCTTCTTTAGCCTTGCACTTCATGCAGAGCGTTGCACGTGGAAACACCTTGAGGCGTGCCTTTCCAATTGGATTTTGGCAATCCTCACAACGACCGTAGGTCTTGCTGTCGATCCGCTCCAATGCGCGCTCAGTCTGCAAGACCATATCGCGTGCGTTGTAGACCAGGGACATCTCATGTTCGCGCTCGAAGGTCTTGGTTCCAGCATCAGCTTGATCATCACCAGCACCAATGCCATCTCGTTCGATCAATTCATCCATCTCAGACTCGATCTCAGCAAGTTCCGCCTTGAGACGAATCAAGTCCTTGGCGAGTTCAGCCCGGACGGATTTCAATTCTGTCGCGCTCCACTGCTCATCGGTTGCTGAAGTTTCAATAGGAGTCGGAGCGCTCTTGATCGGCTTGAGTTGGGGCGCTTTCTTCGTTGTCGCACCCTTACCGTTCACCTTGGCATTGCGACTAGGAGGAAGCATGAGCAGCTTCTTCTCTTCGATAATCGCTTCAGCATTTGCCTCAACTTCCGGCTTGTAGACCGAGATCGTCGTTGCGCCCTTTGCAGTCGTAGATGTGAGAGCGGTCTTCGCCTTGCCATGGACAATCACAGGCTTATTGGGAGCGTTCTTCTTCACTGCCGGCTTTGCAGTTGGTTTTCCAACAGTCTTTGCCGGAGCCTTCGCAGCAGCCTTAGTAGCGCTCTTCGTTACCTTCTTGATCGGTGCTTTCTTCGCCGCACTCTTCTTGACCGCACTCTTCTTGACCGCACTCTTCTTGGCAGGGGCGGACTTCGATCCTGAACTCTTCTTTGCTGGGGCGCTCTTCTTCGTTGGCACGGGCTGAGGGTAGTGGCATTGGTAGGCTTCTGCGAATGAGCGAGCGCCAATACCCTCAGCTCTCCCCCCATATCGATCTACCGCATCTCGAGCATCAGATTCTCAAGTTTTGGGATAAGAACGAGATCTTCTCGAAATCTCTCTCTTCACGAGAGTCGGGAGAGCCGTGGACCTTCTTTGAGGGTCCGCCAACGGCGAATGGCATGCCCGGAACTCACCACATCGAAGCGCGCGTCTTCAAGGATGTCTTCCCACGATTTCACACGATGAAGGGGCGTTACGTCCGAAGAAAAGCGGGATGGGATTGTCACGGACTGCCAGTGGAAATCGCAGTGGAGAAAGAACTCGGTTTCAACGGAAAGGGCGATATCGAGAAATTCGGAATCGCTGCATTCAACGCCAAGTGCCGTGAATCAGTCCAGCGTCACGTCGGCGCATTCACCAATATGACTCGAAGGATGGGTTTCTGGGTCGATTTCGATCAGGCCTACTGGACCATGTCCCCAGAATATGTCGAGAGTATCTGGTGGTCGCTCAAAGAGATCTGGAAGAAAGGTCTCTTGGGAGAGGATCATCGCGTTGCCCCTTACTGCCCACGATGTGGCACCGGCCTTTCAGATCACGAACTAGCTCAAGGTTATGAAACCGTCACTGACCCTTCGGTCTATGTTCGATTCCCGGCGACCTCGGGAGAGTTGGCTGACCTGGGAGCAAAGTTCTTGGTCTGGACGACCACTCCGTGGACATTGGTCTCGAATACTGCAGTCGCAGTCAATCCCAACGTGGAGTATCTCCTGGTTGAACGTGACGAAGACGGCGAACGTCTTGTCGTCGCCAAGGAACTCGTAGGAATCGTTGGCGACCATAAGGTGATCAAGAGTTTCAGGGGATCCTCTCTGGAACGTATCACCTATTCACGCCCCTTTGACCTGATAGAGATTCCAAACGCGCATTACATCGTCTTAGGCGAGTACGTCACCGTGGAAGATGGAACCGGTTTAGTCCATCAATCCCCTGCATTCGGCGCAGATGACCTTGCGGTCTGCCGACGTTATGGTCTTCCCATCGTCAATCCAGTTCGCGGCGATGGCACATTCGAAACCTCAGTTCCACTTGTTGGTGGCGAGTTCTTCAAAGAGGCAGATAAGGCGCTGGTCAAAGATCTCAAAGGGCGCGGGCTCCTCTTCAAACATCTTCCCTATGAGCACTCCTACCCACACTGCTGGCGGTGCCACACTCCACTGATCTACTACGCACAGCCCTCTTGGTACATCAGAACCACTCAGATCAAAGATGCCCTGCTTCGAGAGAATGCAAAGACCGATTGGCATCCAGAGACGATCAAGAATGGTCGTTATGGCGATTGGCTCGATAACAACATCGATTGGGCGCTCTCGCGAAATCGATTCTGGGGAACGCCGCTACCTATTTGGCGTTGTGCAAGTGGAGAGAAGAGCCATGACATCTGCATTGGTTCGCTCAAGGAACTCGGTGCATTGACTGGCCGTGATCTCTCAGCCACCGATCCACACAGGCCATACGTTGATGACATCACCTTCGCATGTGAGCAATGCGGTGAAACCATGAACCGAGTACCTGAGGTCATCGATGTCTGGTACGACTCGGGAGCGATGCCCTTCGCTCAGTGGGGCTATCCGCACCGTGAAGGCTCCAAGGAGATCTTCGAATCGGCCTACCCCGCTGACTTCATCTGCGAAGCGATCGATCAAACTCGAGGTTGGTTCTACACCTTGATGGCGATTGGAACCTTGGTCTTCGATCAATCCTCCTATCGAAGCGTTCTCTGTCTTGGCCACATCCTTGATAAGGATGGTCGGAAGATGAGCAAGCATCTGGGCAATGTCCTAGAGCCGATGTCACTGATGGATCAACATGGCGCCGATGCTGTCCGTTGGTTCATGCTTGCAGCAGGCTCACCATGGAGCGCGCGGCGCGTTGGCCACGATTTGATCTCTGAGGTGGTCCGAAAGACGTTGCTCACCTATTGGAATACAGTCTCGTTCCAAACCCTCTATGCCAGGGCAGCGAACTTCATACCGACCGCAGAGAACGAGGTTCCATCCTCGACTCACATGATGGATCGCTGGATCATCAGTGAACTTCATCAGTTGATCGAAAAGGTCGATGGTGCGCTGACGAACTTCGATTCTCAAGAGAGCGGACGCGTCCTTGCAGAGTTCATAGATCAACTCTCGAATTGGTATGTCCGACGTTCTCGTCGCAGGTTCTGGGAAGGAGATCAAGAGGCTCTTGCCACTCTCCATTACTGTCTTGAGAACCTGACCTTATTGATGGCGCCCATGGTTCCCTTCATCACGGAACATGTCTGGCAGAACTTGGTTACTCCAGTGAGACCTCATCTGCCCGAGTCAGTACATCTCGCTGATTTTCCGGTTGCCAATCCATCGTTGATCGATACTCAACTCTCTGAGCAGGTTGCGTTGACCAGGCGCCTGGTGGAACTTGGTCGTGCCGCACGCGCAGAATCTGCGATCAAGATTCGACAACCTCTCTCACGAGCCCTCATCGCTGCCACCGGTTGGTCGAGCCTGCCAGCAGAACTTCGAGATCAGATCTCAGATGAACTCAATGTCCAAGGGCTTGACGACCTCTCCGCTTCGGGTGACCTGGTGGATGTATCGGTAAAAGCGAACTTCCGCTCCCTTGGCGCTCGATACGGTTCTGCCGTTCAAGCGATCGCCAAGGCCATTGCCTCCCATGACGCAGCTTCGATGGTTGCTGCGCTTCGCAGCAATAACAGGTTCGCCATCGACTTCTCCGGGGATTCAACTCCTGCCGAGATCACCCTCGAGGATCTCGTCATCACCGAGACTCCTCGTCAGGGCTGGACCTATGCCTCGGAACAAGGCGAGAGCGTCGCTCTGGATCTCACTTTGACGCCCGCACTCATCTCGCAAGGTATCGCTCGTGAAGCTGTTCGTCTGATTCAGGATGAACGAAAAGCTCGAGATTTCGACATCTCAGATCGCATCATCGTTCGGTGGAACGCCCTCGAGGAGAACGCCTTAGCCATCGAAGAACATGTTGCGCGCATCAGTGATGAGGTCCTCGCCGTTGAAATGGTCCGCGATGCATCGCTCGCGCTCGCAGAGAACGAACTCGGTTTAGCGCTGGATCTAGCTAGAAATATCTAGATCGGAAGAGCGCGGATCAGGGGTATTGCTAACCACTGAATTCCAAAGAAGAGCACGATGAACGAGAGATCGAGCGCAACCGGTCCAAGGCGCAGCGGCGGAACGAATCGACGTACGAATGCCAACGGTTTATCTGTCACCAAGTAGACGATCTCTAGGATCGGAAGAAGAATTCCGCGAGGCCGCCACCCTGGTTTGAACATGCGGACATAATCCAAGATCAATCGAGCCAGCAAGAAGAGCACGAAGATGTTGAGGATTTGGATCAGTAACGAACCGATGCTCATCAGCGGACCTTAGCTTTGGTTGAAGAAATCAGCCGACGCAGCTGCAGCGGCAGACTTGTCCTCCGCGCTTACCGTGACATTGGGAGGCGAGAGTAGGAAGACCTTCGAAGTGACGCGCTCGATCGAACCGCTATGACCGAAGACCAAACCTGATGCGAAGTCGATGATCCGCTTACGTTCTGCATCGTCCATATCGCTGAGATTGATGATGACCGGGTTGCCTTGTCGAAAGTGCTCTCCGACCATGCGCGCTTCGTTGTAGAACCTTGGATGTAGCGTGATGATGCGATCAAGGTTCGCACTCTCATTGATCCCCGGCAGCGGCTGTGCCGGTGTGGTTCGTACTGATGTTGAAGGTGATGGAGCGACAGATTGAGGTGGTGTAGAAGTTGAAGCAACGGAACGGAGCGCCGGACGAGGTGCAATCTCCCTGATCGGAGTCTCTTCTGGTTCCGTAAGACCGAGATAGTCGGTCATCTTTCTTAGGCCCTTGGACATAGGCGAAATTTTAGGCTTTGACTGCTCTATCCCCGAGGATTGAGCTACCGAGCCTGATATGTGTCGCTCCCTGAGCGATCGCTTCGAGATAGTCATCGCTCATGCCAGCGGAGATGAATTGAGAGTGAGGAGAAATCTTCATCACATCCAAGCTATAACCATGAAGTCGCTTGAATGCCGTCGTAGCCAGGGACGAGGCGCCCTCCGCTCCGCTCTCGACGGAATGTGGAGCGACACCCATCACACCCAAGAAGTTGATTGCGAACCGCTCCCTGAGAGCCAGTGAATAGTTATTGATCTCTTCGACTGCGATACCCCCTCGAATCTCACTCGAACTTCCATCCAGGGCCGGGTCTAGATTGATCTGTAAGAAGACGCGCTTCTCAGCCGAAATCTTCGCCGCCACTTTAAGGGAATCAATCGAGTGGATCACATCAGCATGACGATTGAGGGCATTGACCTTATTGCTCTGAATCTGGCCCTGATAGTGCCAGGTCACGTTTTCACTGATCTCGCGTGGCAAGGATTCTCGCTTCGAGACCAATTCCTGAACTCGATTCTCCCCAAAGTTCCTCTCCCCTAATTCATAGAGGATCTCTATGTCAGAAATCGGAAAGTTCTTGGTTACGACGATCAGTTGTACCTCAGGCGGAATGCTCGCTCGCACTGCCGTGAGACGACTTCTTATCTCGTCCGCTCGCGAAGTCATCATCGTTCTACATACTTCCGTTACCAAGCGACAATCATTGCTTGTCGGCCGGTGACACCATCGCGTCTATAGGAGAAATAGCTCGCATCGCACGAGACACATTCACGTTCTCCACCAAACCAGCTCCACTCGATCTCCTTCGACTCCAAGACCGAGATCACACCTTGAGCCACATCGATCTTTCGGTCCGATATCGAATGAACACTCTTGGGATACGCACTCCCGCATTCCTTCAAGAGCTCCTCAGAGACCTGATAGCAATCACCGCAGATTGAAGGACCAATCCATGCCTCAGCACTCTTTAGATCCATGAACGCTTCGAGTCTTCCGATCGCCGACTCGGTCATCCCTTTCACTAGACCTTCGCGACCAATATGCACCGCAGCGATGAAGTCGGGGTGAGTCAAAAGAAGCGGCACACAATCAGCTACCTGCACTGCCAACCCGATTCGCTCTGACTCTTCGCGACCCCGGAGCAAGAAGATCCCATCACATAACTGCTCACCGCCATCATTGGCTTCCAACATCACAGCGCTATGGATTTGATCCATGAAGATGATTCGATCCAAACCGCAGGCCGACGCGAGCCCCGAACGATTGGCCAGCACTGCATCTCGATCATCACCAACCTTGAGACCGAGGTTGAGAGAGTCGTAAGGAGCAACGCTTCTACCAGGCGAGAGCATCTGATGCGCAGAGGAGGCAGGATGAAAGCCATGGCGATGCGTCATCCAGATTCGCGCCATGGGGCTCGTCTTCAGTTCGCAGGTCTATTTCATGAAATCAGGCACATCGATATCGTCTTCGGAGAGGAGCTCTTCGAAGCGAACACGACGTCGAACCGGCTGAGCAACTTCCTCATCGCCGCTCTCTAGTGCAACGGCGATCGGATCGTTGCTTGGGATCGGATCAGCCTTCCCTAGCAGAGCAGCGCTGTCGATCACTGGTACTGAGACCCGCTTTGGCTCACCACCCTCAAAACCAGCAGCGATGACTGTGACGCGGACTTCGTCTCCAAGAGTGTCGTCTATCTGAGTTCCAAAGATGATGTTGGCATCTGGATGTGCGTACTTAGCGACCATCTCCGCAGCCTCGTGAACTTCAAAGAGTCCGAGATCGGATCCTCCTGCGATAGAGAGGAGGACGCCATGGGCGCCATCAATAGAAGCTTCAAGTAGAGGTGAGGAAACTGCAAGCTCCGCAGCCTTCGAGGCACGTGACTCTCCGCGGGCGGAACCAATTCCCATCAGCGCAGAACCTGCACCACTCATCACGCTCTTCACATCCGCGAAATCAAGATTGATCAATCCCGGTGTCGTGATCAGATCAGTGATGCCTTGAACACCAGAGAGAAGAACCTGATCTGCACTTCGGAATGCCTCTACAAGACTTATGGAGCGATCAGAGATCGAAAGCAACCGATCATTTGGAATGATAATGAGAGTGTCGACTTCGGATCTCAGGCTCTCGATTCCCTCTTCTGCTTGAGCAGAACGACGCTTGCCCTCGAAACTAAATGGTCGTGTGACCACACCAACGGTGAGTGCACCGATCTCTCGTGCAACTTTTGCAACGACAGGAGCGGCTCCGGTACCTGTTCCACCGCCTTCTCCTGCGGTGATGAAGACCATGTCTGCACCACGCAAGACTTCTTCGATCTCACTGATGCTATCGAGCGCAGCTTGCTTACCTATCTCTGGTGACGCACCTGCACCTAGGCCCTTGGTCAACTTTCGACCGACATCCAATTTCACATCCGCATCGCTCATGAAGAGGTCTTGCGAATCGGTATTGATCGCAATGAATTCAACGCCCTTGAGTCCCGCTTCAATCATTCGATTGACAGCTTTGCCACCGCCTCCGCCGATGCCGACGACTTTGATGACTGCTAGATAATTCTGCGGTGTGGCCACGTTGCGCCTCTCAATGGAACTCTCAAGCGTTACTTGAGAGTTAAGTTCACTAGTGCGCGTAAAAATAGAGAGGCAGAGGCGGGCATTCAAATACCGACACGAGTCAAAGTCTCAAGGTGAGGATGAATCTTCTATCTATCAATTACTCACGATAGGAAGTTCAGGATTGCCAACGTCAATGCGCGAAACTCGCTTATTTGCTGGCAAATTCAACAATTCCGAGAGCACCAACGCTTTCCTATCGATGTCATCAGCAGTTCCCCACGTGACTTGAACGGTTCGATCTTGGTGGCGCAGTTCAGAGACGAATCGTGAGATTCCGCTCACTCGCAACGATTTCACAGGGAAATCCCGATTGATCGATTCAAAGAGAGTGATGGCAGAGATCCGATCCTCTAGGGATTCACTCTGCAATTCAAGTGTGGGAAGCGATTGATATTCATCCGCCAGGTCACCGGGTAACTGGAAGAGTTCGCCATCTGTCGACATGAAACTTCGATCGTAGCTCGCTACCTCTCTACCGAATCGCTCCACCTTGAAGAGCGGAATCCTTTCCTTCACGACAAGCGACACCGACCCCTGCAACCAATCACGCTCGATTCGCACTTCACCGATCCAGGTTTGAGCTTTCAAAGAACGCTCGATTGCTCGAGTATTGATTCGAGCCATCGGATCCCCGATTGCGATCTCCTGATCGAATCTTTTGAGTTGTGACTCAATCAGCGGAATGTTCTTTGGATCCTTGGTCTCGATATTCACGGTAGAGATCGAGAAGAGTGACGACCAACCGATGAGATAGATCAATGCCGCAAAGGAGATGGCGGTTAGGGCTCCAAGTAATCGCTTCTTAGTCATCGGAGCGCGCCATGATCATTGATGGGATTCCAGCACCGCAATGATGCGAGGGCCGAGCTTTGTGACATCTCCTGCGCCGAGGGTCATGATCAGGTCGCCAGGTTGCGCCCAGTCAGTGATTCGCTCGAGAACTGAATCGAATGAGGGGAGATATTCGGAGCCTTTGATCCGCTCTGACATCATCTCACTCGAGACTCCGGGGATGACCATCTCCCCCGCGCTGTAGATATCGAGAAGGAAGCACTTATCAGCTTCTTGTAGCGTCTTCGCAAAACCATCGAAGAACGCCGCAGTTCGACTGTAACGATGTGGCTGGAAGATGATCGCAAGTCGACCGGATCCCTGATCTGCCTTTACCGATTGGGCCGATTGGGAAAGGTAGCTACGCGCCGCAGCAATGGTTGCCGCAATCTCCGTCGGATGATGGCCGTAATCGTCGACGACAGTGATGCCGCCAACGACGCCCTTGAGTTCGAACCTTCGCTCAGTCCCCGCGAAATGAGATATCCCAGCAATGACGCTGTCGCGATCCAATTCCATTGCAATCGTTGCGGCGATCACTGCTGTGGCATTGAGTGCGTTATGCCTCCCAGGAACTTTCAATCGAACTTCCCCGAGGTGCTCTCCTCTGAAGTGAAGGTGAAAGCTACTTCCATGATCGATCTCCATGTAGCGAGAGATTCGAAGGTCACTCTCTGTGGACGTTCCATATGAGATCCGTCGGACGTGGTCTGGAATCGAGATGCTCGCGGCCAACGGATCGTCTTGGCAGAGAACCAGAAATCTCTTGACCGTCTTCGCAAAATCGTTGAAGAGCGCGAGGAGCTCATCGATACTGGTGAAGTTATCTACATGATCAAGTTCGATGTTGGTAATGATGGCGCCATCGGGTCGATACTCCAAGAATGAACCATCGGATTCATCTGCTTCGATGATGAATTCCGATCCGTTTCCTTCCGTAGCGCTCTCGCCCAGATCCTTGACCTTCGATCCGATCACGAATGATGGTTCTCGTCCCATAGAGGTGAGAGCCTGAGCAAAGATTCCCGAGGTAGTGGTCTTTCCATGGGTCCCCGCGACTGCGATTGAGAATCGCCCTGGGAGAAGACGCGCGAGGGCCTCTGCTCTTCGCAAGATCGGAATTCCAGCCTCTCTTGCGGCAATCACTTCAGGATTCGATTCTGGAATTGCACTTGAGATGACGACGTAATTTGCTCCGTTGATCTGTTCAGCTCGGTGTCCGACATACGTTCTTGCACCGAGTGAAGCGAGGCTCGAGAGCGTTGCACTCTCCTTCTCATCTGAACCGCTGACAGAGAAACCTCGAGCGAGCAATATGCGTGCAATGCCGTTCATGCCGGAGCCAGCAATCCCGACGAAATGGATCGCATCCCCTGATCTGAACTCGTTCATCGTCGCCCACTCCGAGAATGAATCGCTTCAACCATCGCTTCCGTCGCGTCCAAACGAGGGTCTAATCCCTTGGGCGGATCGAGTTGAAGCGCTCTTTGTACATTTTCGACCAACCATCGGGCCGAGAATTCTTGATCCGCGATGGCAATCGCAAACCCTTCTTCCACCAATTGACGGGCATTCTCCGCCTGTTCGCCATTGCCGTGACCGAGCGGCACCAATATCGCTCGTTTTGAGAGAGCGCGAATCTCAGCGCAGGTCACTGCTCCTGCTCGAGCGATGACGAGATCTGCTTCTTTGTACGCTTTCGCGACATCTTCGATGTAGCCGACCGCCTGATAGCGGTCGGAGATGAGATGAGATGGAACCTGTTCAAGGTTCTTGGCTCCCACAGCATGAAGGACTTCTACATCCGGTGGCAAGGTTTCCAAAGCAGACCAGATCACTCGATTGATCGTTGCACTTCCTTGTGAGCCACCCATGACCAAGATCCGACTCGTACCATCGATATCTTTCGAGTCGCTCTTCGATCTCGCGAGTTCGATGATCTCTCTTCTCAATGGGATTCCGATGGCACGGCCATGCCACATCCTCGCTACATTCTCGAAATTCGTAAATGCCTCTGCCCCCAATGACTTACCTACTCTATTGGCGAATCCTGGTAGCGCATTAGCCTCGTGAAGGATCAGATCTTTCCTCAGTATTCGCGCTGCGATGTAGACCGGGGTGCATACATATCCACCGAAACCGACGATGATCTGATGTCCTTTGACGACTCTTAAGGATTGCAATAACGAGAGTAGGAACCTGAACGGAAATGCAATGAGTTCCATGCCGACCCTTCGCGGCAGTGGAACTTTGATGATCGTTCGCAACGGGAAACCCAAAGAGATGCCACTTTCGATCCCAGATTTCGTACCAACGAACGTGATTCCAACCTCTGGTTCACGTTCTTCGAGCGCCGATGCGATTGCGAGAGCCGGACCAAGGTGACCCATGGTGCCGCCGGCAGCGAAGAGAACTCGTTTCATCACTTCTCAGAGTACTTGAGGGAAAGCGAAAGCTTCTTTCTGATCTCTTGCTTCACCTCGGGATCGCGCATGGCTACTCCGAGCACGAGGCCGAGTGCACTGAGGGAAGCTAGGAGTGAAGAGCCACCATAGGAAACGAGAGGGAGCGTCACACCGATGACCGGTATCAAGCCAGTTACGGAGCCGATATTGACCATGATCTGAACTGCAAACCAGATCCCTACTCCAGAGACGAAGAATTTCTCTAGGAGAGTCGATGACCGTATTGCGATCTTGAAGATCGAGAGGAGCAAGAACGCAAAGAGTCCTAGTAGCGTCAACGTTCCTAGAAGACCCATCTCTTCACCAATGACGGCGAAGATGAAATCAGTGTGGGCCTCAGCGAGATTTCCCCACTTCTGCTTGCCAGCACCCAACCCTGATCCGAAGATGCCACCTGATGCCAGCCCCATGACTGAGTGGGCCGGTTGCCAGCCAGCATTTTGATAGTGCTCTTCCGAGAATGGATCGATCAATGCTTTGATGCGATAGATGCGGTTGGGTTGGATCAGGATGAAGACCAACGCCATCAAGGCCAGCGCACCTAAACCAGCGACGAACCATCGGATCTGCACTCCTGCTATGAAGAGAATGCCCGCCGCGATCGCTGCAAAGACCATCGCAGTACCAAGGTCATCTCCCAGCAAGATGAGTCCTAGCATCGCAGCAAGACCTGGGATCAGCTGCGTCATCAGGTAGGAATCAGAATCATGAACGCCACTTCGTTGCATTCTCTCTTGACGTTCCTCGTGGCGAGCGAGGAGCCCAGCCATCCATAGGATCAATCCGAGTTTTGCAAACTCGCTCGGCTGCAAAGTGAAACCACCGAGAGAAATCCAGTTGGTATTGCCATTCACTTCTTTTCCAAGCGGTGTCTGCGGCAAGATGAGCGCGACGATGGAGAGGACGAGCGAGAGCGAAGAGATCTTCTTCAAGAATGCCAACGGTGTCCTGAAGAGGAAGAGCGCGAGAAGAATTCCAATCATGAAGAGAATTGCCTGGCGCCCGACGATCGCAACAGAGGTGCCTGATTCTTGAAGGGCTTTGACACTTGAAGCAGAGAAGACCATGACCAAACCAAGGATCCCAATCAACATGGTTGGGAGCGCTACGCCATAGAAATTGACTACCGGTCTTCTCATGTGTTCTTTCCTCCTGCCACCAACTCTTGAATTGCAGATTGAAAGAGATCTCCACGCTCTTTATAGGATGAGAATTGATCCATGGATGCACACGCAGGTGCGAGCAGGACGGTATCCCCCTTTGATGCCAGGTTCTTGGCAAAGGTGACGACCTTCTCCATGACTTCCTTACCTCGCAGTTGAGGATCCACTTCAATGATCTTGAGTTGAGGTTTGACCTTCATCAATTCATCTCGAATCAAGGGCGCATCCCTTCCAATCAAGATCGCGGCTCGAATATGGGAGTGTGTGGCGCGAACCAGTTCATCCATTGCAGCGCCCTTTGCGAGTCCTCCAGCGATCCAGATCACTGAAGGAAAAGAGAAGAGCGCAGCCATCGCTGCATGAGGATTGGTGGCCTTGGAATCATCGACCCAGGTGACACCCGCAAACTCGCCCACCACCTGCATCCGATGGTGATCGAGAGAAAAGGATTGCAAGCCGAGTGAGATCGCATCGCTCGATATTCCAATCGATTTAGCGAGCATCGCCGCTGCCATGGCGTTGGCGATGTTATGCGGAGCCCGTGAAGGCAATTGGGCGACTTCAACTAGGACTTCAGCGTTCATGGGATCGGAGACCATCGCTCGATCGACGATCAACTCTTCAACGAGACCCACCTCGTCGAGGGTGGGTGTGCCCAAGTGAAATCCGATCAGTTGCGTTGAGCTCTCTTCCAACTTCGGCCAGGCCCTGCTGAGCGTCGCATCACCGATATTGATGAAGGCGCGCTCTGCTAGCGAGATCAACTTCAATTTAGCATCCCGATACTCCTCAAATGTTCCGTGCCAATCGATGTGATCTGGCGAGATGTTGAGGATCGCTACCGCTTCAAAACGTGGCTCAAGGCTCCAGGCAATCTGGAAGGAGGAGAGTTCGATCGCAAGAAGATCCAATTCAGGATCGATCGATTCAATCACGGTACGACCGACATTTCCGCAGGCAACACCGCGAACACCTGCCGCTTTGAAGATGCTCTCGACCATTTGAATCGTCGTCGTCTTGCCATTGGTTCCTGTGAGCGCGATCCACCGCTGTTTCGGCGCAAGGACCTTCTTCATCTGCCAGGCGAAATCGATCTCACTGATCAGTTGAATGGAGCGCGATCTCAATTCATCGATGATCGGATGATCCATGCGCCAGCCCGGGCTGACTATCGCGAGCTCCACTCCCGCTGGAATCTCGCGCACCGCATCCTCAGCCCGCTCATCAAGAAGTGAAACGTTGGCACCGCGCGCGCTACAGAAATCGTGAAGCGCTCTTCCAGTCACTCCTGCGCCAATGACCAGGATTGATCGTCCTGAAAGGTCTGCAGTCAACTCATCCATGTCAGTCGATTAACCAGCGACCCAATCGGCATAGAAGAGTCCTAGTCCGAGTGCCATGAGCAGACCTGCGATGATCCAGAACCTAACCACGACCGTCACTTCGCTCCATCCAGAGAGTTCAAAGTGATGATGAAGCGGCGCCATCTTGAATACACGTTTTCCACCTGAGAGCTTGAAATATCCGGTTTGGATGATCACAGAGAGAGTGATGATGACGAAGAGGCCGCCAAGGGCAACGAGAAGCAATTGAACGCGCAGCGTGAGCGCAAGACCAGCCAAAGCTGCGCCGATAGCGAGCGATCCAACATCACCCATGTAGATCTGCGCCGGTGCGGTATTCCACCAGAGGAATCCTGCGATCGAACCTGCGAAGGCCGCCGCAAGGACTGCGAGGTCGAGCGGATCTCGAACTTCATAACATTTCGAAGATGGTTCGAGACCACAGCTTTGACCAAACTCCCATACACCAATCAAGATGAATGCCAAGAAGGAGAGGATGGCAGCACCAGATGCGAGCCCATCCAATCCGTCAGTGAGATTGACGGCATTGCTCGTACCAAGGATCATCACGATCGCGAGGATGACCACAGCGGCAGGAGCGAGAGTGATCGCGGTATCGCGTACCGTCGAGAGTTGATCGGATATCGGCGTCAAGCCTCGCTCATCGGGGAAATTGCGAGCGGCAATCGCAAAGGCGGTTGCAACAACGGCTTGACCGAAGAGTTTCCACCGGGCAGCCAATCCTTTGGAGTGTTTGCGAGAGATCTTCAACCAATCATCGAGGAAGCCGACGAATCCGATTCCGATCACCAGTGCAAGGACCAGAAGTGCCGACGTGGTGACAGGCACACCAATGATCAGGTGAGAGATCAGGTATCCCGACGTGGCTGCAAAGATGATGGCGATACCGCCCATCGTTGGCGTGCCCCGTTTGATGTGATGTGAAGAAGGTCCGTCATCGCGGACGACTTGGCCGATCCCCCTACGTGAAAGCACTTTGATAAGAAGTGGTGAGATGACAAAAGCCAAGAGCGCAGAGAATGCACCCGCCAGGAGTATTCCCCTCACCTATCTGCCACCCTTCACATTCATGACCTTCACATTCATGACCTTCACATTCATGATCTTCATTGAGAATCTCGTGCAAGATCTTGGCCGAGACTCTCACGTCCCTTGAGAAGGGTGATGAAATCGTTCGCCAATCGTTCCAGACCCACACTGCGAGAGGCCTTGAACAACACGCAATCCCCCGGCTCGATAGCTGCGAAGTGCTCATGGGCCGCTTCGGCCGTTGCCACCAGAATCGTCTCTGTCGTAGCTCCTGTCTCAAGCGATCCGCGATCGATGAGATATCGCTTCTCTCCGACTGAGATGAGATAGTCGATGCCCAGTCTTGCAGCTGCCTCGGCGATCTCATGATGCATCCGATCAGAAGACTCTCCCAGCTCATTCATAGTTCCCAAGAATGCAAAGGCTCTCCCGCCCTGTTCCTGAGCAAGGAGGCGCGTAGTCTCAAGGGCTGCCGTCATACTCTCTGGATTCGCGTTATAAGAATCATTGACCACGGTCACACCATGGATGGAATGCAATTCCATCCGCCAATTGCTCAACGGCTCGAAGGTGGAGAGCGCCGTGGCAATCTCATTCTCAGGAATTCCAAGCGCATATCCAACCGCTGCGGTTGCTAGTGCGTTGGAGATGTTATGCATCCCAGCGATCCGTAGCTCGACCATCTCGCGGCCACGTGGAGTCACCAACTCAAAGTGTGCGAATCCACCTCGCGCCTCGACATCGGTCGCACGGACTGTCTCATCTCCTCGTTCACCGAAAGTGATCAGATCAAGGTCATCTCGAAGCAGAGACATCTTTGGCGTGAACTCATCATAGGTTCCAAGGATTGCGGTGCCGTTCCGCTTGATCCCCGTGACCAATTCAGATTTTGCGGCAGCGATCGCTTCTCGGCTTCCAAATTCGCCGAGGTGAGCATTTCCTACCTTGAGGACGATTCCGATATCAGGAGCAGCAATCGTTGCCAACCGCGAGATGTCGCCTCTATGCCTCGCTCCCATCTCTGCAACGCAGAATTTCGTCTCAGCGCCACATGATGTAAGGACCACAGGAAGACCGAGGTCATTGTTATAGGAACCAGCTGGAGCAACAACGTTGGCGGCACCCACATAGGAAGCAAGCAAGTGAGCCAACATGTCCTTGGTCGTTGTCTTGCCTTGTGAACCGGTGATACCGATGACCTTGAGATGTGAGAGGGAATTCCGATGGAATGTAGCCCAAGCGCTCGCTGCGGCCATGACATCATCGACAAGGATCGCAGGCGATGCAACTTCTCGCTCTACCAATGCGAATGCGCCACCGGACCCTGCCGCGAAATCATGGCCATCTATCTTCTCCCCTTTGAGAGCTAGGAAGATTCCATTTTCAATAGGTCTTCGCGAGTCAAAGAAGAGCGAACCATTGGTCAAAGTTTCACCGGTGGAGTTGATCACTCGCCCGGAGACCACCTCAGCCACTTCAGCTATGGAGATCATTTCCGGGCCTCAATTGCGCGTGCTAACTCCAAACGATCGTCGAAATCTTCGACTCGATCGGCGAAGTATTGACCCTTCTCGTGGCCTTTGCCGAGGATGATCACCGCATCTCCTGGCTCTGCCAGTGCCACGGCGCTCTTGATCGCTTCTCGGCGATCGAGTTCTATCTTCGAAGGCTTGGCAATCTCGAGACCTTGGACCATCTCATTCAAGATCGCTGCTGGATCTTCACTGCGAGGATTGTCGCTGGTGAAGATAGCAATATCGCTACCGTCGTGAAGCGCCTTGCCCATGAGTGGACGCTTACTGCGATCACGATCACCGCCACAACCGAGTACTGCGATTACTCTTCCTTCGACATTCTCTCTCAGCGCCTTCAATACTCGCGCTACCGCATCGGGCGAATGGGCGTAATCGACGAATGCGAGGAAAGGTTGTCCGATTTCCACTTTTTCCATGCGCCCTGCCGCTCCTCTAAGGCGCGGCGAGATCTCTGCAATGACGAGTGGATCGACACCACTATCGACCGCAAAAGCAACCGCCATGAGATAGTTCTCCACGTTGTGAGAGCCAACGAGTCTGATCTCACTCTCAATCAGGATTCCGCCTGGACCTCGCAATCGAAGGTGATGACCACCAGGTCGCCGCTCCATCTCCGTAACGCACCATGTTGCTCTTGGATTGTTAAGTGAGAGGGAGATGACCTCCAATGACGTGGATTCGGACAATCTCGATCCATAGGGGTCATCGATATTGATCACTGCTCTATCCGAGAATTCACGAGTGAAGAGTGAAGACTTCGCTGCGAAGTAACTCTCCATATCTCCGTGATAGTCCAGATGGTCTTGAGAGAGATTGGTGAAACCGACTGCCGCGAAACGAGCGCCATTGAGGCGATGGAGCGAGAGCCCATGGGAGCTGACCTCCATGGCAAGGGATCGAACGTGAAGTTCTGCCATCTGGGCACAACGACGGGCCACCACATCAGCAGATTCGGTGGTTCGCCCTGCCGGTAGTTCCAGCCCAGGCATGATGGTGGAGACGGTTCCCATCAATCCTGAGGTGAAGCCAGCAGCCTCCCAGATCTCGTAGAGAAGTGTTGTCGTGGTGCTCTTCCCGTTCGTGCCTGTGATGCCAACCGCATGCATAGAACGCATCGGGTCGCCATGGAACCAATGTGCTAGATGTCCGAGATCAATCTCTGGCCTTGAGACGACAAGCACTGGAAGTTCGCTTACGCCTGATTCTGCGATAAGGGTTTCGCCATCGCGGTCGGTCAAGATTGCAACCGCACCATCTTTGACCGCTCGATCCGCAAAAGCTGCCCCATGTCGGGTCAACCCCTTGATCGCTACGAAGAGTGCTCCAGGTGAGACAGAGTTCGAATCACTCGTGATATCTGTGACGTCAATTCCGCTGAGCGTTGAGAGTTCAATTCCGGTATCACCAAGATAATTTGAGATATCAACTAGCGATTTCTTCGCCTCGAGTAGGTCAGCCACGGGCATCGACCTTCTCTTTCTCCTTCTTATCGCTCTTCTTTTCTTTCTCTCCAAGGTTGATCTTACGTAGATAATCCTTGTACGTGAGCGCGTAAGGTGCTTCGACTTTCTCCGTCGGCGGGATATTTCGAGATTGAAGAATGTAGCTCATGACTTCTTTGAATACGGGGCCACCAAGGTAACCTCCGTAGTAAATACCTTTTGGGGCTTGAATCGTTACGTTGACGACATATGCAGGATCATCAGCGGGGGCAAAACCGATGAATGATGCGGTGTGACCTCGATAGCAACCACAACTTTGATCGTAACGTTGCGCAGTACCAGTCTTACCAGCGACCCGATATCCAGGTATCGCTGCACTCGCTGCCGTGCCGCTCGGTCCGACGACGCTCTCCATCATCAATCTCATCTTCAGTGCTGTCTCAGCAGAGACGACGCGTACTGGCTTTGATTTCGCTTGCGCAGTGAAGGAACCTGAGGGCGAGATGGTGCCTTTGATGACGCTCGGGGCAACGCGAACACCGTCGTTTGCAAGAGTCGAGAAGATCGATGTCGCTTGAATCGAAGTCAACGAATATCCCTGGCCGAAAGAGAAGGTAGGTAGAGAGGTACCCGACCATTGATCGACGGGTGCGAGTTTTCCTGCGGATTCACCTGGTAGTCGCAAACCAGTCGATTCGCCGAGGCCAAAGGCTCTGAGATAGTCATAGAGGCGATCCTTGCCGAGCATCTCTCCTATCTTGATCGCTCCTGTATTACTGGAGTTTGCAAACGCTCCAGCGGCAGTGACCTTCTCCGTCTTATGGAAATCGTGATCCTTGAAGAACTTCCCGTAGCGCTTGAGTTTGTAGGGAGTCGTGATGATCGTCTCCGGCGAGATCTTTCCCTCTTCCAGAGCTGCTGCGTAGGTGATCACCTTTCCAGTAGAACCTGGTTCGTATATATCTTCCACCGTGAAATTCCTAAAGAGGATCGGATCGACATTCCCTCTATTACTCGGGTCGAATGTCGGATAGGTCGCGTGAGCGAGGATCTCACCGCTCTTCGGGTCTTGGACGATCACAGTTCCCGAGAGAGCGCGCGAGGAGCGCACCACTTTCTTGATCGCTTCCTGTGCAACCCATTGAACATCGCGATCGATGGTGAGTTGGATCGTCTCACCAGGAACCGAGTCCTTGAGGATCTCTTGAGTGCCAGGGATGATCGTGCCAGCCGCATTGGCGTAAGTGAATGCCCCGTCTTGACCGGTGAGATGCGCATTGAGACTGTACTCAAGTCCAGCAGCACCTACGCCCTCTGCATTGGTGAAACCGATCAGTGAAGCTGCAAGTCGTCCTGCAGGATATTCACGATCGTAGAGACGCTCCGCCCAGAATCCACTGATGCGCTTCGCGTAACCGTTTCGTTCCTTGACGATCTCCTCGTTATATCCATCGATCGTGCTCTCCAGTGCGCGCCAGAGTGCCGGCTTGACCTTGTTTGCGATGACCACATAACGGCGATCCCCCGTCAAACGTTCTGTAAGGAAATCTGGATCCATATCGAGGACCGGAGCGATCACCTTTGCGACCTTCTTGGCATCATGGATCAAGAGTTGGTCGACCACGACTCGATAGGAAAGGACGCTGCGTGCCAATTCGACACCTTGCGCATCGATGATCGCACCGCGCGGCGCTGGGATGATCGCAGTGCGCTTCAACTCTCCAGCTGCTCGCAGCATGAGATCTTGTGAGCGGAGCGCTTGAAGATCGATCAATCGAATCGCAAAGACCAAGAAGACGATTGCAATCAAGGCCACCGCGATTTGAATTCGCTTAGGCTGCAACCTCCGGTCGGTGGCGATGCTCATGATCCGAAGGGCTACTCGCTTTCAATCTGAAGGAATCTCGGCTTACCCGAGGGGACCATGCCTAGACGCGTCGCAGATTGAGCGAGACGTTCCGGTGACGAGACGTAGGCAACCTCTGTCAGCGCAGCTTGTCTCAGTTCCTTCATCTCGATCACCTCGAGCTTCAAGGTTCGAACTGTGAATGCGCCCTCCGTGAGCGCCATATTCAGGCCGAACATGGTCAAGAGCCCTGCAGTTGCGATCCCGATACAGATGGTGACAAAACTCTTCGAATCACGGTCTTGATGAGTGATCGATCGAACACTCAATTGTGTGAGCGGCGGAACGAGTGAAAGTCTTCGCTTCGCTCTCTCTTCAGGCTCTCGTGCTGGAAGGGCCCTCGAAGTCGCTGCAGCAGTGGGAGCGATATCTCGTAACGCCATTATGCAGCTACCTTCGTGATCGCACGAATACGTACCGAGGTCGCTCTCGGATTTACCAAGATCTCTTCCGCAGAAGCTTTCTCGCTTCCATTGAATATCAATGTGAACTTCGCTGATTCCCCCGGAAGTTCGATAGGTAATCCGGGAAGGTCATTGCGTTTTGTGACCTTTGCGAAGTGTTGCTTGACGATTCTGTCCTCAAGGGATTGGAACGAGAGCACGACCATGCGACCGCCGACTGCGAGTCGCTCCAACGCGATCGGAAGCGCTCGATCCAAGATGCTGAGTTCACTATTGACTTCGATTCGCAACGCCTGAAAGATGCGCTTCGCTGGATTTCCACCGACACGTCTGGCGGGGGCAGGAATGACGCGCTTGATCAACTCGACGAGCGCTGAACTGCTCTTGATCGGCTCTTTCACACGATCTTGGACGATCGCTCGTGCGATGCGTGGCGCAAACCGCTCTTCGCCGAATTCACGAAGGATCCGAGTCAAATCCGCCTCTGAATAGGTAGCCAGGACATCGGCTGCGGTGAGGCCCTGGCTCCTATCCATGCGCATATCAAGATTGCTCTCTTGCGAGTAAGAGAAACCGCGCTCGATCGTGTCGAGTTGAAGCGAAGAGACGCCAAGGTCGAGAAGGATCCCGTCGACGAATTCCGTGCCGAATTCATCGAGGATCCGACCTAGATTGTCATAGGTATCTCGATAGATCTTCGCGCGACCGCCAAATTGCTCCAGCCGCTTCGCTGCATGAGTGATCGCATCAGGATCGCGATCGATTCCAATGATGGTCAGATGAGGAAATCGTGACAAGAGTTCGAAACTATGACCTGCAAGTCCAAGCGTTCCGTCGACGATGATCGGGTGTTCACGCCCTTCGATCGCTGGCGTCAGCAATTCGATACTTCGCTCAAGTGAAACTGGGATGTGAATCTCTGCCATCACTCGCCTTTCGCTCTCTTGAGTCTTCCTCTACTGCTTCTTGCTATGTTCCTTGCTCATCTGCGATGAAACGTTTTTGTTGAGGCGCTCTGGTCACTGTCGGCCGACGGATGGGGGGATAAATCGGCACCGGGGAAGCAGTGCCGATTCATGTGAAGGTCGACAGTGGCCAGAACGGCTCACACTTCGCTTCGTCGCTATGTAGTTCTTTTGCTTTTTTCAACTCTTGGAAGGCATCAGAAGAGTCCGGGGAAGATCTCCTCTGAAACGTTGGCGAAATCCCCTTCGCGATCAGCGAGGTAGCTCTGCCACGACTTTGCATCCCAAATCTCGACGCGGGTATTTGCTCCGATGACGACGCACTCCTTTGTCAGCGAGGCGTACTCGCGTAATGCGTTAGGGATGGTGACTCGACCTTGTTTGTCGGGAATCTCGTCATGTGCTCCGGCGAACATCACGCGCATGTAGTCGCGAGCGCTCTTGGCGGTGAGCGGTGTTTGACGCAATTGCTCGGTGATGTGAGCGAACTCCTCCGCAGGGAATACGTAGAGGCAGCGTTCTTGACCCTTGGTGATGACCAGGCCAGGTGCGAGGGGCTCACGGAATTTTGCGGGGAGAATCAATCGACCCTTCTCATCGAGTCGTGGTTCGTGCGTCCCCAAAAACACTGTTTTTCCCCTTATTTCCTTGCTTTTGAGCTAAACCCCCGTTTGGCTCTATTCCCCACTTTACTCCCTTTTCCTCCCTTTTCAACCACCTAGCGCCACTTATTTCCCCCTCCGGGCCCTTTCTCCTCCACTCATGGCTCCCCCGAGGCGGTGGCGAAATCACCCCAGCGCCTCTCGCTAGGCTCGTCCTTCTATGTCTTCTTCGTCCCTTTCATCGACTTCACATACCTACGGACAGGGCGAACCCCTCATCAGGGCCAGGGGCCTGACCAAGCGCTACGGTGATTTCGAGGCAGTCGCAGGAATCGATTTCGAGGTCCGAAAGGGAGAATCCTTCGGATTCTTGGGGCCCAATGGGGCTGGCAAATCGAGCACCATGCGCATCATCGCCGCTACCTCGAAGCGCAGTGGTGGCACCATCGACATCTTGGGCAAGGACCCAGATACCAGTGGTCCAGAGATTCGCGCCCACCTAGGCGTCGTGCCCCAAGCAGACAATCTCGACACTCAAATCACTGTCGAAGAGAACCTCTATATCTACGGCCGGTATTTCGGTCTATCACGCACTTTCATCAGGAAGAAGATCGAAGAACTTCTCGAGTTCGCGCAGTTGGAAGAGAAGCGGGACACCAAAGTCGAAGCGCTCAGCGGTGGAATGAAACGTCGCCTCACCATCGCCCGATCGCTGATCAGTGAGCCGGAAATCTTGATGCTCGATGAACCGACCACAGGTCTTGATCCGCAAGCTCGCCACATACTCTGGGACCGACTCTTTCGTCTCAAAGAACTTGGCGTGACCCTGCTGATCACCACTCACTATATGGACGAAGCCGAACAACTCTGTGATCGCCTCATCGTGATGGATAAAGGGAAGATCATGGCTGAGGCATCTCCTCAAGAATTGATTCGCATCTACTCCACTAAGGAAGTCCTTGAAGTCCGCTTCGGTTCAGATCGCAACCAGGCCCTCGCAGATCAGCTCACATCACTCTGCGAGAGAATCGAAGTTCTTCCCGACCGAATATTGATGTACTCAGAAGATGGTGAAGAACTCTTAGAACGTGTCTATAAGCAAGGCCTTCATCCGATCACATCACTGGTGCGCAGGTCTTCTCTTGAAGATGTCTTCCTGCGCTTGACCGGCCGATCACTCATCGAGTAATCGGTATCAAGTAGAGATTGAAGCGATGAGTCTAGAAGTCGAGAAACAAGAACGAGTGGGTTCACTCAAACTCGTCAACGCCGCTCGCATCGCCCGCAGGGGTTCCTTCTCCGTTGCTGAAGCGCGACTTCGGAATATGGCGAAGTTCCTCTGGGTCATCGTCTTTGAGGCTCTCGCAAATCCCATGCTCTATCTCATCTCTGTCGGCATCGGCATCGGCTCGCTCGTCGATCAGAACCTCGGAGAAGATGGAGTCGGTGGCGTCTCCTACCTCACTTTCCTCGCTCCTGCCCTCCTCGCTACGACAGCGATCCAAAGCGCGATGGATGAAGTGGTCTTCCCTTCACTCGATGGTTTCAAATGGCAGAAGTCATATTTCGCGATGAATGCCACACCCATCACTCCAAGGCAGATTGCCTCCGGGGTCTTTCTCGCTGCGATGGTTCGTACCGTTTTCGCAGTCACTTGCTATTGGATCTTGCTCTACCTCTTTGGTGCACTCGAATCTGATCGCGCATGGCTGGCCATCGTCACCGCGATCCTCGCTGGCGCTGGATTTGGCGCGCTGATGTTGGGTCTCATCTCATTCATCGACAACGAAGACCTCTTCCTCACAGTCGTCAATCGCATGATCATCATGCCGATGTTCCTCTTCTCCGGGACCTTCTACCCCTTGTCGAATATGCCGATCTTCCTGCAACCCATTGGTTGGATCTCTCCCATCTGGCATGCGACTGAGCTGGGACGTTTCTTGACCTATGACTACCCGATCTCCAGCGTGATGGTCATGGTTCATATCGTCGTGATGCTGGTACTACTCATCACCGGTCTGCTCTGGGCATTCAAGAACTTCGAACGGAGGCTCGCAAAGTGATCCTCGATTCCGCAGTTGCGATCGCGCAGCGTCGAGTAGGGAAATTAGGCGAGCAATACTTCGCTGGTCGTACCTCCGCTGTGATCGAACGAAGCATCATCGCATTCAAGTCATCGACCTGGATCGTGGTCCTCACCGGCTTCATAGAGCCAGTGCTCTTCCTCTTCGCATTCGGTTATGGCATCGGTGAATTGATCGGCACCGTCGCGCCGTCGGCCGGAAAAGAGATCACCTATGCGATGTACATCGCACCAGGACTCTTGGCGACGAGCGCTATGAATGGCGCGATCTACGACTCGACATGGAACGTCTTCTTCAAGATCAAGCATGGCCGACTCTACGAATCGATGTTGGCGACATCCCTCGGCACGCTCGATGTCGCTCTCGGCGAGATCATTTGGGCGCTCTTTAGAGGCTTGATGTATGCAACCGGATTCATGGCAATAGTCACGCCACTTGGGCTGGTCACGAGTTGGTGGGCGATCCTCGCCATTCCAGCAGCAGTGGTGATCGCCTTCGCATTCTCTGCAGTTGGCATGGCTTTCACTTCATACATGAAGTCCTACCAGCAGATGGACTTGATCAATGTCGTGATGCTCCCGATGTTCCTCTTCTCGGGATCGTTCTACCCTATCTCGGTATTTCCTGGGTGGATCCAAGGAGTCATCCAATCGCTACCGCTCTGGCATGCGATCGAACTCGTTCGCGGCTTGATGCTGGGAGATATCTCGTGGGCGCTACTGGGCCATACCAGCTACTTCGTGGCGATGATTCTTTTGGGGACTTTCTTCACTGCGAGGAGACTCAACGCGCTCTTTATGCGCTAGTTGTCGTTCTCTTGTCTGCGATCCCATCGCTCTTCGAGCGTGGCGCTCCACTTTGGCTTCTGGCGCGACTTTCGTTCTCTTGTGACTGCCTCGCTCTTCGTTGCAAGATTGCTGATCACGAGGACCAATCCGATCAGCGCGAAGATGAAGCCAACGATTCCAACTGGGACTGTTTGGGATATCAATCCAGCTAAGAGTGTGGCAATCCCTGTGAAGAAGAGAGCGATTCCAGCAAACATGCGATTCTTCTTCGGGGTGCGAGCCTTGCCAGAGAGAGTGGAGACCAACTTCGGGTCATCAACTGCGAGCGCAGCTTCCATCTCAGCCAATAGGCGCTTCTCTTCATCGGAAAGAGGCATAGCAAAAGAGTAGTCCCACTCAGATGGGCTCGTCATGTCGGGAACTACCCGCGGGGGTCAGAATCCGCTGAGTCTTCTTCAGGTTCGACCAAACGGGCCGGGCGGATGGAGCCCTTTCCAAAGCGCTCCAACGCCTGATCAACGGCTGAGACCGCCTCTCGCCAACCTCGCGTCCGCGCCCCCAACTCCAACTGTTCAGGCGCCTCTGCCGCAGGAATCAACCCCTCGAGCGAAATGCCAACAAGTCGGATTCTTACCCCCGAAAGTTTGAGCGACAGGAAGAGTTGCTTTGCAACGGCAAAGGTCTCGACGATGCCGTCGACCGGATTGGCAAGGGTCTTGGAACGTGAGATGGTCTTGAAGTCAGCGAATCGAACTTTGATTCCCACTGTTGCAGAGCGCAGCCCTGCGCGCCTCAATCGATAGGTGGCTCGCTCCGTGAGGCGAAGGAGCTCGGTCAGTATCTCCTCGTCATTGTCGAGATCGAATGCAAAGGTCTCTGCTGCGGAGATGCTCTTCTCGTCGTCACCGCTGATGACTTCACGTTCATCCCTCCCCCAAGCCAACTCATAGATCGCAGAACCTGATGCCTCTCCGAGTGCGCGCTTGAGGGTTGAGATCGGGGTATGAGCGATGTCGGCAACGGTTCGAAGTCCGAGGTTGAGAAGGACTTCATTGGTCTTTGGGCCAACTCCCCAAATATCGCCGACTGGGAGTGGATGAAGGAATTCAAGGACCCGTTCGTGGTCGATCTCGAGCATCCCGTTAGGTTTGCACTTTCCCGATGCAAGCTTTGCGATGAATTTCGATGATGCGATTCCGACCGAGCAAGTGATTCGCTCTTCACTCTCAACGACTCTCCTGATCTCACTGGCGATCTCTCTGCCAGTGCCGAAGAGTCGCTGTGATCCTGTTACATCGAGGAATGCTTCATCGAGCGAGAGTGGTTCTACTTTCGGTGTGAATCGATGGAAGATCTCCATGATGCGATCTGAGACTTCGCTATATCGTCGATGGTCTGGCGGAAGGAAGATCGCCTGTGGCGCCATCCGCTCTGCCTTAGCGACCGGCATGGCAGCCCTGATTCCGAATTTTCTCGCCGCGTAATTCGCGGAGAGCACGACGCTTCTCGCTCCTGCGCCGACGACCAATGGTTTACCTCGGTGCTCTGGATGATCCAACTCGGTCACCGATGCGAAGAATGCATCCATATCGACGTGAAGGATCACGGAGCGCTCACTCACAGACTGCAACGCTACGCCACCTTTCATAGGAGAGCGCCAGATCCCACGCTTTGGTGGCGCGAAGTGAAATACCGCGCGCTCCGGTGCGCCGCGTGATGCCACGAACCAAGAGGAGCGAACTGGAGTAAAGCAGTTCAGCGGACTCTTCCTGGACATCCTCGAAGAAGGTGATATCGCTACAACCGTATCCATCGCTGAGCGTCAAGAACATGACGCGCTTTCCCGAGCGTATCGGTGGTGTCTGTAGCGCCACCTTCACCCCCGCTACCAGGATCTCACTATTGCTTCGCTGCCCAAGAAGATCCGATGAGCGAACTGCGCCGATGTGGTTGAGAAAGTCTGCGTAGAAATCGATCAGATGGTGGGATACATCCATACCAAGATGATCCATCTCGATCCGAACCTCTTCACTCTTACTCAATCTCGGCAAACCACTCTCGGCAAACTCCGCTCGAAAACCTAAGCTGATCTGCCCGGTAGAGAGATTTTTCTCACGACCCTTAGCGAGTCTTTGGATATCCCCAAGATGAAGAAGCAGGTCTCGCCTATTTGCATCCTTGCCGTAGATACTTGAGAAAGCGCCAACCAAGACCAGCGCTTCCGTGATCGGTTGGCTTGCACCTGATCGATAGACGAAATCGGCAAGGTCGCTGTAGGGACGATTGGCAATGATGCTCGATACCTCTTCGTCACTGATTCCCTGCACTTCAGATAACGCTAGAGAGATCGCGTACCGCTCTTCCTCTTTGACCCCCTCTTTGAGAACGCGATAACTACGATCTGATTCATTGACATCGAGTTGTCGTATCGGAATTCCCCACTGGCGCACCTCATCCAAGATCAATCTCTTGGGGTACATCCCTGGATCATGGGTGAGAACACCAGCTAGAAAATGCGCGGGATAGTGGGTCTTGAGCCAAGCGGATTGATAGGTAGGTAGCGCGAATGCTGTGGCGTGGGCTTTGCAGAATCCAAAGGATGCGAAGGCACGAAGTACCTCCCAGACTTCATCGACGACTCGCTTCTCATAGCCACGAGCGAGAGCGGTCGGATAGAACCAATCGCAGACTCGTTGTTGTCCTTCAGGAGTACCTAACTCCCTCCGCTTCTCATCACCCTCTGCCAACGAACTTCCCGTCATCGTGGAGATGATTCGAATGACCTGCTCGTGGAAGACCACGACACCTGCGGTCTCAGCCAAGATCTCTTGCAGATCAGGGTGGATCATCTTTGGTGGCGCATAACCATGTCGCGCATTGAGAAACGGCGAGATCATGTCGCTTTTCACTGGTCCTGGTCTAAAGAGCGAGATATCGATGATCAGGTCATTGAATGAGGATGGCGAGAACTTCCCGACCAATTCCCGCTGACCTGGGCTTTCAATCTGGAAGAGCCCTAGCGTCTTCGTGGATTGGATCAACTCGAAGGTCTTCGGATCATCGAGTGCAATCGCATCGATATCGAGTGACTTCCCATCGATACGTTCGATCTCACTCACCGTGTAAGCAAGAGCAGATTGCATTCGAACACCCAAGATGTCGAGTTTGAGTAGACCGATATCCTCCACATCATCCTTATCGAATTGGATCATCGGATAACCGCTCGCGTTGATCTCAAGTGGTGCCCTGCTTTGGAATGCCCTATCGGAGAGCGCTACCGCACATGGATGCATAGCGAGGTTGCGCGGCAAGGAATCCAACCGCTCTGCAAGTCCAATCGCCATTGCCACGAGTGAAGATTTCGATCGCCGTTCTTCCAAAGAGCGAAGTTCAGGGAGCTTTGCCATCACTTCAGAGATTCGACCCGCTCGGATATGTGGCATCGATTTTGCGAGGATCTCAATCTCGGTCGGCGATATCGCCAACGCAAGTCCGACATCGCGAATCGCCTGCCTAGCGCGATATCTCTCGACCATCGAAACCGTCGCTACTTCTCGCCCATACTTGTCGAAGACCAAGTCGTAGATCTCAAGTCTGCGCGCTGACTCAACATCGATATCGATATCCGGCAACTCCCTGCGAAGTGGTGAACAGAAACGTTCCATGATCAAGCCATGCGCGAGTGGATCGATGGCGCTGATGCCAAGTAGATGGCAGATCAGCGATCCTGCGCCACTACCGCGCGCAGCGACACGAATGCCCCGCTCGCGACTTGCCAATGCGATATCGGAGACGGTCAGGAAGTAGGACTCGAAGCCAAGGATGCGAATCACATCCAACTCTTCGCGCATCCTTGTAAGCGCTCGTTCATATTCAGAACTCGAGAGATGGCCATAGCGTTGATTGAGTCCAGCGAGGTTGCGTTCTTTGAAGATCTGGATCATCTCGCTCTGATCTCTCGCTCCGACCATCGAGGGTTCTGGAAGGTGGATCTCGCCGATGCCGATATCTCGCTCCGGAGAAAGCATCGCTCGATCCGCCAACTCTCGAGTCTCTCGAACCAATCGCTCTGTACTTCGCTCTCCAGCGGCGAGCGCGATATCTCGGATCACCTCTGCCATCTCTGCGCCTGACTTGAAGAAGGCTTCAGCATTCATCCGCTTCACATTCTTCTCATGCAGCGGCGCAAGATGCCGTGCAGAATCGAGGACATCGGCGATCGGCGCATCATCCCTATCGAGCATCCTGATCTCATTGCTCACTACGGCGCTGATCCCATGGTCGCGAGCAAAGGAAAGGACCCGTGCTGCACTGACCGTCGATCTTGGTCCGGAAGGAGCAAGATGGGAGACGCACTCGAGCGCTTGTTCTGCAAAGAAGGAAGCAAGCGATCGATAATGCTTGAGGGCCAAATCATGGCGACGATTGGTGATGCTCTCATGCAGATAGGAATCAGGACCGTGCAAGAGGATCAACTCTTTCGTCAGATCGCTCTTCTCTTCCAATATCGCTCGAGTAAGGATCGGTTTTTCATTCCGTATCCATCGACCGGTTTCGGAGTCGATGCCATCTTTGAGATTGATTGCAGAGAGCAATCGAACCAGGGCTGAATACCCGCCATTGGAGCGAGCAAGGAGTGTGATGCGACTGCGCTCGTCGAGGAACTTGATGGAGATACCGATGATCGGAGTGACATTGAATTCCATCGCAGCCTTGGCGAATCGAATCGTTCCGGCGAGAGTGTCCCTATCGGTCAACGCTAAAGCAGGCATTCCATAGGCCGCTGCCCTAGCGATCAGATCACGAGGTGAACTGGTTCCGAACTTGAAAGAGTATCCACTGACCGAACGAAGGTGGATGAAAGGATCATGAAGCATCGCTCTTGAATTCATCCAGCTCACGACCAGATTGCGAATACTGGGATCGAGCATGCGTGCGTGATGAAGGTCTGATCCGCCAGAGGAAACCTTGAGCACGCTGCTCGTCGGTAAGGTCGGCGTTATCGATGCGCTCGATCTCAAAGGTCGTCATCGCGCCAAGTGGTGCAGCTTCGACTCGCCAAAGAGCGCGCGCTCCATCGTCGGGGCGATAGTTGCCATCACTTGCGCGATTCCACCAGCCGCCTGCTTCTCGCCATCTCGAAAGGACTGCGTGGATCCGATAACGACGACCGCGATAGGTGAATTCGATCGGCTCACCATCAAAGAGGGCGATCTCAGAGCCTGGGGTTTCTGGGTTAACCATGGTTCAACCTTCACTTGAGGGTTTTAGAACATTTGTTCTAACCTTAGGACCCTCCCCCGACACCGTCAAACCCCCGCTTAAAGCGATGCATACGACACGCAGAGGAGCAATTTGATTGAAATTTCAACAAATTCGATTTACCCTTCCTCACAATCGGTCCTTCTTTCGAGGACAAGAACCCAAAGGAGAAACATGGATATCGTCCTGCTCGTTGGACGTGTGCTCTTTGCACTGCTCTTCATCAATTCTGGAATCGCTCACTTCACTCAGCGTGAAGCGATGTCAGGTTATGCCCAGTTCAAGAAGGTTCCCGCCGCGAAGTTGATGGTCCTCGTGACCGGCTTCATGATCCTGCTCGGTGGCGTCTTTGTTGCCGCTGGTATCTATGCAGACCTCGGTGCACTTCTCATCGCACTCTTCCTTGTTCCAACGGCTTTCATGATGCATAACTTCTGGACCATTTCAGATGCACAAGTCAAGCAGACAGAGATGATCAGCTTCTTCAAGAACCTCTCCCTCGCTGGTGCAGCGCTCGTGATCTTCGCACTCGTGGCCACGGGCACCGATTTCGGTCCTTCTGTCACCGTTGATCACTTCTTCGATATGTAACGAAGAGTTCACTACAGAAAACCCCGGCGGTCATCACCGCTGGGGTTTTCTTATGGGATAGTTTCAACATGGAACTCTTCGGTGCGCTCCTTGCAGGTGGCGCAATCGGCCTAGTTCTCGGGCTCGTAGGCGCAGGTGGTGCGATGCTCGCAGTCCCAATGTTGATCTACTTCTTTGGCTTCACCCCAGTTCAAGCAACGACGGCCTCGCTCGTCGTGGTTGGCTCTGCTGCACTCTCAGGTGCGATTGAGAAGTTCAGTCGTAGAGAAGTCCTTATCCGCGAGGCGCTGACCATCTCCGCTCTCGGCATTGCCACCAATATCGGTTTCGCCTCGATCGTCTCAGATCTCCCCGGCGATTTGATCACGACCGGTCTATCGGCGGTTCTCTTCCTCGCCGGATGGTCGATGCTCCAAAAGCCGATCAAACCCGGCTCAGAACGAAGAATGCCGATTCTTGCTCTGGTCCTACTCTCATCGTTGATTGGCATGATCACCGGCCTCTTTGGGATAGGCGGGGGCTTCATTGCCATTCCTATCCTGGTGCTCTTCTTCAACACTGCGCCAGCAAAGGCTGCCGGAACTTCGCTCCTGATCATCTTCCTCAACTCCACCATCTCGTTTCTCGCACGCAACGAGAGTTGGCACTCGCTTGACTGGTCGCTTCCCGTCGCCATGGCCGTGGTTGCGATTCTCATCTCTCGTATCGCATCGCGAAAGAGTGCTTCGCTACCGCAAGGGTTGCTCAAGCGATCCTTTGCCCTACTTCTCTTCGCCGTTGCTATCTTTACCCTGGTAGAGACCTGGTTCATCAACTAGACAATCGCTATATCACGACGCGAAGGAGCGCACGAGATCTCCATGGAAGAAGTCCTCACTCGCAGCGCAGTTCGACGAGTACAAGCTGCAATCGAAGCGAACGCACTACCCGGAGAGATCAAAGTGCTCGCTGAGAGTGCGAAGACGGCGAAAGACGCGGCTAACGGGTTGGGTATCGAAGTCGGACAGATCGCATCCTCTCTCGTCTTCAAGCTCCCAGATCAATCGCCTCTGCTCATCATCACATCCGGTCGACACCGAGTTGATACAGCATTGGTGGCGAGAGAGTTGGGAGTAACCGAACTTCTACGTGCCGATGCTGAGTGGGTCAAGAGCGTCAGTGGTTTCTCAGTTGGTGGCGTCTCTCCGATTGGTTGGGAGAGCGAAGACCTCTCGATTCGCGCAACGGTAATCATCGATCAGGCACTCGCTGACTATCAAGTGATTTGGGCTGCAGCCGGTCATCCTCATGCTGTCTTTCCAACCAACTTCGAAGAGTTGAGGCGAGTGACCAGCGCTAGAGCTATGGTGGTTGGTGATTAGGTCGTAGTGAAGCTCGAAACTCAAATCATTCCTTCGCTACGAAAGGGTGAAGTAGGAGACGTTCCCGACATCGTCTTGATTCATGGCATGGGTTCCGCAAGTACTGCCTGGCGGCTCTTGATTCCGCATCTACGTAAAGACTTTCGAGTCATCACAGTTGATCTTCCAGGACATGGAAAGAGCCCCTATCAAAGGGGGATGGCGATGGATCCGATCTCATTGGCGCATATGGTCAGTGACACGCTCGACCCCATCTCCGATGGTTATCACCTGGTTGGAAATTCGCTAGGCGGCTGGGTCTGCCTTGAACTTGCTGCTCATTTCGATGCGAAGACAGAGTCTGTTACTGCGTTAGCACCAGCAGGAATGTGGATCAATCCCTTTCAGCGACGTTATCCCGCTACCGCTTTCCTTCGCATGTTCGCCAAGTCGACGAGGATTCTCACCCCGCTCTTCTTGCACTTCCAATGGGCCAAGTCTTTTGGGTTCGCGACGGTGAGTCCACGATGGCGCAGATTCGATTACACGACCTGCATGGACGCAGTTCGCGCAATGAGTGATTCAGTCGGCTACTACCCTGCTTTCGATGGAATGTTGATGAAGCGATTCGAGAGCGAAATTTCCCCATCAATTCCCGTCACCATCATCTTCGGCGATAGCGACAACACCCTTCCAGCGCAGAGCTGTCAGGAAAGATCCCTTGCACCATCACATGCACGATGGGTCACGTTCTCTGCCAGTGGACACGCACCGATGTGGGACAGTGTCGATGAAGTCCTAGCCGAGATTCGTTTGACATCATCGATGAGTGAAGCTCAGTGATGGTGAGAGTTCCAATGCAGGCAAAGATCATCTTCTGGAGAGTTCCGCGCCGATATGTGATCTGGGCTTTCATCCGGATGGCGCTCGATCGCCGATCACTTCGCAAGAGTGAGTTGAGTTTCTGGAAGTTGTTGGGAACTGGTAGTGGCGAGACCTTCACCGTGGGAGATGCGAACCCTTATCGATGGGGCGTATTGATGGTGGGTGAGAAATTCCCCGAAATGAAACATTGGGATCGTCGAGCTATCGCTCGTAAGGAGATCACCATCAACCCTCTATCCGTCAATGGATCATGGTCGCGAAGGAACCCATTCTCAAGCGTTGAGTCGATCGACCAAAAGAGTTGGCAAGGCCGTGTTGCTGCGATAACTCGGGCACGGATCAAGTGGCGCTACAACAGGCTCTTTTGGCGATCGGTGCCGCCAGTCAACCTTGCGCTCAAATCCGCACCAGGTCTCATCGAAGCGATTGGCATCGGAGAGGCTCCGATCGGCCTACAAGGCACCTTCTCGATCTGGGAATCACCCCGAGCCATCACTGATTTCGCCTATCGATCGAAAGCCCATCAAGATGCGATCGAGGCCACGAAGAGAATTGGCTGGTATTCGGAGGAGATGTTCGCTCGATTCGCCGTCACTGAAGAGTCCGGAGACTGGTAGAAAGTTACTATTCGGCTATGTCGATTCGACAATACGTACCTCGTCGTCGACTTCGCCAACAATTCTCGATCTCGGAGGCGCTGCCACTCTATTTCGTATTCTTTGTGGCGCTCTTACTGCAGGTCTCGTACCCACTTCTCGAAGGTGAGGCGCTACGCCTCGTCACATTGGCGATCGTCTACTGGGGTGCGGGTGCAATGCTCCTGCATTCCTTCTTCTCCTTCGGTTTCACATTCGCACTTCGCTTTCTGCTGATCACATTCCTCTATTCGACGATCGTCGAACAGATTGGGCATCGAACAGGTTGGCCATTCGGCGTCTATGAATATGACGCTTCGCTTGCCTATCAAGTCTTTGATCTGCCACTCGTTGTTCCCTTTGCCTGGGTGATGATGTCCTATCCCATTCTCTTGGTCGCGCGACGTGTCGCTCCGCGGTGGGTCTTCCTCTACGGTGGCTTGGGACTGATGATCTGGGATCTCTTCTTGGATCCACAGATGGTCAATGCCGGACGATGGAGTTGGGAGATCGAGGGCGCAACCGTTCCATTTCAACCGATGATTCCACTCTCCAATACTTTCGGTTGGCTTCTTACCGGGATGGGGTTGATGGCGCTCTTACATCTCACACTTCCAAGGGAGAGGCGTAAACGCGGACTCTCTTCGGCGATCCCGGATTTCTTCTTGCTCTGGACCATCTTTGGTGGCGTCATTGGGAATATCTTCTTCTTCGGTTACCCAGAGATCGGCATTTCAGTCGGAATCGTCTTCACTCTCTATCTTCTCCCCTATTTCATCATGCAGCGGCTTGGCCGAAGTGACTTCTAAGAGGCAAACCATTGTTCTATTTTGAAATAACCCTTCTTGCGCTGGCATCTTTAGCGCTCCTCCTTACTCTCATCAATGCCGCCACCATCATCACTCCAAACCTCGATCCCAAGACGAATCCCAGCTCTACTTCGATGAATATCTCCATACTGCTTCCGCTTCGTAATGAAGCGAAGAACGTCAAGGAGCTCATCGATTCGATCGCTCAACAGATAGCTCCATCGAAAACCCTTCATCACTGGGAAGTGATCGCATTAGATGATGATTCGAGCGATCAGACTCATCAACTCCTCCTGGATTCTCAGTCGCACCTGGAAGAGATGAAGATCATTGGTAGCGATGGTCCGATGGATGGATGGCTGGGAAAGCCGGCTGCGCAAGAGAGGCTCTTTCGTGCATCACGTGGCGATTACCTCGTCTACATCGATGCCGATGTTCGACTTGAACCGCAAGCGATCGTTCGCTCCATCGATGTGATGATCGAGCGCGGTTGGGACTTCACCTCTCCATACCCGCGACAGATCGCTCTCTCATTTATAGAGCGAATGATCCAGCCCCTCCTGCAATGGTCATGGTTCGCCTCCGTCCCATTACGGTTGGCAGCGCGCCTTCGAACTCCTTCAATGGCGGTAGCCAATGGTCAGCTCTTCATCGTCAAGCGAAGTGCTCTTGAGGAGATCGATGGTTTTACATCTGTGAAATCGGAGGTGTTAGAGGATCTTGAAATCGCCAGGTCACTCTGGCGCGCCGATAAGAAGGGTTCGGTCATTGACGGTAGCGCGATCGCAACATGTCGGATGTATGAGAGCGGAGCGGAGCTCATCGACGGTTACAGCAAATCTCTCTGGCGCGCCTTCGGATCTCCACTCGGAGCAGCGATCGCAGCTTTACTTCTCCTTGCAACCTCGTGGCTCCCTCTCGTAGTCGCACTTACCGGTGACCCATGGGGTTGGATCGCCTATTTCTTCATCTCGCTCTCACGTCTCATCGCAGCGATGCGAACACGATCCTTCTGGCAGAGCTTCCTGCTCCATCCGGTGAGCGTTGCGATCTTGCTCTACATCTTGATCCGCTCCTTCATCCTCAAGTCACAGGGACGATTGAGTTGGCGTGATCGGATCATCGAAGTATGAGCCATCAACGTAAGGACAAAAGGTCGCTCTCCATCTCCGTGATCGGTGCCGGAGTCGGTGGATTGACTGTTGCCGCACGACTTGCAAGGCGTGGCCATATCGTCCGAGTCTTCGAGCAGAGTGACCGCGTTGGCGGAAAATGTCACACCGAGTGGATTGATGGCTTTGGATTCGACACTGGCCCTTCACTTCTAACGCTCCCTGCCGTCTACCGAGACTTCTTCATGAAGACCGGTAAAGGGGTCGACCTTGATCTCGTTCCGCTCGATCCGGCATTCGATTACCACTTCGCAGATGGCAGCCGATTGCGATTACCTAATCTCTCTCGAAATCGAGCGATCAAAGAGATCTCCGAAGTCTTCGGCGATCGAGCCGCATCGGAGTGGAAGAGTCTGATGTTTCGCGCGGAACAGATGTGGCAAGCATCAAGGACTGATTTCGTCGAAAGCGCACTTCCCTCGTTCTCAGAGCTCTTGCGGCGTAGCAGAGTTCTCAGGGACCTTCATCTCATCGCCCCCTTAGCGAAGCTTCGCTCCTTCACCCAGAAGCGACTCTCGGAGCAGAGATTGCGCTACATCATTGATCGATATGCGACATATACCGGTTCCGATCCTCGAAAGGTTCCTGCGGTCCTTCTGACGATCGCCTTCGTCGAAGAGGCATTCGGTGCCTGGCATGTCCGCGGCGGACTAGGAAAGATCGTCGAGAAGATAGAAACTCGAGCCAAAGAGAACGGCGTCGAGATCAACCTGGGTAGATCGGTCAAGCAAATAGAAACATCGGGCGAAAGGGTCACTGGAATCCGATTGAGCTCTGGTGAGTTCATCGCTTCCGATGTCGTGATTTCCAATGCCGACGCCTATCACCTCTACAACTCGATGATCGATACCTCGGCTGTAAGGAAAGAACGACGAAATCTCAATCGCACGACACCATCTCTTTCAGGTTTCTCCATCTTGCTGGGACTTAAGCCTGCTGCCAAACGCACATTTGATCATCACCACACGGTCTTCTTCCCTGCGGAATATGACGCGGAATTCGATGAAATCTTCCATCAGAAGAGACCGGTAACCGATCCAACGATCTACATCTGCTCTCCCGATGATCCTGCAATGGTTCCCGCCGAAGGTGGCGAGAATCTCTTCATCTTGATCAATGCACCTCGTCACGAGCCCGATGCCGGTTTCAATTGGAGTGATCCATCGACCGTCGAGAGCTACGGTGAACGGATGATCGATCTACTCATCAAGCGCTGCGGCGAAGATTTCCGCAATCGAATCGTGGTGAAGAAGTTTCGCTCACCCCTTGATATCGAACGAGATTATCTGAGCCTCGGAGGATCGATCTATGGTCCATCAAGTAATGGGATGCGGGCAGCATTCCGACGTGCACCCAATGTTTCGCGAGTAGAGGGTCTATACAACGTTGGAGGATCGGCGCATCCAGGCGGAGGATTACCTCTTGTTGGTCTCAGTGGTGAGATCGTCGCAGAGGCAATCTCTCGAGAGGCAAATAGGAAGTCTTAAGGTTGCAGCGCCTTGGTTGCGAATTTTGCAACCATCACGAGCGAGATCGCTTGAAGTGCGAGCCAGAGAAGTGCGATCAACGAGATCACCTCATCGTTTGCGAAACCAAGAATCTCACTCGACTCAATGAACGAGTAGATGAACGTGACCAGAAGAGCTACAAAGAGAAATGATGCTCTTACAGGTCGCTCAGCAGGGGTCACAACGCCGATCTCCGTGACGCCTAATCCACCGATGCGAGCACGAATGTATTCCTGCGTTTGAGCCGTCAACCAGGCGATGAGGACGATGAGGTGGTCTGCTCCGATCATGACCAGTGCTAACGCCCAAAGACTCTCTACGAGACGGTCGACAATCGCATCGAATGCGGCACCAAATCGTGAAGCTGAGGATGTGATCAATGCCAAGGATCCATCGACTCCATCTGCGATGAGTGAAAGGACGAGAATGACGATGGCGACTGCAATCCACTCTGATTGTGACGATCTCGCATCAGCGAGAGTGGCGATCAAACCTGTCCCAAGCAGGAGACCTGCGAGAGTGAGTCCGTTAGCGGTGAATCGCAATCGCGCCAGTGAACGTGAGATCTGAAAGGCCCACCTGAGCCACCAGCGAACGATCCCCTTGATCTCGGCGCCACCATGGAGTTTGCTCCATTGCGCGAAGAAATCCTCCCGATCCATCATCTCTCGATCCATCATCGAAGACCGACTCTCTTGATGACCTCGATCGTGGAGCTGGCCGAATTCATCGTATAGAAGTGAAGTCCAGGCGCGCCTGCTGCAATGATCTCTTCGACGAGTTCGGATGCGATCTCGACTCCTTCGCGTTTGACAGCCTCGCCATCGCCCTCGAAGCGAGAGATCCGAGCGACGACTCGATCAGGCAGAGCAGTTCCGCCTAACTCTGCCATGCGAATCAACTGTTTGACATTCGTGATCGGCAAGATGCCCGCGATGATCGGTTGCTGATAGCCGTTCGCTTGCAGTCGCTCCCTCAGTACCTCATAGCGCGAGACATCGAAGAAGAATTGTGTCGTTGCGAATGCAGCGCCAAGATCGAATTTGCGCATGAGGACTTTGACATCCTGGTCGAAATCACCTGCTGAGGCAGGATGACCGTCGGGAAAGGCTGCCACTCCAACCACGAAATTCCTTGCGACCGCTCGCTCAACGAGTTGATCTGCGTGGTTGAATCCATCGGCTCTATCGACCCAAGTAGCTCGAGGGCCACCTTCTGGATCACCGCGTAACGCAAGGATCGCTCTGATTCCACTCTCGTGATATCGATCCAAGATGTTTTCGATCTCAAGGCGCGTCGCGCCGACGCATGTCAGATGAGCCACCGTTGCAAATGAGGTTCTCGAGGTGATCTCTGAAGTGATACGAATGGTGCGGTCGCGTGTAGAGCCACCTGCGCCATAGGTGACGCTGACAAAATCTGGCCGCTCTTTAGCAATCGTGGTCAACGAATCCCAGAGCCGCGCCTCGCCACTTTCATCTTTCGGCGGGAAGAATTCAACCGAGAATGACGGCTGCTCTTGATCCCGTCGAAGGCTGAAATCCATAGTCGGTGAGGGTACCGTTACCCGCGTGACTTCAGTCGATAGTCGGGCTGCTCAAGCCGCGAAGGCCCAGCTCTCTCACTTCAGAGAGCGAATCGACAATCAGATCTCGCTCTTCCTTGATGAGGCATGTGCCTACTTAGCTTCGATTGGTCCAGAGCTCCATCCAGTCTCTGAAGCGATGCGCAACTTCTTGACTGACGGTGGCAAGAGATTTCGACCGCTCCTCGGAGTCATCGGATCGCTCTCAGTAGAGAATCGTTTGGATTCACCTCGTTCTGACATCCCAAGTGATGCGACGATCAAGGCTTGCGCCTCACTTGAGTTCCTGCACGCCTGCGCCTTGATCCATGACGATGTTATGGATGGCTCTGATACTCGAAGAGGGAACCCTTCGATCCACCGCTACTTCGAATCGATCCATCGAAGCGACGGCCTTGCGGGCACGAGCAGTAAGTATGGAGAGGCGAGCGCAATCCTCCTCGGCGATCTCGCACTGATCTGGGCGGATCTCATCCTGCATCGTTCAGGTCTTGCATCGGAGGCTCTCCTTGCCGTCCTTCCGATCTACGACGAGTTACGGGTCGAACTGATGGCAGGTCAATACCTTGATGTCCACGAACAATCACTTGCAACCGCTGATCCAGCGCGTTCGCTCAAGGTTGCAAACTACAAGTCGGGCAAGTACTCGATCGAGCGCCCACTCCATTTTGGAGCACGAATTGCGGGCGGAGATGATTCGCTCCTTGCCGCGCTCTCTGCCTACGGAATACCAGTCGGAGAGGCTTTCCAATTACGTGATGACATCTTGGGGGTCTTCGGCGATCCAACCGAAACCGGCAAGCCGGCAGGCGATGACCTACGAGAAGGAAAACGAACGGTCTTGATGGCCTTTGCAATGGAGCGAGCACCTCAGAGCGCAAAGGAACTATTGAAGCGAGTCGGTGACCCAGATCTCGATCAAGAGAGCATCGAGAAGTTACGCGAAGTGATCATCTCAAGTGGCGCACTCTCTCGCGTAGAGGAGATGATTAGCTCTCGTTCCGAGCAAGCTCATCTCGCCCTTGAATCAGAGAGAATCGCGCCTGGCGCCAAGCCTCTTCTGCAATTGATGGCGCATATGGCCCTGGTTCGAAACCATTGAAAATCCGTGAAGTCCTGTAGATCTTCGAAAGGCCCACTGTGAGTAAGAGCAAGATCCGTAAGGTCAAAGGCCCGACTGACCGCATCGTCATAGTCGGTGCTGGACTTGCAGGCTTAAGTGCAGCGCTTCGCCTCGCAGGGCAAGGACGTGAGGTGACGATCCTCGAGCGGGAATCAGTTCCCGGTGGACGCAATGGTCTGCTCACTCGTGATGGCTATCGCTTTGATACTGGACCAACAGTCCTCACCATGCCGGATCTGATCGAAGATGCCTTCAACGCCGTTGGTGAGACGACGAAGAACTGGCTGGATCTCATGCCGGTCTCCCCTCTCTACCGCGGCTTCTTTGCGGATGGCTCTCAACTCGATGTCCACGCCGATGTCCATCAGATGGAAGCGGAGATCGCTCGCGTCATCGGTAGCGAAGAAGCTCAGGGCTATCGCCGATACGTCGACTTCGTCACCAAGCTCTACAAGTATGAGATGAATGACTTCATCGATCGCAACATTGACTCCCCTTTCGACCTTCTCACTCCTAACCTTGCGCGACTGATAGCCATTGGTGGATTTAGACGCCTCGCTCCTCGCGTCAATGACTTCCTCAAGGATCCAAGGACGCAGCGCGTCTACTCCTTCCAAGCGATGTATGCCGGTGTGAGCCCACAACAAGCGCTTGCCATCTATGCCGTCATCGCATACATGGACTCGGTCGCTGGCGTCTTCTTCCCGAAGGGTGGAATGCATGCGCTGCCAAGGGGCCTTGCAGCCGCTGCCGAGAAGCATGGCGTGACGATCAAGTACAACTCGAAAGTCGTTGGTATCGAACGGAAGAACTCACGTGCAGTCGCAGCGATCACGGAGCAGGGCGAGCGGTATGAGTGCGACGCTCTCATACTCAACCCAGACCTACCTGTCGCATGGCGCGAACTCTTGGGCCATATGCCACCCAGGTTGAAGCGTTTGAAGTACTCGCCGTCAGCTGTGACCATGTTGATCGGCTCAAGCAAGAAGTACGATCATGTTGCCCATCACAATATTCATTTTGGTCATTCATGGGATGGCGTCTTCGATGAGTTGATCAATAAGAAGCAGTTCATGTCTGACCCGAGCCTTCTCGTTACGGTGCCTTCACATGATGATCCCGACCTTGCTCCGAAGGGTAAACACTCCTATTACGTCCTCTTCCCGACTCCGAATCTTGATTCCGATATCGATTGGCATGGGGCGAAGACCAGTTATCGCTCGAGCATGTTGCAGACACTCGAAAGTCGTGGATACGAAGGTTTCGAAGAGGCGATTGAAGTTGAAGAGATGACAACGCCATTGGAGTGGGAAGCGATGGGCCTTGAACGCGGCGCACCCTTTGCGAGCGCACATACCTTCTTCCAGACTGGACCATTCCGTCCACGCAATATGGCAAAGGGTTACGAGAACATCGTCTTTGCCGGATCTGGAACTCAACCAGGCGTTGGAGTGCCGATGGTGTTGATCTCCGGAAAACTCGCTGCGGAAAGAATCCTCTAGAGGTTCACTTGTCCGACGAATTGACTGCCGCTGGCATTACCGACCCACAACTACAGCGCTCCTACCTCGCATGTCGAGCTCTCAATGCAAAACATGGCAAGACCTACTTCCTCGCGACCAGACTCCTTCCGCCAAATAAGCGTCCGCACGTGCATGCGCTCTATGGTTTCGCGCGTTACGCCGATGAGATCGTCGATGACCTCTCCTCGACTCTCTCGCCAGATGAGAAAAGAAGGTGGCTCGAAGGATGGAGTGAGAGGATCCTCGCTGACCTGAGCGCGGGTCGATCGAGCGATGAGATCGGGATGGCGCTGATCGATACGGTCAATAGATTTCAGATCCCGATCGAATACTTCGAGGCCTTCTTGCACTCCATGGCGATGGATCTGACCGTTACCAAGTATGAGACATTCGAAGCGCTCCGTGAGTACGTCTACGGCTCTGCAGCAGTGATCGGTCTTCAGATGGTTCATGTCTTAGGAGTGAAGGATCAGGACGATCTACCCGCAGCTCTTTCGGGCGCAGAGAAACTCGGTATCGCCTTTCAATTGGCCAATTTCATTCGCGATGTTGGTGAGGATCTGCAGCGTGGGCGGGTCTATCTGCCGCTCGAAGAGCTCGCTCAGTTCGGGGTAAGTCGTCATCAGCTTGAGCAAGGGGTCGTCGATGAGAATTTCATTGCAGCGATGAGATTCCAAATCGAAAGGGTTCGATCTCTCAAAGCCGAAGCCGATCAGAGCATTCCACTCCTTGTGCCGGAGGCAGCTGGCTGCATTCGGGCTGCTAGTGAGCTCTATTGTGGAATCGTTGATGAGGTCGAGCGCATCGATTATCAAGTATTCACGCGTCGGGCCAAGACCTCCATGGCGCGGAGATTGAAGACTGCGCTGCCTGAGTGGTGGCAAGCGAGGAAACTCTGGAGTTAGCGAAGAACTCCTCTTCGCCCCCAGTAGATCCAAAGCGCCATGACATTCGTCACCAGGGCGAAACCAAAACCTAGATCTTCCAGTGGAGCATAGGCAATCCTCACGCCCAGGATGACATCGGCTGAATAGGTGACGATCTCGTTATAGGTGAGCCAACCATTGGTCAGCAACTGGAAGAAGATGATGATCGCGTATGAGGTCCAAAAGATCTTACGGGTCAACAATCGCGTCTTGAGAATGAAGAGATCATTGACCACGGTGAAAGCGATGGCGAATAGAACCAAAGATGTGTAACTCATCGCTTCGAATCCTCATCGCCGACGATCCAATGCTTCTTCACATTACGTACCGCCTCCAAGGTCAAGATTGCTGCCATCGGCACGACCAAGAAGAAGAGGTACTCCTCGAGTGGAATCTCGAAGGGACCATTGATTCCTAAGGTCTGGAGATAATCGAATTGCCAGTGATCTTGACTCACTGCATAGAAATCCCAGAGCAAGAAGAGTGCAGAGACTGGAAGTATCGCAAGGAGTGCACGACGGATCCGAACCAAGACTCGAGTCTTGAGGACGATCTCCAACCAAAACGAACCGAATACCGTGAAGAGGATCATCGCGAGATATCCGTATCGCTCCATGCCGAGATGCTAACCTTCATCCCAACGGGAGCCAAAAGTTGGCTGAGAGGGTCTTTAACTCAAGACCGACCGTATGACCAGTCTGGTAATGCAGACTTAGGGAGTTGGAACATGTCATTTCTGTCTTCGTTCTTCAATCACATCCTCTTCGTTGCTTGGGGTTATGAGGTAACGTTCCTCGAAACTATTGCGGCAACCACATCGCTCATCGCGGTCTACTTAGGTACGACGGGCAAGCGCATCATGTGGCCCTGGTGGGTGGTGAGTTCATCGCTCTATGCCATCTGGTTCTATCAATACGAGTATTACGCAAGCGTTGCAACGCAGTTCATCTTCATCGCATTTGGAATCTGGGGTTGGTTTGGCTGGGGGCCACAGGGTGCGGATCCAGCGAGCATCCCTTGGAAGTATCGAGCGATGGGGTTGATCGCCTTCGCGCTAGCGTGGATTGCTTTCACTCCCTACCTTCAATCAGTCGGAGCGGTCTACATCTGGAGCGATACTTTGGGACTTCTCGGGAGCGCCTTCGCACAACTTGCCATGGTCAAGGAGAAATGGGAGAACTGGGCAATCTGGTTCGTCGTCGATGTGGTGCTCACAGTTCAGTACTGGCTTGGTGGCAGTTACTTCACATCGATCGTCTATTTCATCTTCACCACGATCGCACTACTGGGTCTCGTCAGGTGGTATCGACGTGCACAAAGTCCATCAGCTGCCCTTTGATCAAGCTCTCTCCCTCGCGGAGGAAGAGGTACGCCGATCACTTCCGGTCAGAGGTGAGGTGCGAGTCATCACCATCGATGGTCCTGCTGGCGCAGGAAAGAGCACGATGGCCGCTTCCCTATCCGAAAGACTCAACAAGGCGCCGATCGTGCATATGGATGACCTCTATCGCGGATGGCAGGACGCGCTCACTCCGCAGCTCACCTCCGTACTTAAGGATCACATCCTCACACCCATCTCGCTTGGCAAGGTGGGGGGCTATCGACGATGGGATTGGCTGAGAAATACACCAGGCGAGGCTCTGGCGATACCACGTCATGAATACCTGATCCTCGAAGGAGTCGGAGCATCACAGCGAGTTGTCAGACCCTTTGCCTCCACCATGATCTGGATATCGATCGATGCAGCAACTGGGATGGAGCGTGTGATCGAACGAGATTCCAAGCGGGTGGCAGATCCAGAAGATTTCATCCGTCAGATGCAGGCGTGGCAGGGGCTGGAACTGATGCACTTTGAACGAGAATCGACATTCGATGCATCACACCTTCGTTTCGACGGAGCACGCTTCAGCTGATTCTGCTCACCTGCGACCTAAAATCACGGCGTGGCAGACCTGACCGGCGAGATCATTGATGGGCGGTATCAGCTCACTCGTATCGTCGACTCTGGTGGAATGGCAACGATCTATGCCGCGATCGACCTTCGACTCGATCGTCAGGTTGCGGTCAAGATCATGCATCCCCATCTTGCAAATGACGAGCATTACGTCGCTCGCTTCATCCGAGAGGCGAAGGCGGCTGCAGCGCTCTCTCATCCGAACATCGTCTCCATTCAAGACCAAGTGTGGAATCAAGGCGGAACGCCCTGTGTCTTCATCGTCATGGAGCTGGTCGAGGGCGCAACTCTTCGGGAACATATAGAACATCAAGGACGACTTGGCATCCCTGCCATGGTCAAGATCATGGAGCCAGTTCTCAGCGCTCTCGCCGCGGCCCATCGAATCGGCATCGTGCATCGTGATATCAAGCCAGAGAACATCTTGATCGCACGAGATGGTCGAGTGAAGATCGCAGACTTCGGTCTTGCTCGTGGAAGCGCAATCGGTCAGACCATGACATCAGAATCGTCTGTTGTCCTCGGAAGCGTCTCCTACTTGGCGCCAGAGCAGGTTGAACGCGGAATCTCTGATGCGCGAAGTGACGTCTACTCGGCAGCGATCGTGATCTTCGAGATGTTGACTGGGGAGAAGCCATTCACTGGAGACGATCCAGTCCAAGTCGCTCTCAAACATGTCAAGGAACGTGTGCCGAGACTCTCGCAACTCATCGTTGGAATCCCAGCGGCGCTCGATGATCTGATCTATCTCGCAACCTCATCTGATCCGGATGATCGTCCAGATGATGCCAGTCAATTACTCGATAGACTCTTTGCAGCTACGTCGACTGCGGAAAAGTCACAGATGAGTCTGGAATTGGATCTACCGCCAGCTCCACAACCAGCCGCTCCATCCAAGGCGCCATCAGGCGTTGCTGCTGAAGTGAAAGAAGAGGGTGCGCAGATGAGCAAAGGTGAGAAGAAACCGAAACGGAAGCTCTCCAAGCGAGTGAAGCGCAATCGCACCATCGCCGTTGCCATCGTCATGGGCTTTCTCGTGGGAATTTGGTATCTCGTCATCGGACCAGGAAACCGCATCGTTGTGCCCTCAGTAGCTGGACTTACCATCGTGAAAGCAACGAATGAACTCACTCCGCTTGGCATCAATGTTGAGGTTCGAGAGCGAGCATTCAGTGAAGAGATTGAAGAGGGACTTGTCCTGCGTAGTGATCCTGCTGGAGGCGATCGTGTCGCTGAAGGTGGAACCGTCTATCTGATCGTCTCCCAAGGAAAAGAGCGCTACACAGTTCCTTCCCTTGGCGGTCTCACACCTGAGGAGGCGACGAAGCTATTGGCTGATAGCAACCTCAAGGTCGGAGCGGTGACAGAACGCTTCTCTCCAGATGTGGAGAAGGGCAAGATCTTCTCTCAAGATCCTGCTCCGAGCGCACGAGTGATGAAGGATTCTCTCGTCAACTTCATCGTCAGCAAGGGAACTGAGGAGGTCTTGCTCAAGGGCTACCTCGGAGAGAGTGGCGAGCAAGCCCTCAATGAACTCACGGCTCTTGGCCTTGATGTTGATGTCCAATACCAATACTCCGAAACGGTGCCATTGGGTGCAGTGATCTCTCAAAACCCAACACCGAATCAGACCTTACCGAAGGGAAGTTCGGTGATCCTGATCGTCTCTCAAGGTACAGAATTCGTCTTCATCCCCAATGTCCTCTCCTTGAGTAGCGATGAAGCGAGGAAGATCCTCAGTGACCTGGAATTGAAAGTTGAGATTCGAGAGATCGGATCACGTCGAAACAAAGTTGTCACTGCGGTCAACCCAAAGGTGGGCGAACGAATCAAGCGAGGTTCAACCGTCGCAATCACAGTCAGTTAGACTCCTTAGGTGCCTAGCCCAAAACCCAAGGAAGCTCGGCTACCCCGGATAGGCGCCCATGTGCCCACCTCGGGTGGCATGGCAAAACGTTCCATCCAATATGCCGAAACCATCGAAGCGGAAGCGATTCAAGTCTTCGCCTCTAATCCTCGTGGTTGGGCGATGCCAGAGCCCGATCCCAAGGCCGACACAGCATTTCGCGAAAAAGCGGAAGCGCTCGACATAGAGACCTACATCCATTCACCGTTCCTGATCAATCTCGGATCCCCCAATCCGAGTACCTATGAGAACTCACTCAAATCAACCGCATATGCCTTGCGACGCGGACGAGAGATCGGCGCACTGGGCGTGGTGGTCCATACCGGCTCTGCGGTCGATGAATCGTTCGTCGAATCCGCATGGAAGCAGATCAACAAGGGCGTGATGCCGATTCTCAATAAACTCAAAGCGGACGATCCGATGCTCCTCCTTGAACCGACCGCCGGGCAGGGTCAATCGCTCGTGAAGCGGTTGGAGGATCTCAAGCAGTACCTCAATGCCCTCGATCATCACCCGAAGGTCGGGATCTGTCTCGACACCTGTCATGTCTTCGCTGCAGGACATGACATCAAGAGCAAGGGCGGAATGAAGGCGACACTTGATCTCCTCGTTGAAGTCGTCGGCGTAGAGCGGATTCAGCTGGTCCATGCCAATGACTCGATGGATGTCCTTGGCTCACTCAAGGATCGCCATCAAAATCTCGGCGAAGGTGAGATCGGAACCGAACCCTTCAAGGAGATGCTCGCGCATCCAGCCATCAAGAATGCGCCGCTGATCCTGGAGACGCCAGGAGAAGAACCCGAACATGGAAGAGAAGTGAAATTACTGAAGAAGATGCGAGCGTCCATCAAGTGATGAAGTCCGAAACTCGGATCTCCCTAGCTCCCGTCGCGCTCATCTCCGTCGCTGCGATGTGGGGTATGGCATTCGTACTCATGGTCGATCCCATCGAACGACAAGGAATCAATGATTTCCTGAGCTTTAGGTTCTTGATCGCAACCTTCATCTTGATCGCCATCAGGCCACGGGTCTTACGTCAGATCTCCGCCACACTCCTTAAGAAAGGATCGATCGCCGGGCTCTTCTTGGGATTCGGATACATATTCCAAACGCTTGGACTCTCGCTCACCACCCCAGCGATCACCGGTTTCATCACTGGTCTCTACGTGGTCATCACACCGATCTTCGCGATCTTCTTCCTCCGATCCAAGATCAGAGCCGTCGGATGGAGCGCGATAGCCCTCGCCACTGCAGGTTTGCTTGTCCTCTCCTTCAATGGAGTCGAGATCTCATGGGGAGCGATCGCAGTCTTCATGAGTGCAGTCTTCTTTGCCGCGCACATCATCGCTCTGGGGGCTTGGAGCAAGGAGTTCGACACCTACGCTCTCACCACCGTTCAACTCGGCACCTGCGCTCTTCTAACGACAGTGGCTGCCACTCCGGATGGGATCACCGGACCGGTTGAAATCAACGGCTGGCAAGTTGTCCTCTTCACCGCGCTCTTCGCCACTGTGCTCGCCTTCCTGGTTCAAACCTGGGCACAATCGATCATCTCATCGACGACCGTTGCTGTACTCCTCACGACGGAAGTCTTCTTCGCTGCGCTCTTCTCGATCATCAGTGGTACCGAACCGCTGACATCACGCGTACTCATCGGCGGCACTTTGGTGACCGCAGGAATGTATGTGATCCTCTTAACCGATAGACCCGATCGGCCCGAGAACTCGATCAGCAAGAGTGAGCAGTGAAGCGATGATCGACCTTCGCTCCGATACCGTGACAAGACCAACACCAGGAATGTTGGCAGCGATGACGAAAGCCTCCGTCGGCGACGATGTCTACGGCGACGATGAGACGGTCAATGCCTTCGAAAGGAGAGTCGCCTCCCTCTTTGGCAAAGAGGCTGGGCTCTTCACCGCAACTGGATCGCAAGCCAATCAACTAGCGCTACGGGTCCTGGTCAATCAAGGTGAAGAACTCTTGGCGGATGAGAAGGCACATGTAGTTCGAGCAGAACTCGGCGCAGCTGCAGTCTTGAGTGGAATCACAACTAGGACTTTCTCCAGCAAGAATTCCATCTTGGATGCTGAGAGCGCATTCGCACTCGCGGCTCCCGATGCCGGCCCCTACCTTGTCTCAACCAAGGCGATCGCTGTCGAAAATACCCATAACTTCGGCGGTGGCATCATCCAACCGATGGCTGAAATCGAAAAGTTGCATCGGATGGCAAGTTCGGCAGGGATTGCGCTCCATCTCGATGGGGCACGGATCTGGAATGCACATATAGAAACCAAGGTCCCATTCAGCGAGTATGGAAAGTACTTCGAAACCATCAGCCTCTGCTTCTCAAAAGGTCTTGGCGCGCCGATCGGCTCGATGCTCCTCTCATCGCAAGAGAGGATCGCTTCGGCTCGCACCTGGCGCAAGCGCTTTGGTGGTGGCATGCGACAAGTAGGTCTCCTAGCCGCAGCTGCTGAATATGGACTCGATCACCATCTCTCACGCCTAGCCACTGATCACAAGCACGCGCGAATCTTGGCTGAAGCCATCGCTGAGGTTGATGTGAATCTGGTCAATCTAGATTCCGTGCAGACCAACATCGTTGGCATTGACTTGATGGGTATTTCACTGAGCGCATCGGAAGTGGCGACGCGACTGAAAGCGGATGGGATTCTTACTGGTCCACTCGGCCCGAAATACCTACGTCTCGTCACTCACGGCGATCTCAACGAAGAGGAGATCCACGTCGCGAGAGAGAAGATCGTCGCACTCCTTACAAGCTCGAAATAGCACCTTCGAATTCCAAGAGCCACTCCTTCTTGTCGCTTCCATAGCCGTAATTCCCAATTCCACCCTGGCTTGGCACGACCCTATGGCACGGGATGATCAGTGGGATCGGATTCGTGGCGCAGGCAGATCCAACTGCCCTACTCGCTCGAGGTGAGCCAGCTCGTGATGCCAGCGACTGGTAACTGAGCGTCTTGCTCGGCTTGATCTTTCGCATCTCCTTGAGGACCTTACTGCGAAATCCGTTGCTGCGAGGATCCACGGGAATCGAATCCAGGGCAGAGAGATCACCGGAGAAATATCTTCGGATCGCGATAGAGACGCCTGGAATGAAATTGACCTTTCGACCCTTGCTTCGCAATGAACGAGTACTGCCAAAGGTGGATTCGATCACCACTCCTGATTCCACTGCGAGACTGAATGGTCCTATCGGGGTTGTAATCGAGGTAAGGAGAATCTCGCTCATCGCTCGCTAAGTTCTTGTGCCAACAAGAAGGCCAACTCAAGGCTCTGTGTGTGGTTGAGCCGAGGATCGCATGCGCTCTCATACCGCGTCGCGAGATCCTCGTGTGAGATCTCTTCGCCACCTCCGACGCACTCAGTGACATCATCCCCGGTGAGTTCGATATGGATTCCTCCAGGATGCGTACCGATCGATCGGTGGACATCGAAGAATCCATGCACCTCTTCGATCACATCCTCGAAACGACGGGTCTTGTATCCCGAAGGCGCCTCATAGGTGTTTCCATGCATGGGATCAGAGACCCAGAGCACTTTGGCGCCCATCTCTTCAACACGTTTGACCAGCGGTGGGAGAGCTTCGCGGATCTTCCCTGCTCCCATGCGAGTGATGAAAGTAAGCCTTCCAGGCTCATTGTTTGGATTGAGTCTCTCGATCAGCGCGCTGACCTCATCTTCACTCGTCTTTGGTCCAAGTTTCACACCGATCGGGTTCTTCACCTTCGATGCAAAATCGATGTGAGCGCCATCGAGTTGTCTAGTTCGCTCCCCGATCCAAAGGAAGTGTGCCGAAACTGCATACGGCAGATCGCTTCTGGAATCGATACGCGTGAGCGCGAACTCATAAGGGAGGATCAAGGCTTCATGCGATGCATAGAAATCAACCGTTTTGATCGCATCATGTTCGATTCCAGCAGAGCGCATGAACTCAAGCGCTCGACCGATCTCCTTCGCCATCGCTTCATAGCGCGGACCGATCTTGGAATCCTTGATGAAACCCTTGTTCCACTCATGGACCTTGCGAAGATCGGCGAATCCACCTTGAGTGAAAGCTCGTACGAGATTGAGCGTCGCTGAAGAGGTGTGATAGACGCGAAGTAATCGCCCTGGATCCGGTCGCCTCGCTTGCGGAGTGAAGGCAAGGTCGTTGACCGCATCGCCACGATAAGCTGGCAATGAGATACCTTCTCGAACCTCATCATCCTTGCTACGTGGTTTGGCGAATTGACCGGCCATCCGTCCGACCTTGATCACAGGCATACTCGCGCCGTATTGCAGCACCGCTGCCATCTGCAAGATGGTCTTGATTCGATTACGAATCGAATCTGCAGTTGCCGCTTCGAAGGTCTCAGCGCAATCTCCACCTTGGAGCCAGAATGCTTTTCCCTCTTGAGCTACCGCGATCTTTGCCTTGAGTGCGTCTGCTTCTCCAGCGAAGACCAAAGGAGGGAGCTTGCGAAGTTCAGCTTCAACGGCAGCGAGCGCTGTCGTATCCGGCCATGGCGGCTGTTGGGCAGCAATGAGCGAACGATCGAAGAGATGTTCGAGATCAGTCATAACCGCCCAAGCCTAGGAGAAGTGATGGATCAGCCGAAGAAGATTTCAGCTTCGCTATAGAGCGAAGGATCGACCGTCTTCAATTGGGTCGTCGCTGACGCGAGTGGTACTCGCTCGATCGAGGTGCCATGGAGCGCAACCATCTTGCCCCAATCGCCTTCGTGGGCAGCTGTGATCGCATGGAGGCCAAATCGAGTAGCAAGGACGCGATCAAAAGCGGTCGGCGTTCCACCGCGCTGGATATGTCCAAGGACCGAAGTTCGAGCCTCTTTCCCAGTGCGCTTTTCGATCTCCTGAGCCAACCATTCACCGATACCTGAGAGCTTGACGTGGCCGAAAGCATCCTTGGTCGCATCCTTGGTGACGATGTCGCCATCTTTAGGTAGCGCTCCCTCTGCCACCACGATGATCGGCGCATAGGACTGAGTGAAACGTGACTCGACATAGGAGCAGACCTTGTCGATATCGAATGGCACCTCAGGAATCAGAATGCACGCAGCGCCGCCAGCGAGACCAGAATGGAGCGCGATCCAACCGGCATGACGACCCATCACTTCAACGATCAATGCGCGGTGGTGTGATTCAGCGGTGGTGTGAAGTCGATCGATCGCCTCAACGGCAATATTGACTGCAGTATCGAAACCAAATGTGTAGTCGGTGTTGTTGAGGTCGTTATCGATGGTCTTTGGTACACCGATCACCTTGACGCCCAACGAATCCAACTTGGTTGCAACACCAAGGGTGTCCTCTCCGCCAATGGCGATCAAAGCATCGACGCCCATATTGGCAAGGTTCGCCTGAATCCTCTCGACGCCGCCCTCGATCTTGAATGGATTGGTACGGGATGAACCAAGGATGGTTCCACCACGAGGCAAGATTCCTCGCGTTGCCTTGATATCCAGGGGCATCGTCAGACCCTCGAGTGGGCCCTTCCAACCATCGCGGAATCCCACGAATTCATAGCCATACTCTTTGACACCTTTTCGCACCACCGCGCGTATGACTGCATTGAGTCCTGGGCAATCGCCACCACCAGTGAGAACACCAAACTTCATCGCAAGAATCTCTTTCGCATCCATGATCGGAATCTGTCCCGATTGATTCGTCAACGTTGACAGCCCCAGTCTAGCGTTAGCCCTATGACCCCGCCCTCGGCCAGCGAAGGAGCGCCGATTTCGCGGATTCTCTTCATCGCTTTCGATCAATTGAGTGAAGAGAGCTCCCTGTTGCGAACGATCGACCCCGAAAAGACCTTGGTTCTCTTCGTGGAAAGTGAAGAGACGCTCTCCTCACGCAGCTGGCACTTTCAGAGAGCCTTCTTCCTCATCTCCTCAGCACGGCATTTCGCAGCGGATCTCGTGAAGCGAGGATTGCGAGTCGAGTATCTCAAGCGCAAGAACTTCACAGCGGCCTTCGAAGAGATGAAGGAGCGATTCCCAGGGGCAACATCATTCGCGATGGAACCTGCATCATTCTCCTTGTTCAAGCTCCTTCAAGAGTTCGAATTCACCATCGTCGAGAACGATCTATTCCTGACCTCTCGCCAGAGATTTGCAGAGTGGGCCGGTTCAAAGAAGTCACTCTTGATGGAAAACTTCTATCGCGAGCAACGTGTGCGCCTCAATCTCCTCATGGACGGAAAGAAGCCTTTGGGTGGCTCCTGGAATTTCGACAAGGAAAATCGACTTGGACCACCGAAGAACTATCAATGGCCTGAATACCTGCACCATGAGCGCGATGAGATCGACCTAGAGGTGATCGCAGAGCTTCGAGAGAATTTCCCCAAACTCTGGGGCAAAGAACCGGATCGGAGCTGGGCGACCACTCGATCTGGTGCGCTCGAGCAACTCAACTTCTTCCTCGAGAAGCACCTTGTCAACTTCGGTCCTTATGAGGATGCGATGCCACCATCAGCTGAAAGCTGGCAGGTACACCATTCTCTTCTCAGTCCCTATCTCAACAATGGGCTCCTCCATCCGAAGGAAGTGATCGAGAAGGCGATCGCTCGATTCGAGCGAGGCGATGTACCGCTTCCTTCGATCGAAGGTTTCCTCCGACAGATCATCGGATGGCGTGAATATGTCTATGGAATCTATTGGTTCTTCGGTGAGAGATACCGGAACGAGAATCAACTAGGTGCCCACCGCAAACTCTTGCCGCTCTTTCATGATCCCCGAAAGACCGAGATGGCTTGTGTCAGAGATATCGTCACATCGATCCAAGAGCGTGCGTGGGTTCATCACATCCCCCGCCTGATGGTGCTCTCAAACCTCGCTCTGCTCTCAGCGATCGACCCAGAGGAATTCCTGGAGTGGATGTCAGAAGTCTTCATTGATGCCTATGACTGGGTCATGGTTCCAAACATCATCGGCATGGGAGTTCACGCCGATGGCGGACGGATGATGTCCAAGCCCTACGCCGCAGGGGGTGCATACATCTCACGGATGTCGAACTACTGCAAAGGATGCAGTTTCGATCCCAAGACACGTTCAGAGAGTGATTCATGTCCGTTCACGACCCTTTACTGGGATTTTCTCGATCGACATCGCGAGGAATTCTCGAAGAATCACCGCATCTCGCAGCAAGTGAGGGGGTTGGATCGTTTGAGCGATCTTGATGGCGTGAGATCGAGAGCAAGAGAGGTTCTGAGTGGACTTGAAGAAGGCAAAATCTAACGAGTTACTCGCACGCCCTTACCAACGACGATGATCCCACCGTCGGAGACGGTAAATCTCTCGCGGTCCCTCTCCAGGTCGAATCCGATCGTTGCTCCATCTTCGACGACGACGTTCTTATCTAGGATTGCATTACGAACTTGTGCATGGTCACCAACTCGGACCGATGGCATCAAGACCGAACCTTCGACACGTGAACCTTGTGAGAGTTGAACATCATAGGAAGCAACGCTCTGAAAGAGCGTTCCGCCGGCGATGATCGATCCGGCACCGACGATCGATTCCTGAGCGGAGCCATAGTTCGAGAACTTCACCGGTGGAAGTGACGGTGGATTGGTCAGCAATGGCCATTCATCGTTGTAAAGGTTGAAGATCGGATGCACGGAGACGAGGTCCATATGTGCCTCGTAATAGGCATCGATCGTTCCCACGTCTCGCCAATACCCTCGATCACGTTCCGTCTCACCCGGTACTCGATTATGTGCGAAGTCGTAGGCACGAGCCTGGCCATCCTTGACCATCATCGGGATGATGTTGGCGCCGATGTCATGGCGACTCTCTGGATCCTGTGCATCAGCAAGAAGGGCCGCCTCCATTGCATCACGACGGAAGATGTAATTGCCCATCGAAACCAGGGAGAGTTCTGGATTACCCGGCATCGCGGGTGGATTTGCTGGCTTCTCATGGAAGGCCTTGATCGTGACGCCATCATCTGCAAGTTCGATCACACCGAATTCATGGGCTTCGGATCGCTTCACTCGGATCGCAGCAACGGTGACACCTGCCCCCGCCTCTCGATGTTGTTGATACATCTGATTGGGATCCATCCGATAGACGTGATCGGCGCCGAAGACGAGAACGTGTTCAGGGTCCTCATCATGGATGAGATTGAAGTTCTGCAAGATCGCATCAGCGCTACCGGTATACCACCGAGGACCAAGACGTTGTTGTGCAGGAACAGGCGTTATGTAGTTTCCAAGGAGAGATGAGAGTCGCCACGTCGTTGTGATGTGGCGATCGAGAGAGTGCGATTTGTATTGCGTCAGTACCGCAATCCTCGTCATTCCTGCATTGACGAGATTGGAGAGGACGAAATCCACGAGACGATATGAACCACCGAAGGGAACTGCAGGTTTTGCGCGATCCGCGGTCAACGGCATCAACCGTTTTCCCTCTCCGCCGGCAAGAACGATGCCTAGCGGTCTATTTCGGCTCACCATGACGTGAGTGTAGCGATGACGCTTTTCGCGGTATAGGGGAATCGAGCTGTCTTATAGTTCTACTCATGTCAGAACTTCGGGTCTCCATGATCACGCGCGAATGGCCACCCAAGGTCTATGGCGGCGCCGGAGTACATGTGAACAACTTGGTTCAGGCGTTACGCAACCTCGATTCGACTCCGAAAGCGAATGTCGATGTCCACTGCTTCGATGGGGTGCGAAGCGATGCACATGGCTACCAGCTCGATGATGAGTTGGCCGGGTTGAACCCGGCTATCGCTACCTTGCTGATCGATCACGACATCGCGATGAAGATGGGAGCGGTCGACCTCGTTCATTCCCACACCTGGTACGCAAACTTCGCGGGAGATCTCGCTCGAAGGGCTCGCTCCATCCCCCATGTCATCACAGCACACTCGCTCGAACCACGAAGGCCATGGAAGGCCGATCAACTCGGATCCGGGTATGAGATCTCCTCGTGGATCGAATCGACCAGCTATCGCAATGCGGATGCGATCATCGCCGTCAGTGACGGGATGCGAAGCGATGTCTTGGAGAGCTACCCCTTTCTAGATCCGGCGCGGGTAAAGACCATCTACAACGGCATCGATAGCGACAGATTCGCTCCCAACTCTTCAACGCGTTTCCAAGAGATGCATGGGATCGATCGACCTTTTGCACTCTTTGTCGGGCGTATCACGAGGCAGAAAGGCCTCGCTCATCTCCTTCGTGCCTGGCGGAGAGTCAATCCCGAATTGGGTCTCGTCATCGCGGCGGGCAATGCGGATGAGAGAGGCATCGAGCGCGAAGTTGGGGAGCTGATCGAAGAACTCCAGGGGACGCGTTCCAATGTTTGGTGGTTCCAATCGATGTTGGCTCATGATGAATTGACGGAACTCCTCACCTGCGCCGAAATCTTCCTCTGTCCATCGATCTATGAACCGCTGGGAATCGTGAACCTAGAAGCGATGGCGTGCGAGTGCCCGGTGGTTGCATCTGCAGTCGGTGGCATCCCTGAAGTTGTCGTCCATGGGGTAACTGGCGACCTCGTTCCTTACTCTCCCAAAGCAGAGGATTTCGAATATGACATTGCAGAGACAGTCAATCTTCTCTTCTCCGATGATGCTCGCAGGGCGCGCTATGGGAGAGCGGGGCGCGAGCGCGTCCAATCCCAATTCGGTTGGGATCGAATAGCCCAGATGACGCTTTCGCTCTATCAATCTCTTCTTCACTAGAATCACGTTTTGAGAGTCTCTGCACCGAAAGAGGGAGAGACCAAACGATCACGGAGAAGCGAAGCCAATTGAAAAAGAGCGCGTGGGGACTATTCATACTTCTGGGATTCCTCTGGGGTATCCCCTACTTCTTCACCAAGATCGCAGTGGAATCTGACGCACCCATTCCACTCATCGTCTTTGCTCGAGTTCTCATAGCATCGCTGATCTTGCTGCCGATAGCCCATTACCGTGGCGTTCTCATTCCAGCTCTCAAACATTGGAAGGTGATCGCGCTCTTCGGTGTCGGTGAGATGGTCATTCCCTGGTTCTTGATCGCCTCGGGCCAGAAGACCCTTCCCTCCGGGACCTCTGCACTTCTGATTGCCACGGTTCCGCTCTGGGCTTCGATCTTCGCTTACTTCTACGGGGATAAGACCGTCTGGCACGGGCGAAGAGTCATTGGCCTTGGCGCGGGATTCATCGGGGTCTTCTTCTTGGTTGGCTTCGATGGCGTTGGTGAGGGCGCATCGATGTCGGAACAAATCCTTGCTGTCATCATGTTGCTGATCGCCGCGCTCTTCTACGCCGGGTCAGTGTCGATGATCAACCATAAGATTCCTGAGGTCTCAGGGCTTGCGATCAATGCGATCGCTCTGACAGTTGCTACTTTGGTCTACCTACCAAGCCTCTTCTTCGTGCTCCCAACGCCAATTCCATCATTGGAAGCGATTGGAAGCGTCTTCGTCTTGGGCGCCATCTGTACCGCACTAGCGTTCATCGTCTTCTTCAAAGTCTTGAGCGCCATCGGTCCTGCACGAGCATCGTTGACCGTCTATATCAATACCTTGGTGGCCGTTGTGATGGGAGTTGCCATCCTCAATGAACCAGTCACCGCCACCATGTCGATTGGCATCGTCTTGGTACTTCTCGGTTCATTCCTTGCAAGTCGAAAGGCAACACCACCAGTGAGTTGAGATCACTGATCTCGAATGATTCCAAACCTACGCAGCGCCTTGGGGTCCTGTTGCCACCTCGAGGCTACCGAAACGGTTAGCGTCAGATAGACCTTTTTTCCAAGGATGGCTTCGACTGCGGGTCTGGCCACGGTCCCGATCTTCTTGATATTGGACCCCGCCTTGCCAACGATGATCCCCTTTTGACTGTCGCGCTCTACATAGATCGTTGCATCGATTGCCGTGAGTTGATCACTGCGCTCCTCGATCTCGTTGACTACGACGGCAATCGAGTGCGGTAACTCTTCCAACGTCCCGACAATCGTCGCCTCTCGGATCGCCTCTGAGATTCTCTGTTCGATATCAAGGTCAACGAGAGTCTCGCTCGGATAATAGGCAGGCCCTTCAGGCAGGTATTTCTTGAGCAGGTCCGTGACGATCCAGAGTTGCTCGTTCTTGAGAGCAGAGACCGGGACTATCTCATCCCACTGAAACCCATTCTCACTCGCTAACGAGGCAGCGTCGGAAAGCGCTGAAAGCACTCGATCCTTACCGACTCGATCGATCTTTGTGACCAAACAGAATCGTTTGCTATTGGTAAGTGGAGCGATAGAGCGTGCAATGAAGGTGTCACCTTTACCGGCTTTCTCATCGGCAGGAACTGTGAAGATCACGATGTCCACCGCCTCGACAGAATCCTTTGCGATGGCATTGAGTTCGCTACCCAGAGAAGTCTTCGGTTTATGAATCCCTGGTGTGTCGACAAGAACCGCTTGAAAATCGTCATCGGTGAGAATCGCCCTGATCGCATTCCTTGTCGTGTTCGGATGCTGGGAGGTGATGGTCACCTTCTTTCCCAAGAGAGCATTGATGAGGGTCGACTTACCAGAGTTAGGACGACCTACGATCGCTACGAATCCCGACTTGAACACCTGCCCACTCTAGACCCGCTCAAAGATCGTGATTCACAGCGGTGAAACCAACTCGATGATGTCGGAGATCGAGGTGATGATCTCTGCTGTTCTCTGCGCGATCAAGCGATGACATCCTTCACTCGATGGTGAGGTGATCGGACCAGGAACTGCAAAGACAGGTCGCAAGAGCTCTGCAGCATCGTTGGCCGTTCGCAACGAACCGCTTCGATGAGCCGCTTCAACGACAACAGTTGCAGAAGAGAGCGCCGCGATGAGGCGATTTCGGGTGAGGAATCGCTCGGGCCTGGCAGTCACCTTGGGCATGACCTCAGAGAGGATCGCACCTCGTTCGGCGATCGATTCGAATAGCTTCTTATTCGATGTTGGATAGTCGACCTCGACCCCGCTTGCGATGATGGCAATCGTGATTCCGTCGCTCTCCAATGCGCTTCTATGGGCTTCGGTATCGATTCCTAACGCTCCACCGCTAGTAATGGCAAAGCCATGATCCGTTAGACCTGCACTCAAATTTCTCGTGACCGACAATCCATAATGTGTCGGGTTTCGAGTACCAACGATGGAGATGCTGGCAGTGGAGATATTGGCAAGTGAAGGCAGGGCGCCTCGAACGAGAAGACCAATCGGTGGAGCGATCAGATCATTGAACCCGTGAGGCCATGAGTGAGATTCTGGTGTGACGAAATGCGCCCCTGACAGAGAGATCTCCTCCTCGATCGATTCCGCATCGCGAAGTGGGCCGCTCCAAGAGTCTCGGACCGCAATGATCCCCTCGCTATGGATTCGCTGGGCAATGCGAATATCACCGGGGTGGGTCACCTCGAAGAGCTGAAGTCGCGCTTGGCGAATCGCATCCATGGTCAGAGAGATCCCGCCATATGCATCTTCATCTCGATTCCTCGATCGATCTCATCGACACCGGGGATATTTCGACCAGAGAGATCGGCGAAACTCCAACCCAATCTGATGATCCGGTGTAGGCCCCTCGCGCTGAGCGAACCATCATCAAGAAGGTCGAGCAATCGAGTCATCGCTCTCCTCTCCGGTCGATATCTACTTCGTAATAGATCACTTGGGATATCGGAGTTAACGGAGAACGTCTCCCCCGCGAAACGCTCTCTCGCGGCTTTGCGGGCCGAGATCACTCGAGCCCTCAACTCTTCACTCGTCACGGAGTGTGACCCGCTTTGAAATGCGCTTCTGCCCAGCGAGTCGACAGTGACAGTGATATCAATGCGATCGAGAAGTGGCCCCGAAAGTCGATGCAAGTATCGCCGAATTTGAAGCGAGGAACAGGTACAGCCCTTCCCTCGTCCTATCAAGCGTCCACAAGGACAGGGATTGGCAGCTAAGACCAAGAGGAACTTCGCCGGGAATTGATAGGTGCCGCTCGCTCGGGAGATCGATACCGAGTGAGATTCCATGGGTTGGCGAAGCGCATCGAGCGTTCCGGGGTCACACTCAGGTGCTTCATCGATGAAGAGGATCCCATGATGTGCTTGAGATGCTGCTCCTGGTCTTACCCACGATGAACCACCACCAATAAGAGCAACCTTCGTCGTAGTGTGATGTGGAGCGATGAAGGGCGGAAGGATACGAATCGCATCCATGGGATGGACGATGGAATGGATCGAATTCACTTCCAAGATCTCATCTCGATTGAGTGGCGGAAGGATCGTAGGTAACCGCTCTGCCAGCATCGTCTTACCTGTTCCTGGTGGGCCAATCATCAGGATGTGATGTCGACCGACAGCTGCTGCAGTCAGGAACTCAATCGCTTGACTCTGTCCAGCTACATCCGAGAAATCCAAGGTCGAGATCATTTCCCTACCTTCTTCGCTCTCTTCTTCCATCTCGAAGAGCGGCTCTGGACCTTCGCCGCGCAACAAAGCGAGTGCCTCGCGAAGGGTCTTAGCTGTCGAAGAAGTGATCTCACTCATCAGCTTCGCCGATCCGCTATTTCCGCTGGGGATCAGCGCCCTGCTGATTCCATGTCTATGTGCGGCAAGGAGTGCTGGTACGACTCCCCGCGATGGTCGCAATCGACCATCGAGCGATAACTCACCGAGGATGACAAGGTCATCGACCAAACTTTGATCGACCTTCCCATCGGCTATCAAGATTGCCAATGCGATTCCAAGGTCAAATCCGGATCCGGTCTTCGGAAGCCAGGCTGGCGAGAGCGAGACTGTGATTCTCGCCTGCGGCCAGAGGAATCCTGAATTGGTTAGAGCACTGCGTACTCGATCACGAGATTCTTGTAGCGCGGAATCAGGTAATCCGAGCAGGGTGAATGCCGGAATCCCCGGTGAGATGTCCACTTCGATGATGACGATCTCACCATCGACTCCAGTCAGCGCAATCGATTGAGTCCGACCGATCACAAGATCACTCTCTTCAGATGTGTCAGCTCTGGCAGCACTAGCGAATCGATGGAGATCACATCAATTCGATAATGGGCAGCGACACCTCGAGAGCGACACCATCTCATTGCCAAGCGATGCAACCGTCGATACTTCTCTGCCGTGATCGCTTCACTGCCCACCCCGAAACGAGCGGTCGACCTACTCTTTACTTCAACGAAGACAATCTCGCCGGAGTTCTCTCCATCGCGATCCTTGAAGATGAGGTCGATCTCCCCTTCGTCACATCTCCAATTCCGTTCGATCAGTATCAAGCCAGCGTCAATGAGATAACGCTCCGCAACGGCTTCGCCGATCATTCCGATGAGTCGAGCATTTTCACTCTGTGCCATGGCGAGATCCTGATATTTTTTCGCGTGATCTGCTTCAACGTGAAAGTTCGCCTGTGAAGAAGGCGGTGCTGTGAATCCGAGAGGTGCAGTGAACCTCTAAGAGATCAGCCGAGCGATATTGGCGTAACTGCGACGATGTACCGCAGTGACACCTAAACGTTCTATCGCTTCCATATGCCCCTGTGATGAGTAACCCTTGTGTTGAGCGAAACCGTAGCCTGGATATTGAGCATCGAGGTCGATCATGATGCGATCCCTCGTGACTTTTGCGATGATGGATGCGGCTCCTACTGCCAGTGAGACGGCATCACCTTTCCACACTGCAAGTGAGGGAATTCCAAGACCTTTGATCGGGTATCCATCAGTAAGGACGTAATCCAGAGGCGCCTTCAACTGAGAGATCGCTCGACGCATTGCGCTGAGATTCATCTCCTGCAATCCATTCCTATCGATCTCTTCTGCACTCACCTCGACTATCTCGTGGGCGACGACGTTACGAATCAGAACCTCGAAGATCTCTTCTCTTCGCGCCTCATCGAACTTCTTGCTATCAAGCCCGCGAGTGATGTCCCATGAGGAAGCGATCCTTGATATGGATTCTTGATCGATTGCAACGGCTGCTGCGACCAAAGGGCCAGCGCACGATCCTCGACCCGCTTCATCTGCGCCTGCGATGACCGTGAGTCCATGAGCGAAGACTGTATCTTCGATCCGCTTACTCGCTGCCATCTCCCGTGACCAGTCCTTGATACCGTGATAGGAATGAAATGTTCTTAACCGGCCAGACGATGGCGAATGCCCTTCCCGTCACTGCCGAGAGTGGGACGAATCCCTGGTTTGCATCATCTCGGTGGAACCTGGAATCAGCACTTGCACCTCGATGATCGCCCATCACCCAGATGAATCCTTCGGGAACCGTGACATCAAATTCCGATTCGCTCGCCGAATCTCCGGGATAGATGTATGGCTCATCGATAGGAACGCCGTTGATAGTCAGTTTCGAGTCCTTCTCGCAACAGACCACTCGATCGCCGGATACCCCGATCACCCGTTTGATCAAGTATTGCTTTGCGGGATCTGGGAGGATGCCGACGAAGACCAGCCCTTCCTTGATCCGATTGATAGCGCCACTTCCAAAATCAGAAGATTCCTCTGGAAGCCAGCCAGCAGTGTCTCGGAAGACTACGACATCGCCCCGATCGATCTCGGAGAAGAAGTTTCCCAACTTATTGACGGCCACGCGATCATTGATGAGCAGGGTGTTCTCCATAGACCCAGATGGAATATAGAAGAACTGCACCAGGAAGGTCTTGATGATGATGGAGACGATAACTGCCACCACCACAAGCATCGGCAGTTCTTTGAGAAGCGAACCCCGACGATCAGTGCTCATGATGCGAGGTGAAGGAAAGCGCGAGCGCCTTAAGCCTTATTCTCTTCGCTACCTTCGGCTTCAGTTGCAACACTCGCTTCAACTTCTGCTGGAGTCTCCTCGACGATTGCAGGGACCTCATCGAGGACCGCAGCAACCTCAGCCTCAGTCACGGCGGCACCAGTGCTTGGAACTAATTCATCAGCAACACGTCGCTCGCGGATCTTGGCAGCCTTACCTCGTAGGTCGCGTAGGAAGTAGAGCTTCGCGCGACGGACTTCGCCACGTCGCACAACTTCGATCTTCTCGATCACAGGTGCATGCACTGGGAAGATTCGCTCAACACCAACGCCATAGGAGATCTTGCGGACTGTGAAGGTCTCGCGCACACCAGAACCTTGGCGAGCGATGACGACTCCTTGGAAGACCTGGACACGGCTCTTATTGCCTTCGATGACTCGAACGTGGACTTTGAGCTCATCGCCAGGGCGGAATGCAGGGATGTCCTTGCGGATGGACGCGACATCAACGGAATCTAGGACATTCATGGCAACCTCGAAGTTTCACTCAATAGATCTCAGTGGAGAACGTTTTACAAGACGTCGTATCTTGCCACAGGAGAGGGTGAGAGGGCGAATCCGCTCAATTTATGCGCTCAATGGCCTACTTGTACTTCGAGAGGAATTCCACCAGGGCCCCGTGGATGGCCTCATTGCCGGCGACCAGCCGCGAGCTCTCACTCTCTCCTCCTGAGACCAGACCACCTGCTTCGGAGACGATCAACGCTCCTGCAGCCTTATCCCACTCTTTCAATCCAATTTCAAAGTAGGCATCGAGAGTTCCTGCCGCGACATGGCAGAGGTCGACTGCCGCAGATCCCAATCGGCGAATATCCCGACAGTTGGGAAGAAGATCATTGATGACTTTCACTTGGTCTTTGCGAGTCTCCATCGAATACGCGAATCCGGTTGCGATGAGCGCACGATTGAGATCCTCCTCAATACCAACTCGAATCGGATCTCCGTTCTTGAAGGCCCCACCACCGCGCATCGCATGCCATGTCGCGTTCTCCAACGTTGGAGCATGGACAACTCCCACAATCGCTCCATCGCCATCCTTGCAAGCGATCGATACCGACCAACCGGGGAGGTCGTAGAGATAGTTGACGGTTCCATCGAGTGGATCAATGACCCAGGTCAAGCCTGATCGACTCTCTCTCGCCGCACCTTCTTCAGCGATGATTCCATCATCCGGTCGTGTGGCAAGGATCGTTGCGACGATCATCTCCTCGGCTTGCTTGTCCATTTGAGTGGCGATATCGATCGCCGAGGACTTGGTGTCGATCTCGAAACTCTTGGGGCGAGAGCGCAAGAACTTTCCAGCCTCGATTGCAACCTTGAATGCCACGTCGAGAAGCTCTGTAGCGATCGTCATCTCTCAACCCTCTCCGCCATCCCGGCTCCCAAGTCCAACACTTCTTGATCCCAAGACCATCATCCCTCATTTTCCTTCGCTTCCAACTCATGGTGCAGGGATATGTGACCCTGACAGTGGCCTTCACCGAGAAAGGGTGGTCTTTGTGGCAATCTAAGCCCCGATGAAAGACCTACGAACAGTCGGCCGAAGCGAAGACGGTGAATCGCTTGAGCTCCATGACCTTGATGGCAATGAGTTCTCATTGCGGATCACCGACCATCTCAAGAGCTTGGTCAATCAACCATCCCCCTCAGCGCTCCGTCCAGTCAGTGCGAGCGCTGGCGATGAGATCACCATCAAAGAGATTCAGTCACGACTACGCGCAGGTGAATCCATGGAGAGCATCGCAACCTCCGGTCATGTCTCATTGGAGAAGGTAGAGCGGTATTCACATCCAATCCTTCAAGAGCGCTCCTACATCATCTCGCTCGCTCAGAGAGCAGAGCTCAAGAAATTGAAACTCTCACTCCTCGATGCAGTCACAGAGAAACTAGCTCCTCGTGGCGTGGAGATGAAGAACTGCGAATGGAACACCTACCGCAACGACGATGGAACGTGGCAACTCCTCCTTGAGTACCCGACGCGAGATGGTCGAGGTTCTGCCGAGTGGAGATTTGAAGTGACGAAGCGTCGTCTAGAGAGTGATGATGATGGCGCTCGTTGGATCCTTGGCGAAGAGAGTGCGCCCATCGAAGCGACGATCCGATCCATTCGCCCTGAAGGTAGGTATGAAGAGAGCGCTCCACGTCTTGTCTCGATTAGAAGTACGCCTGATTCCGTTACGCCGACTCTGACTTCGATGCCCCGCGTAGATGATCTCGAATCAGAAGATATGGATGATGACGGCGAGTTCGAACTACAGATGGAGCTTGATGATCCGGTTGAGATCCCATCTGATGCGCGTCGAGATGGCGTCACCAAGAAGGTCTCGATTCCTTCATGGGATGACATCATGTTTGGCGTTAGAAGAGACGACTCTTCTTCTGAAAACTAGACTCGCGACCTAGATCCAATCCCATAGGGAGGCAGTAATGGCCGCTTCAACTCCGATCTCGATTCCCGAAACTAGATTGAAGAAACTTCGCCGCTACAACGCGATTGCCGGTGCATTCCATCTCATCCAAGCGATCGCCATCCTGGCGCTTGCCAATGACTTCGCTCTCCCCGTCTCGGTCAACTACCTCAAGGATGCTCCGGTTCCAGGCGCGGATTTTGAGAGCGTCGAGCTCTTCGACTTTCCCATCGCCCTCGGCGTCGCTGCATTCTCGCTGCTCAGCGCAATAGCGCATTTTTGGATCGTCGGACCAGGATTCAAGGGTTATCGCAAGGACTTGAGCAATCAGAGGAACATCGCGCGCTGGATCGAATATGCCATCTCCTCGACATTGATGATCGTCTTGATCTCCTTGATCAATGCCGTCTGGGATGTCGTTGCGCTGATCGCAATCGCTGGCGTCAATGTCGCGATGATCCTCTTTGGTTGGCTGCAGGAGAGATATGAAGAACCCGGTACCGGGAGTCTCTTGCCATTCTGGTTTGGCTGTATCGCAGGGATCATTCCTTGGCTCGCAATGTTCTGGCTTCTCTTCTCTCCTGGCAGTTCATCTGAAGCGCCAGGATTCGTCTACGGTGTCGTCTTCTCGCTCTTCCTCTTCTTCAATTCCTTTGCAGTCGTTCAATGGTTGCAATACAAGAAGGTCGGAAAGTTTTCTGATTACCTCGTTGGTGAGCGGACGTACATCACACTCTCCTTCGTCGCGAAATCTGCACTTGCATGGCAGATCTTCGCTGGAGTACTAGCAACAAGTTCTTTGTGATTCGCAAACTTCCGATCCTCTTGCTGCAGGGCGCGAACCTTGCCTCTGGGGTCGGAAATGCGATGGTCACCATTGCCATACCGTGGCTGATCCTTGAGAACTTCGATTCCCCTGCTCTCGCTGGTCTCGTGGTGGCGATCTCCTCTCTTCCGCCACTATTGATCTCACCATTCGCGGGGTGGTTGATCGATACCCTCGGTCGCAGATGGGTCAGCATCGTCTCTGACCTGCTCTCAACTCTCTCCGTGATCGCCTTTCCATTGGTCGCGTTTAGCTTCGGATTGACCGAATGGAGCATCCTTCTGCTCGCCCTCTTCGGTGCGCTCTTTGATCCCGCTGGATACACGGCTCGAAAGACTCTTCTCACCGATGTCTCCCGCGCCTCAGGCGTTGACCAGGATCAACTCAATGGAATCCACGATGGCGTCTTCGGTGTCGGTTGGATCCTGGGTCCCGCATTAGGTGCTTGGATGATCGCAGGCTTCGGCGCGATCAACTCATTCTGGGTCGCTGCTGCACTCTTCACCTTCTCAGCGCTCTGTATCACCCTGCTTCGCGTTGGGGACCTTGGTCAGCAGTCGCGCGATGAAGAGGATGCGGTTGACCTCTCCTTCACTCAAGGCTTCAAGCTGCTCTGGCGAGATCGATTGTTACGAACGCTGACCATTTCAATTCTCATCATCGCCGCTGTCTATCTACCGACGGAATCGATCGTATTGCCCACCTACTTCGAAGAACTCGACACTCCAGTCACACTCGGAATCGTGATCTCACTCCTTGCTGGCGGTTCAACGATTGGAGCATTCGGCTATGGCTGGTTGAGTAGTCGAATCAGTCGTAAGAATCTCATTCGCATCATCATGATTGGAACGGCGATCAGCATCTTGCCGATGGCAACCCTTCCTTCCATTGGGATCCTTTCGATCTCTGCATTCGCCCTTGGCTTCTTCTGGGGGCCCTTCAATCCGATGGTGACTTCCTTGATCCAAGAGCGGATTGCTCACCATGAACAAGGTCGGGTCTTCGGCGCGCAGATGTCTGTCTTCTATGCAGCTCCGCCGCTTGGAATGGTCCTAGCGGGATGGTCTATCGAATCGTGGGGATTGAACGAGACATATCTTGCACTTGCCATCACGCTCTCTGCCACGGCTCTCATCGCGTTACTCACGCGATCGCTTCGCGAGGATCTCTAGGGCGTAAAGAGGCGTAGCGGAATGGCAAGTTCAATCTCGGTGCGAGCCCCGTGGTGTCCCACCATCCGCGATTGAGCTTCCTTTCGTTCAAGTTCTAGCAGTACGGTCTCATCTTTAGGTACGGCGATGATGTTGCCTATCCGATCGAATACCGTTGCATCAACATCCACGCCAAAGGCATCATGGGCATCGAGGAGTTCGATCCGATCACCGAAGAACTCTCTCCAGTTCTCCCTGATTCTCTCCTTTCGCTCCACGATACCTTCGCCAGTGAGATAGAGATGGCGAGCTCTCGGTTCACCACCCAAGAGATTCACCTCTTCAAGGAGTCGATTCCCTTCGCCAAGAACCACCTTCTCACCTGCGTTGACCATGCCGTGATCTGCTGTCAGCCATAGCCTCGAACCCTTCGGCAAGATGGCAAGCATCTTCTTTACGAGATCATCGACGCGCTGCACTGCACCGATCCACTTGGAAGAACCGACTCCATATCCATGACCGGCATCATCGACGTCATTGAGATAGATGTAGGTGAAGGAACCCTTCTTCGAAGTCGACGACTCGATCGCAGCGAGGATCTCATCGTCGCTATGCGCCGGAAGGTAAGACGCCCCTCTCAGCGCTGCGAGCGTGAAGCCACTTCCCTCATAGCGCTTTGACGCGACGTGGTGCGATTCGATTCCAATCTTCGCGCCTCTTTCAAAGAGAGTCGGGTGTCGCTGCCAGGTCAGAGGGTCGATACGTGGATCCCATTTCAAACCATTGAGCAATTGAGGCGTGCCCTCCGATGCGAAGGGAATGCGCATGGTGTACCCGACCATCCCGTGCCTGCTCGGGAGTTCTCCGGTACCAAGACTGGTCAGGTTGGTCACCGTGGTCGTTGGAAAGTGTGACTTCAATGGGGCGACATCCACCGATCCTCGACTGATCACGGGAGCGAGAGAGTCATATTGATCGAGAATGAAACTTCCAAAACCATCGATGAGGAGCAAGACTTCAGGACCCTGGGACGGAGTGATCTCCAGTGGGTTATCCACCTCAAGTCCCAAGCTGGCGAAGATCGAGCGGGTTACCTCAGCTGGTCCCGGGTTCATCGTCACATCGCTATCTTGCCACCCTCGCACTCATGGAAGACTTCATGCTCGGATCAACCTGCTCGTCTGAGCAAAACGCCGTGAAAGGAATGTCGATGGAATTCGTCACCTCACCTGAAGTTGCAACTGCACTCAAGGAGAAGGCGCCGATCGTTGCGCTCGAGTCGACGATCATCGCTCATGGACTTCCCAGGCCGAGCAATCTCGACGTCGCGCGCGAGGTTGAGCAGATCGTTCGGAGCGTAGGCGCGACACCCGCCACCATCGCGATCATTAAGGGCCGAATTCATATCGGATTGACCGAGGAAGAACTGGTCCAACTCGCCAACGGTGATGACTTTACGAAAGCCTCAACCCGCGACCTTCCCATCTTGCTTGCCGCAGAACGGTCCGCTGCCACCACTGTCGCATCGACTGCGCACCTTGCATGGCGCGCAGGAATTTCCACGTTCGCAACCGGCGGATTGGGTGGTGTCCATAGAGGTGCATCGGAGAGCTTCGATGAGTCCGCTGATCTGACAACCCTTTCCCGCACTCCGATCACTGTGGTCTGCGCAGGAGTGAAATCAATTCTCGACATCCCAGCGACCCTTGAACGACTCGAGACCTTGGGGATCTCACTTCTCGGTTATAGAACCGATCGCTTTCCCGGTTTCTACCTTCGCGATAGCGGCTTCCCGCTTGAGTATCGGTTGGAGAGTAGCGATGAGATCGCAGCTGTGATGAAGAAGAGGACTCACGACGCGGCCTTGATTGTTGCTCAACCGACGACTACTCCCATGGATCAATCGGTTCACGATCAACTACTAGCGGATGGAATGAAGGAAGCCGCAGCAAAAGGAATTGTTGGAAAGGCGGTCACTCCATTCCTACTCGAGTTCTTCCACCGTGAGAGCAAGGGTGAATCCTTGCGCGTCAATACCGAGATCATCAAGGAGAATTCGCGTCTTGCCGCAGAGATTGCAGTGAGCTACTCACGCGCATGAGTGTGAATAATCAAGCGCATCGCGTGCTCTGCATTGGAGACATCGCACTCGATGTCATCGTCAAACTTGATATCGATGGTGGCGAGAAGGGGTTTTCATCACTGCGATATGGAAGTGATACGCCATCGCAGGTGATCACTCGCGGTGGCGGAGCTGCTGCCAATGTAGCCTCATGGTTGGCTACCGTTGACGCGGCGCCGGAACTTCTCGTTCGCATTGGGAAAGATTCTGTCGGAGAAGCTCTGGTCAGTGAACTTGAGGATCAGGGAATCCATTGTCATCGGCGAGTCATCGATGACCTTGCCACCGGGACAGTCGTCGTCCTCGTCGATAAGAGCGGCGAACGAACCATGCTGCCGGATTCAGGGGCGAATGCGGGATTGAACGCGAACGACCTACCTGAACTTCATGGCTACCAAGCTGCATACATCTCTGGCTATGCCCTCTTCAATAAGAAGTCACACGAGGGCGTCCTGGAGATCTTCTCGAAGTTACGGGACGTGAAGATTCCGATCTTCTTCGATCCCGCTTCAGTTGGGACCATGTCCACTTTCGCTGATCGCTCGACAATCATCGATGCGATGCCCTTGAGTGATGTGATGCTGCTCAACGAGTCAGAGGCGCGTTTCCTCACTGACCTACCGCAAGAACCTCTCGATGAAGTTCTCTCCTCCCTCACGCGATTCGCCAGAATGGTGATCATCAAACGCAACGAGCATGGCGCCCTTGCGATGGATTCAGAGAGCGGTAAGAGATTCGAGGATCGACAGCCGCGACGTGAACCGATCGACACAACGGGTGCAGGAGATAGTTTTGCCGCTGGATTCATAGCGGAGTGGATCAAGGAACGTGATGTCACGGCTGCTCTCAAGAGTGGAAACCTGATGGCAGGGCGTTGTGTCGAAGTCATCGGCGCACGCCCGCTCAAATCCCAGTAATTGCCACTCCTTCACGGCAGAATCCACCCCGTGCCGAATCAATCAACAAAACAGCCATCGAAGAAGACGAAGAACCAGGGACCTAAGCCAGGAGAAGTCGCGGGCAAGATCGTCGATATCGACGTCGCATCCGAGATGTCTGACTCATTCTTGGAGTACGCCTACTCGGTCATCTATTCGCGCGCTCTTCCAGACGCCAGGGACGGTCTCAAACCAGTACATCGTCGCATCCTGCATCAGATGGTTGAAATGGGATTGCGACCTGAAAAGGGCCATGTCAAGAGTGCCCGAGTCGTCGGCGAGGTGATGGGAAAGTTACATCCGCACGGTGATGGTGCGATCTATGACGCGTTGGTTCGTATGGCACAAGGCTTCTCTATGCGTTTGCCGCTCATCGATGGACATGGAAACTTCGGATCACTCGATGCAGGTCCTGCAGCGATGCGTTACACCGAAGCACGTTTGGCATCGGCTGCGATGTCGATGGTCGATGAGGCGGATGAAGATACGGTCGACTTCGGGCCCAACTATGACGGGCAGCTCCTTGAGCCACTCGTCCTACCAGCGGCCTTTCCCAATCTCCTCGTCAATGGTGGAAGCGGTATCGCAGTCGGCATGGCAACCAATATGGCGCCGCATAACCTCGGTGAGGTCATAGCAGCCACGAGATTCCTGATTGAGAATCCGAAGGCGACGCTCAAGCAATTGATGAAGTACATCCCCGGTCCTGACTTTCCAACAGGCGGTGAGATCCATGGCCTTGAAGGTGTCACTGATGCCTATCAAAGCGGAAAAGGTTCGTTTCAACTTCGAGCTACTGTCGAGATTGGAAAGGTCACCAGTCGCAAGCAAGGCATCACGATCACGGAGCTTCCTTTCACCATCGGTCCAGAGAAGGTGGTCGAGAAGATCTCCGCACTGGTCAAATCCAAGAAAGTCCAAGGCATCTCGGACATCATTGACCTATCCGATGGTCAAAATGGCACCCGTGTCGTCATCGAGATCAAGAATGGCTATGAGCCAGAGAAAGTCCTTGAGCAGCTCTACAAACTCTCCCCTCTCGAAGACCAATTCTCGATCAATGCTGTTGCACTCGTGGATGGAAAACCACGAACCTTGGGACTGAAAGAACTACTCGATGTCTTCATCGGTCACCGCATTGAGGTCGTAAGGCGACGATCCATCTATCGCAAACGCAGAGCAGAGGAACGACTCAACTTGGTCGAAGGTCTGCTCAAGGCGATCATCGATATCGACAAGGTAGTCAAGATCATTCGATCGAGCGAAGACGCCGCGGAGGCAAAGGCAGCCTTGATCAAATCATTCAAGTTGGATGACGAGCAGGCGACCTACATCCTTGATATGCCACTCCGTCGACTTACCAAGGTCTCGAAGATCGAACTCGACAAGGAATCCGCGGAATTGAAATCTTCGATCAAGACCTTGACCGCACTCCTCGAAAGCGAATCCGCGATTCGAACACAAGTCTCCAGCGAACTTGAAGAAATCTCTAAGAAGTACGCCACACCCCGACGAACTCGTTGCATCGCGTAAGCCTCAACCTAATGTTGAGGCTTAGCTCTTCGATTTCCGTAATCAATCTGTAATACGGCGCGAGCGAGAAACTTCACCCCTTCCGCTTAGGATTCCGTTACACAATCAATCGCGTCGCTCTCACGACGCCTTCCCTTCTTGATTGTTAATCGATCGATGAGCCGGTCTTGCGTATCTTCACGCGAGACCTTTGAGAGGAGAAAGATGATCAAGCGCATTACAGCTGTCATGGCTGCAGTCGCACTTGCAACCCTCGGTTTCGTAGCTCCATCACAAGCTGCGAGCGAGAAGGATTGCGCAAAGAAGGCTGTTTGGTGTGTTGGTCTTGTCACCGATATCGGCAAGGTAGATGACAAGTCCTTCAACCAGTCAGCATGGGAAGGAGCCAAGAAGGCTGCAAAGCAGCTCAATGGACTCGCTAAGTATGTAGAGACTCAGGATCCAAAGGATTACGCAACAAACATCGGCCTCTTTGCTAACAAGAAGTACGACATCATCGTCACCGTCGGATTCTTGATGGCAGATGCGACCGCTGCAGCGGCTGCTCAATATCCAAACGTTCTCTTCATTGGTGTTGACCAGTTCTATGGTGGCGATCTAAAGAACTACACCGGTCTTGGATTCCCAGAAGATAAGGCAGGCTTCATCGTCGGATACCTCGGTGGTTACCTCACCAAGTCCGGCAAGACAGCTGCTATCGCTGGTGGCCCAGATTCCATCCCACCAGTTCGTAAGTTCATCGAAGGTTTCCGCGAGGGTGTCGCTTACGCTGCTAAGGAGCAGGGCAAGTCATATCCAGCCGCATCAACCGTCTATTACACCGGCGCGAATGCGTTCAATGACCCAGCATGGGGTGCTTCAACAGCAGCTCAGTACCTGACTCAGGGTTATGACGTCATCTTCTCTGCAGGTGGAAAGACCGGTAACGGTGGCCTCGCACGTGTTGCTCAGCAGAAGGGTGCTTATTGCATCGGTGTTGATACCGATCAATGGGACACCGTTCCTGAGGCACAGAACTGCTTGGTCACTTCAGCAATGAAGTTGATCCCACAAGGTGTCATCACCTTGGTCAAGGCAGCGAAGGCAAACAAGTTCCCTGGTGGTTACTACCTTGGAAAGGTTGCTGCAGCTCCTTACCATGACTTCGATAAGAAGATCTCCGCTTCTGTAAAGAAGAAGGTTGCAGACGTTACTAAGAAGGTTATCAAGGGAACTATCCCAACCAACGTAGCTCCGTAAGCAATCCAATGAATCAGAGGGATCAAAGCAATTTGGTCCCTCTGATTTTTTTCTGCGGTCTTCTAAAACGTAGTTCTGGAGAGAGATGACTTCTGAGAATCATGCGGCAATCGAGAGATACGCGCTCGATGATGAAGTGAAGGCTGCGCTCGTAGAAGTCCTCAAGCTCTACCCAGGTGGTTTCAATGCGCCTGAAAAACTCGCAGATCGCCGGAGATTGATGAGTGATTATCTCCAGCAATTTCCACTCAATGATCAAGTCACTCGTCTCGACGACGTCGTTGAGAGCAGATACGACGATTTTCGCATTCCGATCCGCATCTATCGACCTCTGACCGGCATCCGCAGTGAGGGAGTCATCTTCTCCATCCATGGCGGTGGAATGGTGATGGGGAGCATCGCCGATGACGATGGAAACGCAGCAAGACTCTGCTTGGAACTTGGTATCACTGTCATTGCCCTCGACTACCGACTTGCTCCAGAGCACCCATTCCCACTACCAGTAGAGGATTGTTTCTCCGTCGCTTCGTGGATACTCGACAATGCTCGCGAAATCGGTATCGACATCAATAAGTCCTTGATCTACGGCGGAAGTGCAGGTGGTGGACTTGCCATTGCGACCGCGCTGGCCTTAAGGGATCGATCGATGCGAAACTTCTCAGCGGTGATCGCCCCGTATCCGATGCTCGATCACCGCAACTCACTCCCCTCGACACATCGCATCCTCGACCTTGGTGCATGGGACCGCTCTGCGAACATCGAGAGTTGGCGTTGGTACCTCGGCGAAGACCATTCGTCGCAAGAGGTGCACCCTTACGCCTCGCCGCTGCACGCGAAGGATCTCACTGGACTTCCAGAGATCTTCATCGATGTTGGTGACGCCGATCTCTTCGTCGATGAGGATATCCAGATGGTTGCCCGATTGATCGAGGCTGGCAATAGCGTGGAATTCCATTGCTACCCGGGGGCTTATCACGCCTGCGAACTCTTCGCTCCGGAAGCAGAACTCTCCAGATCAATATGGCGTGCGCGCTTCGACTTTATGAGAAAGAGGGTGTGAGTCGTGCCAAGTTTCACTCCCGATCGTTCATTGACAACTCACCCCTGCTCGGTACGTTTTGCTCAGGTCCTGGTGCAACCCGAGAAAGCCAGAAGGAGAAATCCATGAAGAACCTCAAGAGCGCGCTCACGCCACTCATTGCGCTCATCATCGCCTTCCTCATCGGTGGCGTACTGATGTTCTTGCAGGGAGCAAACCCACTTCTCGCCTACCAATCACTCTTCTATAACGCCTTCGGCACAGCTGAAGGAATCGCAGAATCCTTAGGCAAGGCGACGCCTTTGATCTTCAGTGGACTCGCGGTGACAGTAGGTATTCGCGCTGGACTCTTCAACATCGGTGCGCAAGGGCAGTTGATCTCTGGAGCTCTTGCAGCGGCGTGGGCTGGCCATCGATTCACTGAACTTCCGACCATCATTCACCTGCCACTATCGCTCCTCTTTGGCATCACCTTCGGTGCTCTCGTGGGAGCGATCGCCGGAGCGCTCAAGGCTTACCGCGGCGTGCATGAAGTGATCACCACCATCATGCTCAACTCGATCGTCTTGCAGTTGGCGGAATACCTCTCAAATGGTCCCCTCAAAGAACCTGGCCAGATCATCGCTCGCACAGCGCCGATTCAAGAGACTGCTGTGATTCCAAAGGTCTTCGATCTCCCACTGGGATTCTTCATAGGAATCGCGGTCACCCTGATCGTCTGGTGGATCGCCAAGAACACCACGATGGGTTTCTCCTTTGAGACGGTGGGTCGGAATAAGAATGCCGCCTGGTACGCCGGAATCTCGGTCAAGAAGGTAACCGTCGCAGCCATGCTGATTAGCGGTGGACTTGCCGGCCTCGGCGGCGCAATCGAAACTCAAGGAGTCGTAGGGAAATTCGAACCGGCCTTCAATGCAGGTCTTGGCTTCGATGGCATCACGATCGCACTTCTAGGGCGTGCCAATCCATTGGGCGTGATTCCTGGAGCCATTCTCTTCGGCGGCCTGCGTGGCGCTGGCCCCAACATGCAATTTGATGCTGGAGTAAGTCCAGACATCATCGAATTGATTCTCGCTCTGGTGCTCTTCTTCGTGACTGCTCCTTTGATCGCGAAGTGGTTCCGTATCAAACAAGGTAATCAAGTCTCTGTAACGAGCGGATGGGGTAACTAAATGAAGCGCATCTTCTCAAAGAGTCTTCTCTCTACCTACGCCGTCATCCTCGCAATCGGATACTTCTACTTCCGTGACTCGCTCGTTACGACCTCTGTTGCTGGCTCTGCACTTCTCTTCGGTCTGCCACTGGCTATGGCTGCAATGGTGGGAATCCTTTGTGAACGGACAGGAGTGGTCAATATCGGAATCGAAGGCACCCTCCTCTTCTCCGCGTTCCTCGGCTTCTTCATCGGCGCCATCAGCAAGAACCTATTGATCGGACTTGCATCGGCACTCATCGGTGGCGTCATCATGAGCCTGCTCCTTGCTCTGTTGACCGTCAATTGGAAGATGGATCAGATCATTGCCGGAACCATTATCAACATCCTGGCTGCGGGCCTCACCTCTTTCTTCTACAAGCAGGGCTATGCACTTCCATCGATCTTGCCTCGGTGGGAAGTTCCATTGCTCTCTGATATCCCCTTTATCGGTCCAGTCTTCTTCACCCATGGACCACTCACCTATGCGGGATTGATCTTGATCGTCGCGCTCTGGGTGGGCCTCTTCCACACTCGTTGGGGGCTCCGATCACGATCGATCGGTGAATACCCCAGTAGCGCCGATGCCGCTGGAATCAAAGTCAATCGCCTCAAGTACTTCAATCTGATGCTTGCTGGAGGATTTGGTGGACTCACCGGCGCATACCTTGCGCTGGAGTTGGTCGGTTCCTTCGACCGTGGCTTCTCAGCAGGCAAGGGCTTCACTGCACTTGCACTGATGATCTTCGGTCGCTGGAATCCGCTTGGTGCTCTCGGCGCAGCGCTCTTCTTTGGAACCGCTCAAGCTGTCGCCAACCAATTGATGATCACAGGAGTCGTCAATATCCCGCAACCTTTCATCAATATGTTGCCGTATGTTCTCACCATCGCAGTTCTTGCCATCTCGGCCGGAAAAGTCAGACCACCTGCCGCAGCTGGACGTCCTTATGAAAAGGAGAACTCATGAAGCCGATCCTTGAGATTCGTAATGTCACAAAGACATTCGGTTCTGTCGTCGCAAATGAGAATATCTCGCTCTCGGTCCAACCTGGCGAGATCGTCGCCCTCCTCGGTGAGAATGGTGCAGGCAAGTCAACGCTCGTCAAAGCAGTCTTTGGAATCTTAAAACCCGATTCCGGTGAGATCCTCATCGATGGTGAAGAGATCGTCTTCGGAGATACTGGCGGCATCATCGAACGAGGTGTCGGTATGGTTCACCAACACTTCCAACTTGTTCCGGTCATGACGGTCACAGAGAACATCTTCCTCGGTGATGAGCCCCGGAAAGGCCTCTTCATCGACCGAAAGGCAGCGAGGGAAGAGGTGCTCCGACTTTCCAAGCAATTCGGCCTCGAAGTCGATCCCGATACTCCTGTTGAAGACCTTCCAGTTGGGACCCAGCAACGAGTTGAGATCCTGAAAGCTCTCCGTAAGAACGTTCGCCTCCTGATCTTGGATGAGCCATCTGCGGTCTTGACTCCTCAAGAGACTGACGAGCTACTCGAGGTGATCAAAGGCCTCGCACAACAAGGTGTCGGCATCATCTTGATCACACACAAACTACGTGAAGTGATGGCGGTTGCGGATCGAGTCGTGGTTCTTCGAAACGGCAAGGTCGTCGGCACCACATCGCCTCGTGAGACAGATGAAGCTGGACTTGCCCAGTTGATGGTCGGAAGAACGGTCATCCTCGATGTGAAGAAATCGCTAGCGAAACCTGGCAAACCAGCGCTTACCGTCAAAGGTCTGGCGGTCAAGGACGATCGAGGACTCTTGGCTGTGAAGGGCGCGGACTTCGAGGTTCGTGAAGGTGAGATCTTGGGAATCGCTGGCGTGGAAGGCAATGGACAGCGCGAGCTCGTCGAGGCGATCTGCGGGATGCGTGATCGCGAGAGCGGCGAAGTTCAAGTCGATGGCCGGGCCACTAAGAATCTCAACCCGCATTCGGTACATCAAGCTGGAGTCGCTCATGTGCCAGAGGATCGAGAGAAGCACGGACTGGTAGCGAGTTACTCGATAGCCGACAACCTGATTCTCAACCGTTATGACCAAGAGCCCTTTGCCTCCTCTTTCATTCGCCATCTCGATGCCGTGGATGCCAACGCAGATGAGTTGGTCAAGAAATTCGATGTGAGGACTCCTTCAGCTCAGAATCCTGCGAGTTCACTCTCTGGTGGAAATAAGCAGAAAGTCATCGTTGCTAGGGAGTTGAGCCAAGGGCTGAAAGTCATCGTTGCTGCACAACCAACTCGTGGCGTCGATGTCGGCTCGATCGAATTCATCCACCAACAACTCGTCAACGCTCGAGATAACGGTGCGGCCGTACTCCTAGTATCCGCAGAACTCGATGAGGTGCTTTCGCTGGCAGATCGAGTCGCGGTCATATCCGGCGGAAAGATCGTAGCTACAGTCGATTCTGAAGGAGCTGACCGCAATTACATCGGCCGCCTTATGGCCGGCTTGAGCAACTAGACCTAGAAAGGAAGTCAATCAATTGATCGGAATCATCGCAGGCACGGGCTTTTACAACCTGCCAGCCCTACAAGGTAAGCCGAGCGAGGAGATAACCAATCAATTCGGAAAGGCCAAGATCACTCGAGGTACGTGGAATGGCGTCGAGATCGCCTTCCTCACCCGCCATGGCAGTGATCACTCAGTTCCACCACAGCGCGTGAATTACCGAGCCAACATTCGAGCTCTCAAGGATCTCGATGTCGAATGTGTCATCGCAGTCAATGTCGTTGGAGGAGTCGATCCGACCCTCAAGCCCGGGGATCTTCAACTCATTGATGACTTCGTCGATTTCACCTCCGGTAGAGAACACACCTTTTTCGACGGTGTTCAACCAGAAGGCGTCAAACATGTCGATGTGATGGATTGTTATGACACTGCCGTAAAGGACGCGATGCGAAAGAGCGCTTCGGCACTTGGTATCGCACTGCGAGAAGGTGGCGTCTATGCCGGTTTCAATGGCCCTCGCTTTGAAACCCCTGCTGAGATTCGACTTGCGGCACTCGCGGGATCCACAGTTGTTGGCATGACCGGTTGCCCTGAGGTGAGTCTTGCGAAAGAAGCGGAGCTTCGCTACGGAGCGATCGCGGTTGTCGCCAATCCTGCTGCTGGTCTATCGAGTGAGCCGATCACAACCGAGGAGATCGGTCGCGTCATCAACGAGGCAAGTCAGAAAGTGGTCTCCATCATTGAAGGAGCTCTTCCACTCCTCGATTCAACGAAGTAGTTCCATCGATGGCCAAACGCTTCATCCTCGAGAACATCGAGTGGTTGGTTACGGTCGATAGCGAGCAGCGAGTCCTTCGCAATGCCGCTCTCGCCGTTGAAGATGGGAAGATCTTTGAGATCTCCAGCGCAGGTTCTCTGACCGGCGATGAAGTGATCGACCTGACGGGAAGACTTCTCGCTCCAGGATTGATCAACTGTCACACCCATCTTGCAATGTCGCTCCTTCGAGGCTGGGCTGAAGGAGTCGATCTACAAGGCTTCTTGGAGCGGGTCTGGGCAGCAGAGGGCGCGATCATGGATGCGCCGACCTGCGAACTTGGAACAGAACTTGGTGCGCTCGAGGCACTTCTAGGAGGAACCACAACCGCACTCGACATGTACTTCAATCCAGAATCCACCCATAGAGCTGCTGTCAAGGTGGGACTTCGTCATATAGCTGGTCCCATCTTCTTCGATTTTCCGGGGCTCGATGGGATGGAGTGGAACGAGAGAATTGCTTACGCGAGAGGGTGGCCAGAGAAGCTGCATTCTCTGGGCGGACCTGAAGTGCCGCTCTACTTGATGCCCCATAGCACCTACACAGATTCACCCGAACATCTTCGTGATGTTGCACAACTGGCAGAAGAGATCAATGCCTCGATCCACCTTCATGTTTCAGAGAATGTCGCAGAGAATGACGATGTCAAGGCGCGCTATGGAAAGACTCCCGTCGAAGTTCTCGCTGATACGGGAATCCTTACTCGCCATACCGTCTATGGTCATGGCATCCATCTCAATGATCACGATCTCGAATTGACGCGAGGAGCCGGCGCTGCGATCGCCCACTGCCCTGGGAGCAACATGAAACTCGGCAGCGGAATGATCGATCTCACAAGGCTCCATCAATCGGGAATTCCAGTTGGAATCGGAACCGATGGCTGTTCCTCAAGTAACGACCTTGATATGTGGCAGGCGATGCGCATGGCTGCCCATGTCCAAGCAATGACCTCCTCCCCAGCGAATGTTGATGCCAAGAGGATCTTTTCTGCAGCGACGATTGAAGCTGCGAAAGCACTGGGTATGGAAGAGAGAATTGGAAGTATCGAAGTCGGAAAGCAGGCAGACCTGATTGCGATCGATCTCAAGAAGCCACACTTGTCGCCGATTCACGACATCTTCGCTCTCCTCGTCTTCGCCGCGGGCCGTGGTGATGTGACGGATGTGTGGGTCGATGGTGAAAGAGTCATCCAAGCGGGTAGTTCCGTAAGAGTGAAGGTCGATGAACTTCTCTCCAGAGTTCATTCACGTGTGAAAGCGCTTGAAGGTTTGCGATGACCTCTCTCGATCAACTCATCTCAGATCTCAACCTCCAACCACTCTCTGGCGAGGGTGGGATGTGGGCACCGATCTTCAACAATGGAGCAGCTAGCGCCATCTACTTTCTTATGGCAGATCCTGACTTCTCAGCCTGGCATCGGATTCCCGAGCAGGAGATGTGGATCCACGTCGCAGGATCGCCGACGGCCCTCTACACCATCAACTCACACAATGTCGCAGAGAAACTGGTGCTTGATAGTTCTTCAGGCAGTTATCAATCGATCGTCAAACCTGGTCAATGGATGGCAGCGCGATCTATGGGACCTTGGTCCCTTGTCATCTGCACCCTCTCCCCAGCATTCACTGCGATGGAACTGGCAGATCGCAGTGAAACCAAGAATTGGATCTCTGAGGGCGTCCTCACAGAAGAGATAGCGAGGCTCTTCCATGATTGACCTCTCCCGAAAGAAGAGAATCTTGGTCACTGGCGCAAGTGGTGGCATCGGATCAGCGATCGCAACTCACTATCGAGATCTGGAATGGGAAGTCTTCGGTCAGTATTGGAGCCATGAGCCTGATCTCCTCGGAATAACAAGTATCAAGAAGAATCTGCTTGTCGAGGATTCTGGTGAAGAACTCATTGATGCTGTCAGACCCCACGTAGTTATCAACTGTGCAGCAGATCAAGAGGTCTTTGAATTGCGCAGCTCTGAATCGAGCAGAAGAGCATCCGACCTCATGCGTGTCAATCTTCTTGCGCCGATGGAGATCATGAGCGCAGCGTCACGTCATGGAGCAAGAATTTGCATCAACATCTCTTCCATCGAAGCACTGCGAGCACGTCCAGGACATGCCATTTATGGAGCGAGTAAGGCCGCCCTCGAATCTCTAACGCGTACTGCAGCGCTAGAACTAGCGCCAATGCGTGTGCTTGCCCTTCGCCTAGGGCTGATTGCAAGACCTGGGCTCGAGGAAGCTTGGCCAGAAGGAGTTAACTCTTGGAATTCAACTGCTCCATTGAAGCGAATGGGTACACCCCTTGAGGTTGCACGGATGGTGGAACGTCTGGCTTCAGATGACTTTCAGTGGGCCACCGGATCAACCATTGACTTTGACGGGGGTTTCAACTCCGCCCCAGGTTGGTAGGGCTAGGCGTCGATTCGCTCGCGGCTGATCTCCGCGTTAGAGATGAACTCTTTGCGAGGGGCGACTTCATTACCCATGAGCAATTCAAAGACTGATTCCGCTGCAGCTGTATCTGAGATCGTGATTCGGCGCAGCGTCCTATGTTCTGGATCCATCGTCGTTTCACGAAGCTGATCCGCATCCATCTCACCAAGGCCTTTATAGCGCTGGATCGGCTCTTTCCACTTCTTCCCCGCTTTAGCAAGTTCTGCCAACTTCTTCTTCATCTCATCATCGGAGTAGGTGTAGAAGACTTCACCCTTCTTGCCACCACTTCCAAGGACATCGATCCTATGTAGAGGCGGGATTGCTGCGAAGACACGTCCAGCTTCGATGAGCGGATGCATGTAGCGATGAAGGAGTGTTAGGAGCAAGCAACGAATATGAGCGCCATCGACATCAGCATCAGACATCAAGATGATTCGGCCGTACCTGGCATCTTCTATGTTGAAGGACTTTCCAGAACCAGCGCCAATGACTTGAATGATCGAAGCGCATTCTGCGTTATCGAGCATCTGAGAAAGTGAAGCTTTTTGAACATTGAGGATCTTTCCTCGAATCGGCAGGATCGCTTGAAATTCAGAATTACGGGCCGCCTTAGTCGTTCCCAGTGCAGATTCACCCTCGACGATGAAGAGTTCGGTGCGATCGACATCTTCAGAGCGACAATCTGAGAGTTTTGCCGGTAGTGAAGAACTCTCAAGGGCATTCTTCCTTCGCTGCAACTCCTTGTGTGCCCGCGCGCTGATACGGGTTCGTGATGCACCAGCCACCTTCTCGAGCACTGCTTTGGCAGTGGCCTTATCGACTCGCTTACTCGATGAGAAGAATCGCTTGAGCTCGTCGTTGACGACTTGGGAGACGATCTTGACCACTGCAGGGGTACCAAGGACCTCTTTTGTCTGACCTTCGAACTGTGGCTCCTGCATTCGGACTGTGACCACAGCCGTCATGCCTTCCAAGATGTCGTCTTTGATGACATCTGCCTCGTTCTTCTTCAGCGTTGACGATGAGCGGAGTTGCTCATTGAAAACCTTGGTCAGTGCTCTTTCGAATCCTTGTACGTGGGTTCCACCCTTAGGGGTAGAGATGATGTTGACGAAGGATCGGATGGTCGTGTCATAGCCGTTGCCCCAGCGGAGCGCGATATCCACTCCCATATCCCGCTCGACATCGGTCGGGTTCATATGGCCCTGATCATCAAGGACTGGCACCGTCTCCTGATAATGGCCGCTGCCCGTCAGCCTAATAACTTCACCGATCGGCTCATCGCTCTGGATGAAGGCGCAGTACTCAGAGATTCCACCCTTATGAAAGAAGGTCTCGGTATTGGGGCTCTTCCCTCGATTGTCATTGATCGTGATGGTCAACCCTGGGACGAGGTAAGAAGTTTGCCGTGCTCGTTCGTGGATCTCACTCAATTCATAATCAGCATCCTTGAGGAAGATCTGTTTATCAGCCCACCACTTGACCCGTGTTCCGGTCACCTTGGCAGAGATGCGTCCTAAGGTGCGCAATCCCGAATGCTCGGTAAAGGTTGCATTCGGACCGTCACCATCGAAGATACCTGGTGTTCCTCTCTTGAAGGACATCCAGTGGATCTTTCCTTCGCGATCGACTTCGACATCAAGTCTTGACGAGAGAGCATTGACCACCGATGCACCAACACCGTGAAGACCTCCGGTTGCAGAGTACGAGCTGCCTCCGAACTTTCCACCAGCATGGAGTTTGGTCATGACGACTTCGACACCGGTCAGACCGGTTCGCGGTTCCTTGTCGATGGGGATTCCTCGTCCATCATCGTGGACTTCGACCGAACCATCCTTCTCAAGGTTGACGATGATTTTCTTACAATGGCCGGCAAGTGATTCATCGACGGCATTGTCGATGATCTCCCAGAGACAATGCATGAGGCCCCGTGAATCGGTCGAACCGATATACATTCCGGGTCGCTTACGGACAGCCTCTAACCCCTCAAGGACTGCAAGATCCTTCGCGGTGTAACTGTCTTCGACCTGAGTCTCTGTCGAATCCCCGGCAATGTTCGCTTTTTTCACAGGTGGGCACTCTAACTATTGCCGGTGGGGATTTCCGATATATGAGATGCCAGACACGCCCTTGTGTCTCACTTCTCTAGTGGCTCAAATCTCTCAGGTTGAGAAGGGAATAGAGTCGACACGAAACGATGTTGACACCATAAGATTGCGAACTAAATGCGAGGCCTTAAGGAGGGACTCTCAATGGCTGATCAGGTAGTGCTAGAACAAGCGCCTCTTAACTCCGTCGATCGCTGTGATCGTTGTGGAGCCCAGGCCTATGTCCGAGCCACCTTGCTCTCCGGTCTCCACCTCTTCTTTTGCGCACATCACGCTAAGACCTACGCTGAAGGTCTTAAAGCGCAATCAGTACACATTCACGACGAAACCCATCGCCTAGCAAGCGAATAAGTTCTACTCGGCTTGAAATCCAGCCTCGCGATGTGAGCCATCGCAGTAGGGCTTCTCTTTAGAGTGGCCACAGCGACATAACGAGAAATCAGTCTTCGTCTCAATGACATTGCCTTCAGCATCAACGAAATCGACGGTTCCAGTGACGCGAACTGAGCCATTCGGTTTCACTCTCATAGTGACGCGATCAGACATCGTTCTCTCCCCTTTTCAGCAAGCTATGGATTAATCGAGGTAATCTCGTAGGGATTGAGACCTGGATGGGTGACGAAGCTTGGACATAGTCTTCGATTCGATCTGACGGATACGCTCACGAGTCACTCCATAGACCTTGCCAATCTCATCGAGGGTCTTGGGCTGCCCGTCAGTAAGACCGAAGCGCATCTTCACTACCCCTGCTTCACGCTCAGACATAGTGTCGAGGACTTTATGGAGCTCCTCTTGCAAGATGGTGAATGAAACCGCTTCAGCAGGGACGATCGCTTCAGAGTCTTCGATGAGATCGCCGAACTCGCTATCGCCTTCTTCACCGAGTGGGGTGTGAAGTGAAATCGGTTCGCGGCCATATTTCTGAACCTCAACGACCTTCTCAGGAGTCATGTCGAGTTCCTTAGCCAACTCTTCTGGCGTTGGCTCACGACCGAGATCCTGGAGCATCTGTCTTTGCACTCGAGCGAGCTTGTTGATCACCTCGACCATATGGACAGGAATACGAATGGTTCGCGCCTGATCGGCCATGGCGCGAGTGATCGCCTGACGAATCCACCAGGTTGCGTAGGTCGAGAACTTGTAACCCTTGGTGTAATCGAACTTCTCAACCGCGCGGATGAGGCCGAGATTTCCTTCTTGAATCAGATCCAAGAAGAGCATGCCGCGTCCGGTGTATCGCTTCGCTAGCGAGACGACGAGACGAAGGTTTGCCTCAAGGAGATGGTTCTTCGCGCGACGGCCATCTTCAGCGATCCACTCAAGTTCGCGCTTGAGAGCGCGATCCATCTTCTTATCCTTCGAGAGCTTCTCTTCAGCAAAGAGACCTGCTTCGATGCGCATTGCAAGTTCGACTTCAAGTTCAGCGTTGAGAAGAGCGACTCGACCGATTTGCTTCAGGTAATCCTTGACTGGATCTGCTGTAGCACCAGCGGTAAGGACGGTCTGAGGCGGAGCATCATCCTCTTCGGAATCCTTGAGGGTGAATTCACCCTCTTCCTTTTGGGACTCTTCGGTGAGATTGACGACGCGAACATCACCCTTATCTTCGCCCTCTTCGCCCTCGGTTGTTTCGGTCGTTAGTGACTCAAGATCATCGAGTTCGACTTCTTCAAGTTCGACCTCTTCGCCATCGACGACTACTTTCTTCGGGGCTGTCTCCTTGCTTGCAGCCGCGACTGGATTCTTCGCTGCCTTCATCGCCTCAAGTTCAGCCTTGGTGGGGAATCGGCGCGGACCACTCTTTACTGCCGTGGCATCTGAAGCTTTTGCCGCCTTGAGTGCTTCAAGCTCTGCTTTGGTTAGGAATCGCTTTGGAGCGGCAGCCTTCTTCGCCGCTTTCTTGGCCTTCGGCTTTGGAGCAGGTTTAGCAATGGTGCGAATCGGAGCGAACTTCGATGTGCTCGACTTGGCTGGCGCGCTCTTCTTCTTGCTTGGCTTATTACTCTTAGCTTTCGCAGCCGCCACTTTCTTCTTTGGCTGCTTTTTGGGCGCACGAGCTACAGGCAAGATGAGTCCTTTGGTTTTTTCGCCTTCGGATCGATTCCGTTGGTCGTAATCCTTTTGGGTGCAGGCATATTATAAATTATCCACAGCCCACCGCGAGCCAGAATCGCCGTTATGGAAGCGCTTTCAGGGCCTTTCTGATGATCTCTCCGACCCGATCGACCTCGATCAAGAAGCCATCGTGACCGAATGGCGAGGAAATGACCTCAACTTCAGCAAGACCGAGTACCGCCTCGGCTATATCTCGCTGTAGCCGTGGCGGAAAGAGGCGATCGGTATCGATCGAGACGACTGTTGTCTTTGCCTCAACCCGAGCTAGAGCCGTTGCAACGCCACCTCGCCCTCGACCGACATCGTGGGTCATCATCGCTCTGGTGAGGGCAATGTAGGTGTTAGCATCGAATCGCTTGTTGAGTTTTAAGGCATGATGATCGAGGTAGGACTCGACTTGGAACCTGCCATCACCTTGATCCAGTGCACCAAAACGCATATCCATCTCAAGCTCGGTGCGATAGGTCAGGTGTGCAATGCGCCGTGCGATTCCCATCCCTTCTTCCGGCCCCTTCTCACTTTCATAGTAGTCACCGCCGTAAAAGTGGGGATCGTTCAGAATGGCGCGAAGTTGGATCGAAGCGGTTCCAATCTGATCGCCAGTCGCAATCGCAGAAGAACCGATGGTGCAGATGGCAGCGACTGCATCAGGGTAGGTGATTGCCCATTCAAGTGATCTCATGCCACCAAGCGAAGGTCCTACTGCGAGAAGAAAACGTGAGATTCCAAGCTTCTCGGCAAAGAGTCGCTCAGCCAAGACCATGTCTCGAATGGTGATTTCGGGGAAACGCGATCCATATCGACGACCGTCGGGAGCAAGGGATGAGGGCCCAGTGCTCCCCTGGCATCCGCCAACCACATTGGGGCAGAGGACGAAGTATCTATCGGTATCGAATGGCTTTCCTGGGCCGACCATGTTCGGCCACCAACCATTCACATCAGACCAGCCCGTCAGAGCGTGATTGATGAGAATCGCATTCGATCGATCAGAGTTGAGTCTTCCCCAACTCTGATACGCAATGGTGACAGGCGAGAGGACTGCGCCATTCTCCAGTGGCAACCTTTCAAGCGTTAAGAATTGACGCTCCCCCGGATCATGATGTTCTAACCATGCTCCAGTTACCACTGTTGCATTGGAAGGGTCAGGTGACATCTACTTTGCGCCCGCCGCTTCGAAACCTCTCTGAAGGTCAGCGATGATGTCATCGATATTCTCGAGTCCGAGACTCAGTCGAACTAGTCCTGGGTTGACGCCAGCATCTTGTTGTTCCTCAGCAGTGAGTTGTGAGTGGGTCGTCGATGCGGGATGAATCGCCAAAGATCGCACGTCACCGATATTGGCGACATGAGAGAAGAGTCTGAGCGCTTCGATGAACTTCTTTCCAGCCTCAACGCCACCCTTGATCTCGAAAGAGAGAACGGATCCAGAGCCCTTAGGCGCATATTTCTTTGCAAGGGTATGCCACGGCGAAGAAGGTAACGATGCGTAATTGACTCGCTCGACCTCCGGTTGACTCTCAAGCCACTTCGCCACAGCAGATGCGTTCGAAATATGGCGTTCCATGCGAAGTGAGAGTGTCTCTAATCCTTGTGCCAAGAGCCAAGCGTTGAAGGGGCTTACCGCCGCGCCGATATCGCGCAGCGAGGTCAATCGAATCTTGAAGATGTACGAGAGATTCGCACCGAATGGTGAGCCGACTCCAAGCGCTTCTGCGTAGACGAGACCGTGATAGCTCGGATCCGGTTGATTGAATTGCGGGAATCGTTCTGGATGCTTGGCGTAGTCGAAATTGCCCGCATCGACGATCGCACCAACGACTGCATTTCCATGACCTGAGAGGAACTTCGTTGCTGAGTGGACGACGACATCTGCACCATGTTCTATAGGGCGGATCAAGAATGGCGTCGCAACAGTGTTATCCACGATCAATGGAATGCCTGCAGCATGAGCAACACCTGCGATTGTCTCGATATCGAGCAGGTCATTCTTTGGATTGGCGATGGTCTCGCCGAAGAGTGCTTTGGTATTGGGCTGGATCGCCTTCTTCCAACTCTCTGGGTTGGTTGGGTCATCGACGAAGGTGACCTTGATTCCGAACTTTGGAAGTGTGTAATGAAAGAGGTTATATGTCCCGCCATAGAGCGAAGGCGAGGAGACGATGTGATCGCCCGCTTCTGCCACGTTGAGGATGGCAAATGTCGTCGCAGCCGAACCTGAAGCCACAAGTAGCGCTGCGACTCCCCCTTCAAGGGATGCGATTCGTTGTTCTACCGCATCCTGCGTTGGGTTCATGATGCGGGTGTAGATGTTTCCAAGCTCCGCAAGACCAAAGAGGTTCGCAGCATGATCGGTATCGCGGAATTGATAGGCCGTGGTTTGGTAGAGCGGCAGCGCTCGTGAACCAGTGACCGGATCTGGCTGTTGACCAGCATGGATCTGACGAGTTTCAAACGCTGCATCGGAGACATCAAAGGGTTTACGGGATGACATCAAGGACCTCCTTGTAGTGAAGGGGGCCTGACTTCGTTGTGACAGACCCGCGCTTGCGCAATGACGTTCATTGCGCCTGGTCTTCACCCGGAGCACCCCACCGCGGTGGAGGGTTGCCGTCCAGTTAGCCGGGGCTTTCGAAATAGTCCGAACTGGAACTCGTGACCTGGTCACAATGTAATGAGTAAAGCGGTGCTTGTCTAGTACTTACTCCGAACCGATCGAGCCTTCTATTCGTTCCAGCACTGCTGCGAGCGCGATTGCTACCTGATCGAATCCTGAGTGGGGCTGGAGAGTGTGATCAAGGAAGGTGTCTGCTCGCGTCTCCATCATCACCGAAAGTACACGTGAATCTTTTCCGTAATGTCTCAGCGGAACGTATGTTCCTGCATAGGGCTCGTTCTCAAAGCAGTCGCCTATCTTGCCGAACTCGGTGAAGAAGATATCGGCAAGCCACCTTGGTGTGTGAAAGGAATCCGTACCCACGCACATTGCCGGCCTCTTCTGACCATGATTGACTGCATTGGCATGTTGATGGGCGCGATAGGAGTGGACATCGACGATGACCGCCTTACCAGTTGATTGAACTCTCCGATCGACAAGCTCAGTGAAGGCAGCTGCATAAGGGTGGAAGTACTTCTTAAGCAGAGCGGTGGGATCGAAATTCTCTGCGCGCAACTGCGCCCCTGAAGTCGTCTTGAGGTAGACCGCTCCCATTCCAACTTTGTTCATCACTTCACGATCATCAGGAAATCGTTCTGGATCGATGACGAAGCGCGAGGTTCGATTGATGAAAAGTGATGGACGCGCGCCATTGAAGAAGGTAAGGGCGCGTAGCGCCAATTGATCGGTCAGGGAATCGACTGCTTCATCGAGCTCGAGTTCTAGCTGATCATCGGATAAGAGGATCTCCGTGCGGACCTCATGCGGAATCACACGAGACGGATGTGGCAGATGAAGGATGATCGAAGACTCAAGGTCTCCTTCGACGACTTCGAAGCTTTCGAAGGTCAAAGTCGTCCAGCTTCATGGATACGACGCAGAAAATCCTTGGTCTCACCCAATTGTGGGTTCTCAAGGATCTCGGTGGGAGTTCCCCACTCCAGGATCCTCCCCCTGTGAAGGAAGCAGACTTCATCCGCCACCTGCTTTGCAAAACCCATCTCATGGGTGGCAAGGAGCATCGTCATCCCATCGCTCTTGAGGTCGCGTACCAAACTTAATACTTCATTGACCAAGACTGGATCGAGCGCAGAGGTGATCTCATCGAGTAGGAGCATCCGCGGGTGGAGCGCGAGGGATCGGATGATGGCAACGCGCTGCTGCTGTCCGCCACTGAGGCGATCTGGATATTGATGGGCTTTGTCTTTGAGTCCAAATCGCTCGAGCAGAATGAAGGCTTCAGATTCTGCTTGTTCCCTAGCCATCCCCCTGGCGCGGATCGGAGCAAGTGTGATGTTCTCAAGCACCGACATATGCGGGAAGAGATTGAAGGCCTGGAAGACCATGCCAAACTTCTTACGCACCTCATCGACATCGGCTTCGACTGCCGTGATGTCTTGGCCATCAAGGGTGATGACGCCATCATCGATCTGCTCTAAGAGATTGATGCAGCGAAGCAGAGTGGATTTTCCCGATCCTGATGAACCGATGAAGACCGTCGCCGTGTGCTCTGGAACTGTGAAGGAGATATCTTCGAGGACGACTTCGGAACCGAAGGCTTTACGTACTCGATCGACTTTGAGGATATCGCTCATCAGGCATTCCCTTGAGCATTCTGACGTTCGATCGATTTGCGTAAGGTGCGATCGGTGAAACGAGTCAAAGGAATCGTAACAAGAAGGAAGATGATCGCCGCCATCACATAGGGCGTGTAATTGAAGGTCCTACTGCTGGCTATCTGTGCGGCACGGATCGCATCGGTGACACCAAGGATCGAAACCAGACCGGTGTCCTTGATGAGGGCTACGAGGTCATTGAGAAGCGGTGGCGTCACTCGCCTCAGAGCCTGCGGCAAGATGACATGGCGAAGGGTCTGAAAGTGGCTCAAACCAAGTGAGCGAGCTGCTGCTCGTTGGCTGGGATGGACTGTGAGGATTCCACTTCGAATCACTTCCGCAACGTAGGCGGTGTAGGTGATGATCACCGCAAGCGTGCCAAGGACCAAGACATTGTTGGTCACGCCCTCGAGACGTAGCGCAGGGATTCCAAAGCCCACGAGCAGGATCACCAAGAGCATCGGGATCCCGCGGAAGAGGTCCACATAGGCAGTTGCCAAGATCCGAAACGGCGTCAAAGCAGGCGTCCTCGATGTTCGAATCAGTGCGATCGTCAGCCCCAAGATCGCGACAGATGTTCCCGCGATCGCGGTGAGCAAGACGTTGGTGCCAAAACCAAGGATGATCTTGGGCAGAACTTCAACGCCATAGGCCCACGCGAAGAATGTCTCCGATAGGGATTTCCATCCAGGCGAAGTGACGATGACGATGGCAAGGGTTCCGAGGACGAGAACACTTGAGAAAGAAGCAATGAGCGCGTTCTTCTTGTTGCGCTTCTTACGAGCAGCGCGGCGAGCTAATTCATGTTCGCTCGGTTGCCACGGCCCACCAAAGTCATAGGGCGTAGCGCCAAGGTCATCCTCGGAACTACGCCCCATGTTTCTAACTACTTCTCTTCAGCTGCTACTTCAGGACTGGCGCACCTGCGGAGGCTGCCAACCATTGATCAGTGATCGCGGCAAGGGTTCCATTGTCACGAATCGCATCGACTGCAGCAGTGACGCAAGAAGTGATCGGGCTGTCCTTGGCGAGCAAGAGACCTGCGCCATCATCATTGGCAGCGGAATTCTCCAGCTGTCCGACGATGATGCCCTTCGGTACCTCTACCGCTGAGAGATAGAAGGCAGTTGGCAAGTCAACGACGAGGCCATCGATCTGGCCATTCTTGAGCGCGGCAACTGCTGCTGCGTTGTCGTTGAAGACCTGTGGTGTGAGACCAAGCTGATTCTCGATCGCATCAAGAGAGGTTGAAGCAACGGCTGCGCCGAGCTTTGGAGACTTGGCCTGAAGTTCAGCGATGCTGGTTACGCCCTCGATCTTGCTTCCCTTGAAGGAGACGATCGATTGATTGGACTTGTAATAGGCGCTGGAGAAGTCGACGACCTTCGCGCGCTCTTCAGTAATCGAGTACTGCTGGATATTGAAATCGAAGGTCTTTGGTCCTGGTGCGATTGCGCCATCGAAGGTTGTACGAATCCACTTGACCTGATCTTCGCTATAGCCGAGCTCGCTAGCGACTGCATAGGCGACAGCTGCCTCAAAACCTTCACCTGATTCAGGTGCATCATTGAGGACCCATGGTTCATAGGCTGGCTCGCCGGTCGCAATGGTCAAGACTCCTGCCTCGACTGTCGCGAGATCACCTGGGGTGCATTCGCTGCTCGCTGATGATGTCTCGTCCGTTGATGAGCTACATCCGCTCAGAGCGAGCGCTGCGAAGATGATCGCAACAAGTGAGAGTTTGAACTTCTTTGAAGTGAACTTCATGAACTGCCTTTCCATATCCGATAAATTCAAACGCCGGACCTGGCAATGTTTGGCAGACCCGCGCTTGTGCAGTGACCTTCACTGCACCTGGTCTTCACCCGGAGCACCCCACCGCGGTGGAGGGTTGCCGTCCAGTCAGCCGGGGCCTTACGAAAAGGTTCGAACTGGAACTCGTGACCTGGGGCGTAACTTAAAGGTCCGCCCCCTTACATGTCTAGCGGGAAACACTCTCCAAGCCGTGCGCCTCGGCGACAGCTTCGTAATAGATCTTCCCTTGATGGACGTTGAGTCCTAGAGCCAAATTCGCATCGTCGTCCATCGCCTTCGCCCAGCCCTTGTCCGCGAGTGCGAGCGCATAACGAAGCGTCACATTGGTGAGCGCGTAGGTCGATGTGTTGGGAACTGCGCCCGGCATGTTGGCAACGCAGTAGAAAGTGGATCCATGGACCGGGAATGTTGGATCGGCATGGGTGGTCGGCTTCGAATCCTCGAAACAACCACCTTGATCGATAGCGATATCAACGAGGACGCTACCTGGTTTCATTCGCTTGACCAGGTCATTGGAGACCAAACGGGGCGCCTTCGCACCATGGACCAGAACGGCACCGATGACGAGGTCGGCACCAAGGACCTGATCTTCGATCTCATAAGAGTTCGATGCCAGGGTTCGTACATTCCCCTGGAAGAGCTCATCGAGTTCAACCAGTCGACGAGCGTTGACATCAAGAATCGTTACATCTGCGCGCATACCGTGGGCGATGGTTGCGGCATTGACTCCAGCTACGCCACCGCCGAGGACCACTACTTTGCCTGGACGTACCCCTGGAACGCCGCCAAGGAGTACTCCACGTCCGCCATTGCTCTTTTGAAGCGCGGTCGCGCCGACTTGAACCGCCATACGTCCTGCAACTTCACTCATGGGAGCAAGGAGTGGCAAGTAACCATTGACTGTCACAGTCTCATAAGCGATCGCAGTGATGCCACTCTTGATCAGGGCGTCAGTGCAATCACGAGATGCTGCCAAGTGAAGATATGTGAAGAGGATCTGTCCTTCACGCATCAACGGATACTCCGGAGCAATCGGTTCCTTGACCTTCATGATCATCTCTGCGCGTGACCAGACCTCTGCCGCAGTCGCGACGATCTCTGCACCAGCGGCACGGTAAGCGTCATCGCTGATGGCTGAACCTGCACCTGCATTGGTTTCAATGACGACCTTATGACCGTGATTGACGAATTCCTTTACACCAGCCGGTGTGATCGCTACGCGATACTCGTGATTCTTGATTTCTTTAGGAACGCCAACCAGCATTTCTCACTCCCTGATCCGTCATTGGATTGCCTAGAAAATCCTACATTTGAAATCCTACTCCGGAACTATCACCAACTATTGATCGAAGATCGCTGAGGTAATTTTCGGATGTAGCTCTGTTCGCATAGTGGCAAACGTTTCTGCCGGCCATCCAGCGGCAAAGACTCGTTTGAGTAGAAGAGCTAACGGATACTGTGAATCGGCGCTGAGTGCAGTTTCTAGAGCACTCTCTGCGAGATGGTTGTCGCCAAGTTCATACGCTGTGGCAGAGAGCAGAGTCGCCGGCGGAGCGATGAAAGAGGTGGGCGCGATGCGCACAACCCATCGCCAGAATTCGACATGTCTTTCAAGCTCTTCGCCCTTCATACATCCCAAGGCGAAATCACGGACTTGAAGATCTCGTAGCCTCATCAAGAGGAGCGCGAGATCTGCAGAGTCTGGAGTGAAAGCGTCGCTTGCGAATCCTTGGAGGAGTCGCTCCAAGACTTCGACGCCTTGACGTTGACCTGGCCTTGGATCGTGGCGATAGTCGAGTTCGGTTAAGAGTTCTAATTCGAGCGATATCGATTCATTGAGTGCGCTGACGAGATCGTCATCTGAGAAGGAGGCTGAAAATGTGGTTTCTGTATTCATGACCGAAAGATGCTCGCTCGCTGACCCTCTCGCTTCTCATCTGAGCGTCATCTGGGGATTCGCTCTTCGTTGTGGATTGATCTGATTCCCCTTGCAAGTTAACCCACCGCTCGATGCGGGGCCACCCGTACATCGAGTGATTTTGAACTTGTCTGACGAATCACGCCATTGATCGGACTCTTCACTCCGGCAACTGTGAACTCACCGCTCCAGGTCGTGATCAGCTTGACCTCTTTGATTCCTGAGTCCTTATAAGTGAATGTATTGCTGGGAATGGGATAGGGAGTTCCCGGCGACTTTGTCGTTCTCACCTCTTGCACGGTGTCATTGCCGTATCGCCATTCAAAGCTTGGAGTCAGCTCAAGACGTACCGGAACTCCCGCTACCCGAAGCGTTACATCGAATGAGGTCGGGGTCGTACTCCAAAAGTAGACCGGACGCCCGACGACTACCCCATTCGATGGTTGGGTGTGAAGTGCACCGATAGGAATGAGTTGACTGACGCGATCCGAGAGCGAGGCAGTGACGACGCGCGTCGAGCTATTGGTAGGTCGCGTGATTCGATTTCTCGCTCTCGTGAGAGCCGCCTTACGAGCTGCTTCACGCCACGCTGCATAGAGGTCGGGGTGGTAAGGAATCCAGGTGCGATTCGGATCGGAGATAGCGCTAAAGGATCCTGAAACGGCGGGCAACTTCTTCGCCTCACGTTTCTCTCTGCTCGTTCCAGGGGTTTGGATCGAGACGACGATCTCATCGCTCTCATCGTCAGCAGTCACAGAGATGCAACTCTCCGATTGACACTCCTCGGCTTGAGATGAATGTGCTGGTGCTATGACCAGTGATGTGACCAGAGCTATCGAGAGCAGGATCCTTGTGAACATCGCGTCACCATAGGTTTCCACTGACAAGACTCGAGCTCGATCATCGCAAGATGTGGAAAGAATGATGCTGTGGAAAACTCTGCATATGGTGGCTCGAGATGGTGATGGCTGGATCGACTGCCGCTGCGGTAACCGACATTGGGGTCTTCATGGCGCAGCGGGAATCCTACTGATTCGCTCGTCTCAGGTATTGCTGCAGTTAAGAGCTCCCTGGGTACATAACGGTGGAACCTGGGGAATCCCTGGCGGTGCGCGCGATTCCCACGAGAGTTGGCAAGAGGCTGCTATCAGAGAAGCAGCCGAGGAGATCGGAATCTTTGCCGAGATGATCGATCTTGAATCATCACAGTCTTACTCTGATGATCACGGCGACTGGCGATATGAGACGCTCATCGTGCGCGCCCTCGATCATTTGGAAATTGGTGAGGGTAATCATGAGACAGTCGAAGTTCGCTGGGTCGAAGTAGCGAGCGTTGAGCAGATGCCGTTACATCAAAGCTTTGCCATCGCTTGGCCGCGCATCAAGGCTCTGATCCAAACGTCGTAACGACTCTTTGACGAGTGAACCATCCTCTGTGCGCCAGAAGGGTGGCATGGAATCGATGAGGATCCTTCCGTAACGCTTTCTGGTGATCCGAGAATCAAGGATCGCAACAACGCCACGGTCATCGATCGAGCGAATCAATCGTCCACTCCCCTGAGCCAAGAGAAGTGCTGCTCGTGGAAGAGAGACATCCATGAAACCTGATCCACCAGCGCTATCAGCGACCTCGCTTCGAGCCGCCATGACGGGGTCATCGGGGCGGGGAAACGGAATCCGATCGATGGCGACCAGAGTGCAGGCGGCGCCTGGAACATCCACGCCCTGCCAGAGCGAGATGGTTCCAATCAGAATCGAACGATCTTCTCGTGCGAAGCGCTCCACGAGAGAGCCGACAGGATCACCTCGCCGTGCTGTGATGATCGGAAATTCGAGATCTGCCAAGACTTTCCGAAGATGAAGGTCTGCAGCTTCCACGCCGCGCCAAGATGAGAAGAGGGCAAGAGTTCGGCCACCTGCAGCCTCAATGAGTTCGCCCAATTCCTCCAAAGCTTCACTCGTCGGCCCTTCTCTCGAAGGCTCTGGAAGGTGCGAGGCGAGATAGAGCATCCCTTGTTTTTCGAAATCGAATGGTGAGCCGACATCCAAGGTCTGAAGATTCTCAAGTTCAGTGATTCCAAGCCCTCGCTTGACCGACTCGAAACTCCCACCCACTTTCAAAGTGGCGCTTGTGGCAATGACCGGGCCTTGTGAGAAGAGATTGGAGGCGAGGACTTCTGAGACCGAGAGAGGCGCTAGATAGAGCGTATTGAAGTTCGGTTCATACCAGAGCACGTGGGAATCATTGAGCTTGAGCATCTTCTGCGTGACGGTCTTGATCTCATTGATCGCTCCTTTGACTCGAGCCCTCTCGGCAAGGAGATCGATGTTCTCCACTGATTCCTCACTCGCCAACTTCTGAGAGATGGTTTCACTCACCTCTTTGACGCGACGAATGGCATCTTCGAGCGATTCTGGAAGCTCTGGAAGGCGCCGCTGCTCGCTTTGCGCAGAGAGGAAGTGGTCACGAAAGTGTGCCATCTCATCATCAAGCTCTTCCCCAGCGAGAGTGAGATCATGTCCCGGACCAGAGGCCTTCTCACCGGCATACTTTCGATACATCGATGCAGCGCGAACCACTCGGGCAGAGGTCAACTCCTCTGTGACCGCTTGCGTCGTGCGGTCGACGAAATCGTGAGCCTCATCCAAGATCACCACATCGCGATCGGGAAGGATGGGATGGGAATCAACTACCTCAATCGCGAGAAGCGTGTGGTTGGTGACGACGACGTCTGCAGTTTGAGCCTTCGCCTTTGCAAGAACCGCGAAACAACTACTGCCAAAGGGGCACTCTTCAGCGCCCATGCACTCACGGCCACTGACGGAACTTGCAGCCCAAACTCTGCGATCGACCTCGGGTGCATCATCTCGATCTCCAGAGATACCCTCTTTCTTGCTCCACTCTCGAAGACGTTTCGCATCTTTCTCCAAGGTCGATACTTCGATGATCGCTTCCGCATAGAGGTCGGGGGTTCCGAAGAGCTTTTGTTTGCAGAGGTAATTTCCGATTCCTTTATAGACAGCAAAGCTGATCTCGCGCCCTAGTGATCTCTCAACGCTCTCTTTGACTCGAGGTAGGTCACGATCGACGAGTTGACGCTGTAGCGCCAAGGTTGCCGTTGCAACAAGGGCTCTCTTTCCGCTGACGAGGGCGGGGATGAGATAGGCAAGCGATTTTCCAGTACCGGTTCCAGCTTGGACGAGGAGATGATTTCCAGAGTCGATGGCTTCGCTGATCGCGTGCGCCATCTTCTTCTGACCTTCGCGTTCACTTCCACCTATGGAAGATACGGCTGCGTTCAGAGTCTTATCGAGTGATGATGATTCGACGCTCATGAGATGTTTTCATTTAAATACCCAGAAATGAATCAGCCCCCTTTCGGGGGCTGATTCTCTACTACTGATCAACTGCAACCAGATGTGGATCCACATCCTTCGCAGACATAACAAGCACCCGAAGGACGCATCTTGACACCGCAGGTCATGCAGAGAGGTGCATCGCTCTTGAATCCAGCGATCTTCTCAAGAAGCTCAGTGGATGATCCAACGCTTGAAGTATCAGGCGCAGACTTCGGTGCCTTTGCTTCAATGGTGATCTCTACCGGTGCCGCAACTGGAGCTGGGGCTGCAGTAGGTGTCGCAACCTGGGCATATTCACCGCTATCGAGTGCAGATGCGCGCTCTTGTGCGGTGTAAAGACCCATCGCTGAACGAGTTTCGAAAGGCAAGTAATCGAGCGCGAGCCGACGGAAGATGTAATCCATCATGGATTGGGCCATGCGGATGTCCTTGTCATCTGTCATACCTGCTGGCTCGAATCGCAAGTTGGTGAACTTCTCGACATAGGTCTCGAGTGGAACTCCGTATTGAAGACCAATCGATACTGCGATCGAGAATGCATCCATCACGCCGGCGAGGGTTGAACCCTGCTTACCGAGCTTGAGGAAGATCTCACCGAGCGTTCCATCTTCGTAGGTGCCTGCAGTGAGGTAACCCTCAGCGCCTGCAACTGCGAACGAGGTAGTCCGTGATGGACGTGACTTCGGAAGTCTCTTTCGCTCTGCTGGAGCCGGTGCAGAGACGGAAGAACTCTCTTCCTTCTTTGCTGCCTTGCCGTCAGAGAGTGGCTGACCAACTTTGCAATTGTCGCGATAGACGGCGAGCGCCTTGAGGCCGAGCTTCCATCCTTGGTAGTAGACCTCTTCGACCTCTTCGACAGTTGCAGTCTCTGGAAGGTTGACGGTCTTGGAGATTGCACCGGAGAGGAATGGCTGGCAAGCCGCCATCATTCTGACGTGGCCCATTGGCTTGATCGGGCTTGCACCCATCGCGCAATCGAAGACGTCATAGTGCTCCTTCTTCAGCCCTGGCGCATCGATGACATTTCCATGAGTTGAGATGTACTCAACGACTGCTTCGATGGTCTCGTCGGTATAGCCAAGCTTCTTGAGAGCCAAAGGAACGGTCTGGTTGACGATCTGCATCGATCCGCCACCGACCAACTTCTTGAACTTCACGAGTGCAAGGTCAGGCTCGATACCTGTCGTATCGCAATCCATCATCAAACCGATGGTGCCGGTTGGAGCAAGGACCGAAGCCTGGGCATTGCGCCAGCCATTGGTCTCGCCGATCTTGACGCCTTCTTCCCATGCCTTATTCGCCTCAGCCCAGACAGTGCGATCGATCTCAGAGACTGACTTCGATGAGAGTGAAGCCGCTTGATGCTTCTTCATGACGCGAGTGTGTGCTGCTGCGTTTCGCGCATAACCTTCGTATGGACCGACGATTCCAGCAAGCTCAGCGGAGCGACGATATGAGACGCCCGTCATCAATGAGGTGATGGAGCCGGCAAGTGCACGACCAGCATCGCTGTCGTAAGCCATTCCGCTCGCCATCAAGAGCGCACCGAGGTTCGCGTATCCGATTCCTAGCTGACGATATGCACGAGTGGTCTCGCCAATCGCTTCGGTTGGGAAATCAGCGAAGCAGATCGAGATATCCATTGCAGTGATGATCATCTCGACTGCCTTGGTGAATGACTTGGCGTCGAAGGAACCATCATCCTTGAGGAACTTCATCAAGTTGAGGGATGCAAGGTTGCATGATGAGTTGTCGAGTGACATGTACTCAGAGCATGGGTTCGATGCATTGATGCGACCGGTCTCTGGATTGGTATGCCAATCGTTGATGGTGTCGTCATATTGGATTCCTGGATCAGCGCATGCCCATGCTGCCTCTGCCATCTTGCGGAAGAGTTGCTTCGCAGAGAGAGTCTCGATGACTTCACCTGTTGCGCGAGCGCGAAGGCCGAAATCCTGGTCATTCTCGTAGGCACGCATGAACTCATCGGAGACGCGGACCGAGTTGTTCGCGTTCTGGTACTGAACGGAGATGATGTCCTTGCCGCCAAGATCCATATCGAAACCAGCATCACGAAGAACGCGGATCTTCTCTTCTTCTGCAACCTTGGTCTCGATGAACTCTTCGATATCTGGATGATCTACATCAAGGACGACCATCTTGGCAGCGCGACGAGTTGCGCCACCTGACTTGATGGTTCCTGCAGATGCATCTGCACCACGCATGAAGGAGACTGGACCGGAAGCGTTTCCACCAGAGCTCAGAAGCTCCTTTGCTGAACGAATTCGGGAGAGATTGAGTCCTGCGCCCGAGCCGCCTTTGAAGATCATTCCTTCTTCGCGATACCAATTGAGGATGGAATCCATGGTGTCATCGACGGAGAGAATGAAGCATGCGCTCACCTGCTGTGGCGCTGTTGTGCCGACGTTGAACCAAACTGGTGAGTTGAATGAGAAGACTTGGTGGAGCAACATCCACGTCAATTCATGTTCGAAGATCTCTGCATCTGCATCGGTTGCGAAGTATCCGAATTGTTTTCCAGCGCGGACGTAGGTGAGGACGACACGATCAATGACTTGGCGGAGCGACCATTCACGATTCTCATGTCCGACTGCACCACGGAAATATTTGGTGGTGACGATCGTTGATGCATTCACTGACCAGAAGTCAGGATATTCAACGCCACGTTGTTCGAAGATGACCTCGCCGCTCTTCCAGTTGGTCTGGACAACATCGCGTCTCTCCCATGTGACTTCGTCATATGGGTGCTTTCCTGCTGTGGTGTAAAGACGCTCGATGGTGAGGCCCTTGTTCTTCGACTTTGCCGAAGGGCGGTTGATGACCGTGTCTGACATTTCTATCGCTCCAATTTTCTCGTCTTGTTAAGTTGTTTTGATCCGCGGGGAAAAATCGCTTGGGGAAGCGTCAAACTTTTGGGAAAGATTCGCGGAGGAAGTTCGCGATGAAACGTTTGTTGCCGAAGGCATCGCTCGCAGTAATGCGATCTCGCCCTCGAAGTCGTCAAGGGAGGAGAAGTTACGGTAAACCGAGGCATATCGCAGGTAGGCGACCTCATCGAGTTCTCGGAGTGGCGCAAGGATTGCCATGCCTACCTCTTGAGCTTCGATCTCTGCCTGACCCGTCGCGCGCAAGGTCTCCTCTACACGCTGGGCCAAGAGGGCAAGATCATCTTCACTCACTGGTCGGTTCTGACAGGCCTTACGAACACCATTGACCACCTTCTCGCGGCTGAAGGGCTCTGTTGCCCCACTTCGCTTGATGATGGCAAGGATGGAGGTCTCCTGGGTTGAAAAGCGGGAGCCGCATTGAGTGCACTCACGACGACGACGGATTGCGCTGCCCTCTTCGACTGGCCGAGAGTCGATGACCCGGGAGTCATCGTGTCGGCAGAAGGGACAGATCATCGGCGTGTCGAACCTTTCAATCCTGGGAATGTGCCCGATGCGGGTGTATTCCAAAACTTCCTCAAAAGTGGCTGAAAACCACTAGGTGTGGAAGGTTATCGTAAATTCACCCCAACATCTAGTGGTAACTGTAGACCCATCGTTGAGGGTTTTGAATCAACCTACCCGCGTGTCGGGATGATCAAGCGTGCGCCAGCGTCAAGGTTGGGCGAGCTGAGCGCATTGAGCTCCAAGATCTTGGCAACGGTCTCGTCGGTATCGCCTCCGAGAGCGGTCGCAATCGACCAGAGCGTCTCCCCGGGAGCGACGATGACTACTTCGAGGTGCTCCGCTGATTTTTCACCCTCAGCACTTGCACCAGCAAAAGCGGAGTAACCACTCGCGATCAAGACTAAGAGTGAGAGCACAACTGCCAACCGAGAGACGAGTCGCCCGCGACGTGTCAATCGTGCACCGCGAAAACCATTGTTTTTCAATGATTTTTCGCTACCTTGGAATACAGGTAATGTCGTTTCGATCGCGTAACTTGCCATCTCGCACCCTCTTCGAATCAGGACCATCGACACCGGGGATAGTGTTCGAACACCTGTTCTAAAGTGAAAGGTACACCTCCCCACCGACACCGGCAAGTTTTTTTAGAACATTTGTTTGAATATTTCCCCCGCTTCCTCTAGCCTGCTCCCTATGAGCGAAATCCTCGAACTGCCTGACTCCCTCCCAGATGGCTCTGGTCTGACCCAGCGCCAACAAGCGATCCTGGAGGTGATTCGAAGGTCAGTGGAAGAGCGCGGTTACCCGCCGACAATGCGCGAAATCGCTCAGGCTGCTGGCCTAGCCTCCCCCTCCAGCGTCAAGTACCAACTCGGCGAACTCGAGGCGAAGGGCTTCATTCGTAGAGACCCCTCTCGTGGTCGAGCCGTGGAAATCAAGGAGATCTCTGAGGGTGGCGCCGAGGTAGCGAAGACCCATTCCGTGCCTTTGGTAGGCCGCATCGCTGCTGGAGCCCCGATCCTTGCCGAACAGGAAGTCGAAGAGGTCTTTCCACTACCTGCCTCTCTTGTCGGTGAAGGTGAGCTCTACATGCTCAAAGTCGTTGGCGACTCCATGGTCGATGCTGCAATCTGCGACGGTGACTATGTCGTTGTCCGATCCCAGAAGGATTGCAACAAGGGCGAGATCGTCGCCGCGATGATCGATGGCGAAGCGACGGTCAAGACCTTCTCCATGAAGAACGGCAAAGTCTGGCTCCTTCCAGCCAACGATAACTACGCCCCGATTCCGGGCGATAAGGCCGAGATCTTGGGCAAGGTAACCGCAGTACTGCGCTCAGTACGGTAATCAAGGTCACGGCTATTTAGGCAACACTTTTGTTGCGTTAATCGCCACCCTCTCATACTCTCCTCTCACGAGCTCACAACCATCGCCCGTGGCTTTCGCGAAGTCATGGGCACCCATGTGAACGAGAGGAATACTTTGAATAACAAGCGTTTTTCAACGCTCATAACTGCCCTGCTTGCAACCGTGCTGGGAGCAGCCCTGCTCTCCGGCTGCTCCTCAGAGGAGGGCTCGGCGAGCGAGTTGACGATCTACTCAGGTCGAAGCGAGGAGTTCATCGCCCCCTTCTTTGCCGAGTTTGAAGCCCAGACAGGCATCAAACTCAATGTCCGCTATGGCGATTCAGCTGAATTGGCAGCGCAACTCCTTGAAGAAGGCGAGAACTCCCCAGCCGATCTCTTCCTATCTCAAGATGCAGGCGCGCTTGGCGCTGTAGCGGAAGCGGATCTCTTTACGGATCTTGGGTCAGAGATCCTTGGCGCTATCGATGCGCGTTTCACATCCCCTGATGCGAAGTGGGTTGGTGTGACCGGACGAGCGCGAGTCTTTGCCTACTCCCCAGAGCGAGTCTCGCAATTACCTACCTCGTACAAAGATATGACCAACCCGATCTATAAGGGTCGCTTTGGTATCGCTCCCACGAACTCTTCTTTTCAAGCCTTTGTAACTGCGCTACGAATTTCTATCGGAGAAGCTCAGACCGAAGAATGGCTCTCTGCTCTGGTCGCAAATGATGCGAAGTACTACGAGAAGAATTCCATGATCGTCGAGGCCATTGAGAACGGCGAAATCGATCTGGGACTTGTCAATCATTACTACATCTTCGAAGTTGCGAAAGCTTTGGGGAGAGAGATCTCGGTCAAGGATGGATTCTTCGCCGATGGCGATCTTGGAAACATGATCAATGTCTCCGGCGCAGGCATCCTCGCTTCCTCCAAGAACTCGGCTACGGCTGCGCAATTGATCGAATATCTCCTACGTCCTTCGACTCAAGAGAAGTTCGTCACCGATACTAAGGAATATGCGCTCCTTGATGGCATCGCAGGCCCAACAGGTCTGCCCGCCCTCAACGAGATCAAGGCTCCGAGCGTTGACCTCAATGAGCTCAAAGACCTCAAGGCAACCCAGGACCTTCTCGTGAGGGTTGGTTTGCTCTGACAACAACAGTTCAGCCAGAGACCACTGAAGTCAAGCGCAGCAGCGCGCACTTCGGTGGTCTTCTGCTTACTGCCCTCCTTCTCTTCCTGGCAACGATTCCGTTCTTCTATCTCATCAATCGCGTTCGTACCATCTCGAGTCAAGAACTCGCAGATCTCCTCTTTCGCGCAAAGACCCTTGAGATCATCGCAAATACCGTTGCGCTCGCTCTCGTCGTTGCCGTCGCAGCAGTTGGAATCGGCACCCTCTTCGCAAGCCTTCTCTTCGCCAGCAATCTCAAGAGTCGGGGCTTTCTCCTTGCCATCTCTGCTCTCCCACTAGCGATTCCCTCATATGTATTCACCTACAGCTGGATCGCGATTTGGCCCTCTTTTCGAGGCTTCTGGGCCGCTGCTCTCGTCCTCACCTTCAGCACCATGCCCTACATCTTGCTTGCCGCCTTTGCCGCGTTGAGGAGGATAGACAAAGTTCAAATCGACGTTGCCCGTTCGCTGGGCTGCAATCGTTTCGAAGTCTTCATTCGAATCATCATCCCTCAGATCAGGAACTCGATCGCTGCAAGCACCTTGCTGGTGATTCTCTACGTCTTTAGCGACTTTGGTGCTGTCTCGCTCCTCGGTGTCGATACCTTCACTCGTTCGATTCAGAACCTCTATCGAGCCTCATTCGATCGGCAATCTGCAGCCGTTCTAGGATTGATGCTCATCGCCTTCGCTGCAATCCTCATACTCTCCGAAGAGCGATTACAGAAGAAGAACGTGATCTCGCGCTCTACCGCTCGGATCAAAGGTGATAGTGAACTCATCACGAAACCAGCTGCAAAAGCTCTCACTTTCACCCTTCTCTCCATCTATGCACTTCTCGCTCTCGCTATTCCGGCCTACGTCCTCACCTCACGGATGGTTGGCAACTTCGAAGGGATTGACTTCTCCTCTCTGGCAACCGCAACTCTCAATACGCTAACCGTTGCAACGCTGGGTGCAGTGATCGCAATTCTCTTCGCCCTTCCATTGGCATTCACCATCATCGTTTCAAAGAATCGCCTCGCACTTCTCACCGAGAAGGTGGTCTTGATATCCCATGCGCTTCCCGGTGTCGTCTTGGGACTCGCTTTAGTCTCTGTCTCAGCGCGCTTCTCCTGGCTCTACCAGACGATCGGACTCCTAGGTTTTGCATACGCGCTCCTCTTCCTTGCAAAGGGTGTCGGTGCAACGCGAACGAGTATTGAACGAGTACCAGTGGGCCTGAAGGAAGTTGCAACCACTCTCGGGGTCTCTCCTCTGGAGACGTTGCGGCGGGTAACCATCCCGCTCGCAGCTCCAGGAATCGGAGTTGGATTCCTACTCATCTTGCTCACTGCAATGAAGGAGTTGCCTGCCACCTTGATGCTTCGCCCCACTGGGTTCGACACTCTTGCCATCGAGATTTGGAGTCAGGCCTCCATCAATCGATTCAATGAAGCAGCTCCTTATGCCTTCGTTCTGATTCTGATTGCTGCGATCCCAACCTTTATCCTTTCCCGTCCAGATAGGCAGTATCAAGAGCGAGCCGCGAGAGGAGAGGATCTATGACTCCTTCAAGCTCCTCTGCGCCGACTTCACTTGAAGTAACTTCTTTGACCGTCAACCTTGGCGGACGTAAAGTCCTTGATGACCTTTCGATCACCATTGAGGCAGGCACTTTCACCGCCATCCTGGGCCCGAGTGGGTGTGGAAAGACCACGCTGCTTCGCGCGATCGCAGGACTCGTGGCCCCAGACTCGGGAACCATTCGCTTTGGAAAGCAGCTGGTAAGCGTCTCTAGCTTGGTCCTTCCACCACATAAGCGTCGCATCGGCTACGTCCCACAAGAAGCTGCTCTCTTTCCACATTTGAGCGTCGCCCAGAACATCGCCTTCGCGCTCGATAAGGAGAACTACACCAAGGATCGACGTCGCGCGATTGTCAATGAGATGTTGGATTTGATCGGACTAGCCCACTTTGGGGATCGAATGCCAAGTCAACTTAGTGGTGGCCAACAGACTCGTGTGGCTCTCGCTCGTGCACTCGCAATCGAACCGAAGATCGTCTTACTCGATGAGCCTTTCTCCGCCCTCGATGCTGCACTTCGCAATGAACTGCGCGAAGAAGTCTCCACTCTTCTGAAGAAGCGAGAGACGACGACCTTGATGGTCACCCACGATCGCGAAGAGGCCCTCGTCACCGCAGACATGATTGCTCTGATGCGCGAGGGAAAGATCGTTCAACATGGAACGCCGGCCGAGGTCTATTTCGCCCCTGCTACTCCCTATGCAGCAGTGAGTACCGGCGATGCGCTCGTTCTGCCTGCCAAGCGCGACGGAGAGAAGGTCTTCCATCCACTGACAGCTGGTGTCTCATCAGAGTCGAGTGAGAGTGGAACGATTGTCATTCGCCCAGAGGAGATTGCTGTCAGCTTGGATTCAACTCGTGGTCAACGCGCCATCGTCACCAAGATCGAGTACTACGGACACGATGCCGTCATTGAATTCGGTTTGATCGAATCCGCTTATTTAGGCACGCTCAAAGCGCGTATCACTGGCCATAGCGAATTTCACCTCGGTCAGTCGATCTACGTCGATCACCAAGGACCGATTCGCTGGTTTGCTAACGCGTAAAGCCCGAAAGCTCCACTTCAAGCCTCTTATCGACTCGACCCTTGATGCGGGTCCCACTCTCCTCATGGCTTTCCGAATCGATCTCACCCAAGAGATGGAATTTGTTCACTAGATCCCCTCGGCTGTAAGGGATGACGACCTCAATCTCAATCGCTGGATGTGGGAGCGCAGATTCGATCGCGGCCTTGAGTAGGTCGATGCCCATTCCGCTCTTAACACTGATGGCGAAGGAATCGCGTTCAGTACGGAGCAGATGATCCAAGGTGTCGGGGTCGGCGATATCGGCCTTGTTCACTGCCAAGATCTCTGGAATTCCAGCAGCACCAATCTCCCTGAGAATGGATCGCACCGATTGAATCTGACCAAAGGGATCAGGGCTACTGCCATCGACCAAGTGAACGATCAAATCTGCATGGAGGACTTCTTCGAGGGTTGATTTGAAGACTTCGACGAGTTGTTCAGGTAGATCCCGAACGAATCCGACGGTATCGGCAAGAGTGTAGATACGTCCTTCTTTCGTCTCGGTTCGTCTCACTGTCGGCTCAAGGGTTGCAAAGAGAGCGTCTTGAACCAAGACTCCTGCCCCAGTCAATCGATTGAGGAGCGAGGACTTTCCTGCGTTGGTGTATCCCGCGATCGCAACCGAGGGGACACGATTCTCATCTCGCTCTTTGCGTTTGGTATCACGAGCGGTCTTCATCTCTTTGATCTCGCGACGAAGCTTTGCCATTTTGTCCCGGATGCGGCGACGATCAATCTCGATCTTCGTCTCGCCAGGGCCGCGACTACCGATTCCGCCTGTGCCACCGGCCTGACGAGAGAGCGACTGACCCCAGCCGCGAAGCCTCGGCAAGAGATAGCTCATCTGGGCGAGTTCCACCTGCGCTTTTCCTTCACGACTCTTCGCATGTTGAGCGAAGATGTCGAGGATCAAGGCGGTGCGATCTACAACCTTTACTTTGACTCGATCCTCTAGGTTCTTCAATTGCGAAGGGCTCAACTCACCGTCGCAGATCACAGTATCCGCGCCACTTGATTTCACGATCCCCTTGAGTTCTGCCACCTTTCCAGAGCCGATGAAAGTCGCCGGATCAGCCTTATCCCGCCTTTGAATCAGCGCATCAAGGACTTGTGAGCCCGCCGTCTCAGCGAGTGAGGCAAGTTCAGTCATCGAGTTCTCTGCATCCTCGGCAGTACCGGTAGTCCACACTCCTACCAAGATGACTCGCTCAAGTTGAAGGCGACGGTATTCAGCCTCGGAGATATCGGTGAGTTCTGTTGAAAGGCCCTGTACGCGACGCAACGCCTGACGATCTTGCAAGAGCAACTGAGTCGACTCAAAATCATCCGGTTGAAACGAGTTGAGCGCGATCTCGCTCTCGCCTAGATCTTCAGCCAACTCTTGATCTAGCTCTGCTTCCAGTCTTTCGCTCTCCGCCAAGAGAGAGTCGTAATCAAACTCTTTCATATCACTTCATGAATTCTTCGATATCAACATCTCGAACCAACACCGCAGGACCGGTAAGCGTGGCATTTGAATGTGGATCGATATCTACGACGAGTCGACCGCCTGGCGCGTGGATGACCCAGGAGATCGGCAGCTTCTTACCCCTTTTCAGTGTTGCAGCGAGTGCAACAGCGCAGGTGCCAGTTCCGCACGATTTGGTCTCGCCACTACCTCGCTCATGTACTCGCATACGCAGTTCGCCGTTGTCGAGAAACTCCACGAATTCGACATTGACGCCATCTGGATATTCATCTTCCGGTTCCACACGAGGTGCCTCAGTGAGTGAACCAACATCTTCGATCTTCCCAACGAAGACGACGGCATGTGGATTTCCCACATCGATGTTGAAGCCATGGAAGGTGTGACCATTCTGCTCGGCAGTGATCTCCCCAGGTACTTCGCTGACTTGACCGAGATTGACTGATATATCCCCCAGATCAGGGACTTTGAGGAACTTATTTCCATCACGCGTTGCAATCGAGAAGATCCCTGATGCTTGATGGCCGCGATCGACGAGGTAGCGCGCCATGACTCGCACGCCGTTACCGCACATCTCTGCGATCGATCCGTCAGCATTGCGATAATCCATGAACCAGCGATTCTCTCGCTTGGTGATACGGATCAAACCATCGGATCCGATCCCGCTCTCACGGTTACAGATCGATCTCACCTGATCTGCAGAGATGGTCAACTGATCGTTTGGATCAAAGACCAGGACGAAGTCATTCTCTGTCCCATGACCATAGGTTGCAGTGATTGGCATTAGCAGAAGCGTACCTTTCCCATGCTCACCACATGCTTACCCCAAAAATCTTCGAAACTTCTTCATAACTTGATTGCCCAAGAATTAGAGGCGACTGAGAATCGTTTCGATACGTCCCGCAAGGCTCGGTTCCTTGATCCAAGTAATTCGCTCGTCGCGAGAGAACCAGGTCTCTTGTCGCCTGGCGTATGCACGGGTCGCTCGCTTGGTCTCCTCTTTTGCTTCGACCTCTGAGATCTTTCCCAATGTGAAATCGATAATCTGCGCGTACCCGATTGCCGCACGGGCAGTTCGCCCTTCAAGGATCCCCTTTGCGATCAACGCTTCGACTTCATCGATGAATCCTTGCTCCCACATGCTCTCAACACGAAGGTCGATTCGCTCCTTGAGAGTCTCACGATCCATGACGAGTCCGAACTGTCGTGCGGCGGGATAACGCCCCTCTCCTTTTCGCGGTAGGTGGGCAGTAAATGGTTTTCCTGTGATCTCGATGACCTCGAGCGCCCGAACCACGCGCCTGAGATTCTCTTTCGCGGTAGGTGGGCAGTGAATGGCTTCCCTGTGATCTCGATGACCTCGAGCGCCCGAACCACGCGCCTGAGATTCTCTTTCGGTATTGCTGCCGCAGCTGCAGGGTCGAGGAGAGTCAATCGTCGATGCATCTCATCTACGCCAACTCTTTCGCCCTCTCTTAGGAGCCTCTCACGCACCTCAGGATCGGTATCAGGGAATTGAAGATCGTCGAGGAATGCTTTGATGTAGAGACCAGTGCCCCCGACGAGAATGACGTTCTTTCCTTGTGCGAGAAGTTCATCTGCGATCCGTCGTGCCTCCTCTTGATACTGAGCAACCGTTGAATCCTGATTGACATTGAGAACGTCGATCAGGTGATGTGGGATTTCTCTTCGTTGCTCTTCGCTCAACTTGGCAGTTCCAATATCCATGCCTCGATAGAGCTGCATCGAATCGGCGTTGATGATCTCGGCTTGGAGTCGATCCGCGAGCGCTATAGCAAGGTCGCTCTTCCCTGTCGCAGTAGCTCCTGCGATGACGATGATCTCGTTTTTCATCAAGAGACGGGCAGGCCGAGGGAGGCTGTGAGTGTTGCCTTGGAGAGTCTTGGCATTCCAAGGAGTGTCCCGCCGCGTTCTGCTTCATCCTTGAGTGAAGTAAATGCATCGCCCCCTCGCGACGGACGATGAGAGATGAAGCGATCGGCAACCAGATAGAAGGGCTTGGCTTCGGTCACTTCCACTGTTACGAAATCTCCGGGTCGTACCGTGACACCATCGAGCACAGGAAAATGCATCAGCCGCGCATCTTTACTTTTGCCGCTCATCCTCAACTGTCCGTCGCGCTCACTCGATCCCTCTGTAACCAGGAGTTCGAACTCCTGGCCAATCGATCGCTGATTGATGCGCAACGCAATGGCCTCCTGATGTTTGTGCAATCGTTCGTACCGTTCTTTCACGATCTCTGCAGGAACTTGATCTGGCATCTCTGCGGCCGGCGTTCCAGGACGTTTTGAATATTGGAAGGTGTAGGCGGCGGTGAATTGAGCCTCGTCGCAGAGTGAGAGCGTTTGCTCGAAATCCTCATCACTCTCACCAGGAAAGCCAACGATGATGTCGGTTGTGATCGATGCATCAGGGATTGCAGCCCTTACCCGCTCCAAGATCCCCAAGTAGCGAGATCTCCTGTAGGAGCGGCGCATCGCCTGCAAGATGCGATCCGAACCTGATTGAAGTGGCATGTGAAGATGTGGCATCACGTTCGCGGTCTCTGCCATTGCTGCGATGACATCATCTGTGAAATCTCTAGGATGCGGCGACATGAATCGAACTCGCTCAAGGCCATCGACCTCTCCACAGGCACGAAGTAGCGAAGCGAACGCGCCTGGCTCACCAAGGTCGACGCCATAGGCATTGACGTTCTGACCGAGAAGGGTGATCTCACTGACTCCTTGCTCGACCAAGGTACGGATCTCAGTGAGAATCTCAGCTTGAGGACGATCCTTCTCCCGACCTCGAAGCGATGGAACGATGCAGAAGGTGCAAGTGTTATTGCACCCAACCGAGATAGAGACCCATGCAGAGAAGGCAGAGTGACGACGAGCTGGTAGCGAAGAAGGGAAATGTTCCAACGCCTCTTTGATCTCAACCTGCGCTTCGCCTTCGATTCGAGCTCGTTCAAGGAGAACCGGAAGTGAGCCGACGTTGTGGGTGCCGAAGACGACATCGACATAAGGAGCTCGCTCAACGATCTTCCCTTGATCCTTCTGGGCCAGACACCCACCGATGGCAATCTGCAAATTGGGGTTCTTCTCTTTTTGAGGAGCTAAGAAACTCAACTGTCCGTAGAGTCGATTGTCAGCGTTCTCGCGCACGGCACAGGTGTTGAAGACGATGAGATCAGGATCTTCATTCTCAAGAGCTGCCACATATCCAGCTCGATCCAAGGATCCAGCAATCCGTTCGGAGTCATGGACATTCATCTGACAACCAAGAGTTTGGATCACATAACGGCGCTTCATCGTGCCGCGATTCTACAAGTGGGACTTCTCCTCGGCTTCACGCCCCAATTCACGAAAGACTGCGCTAATAGTGGTCGATGAGAAACCGCGACGCATCAAGGCCCCGTGAATACGTCGGCGCATACCTTCCTCATCTGCGCAGTCACTGCGCCACTTCTTCGAAGCGAGTTTGAGCGCCAGCTGAAAATCATCGTCATCGCTGAGATCCTCTGCGACCCAATCGATGATCTCTTGATCGATTGACCGCGCTTTGAGACCTTGGATGATTGCTCGCTTGGAGGATTTTCGCTTGGCGCGATCCGTGAAGTCGCGGGCAAAATCAAGGTCATTGAGATAGCCCATCTCTTCCAACCTAAGAAGGGTCTTCTCAGCGACCTCGCCTGGAGTGCCACGCTTTTCGAGATGGTCGGAGAGTTGCCTCTTGCTCAGTGAGCGCCTACCGATCGCAGCGAGTGCGATGGTGAGCGCCACTGAATAAGGGTCTTCTTGAAGGAGATCAGAACTCGACATCCGCAGTTGCTTCATCAATCGCTGCAACCAAAGCTGGATCAACCGGAGTTGGGTTGAGCTTCGCCCTGATCTTCGCATCGATCTCATTTGCAAGGTCTGGGTTGTCGATCAAGAACTGACGTGAGTTCTCTTTTCCTTGACCAAGTTGGTCGCCTTCATAAGTGAACCAAGCGCCAGACTTCTTCACGATTCCAAGCTCGACACCCATATCAAGGAGAGAGCCTTCACGTGAGATTCCAACACCGTAGAGGATGTCGAACTCAGCTTGCTTGAATGGTGGAGCCATCTTGTTCTTGACTACCTTGACGCGAGTACGGTTACCAACGGCTTCTTGGCCATCCTTGAGCGTCTCTATGCGACGGATATCCATACGAACGGATGCATAGAACTTCAGAGCCTTACCACCTGTCGTTGTCTCAGGAGAGCCAAAGAAGACGCCGATCTTGTCGCGTAGCTGGTTGATGAAGATTGCTGTGGTCTTTGAAGAGCTGAGTGCGCCAGTGATCTTTCGAAGTGCCTGTGACATCAAGCGCGCTTGGAGACCCATGTGGGAATCGCCCATCTCACCTTCGATTTCAGCACGCGGGACCAGGGCTGC